>Ga0136561_1000090_pt1 | contig 30982 bp, 23 predicted proteins | sample AntRauMeHopE1498_FD_104641 | JGI IMG/M metagenome (GOLD analysis project Ga0136561, IMG submission 104641) | Saline lake microbial communities from Rauer Islands, Antarctica - Metagenome Hop E1 #498 | ecosystem: Environmental > Aquatic > Non-marine Saline and Alkaline > Saline | place... | reverse complement strand
GCTGGTGTTTAGCAATCCGCCAGATGTGCATAAATTTACTATCAAGGTTACTGGGGACGGCGTCGTCACTGGTTTTGATTTGGGCATTGCTTCCTATGACACAGTGAGTTTTAGTGTCGCTGCCCAAGAAACAGCTCCACGAAGCATCTTCTTCAAGCCCGATGGCACTAAGATGTACGTTATTGGGTCCACTGGACAAGACGTAAATGAGTATGACCTAAGCACAGCTTGGGATGTTTCTACTGCGTCTTACTTGCGGAACTTCAGTGTCGCCGCTCAAGAAACAGTTCCAACCGGCATGTTCTTCAAGCCTGATGGCACTAAGATGTACGTTATTGGGTCCACTGGAGACGCCGTAAACGAATACGACCTAAGCACAGCTTGGAATATAAGCACTGCGTCTTACTTACAGAACTTCGGTGTTGCTGCTCAAGAAACACTCCCCACCGGCATATTCTTCAAGCCTGATGGCACTAAGATGTATGTTATTGGGTCTGGTAGAGACGCCGTAAACGAGTATGGCCTCAGCACGGCTTGGGATATAAGCACGGCGGTGTATGTGCAACGATTCAGTGTTTCGGGGCAAGAAGCATCTCCACAAACACTGTTTTTCAAGCCCGATGGCACAAAGATGTACGTTCTTGGTGCCAATGGGGACGACGTAAACGAGTATGACCTCAGCACAGCTTGGGACGTTTCTACTGCATCTTACTTGCAGAACTTCAGCGTTTCGGGGCAAGAAACATCTCCACAAGCACTGTTTTTCAAACCTGATGGCACAAAGATGTATGTTGTTGGCACGGGAAGTGGAGCAGTTTTTCAATATACTACTGGTGTTGCTACCAACGAAACCATCACATACCCCGCATCCGTAAAGTTCCCCTCAGGCGCTGCGCCAACCCTACCCGCCGATGGCGAAATAGATACGCTGGAGTTTTACACGGTGGACGGCGGCACCACTTATTTCGGCTACCAAGTTGGCGATAACCACTCGTAAGGAGGTAACCTGAGTGCTTGGTCTCTCCCCCCTTACTGCCTCCCCGCTGGGGGATGACGCCCCTGAGTCGGAAGGCGAGGGAGCGGGCGAGCAGAACTTTGCGTTTCTCCAGCGCGGTCCTATCGGCGCGCTTGTTCTTGGTGGTATCCGCAATCTTTCCGTCGCAGCGGCGGATCAGGTAGACCTTACAGCGTCAAGCATCGTCACGGGCGCACCGGTACTGGGTGAGCCGACCGCATCGGTCGTGGACGCGCTCTCAGCATCGAGCATCGTCACTGGCGCGCCTGTTGTTGCATCTGCTGATCTGTCGGCGCAGCATGCCCTCACAGCGTCGAGCATCGTCACTGGCACACCGGCACTGGGTGAGCCGACCGCATCGGTCGTGGGCGCGCTCTCGGCCAACGGGGTCGTCACTGGCCGACCCGTAATCACTGGAGAGATCGACACCCCCGGCAGCATAGATGCATACGCGCGCGCTCTACAGGCCGCTGGTCTTGATAATGCTACCAGCCCAAGATTCCAGTTTTCGCCTGACGGGACCAAGTATTTCGTCAAACCGAATGGGGAAGGCGTAGGACGTCCTCCGCAGCGTTATGACCTGACTACGCCGTGGGATGTGGCTACAGGCACGCTGGTGAACGCCAACGGGTTCAACATAACGACCACCAACATCATACAAGATTTTCAACTGTCTGATGACGGCCTCTACATCGCGTTTTTGATGTGGGCTAACAGCGATGGAAAGTCGGCAATCCATCTCTACAGCCTAGCGCAGGCGTTTGTGACAAACTACACAGGCACGTCTTCGTCAGCCGGTTCTGACGATGGATATACCTTCGTTCGGTCATTCATTATCGATCAGGGCTACCGCAGAATAAAAGCATTTCGGCATTTTGACGGCAGATTATACACCGTCGATGCGCCGCTCACGCAGAACTCTACGCTGCAAAGAAGGGCAGTTACTAACGCCCTATTCTCTAGCCTTGGTTTGTCTAGCAACGCTACTGTTTTAGCCTCAACCTTGACCACTACGGTCACGGGGTATTCAATCGCGTTTCTTTCGCTAGATGGCTCTAGCCGTATCTACCACAGCAACGCATCTTGCGACCCGCTCACGCTTGCGCAGCTTGAGGTTTCCGGCCAAACTCTTGGCTTCAACCTGCGCTACCAACTGAAGCCAGACGGCATCGGCATTGTAGTTCCGCAGCTTGCGGAAATTGACACAGATACATCCGTCACGATCTCGCAGTTCGGCGCGATCGGCGCCTTCGATGTCGTCACCGGCCAGCCCGTTGTCGCCGAAGCGGCCATGGCGCAACAGAGTATTCTTGCGCCGGTTGCGTTGCTGACCGGAAGCCCAGTTATTGGCCAGACAGCGTATACACAAAGCTCTGCGCTATCGGCTGATGCGATCGCTACTGGCGACCCAGTGGTGGCAGACACGGGCATCGGCCAAGATCATCAGGCCGCTGCGGACGGCATCGTCACCGGCCAGCCGGTGCTGCAAACAACGACCGCTGTTGGCGTCAATAATTTGTCCGCCGATGTCATTGTTACAGGCGCGCCTGACCTCGGCCTTGGACCGTTTTCGCAGCACGTTGTCGTAGACGTCGTTGGCGTTGAAGCCTCGGGCGTCGCAGGTGCCATAGCCGTCACAGGCGCAGCAGAAACCTCGGCGGCAGGTGTCGAAGCCTCGGGCGTCGTAGACGTAGTGACCGCTGCAGGCACAGAGTTTATTGTCGTAGACGTCGTTGGCGTTGAAGTCTCGAGCGTCGTAGGTTCAGTAATCGCTGCAGCCGGAGCAGAAACCTCGGCTGCAGGCGTCGAAGCCTCCGGTGCCGTAGGCGCAACGACCGTCGCAGGTACAGAGTTTGTTGCCGTAGACGTCGCGGGCGTTGAAGCCTCGAGCGTCGTAGGTGCCGTAGTCGTCGCGGCCGGAGCGGACGCCCCGGTAGTAGGTGTCGAAGCCTCGAGCGTCGTAGGTTCAGTGACCGTCGCGGCCGGAGCAGAAACCTCGGCGGCAGGCGTCGAAGCCTCCGGCGCCGTAGGCGCAGTGATTGCTGCAGGTACAGAGTTTGTTGCCGTAGACGTCGTTGGCGTTGAAGCCTCGAGCGTCGTAGGTGCCGTAGTCGTCGCAGGCGCAGCGAATCTTTCGCTGGTAGGCGTTGAAGTCTCGAGCGTCGTAGGTTCAGTGACCGTCGCGGCCGGAGCAGAAACCTCGGCGGCAGGCGTCGAAGCCTCCGGTGCCGTAGGCGCAACGACCGTCGCAGGTACAGAGTTTGTTGCCGTAGACGTCGCGGGCGTTGAAGCCGCAGGCGTTGCAGACGCAGTGGCCGTCGCAGGCAACGCCACTTTTGCTGTGGAGGGTGTGCAGGGCGCAGGGCAGGTGGGCACGGCTGCGGCAACGCAGACCGCAGGCGCAACCGTCGTTGGCGTCGCGGCCCAAGGGCAAGCGGGCCAAGTCTCCATTGTTGGCAGCAGCGCAGCCGTCGTCGTCGGCGTCGTAGCCCAAGGCCAAGCGGGTATTGTTATCCCACGGATAGGCAGTTTTGCCGGCGTAACTGGTGTGGCTGCTACCGGATCTGCGGCGGAACTTTCCGTAACAGCGGACGCACACGTACCCGTCACTGGTGTCGCGACCCAAGGGAACGTGGGCCAAGTTGCCGCCGGCGGCAGTGGCGAATCTACGGCTGTCCTCGGCGTCGCCGAAGGCCAAGTGGGTGCCGCTACAGTACGAATAGGCATTTTTGCCAGCGTGACCGGTGTGGCTGCTATCGGCGCGGCCGGAGAACTCGCCGCACCTATAGGGGTGTCGATTGCGGTTGTCGGCGGGGTCGTAGCCGAAGGTCGCGTGGGTCGCGTCGTTGTGTGGGGTTCCGCTGATGTCAACCCTACTCCTAGCAACCCATGGTCAGTTCTAGATGAATCTGGCACTGGTGGCTCCGTTGCGTGGGGCCCTGCCGCCCCAGACCCCGTGCCTGCCCCCGACAACCCGTGGTCAACGCTGGCCGCATAGCCATGATTGCATGGACTGACGACGAACTATCTGCTAGAACTATCGGAACAAACATCGAAGCGTAAGGACCACGCCCCATGCCTAGTACGTTCACAGATAACACCGGCATCGAAAAAATTGGTGACGGTGAGCAGGCCGGCCTCTGGGGCCAGACCACAAACCTGAACTTCGATATTGTCGATCAGGCTTTGAACGGTGTTGTATCGGTTCAGCTGTTTAGCACGAGCGCCACGCTCGTGACCTCTTCGGGCGGACTGTCGGACGGGCAAGCGGCGGCGGTGGTGTTTACTGGGTCCATTGGCGGACCTGCGACAATTACCATATCGCCGAATACAGCGCAGAAGACCTACCTCATCCGCAACGATAGCAACCAACCGCTTATTATTACGCAGGGGTCTGGAGGAGACGTGGCCATTCCTGTCGGCAAAGCCACCACGGTGGCATGCACAGGGGCCGGCGCGACATCGCGCGTGTTTGAGGTGGGTATCGCTGAAATTAACTTCGCTACGGGCGTTCTGGGGACGCTGCCAATCACCAACGGCGGCACTGGCACAACAAGCACTCAGTTTGCTAACTTGACCACGAACGTCACCGGCACACTCCCCGTAACCAACGGCGGCACCGGGCGCGCCACACTCACTGCTGGAGCCCTTGTTCTTGGTAGCGGCACTGGGCAGGTCGGACAGCTCACCGGGACAGGTATTGGTCAAATACCGCAATGGAACGGCTCAGCGTGGACTGCGGGATCTCTACCCGAAAGCGGGGTGCTTACTCTTACCGCGTCGGCACCGCTGTCGTCCACGGGGGGCCCCACGCCGAACCTCTCCTTGACGGGAGTCGTGCCTATTGGCAACGGTGGTACGGGTACAACAAGTACCCAGTTTGCAAGCCTGACCACAAACGTCACCGGCACGCTGCCTATCGCCAATGGGGGCACAGGCACAACAAGCGCACAGTTCACCAACCTTACGGCAAACGTCACGGACACTTTGCCAGTTACCAACGGCGGTACCGGACGCAGCTCGCTCTCGTCCGGCGCTATCGTGCTTGGCAACGGCACCGGGGTTGTAGGTCAGCTCACAGGGACAACTGCCGGGCAGGTAGCTCAGTGGAGCGGTTCAGCGTGGGCAGCAGCCACACTGCCCCCCAGCTTCCCATCTGGCGGGATCATTATGTGGTCCGGGTCTACCGGCAGCATCCCCTCGGGGTGGCTGCTGTGTGACGGGTTCAGTGGGACACCAGACTTACGCGACCGCTTTGTTGTGGGTGCAGGGGCTTCCTACGGAGTTGGTGCAACAGGTGGTGCGGCTTCAGTTTCCCTGTCCACCGCGAACCTACCAAGCCACACGCACACGTTCTCGACCACCACGGGGGCAGTGGCGGACCACCAGCACAGCGGCACGACAAGCACGGCGTCTTTGACCGGCACAGTTACTAATATATCTGAAAGCTATGCCTACGCAGGCACGGCAACCGGAGTGTTCACAAAAGGCGGGCAGGCCTCGAGCCCGCACACACCCATCAACATCGACACATCGGTAAGCGGTTCTTTTTCTATGAACGCGAGTCACAACCACACGTTCACCACATCAGGTTCTGGCGCCCACACGCACACGGTCAGCGGCACGACAAGCGGGGTTGGTTCCAGCACGTCGCACGAGAACCGCCCCCCTTACTACGCCCTCGCCTATATTATGAAGTCCTAAGCCATGGCGCTGCAGAAGCTTCAGTTTCGCCCCGGGATCAACCGAGAGACCACTTCGTACACCAACGAGGGCGGTTGGGTTGACGGTAACAAGATCCGGTTTCGTGCAGGTTCGCCCGAAACGATCGGCGGCTGGGTGCGCCAGTCCAGCTCGCAGTTTCTAGGGGCCTGTCGCGCGCTGCTTAATTGGACCACGTTAAGTGGGGCAAACCTGCTCGGCATTGGCACACACTTAAAGTACTATGTTGATCGCGGCGGCACTCTAAACGATATCACACCAATTCGGCTTACCACGGCGGCAGGTGATGTTACGTTTGCTGCGGCCGAGGGCTCTAGCGTTCTCACCGTAAACGACACGGCCCATGGGGCGAGAATAAACGATTTCGTGACGTTTAGCGACGCCGAGTCTTTGGGCGGCAACGTAACCGCAGGTGTGCTCAATGCGGAGTACCAGATCACAAAAGTGACTGGCTTAAATAGCTACGAGGTGTCCCTCCCCGTCACGGCCGCCGCGGCGGACACAGGTAGCGGGGGGAGCGCCGCTGTTGCGGAGTACCAGATTAACAGCGGGCTCGCAGTGTCGTTCCGAGGTAACGGCTGGGGCGCGGACGCGTGGGGTGCCGGAGGCTGGGGTGAAGCCGCAGACACGAGCATTCCGGGGGAGCGCTTGCGAGTCTGGAGCCACACTACCTTTGGCGAAGACGCGATCATCAATCCGCGGGGTGGCGGGATGTACTACTGGGATTTGTCGGCAGGTATCACTGCGCGTGCGGTAAATATCTCCAGTATAGCTAACGCCAACGAAGTCCCCGAGGAGGTTAACATTGTACGGCTGTCTGAACAGGACCGCCACGTCATCGCGTTTGGATGCACGCCGCTGGGCGGCGGCGCGCTCGACCCACTGCTTATAAGGTTTTCTTCTCAGGAAAACTTCTTGGCGTGGAACCCCACCGCAACCAACACGGCGGGTGACTTGCGGATCAGCTCGGGCAATCAGATCACGGCCGTTGAGCAGACAAGTCAGCAGATGGTTATTCTGACCGACGACTCCGTGCACACCATGCAGTTTGTTGGCCCGCCGTTTACCTTCGGTATCCGCGAGGTCGCCAACGGAATATCCACCGCGGGGCCGAACTGTGCGGTCGCCGTAAACGACACGGTCTACTGGATGGGGCTCGGGGCCTTTTACCTGTACAACGGCGTCGTGCAGGAAGTCCCCTGCGCAGTCAAAGAATATGTGTTCGATCAAACATTTAACACTGAGCTGCGCGACATTGTCTACGCAGCACATAACTCGGCGTTTTCTGAAGTATGGTGGTTTTACCCCTGCACAATTTCTTCGGAGTGTACCCGCTACGTTATTTACAACTATGCGCAGCGGCTATGGTCCTACGGGACCCTGCCGCGCTCGGCATGGGTGGACCGCGGAACGTCCCTCAACCCTATCGCCGCAGGGCTAGATGGTCACATATATTTGCATGAGTCTGGGGTGGACGACGGATCGACTAACCCCGCAAGCGGGATAAACGCTTACATTCAGTCCACCCCAGTCGACATGGGGGACGGGGACCAGTTTATGTTTGCAAGTCGTATGATCCCTGACCTGACGTTCCGCAGCAGCGCAGGGGCGCCGACGGCAACCATTACGCTTAATGCGCAGAACTTCCCCGGCGGCGCGTTCTTTGGGGACCAGCCCAGCGCAGTTTCTCGCGGCATATCGGTGCCGGTCAACCAATTTACTGAGCAGAACTTCATTCGCCTGCGGGGGCGCGCAGTGGCGTTTCGCATCGAGTCTAATCAGGTTGGCACGCACTGGCGTCTCGGGTCGCCGAGGCTCGATATTAGAACGGACGGTCGCCGATGAGCCGCACCACACCTATCCCCTTCTTCCCCAGCCCGCCTCGGGACTACGATCAGGCGTATTTCTCGCAGCTAATTCGCAACTTCTCTGTGTTCGCGCAGCAGACGCAAGTCCCGGGCCCTCAACGTGCTACAACGCTCAAGCTTACAGCCCTGCCAGTCTTTGCCGACGACACCGGCGCGATTGCAGGGGGGTTGACCGTGGGCGACATATACCGCACGGGGGCAGGAGCGCTTAGAGCCGTGGTGTAGCTTCAACTATAGCCTTTCGTCGCAAGATTTGGTAATACTACTGCATAGACACTGGAGACGCCCATGCCCCTACCCCTTCTTTTAAGTTTCCTCGGCAGCGGTCTCGCCAAAGCTGGCGTTCTTGGTGCCGCTGGATCTTTCCTCTCGAACCCCCTTATCATGGGCGCGATTGGCTCTGGTGTGGGCACAGCCATTGAAACCGGCGATGTTAAAAAGGGCATCGGTGCCGGACTCGGCTCTTTTGTTGGTGGCAAAGCGCTTGGCAGCGTGATGGGTGGCGGGGCTCCGGCCACGTCCACAAACGCCGTAAGTGGTCCAATGACCGAGTCTCTGCGCCCCGTTGCACGGCCCGCCAACTTGACAGGGCCGATTCAAGGTGCAGGCATCAGAGATGTCGCGCGGGCCGGTATGCAGTTCGGCTCATCCGCTCAAGGTATCGGCTCGATGTTCGGTGGCGCGATCGGATCTGACCTCATGACTTCGCCGCAAAGCACGCCGACAGAGCAGGAGCCTGACATTTCGCAGTTCCGCCCAATGCAGCGTCAGGCAAACACCCCCGGCGCCGATTACGTTCCGGGCCGCTCAGGCGAGTTCGATTACGGCGTAAGCACACCGTACACCACGGACTATATGAACCAGTATGCGCCCCGCCGCATGATGGGCGGCGGCATGGTGCAGGCGGCGATGCAGAACCCCTACGCGGATCAGTACGCGGCCGAGCGTCAAACGATGGGCATGAATCGCGGCGGCATGGTGCAGCGCATGGTGCCCGAGGTTGGGCCGATCATGATGCAAGAGGGTGGCATTGCCGACATCGGCACAACGCCTATGGAGCCTGCGGCGCCGCAACCCAACGAGCGCGAAGTTATCTCCGCCGCCATCTCGGCGGTGCAGGGGCAGCACCCGCAGCCAGAGCTGGCCCTTGGCGCGTTCCTTGCTCAATACGGCGAAGACGCCCTGCGTGACCTCGTTGACCGTGTGCAGTCTGGCGAGATGGGGCAGACCGCTGCCGAGAGCGAAGGTCAGCTTGCTGGACCGGGCGACGGTATGAGCGACATGATCCCCGCCAGCATCGAGGGGCAGCAGGACGTGTTGTTGAGCGATGGCGAGTACATCGTACCTGCAGACGTGGTCAGCGGTCTGGGCAACGGCTCCAGCGACGCCGGAGCGAAAGTTCTTGACGAGATGCGCGACAAGATCCGCGTCGAGCGCACCGGTCGTAAAGCCCAAGCACCTGCGGTGCCCGCGGAGCGAGTGATGCCTGTATGACGGGCGACGTCCGCATATCGCCGATACGGCCTGAGTTTGTAGATGTGCTGTGGCCCGAGGTGGTGCGGATGCTAGAACCTTCGGTGGAGACGTCGAAGGGCAAGTTTTCGATAGACGACATCCGCGCCGAGATTGCACGGGGAGAACTTGTCTTATGGACCATCTTGTCCGACAAGGTCCCGGTCGCTTTCTATACGACACGTTTGGTACAATACCCGGGTCGACGCGCAATGACCATGGACTGGTTGGGTGGTTCTGGGGTACTATCGTGGCGAGACGCCGCGCTTGACGAAATGGAAGAACACGCCCGGGCCAATGGCTGCCAGCACCTCGAGTGTTACGGTAGGCCTGCATGGGGGCGAATACTGAAACAACGCGGATGGCAGCCAGAGTACGTGGCGTATCGCATGGAGTTGAACAATGGGTAAGGGTAAAGCCCCCACAAACACAACGCAGACGGTGACGCAAGACGTCCCCGCGTTCCTGAAGCCGTACTACACCGACGTTATGAGCAAAAGCAAAGCGCTCAGCGAAGAGGCGTACAGCCCGTTCGGTGGGCAGCGTCTTGCCGATGACTCGGCGGCACTGGGTCAGTCTCAGCAGATGATCCAAAATATCGCTGGTCAGCCGATTGCAGGGCTTGCCGGGGCGCAAGGAACCTTGGGCGGTCTCGGGTCTCTTGCCGGCCAGCTGGGCCAGCAGCAGCCGGGGCAGTTTAACGCGGCCGAGTTTGGGCAAACGGGTGTATCCCCCTACGCGGGGTTTCAAGCCACGCCGGGCCAAGAGTTTGCCCAGTTTCAAGCAGGGCAAGTGTCGCCGTTTTCTGATTTTCAAGCCGGGCAGGCAACGCCCTTTTCTGATTTTCAAGAATTTGGCGGGGCCCAGCAGTTTGGTTACGACCCCACAAGACAGTTTGATACTGCCACAGCCGCACAGTACATGGACCCGTTTATGCAGACCGTCGTGGGTCGGCAGCAGGACGACGCAATCGAGAAGTTTCGTCAGCAGCAGGCAGGGCGCGATGCGTCGGCTGTTCAGGCGGGGGCCTTCGGCGGTAGCCGTCAGGCGGTACAACAAGGCATCGCCGAAACAGGCCTGATGAACCAGCTTGGCGATATTCAAGCCACGGGCTCGCAGCGTGCGTTTGAGCAGGCGCAGCAGCAGTTTGAGCGCGATCGTGCCGCAGGCATGACCACTGAGCAGCGCCGGGCCGAAGAAGCCGCGCGAGTGCAGGGTATCGGTCTGGGCGAGTCGGCCCGTGTGCAGCAGGCACAGGCAGCTGAACTTGCCAGAACTCAAGGTATCGGGGTAGACGAAGCGGCTCGCGTGCAGCAGTCGCGGGCACAAGAGACTGCCCGGACCCAAGGTATTAGTGTGGAAGAGGCCGCTCGAGTGCAAGGTGCGACGGCTGCGGAACGCGCGCGACTGCAAGCTATGACAGCCGAGGAGGCCGCACGCGTGCAGCAGGGTCAGGCGCAAGAGATGGCGCGGACGCAGGGCATAAGTGTCGAGGAGGCCGCACGCGTGCAAGCGGCGCAGGCGAGCGAAGTCGCTCGAGTCCAGCAGTCCAGTGCTGACGAGGCGATGCGTCAGCGCGAGTTCCAGCTGCAGAGCATGGGCTTCACTGCCGACATGGCACGAGAAGTGGCGGCTCTTGGCGAGCGGGCCCGTCAGGGCGACATTCAGGCAGCGCAGCTCCTTGAAGCGCAGGGTCTGGGCGAGATGGCGCGCGACCAAGCGCGGCTCGACGTCGGCTACGAGGACTTTCTTCGGCAGCAGAACTTCCCGCGCCAACAGCTGGCAGATTACTCTGCAACACTGCGGGGCATGCCGGTGTCAGACATCGGCACCCAAACAACAACAGCGCCGGGGCCGAGCGCGATGCAGCAGGCGCTGGGCGCGGGCATCTCGGCGGTAGGTCTTTATAAAGGGATGCAGTGATGAATATCCTCGATCTACAGGACAAACTGAAGAACCTCTCGCAGCAGCAGCTTGTGCAGGAGATGCAGATGCCCACGGGGCAGATGCCCCAGTTCTTGCTGTTGAGTGAGCTGACGCGCCGCAAAAAGATGGAAGACTCGTTTGCCATCGAGCAGGGGCGTGACCAGAGCACCGTGGCGCAGGACGCCGTGGCCGCCGCAGGCATGCCCGTAGAGTTCGCAGGGCAGATGGCAGGGGCCATGGCACCGCAGACCGATATGGCGGGAAACACAGGGGCCATGCCCCAGCAGAGTGCCATGCCTCCTCAGCGCATGGCCGGTGGCGGCATCGTGGCCTTGCAAGAAGGTGGTGGTCCAATTCGCGCGCCGCGCCTTGTTGTGCGTAACGGGCGGCAGTTCGCCGAAATGGATGACGGCAGCCTCATCCCGCTGTCTGAGCTTGGGGTCGACCAAACAACGTCCACAGACGCGGCGTCGGCACCGCGCGGGTTCGAGATGGACCTTGGACCGACCGCGACGCAGGGGGGCTTGGACCAGCGATACCTCGAGGAAACGCTCGGCATCGACCGCATGCGCGCATCCATGCCTGCACCCGAGTCCATCAGCGGCATGCCTTCCGTGCCGGGTGGCGACTCTCTTGTTGGTCGTGAGACACCCGCGTTGCAGCCCGCGTTGGCGCAAACAGAGGGCGACTTCCCGTCGTTGTTTATGGACCCTGCGGCTATGCAGCCGGGCTCGCCCAATGCTCCCCTGCTGGGCGGTCGTGGGCGCACGATAGACCCGATAATTCAAAACGCTCCTCCGGGAGATCGTTCGCGCGGGGGCGGGGGTCGTGGCGCCGAAACTGGGTTTGACGTAGAAAGCTTTTTGTTCCCTCTGCGCGGCACGCCGGGATCGGACCAGCCCGAGTACCCGTCAGATGCGTTTACGCTAGATCCTGAAAGGCGCGCACCAGTAGTCCCCGGGCAGACAACGGGAGCGCCTCTGGAAATGCCCGCAGGCGGCGCAGAAGAGCTTCTGCCTCCCACCGTTGATCCAGCCCCTCCGGGGCCACCCCGCACTCCTTCCGGCGGTGGTATCGCAGGCATAGCTGCGCAGGGCGCAGGCGCTCCGTCCGACTATGAGCAAGAGCTGTTGAACATGCTGCAGTCGCGCGAGAAGCGTGCCACGCAAGACAAGTGGCTGGCACTGGCGCAAGCGGGCCTGTCGTTGATGTCGTCGAAGAACCCCACGTTTGGTGGCGCTCTCGGCGAAGCTGGCGCTACGGGTCTTGGGGCGCTCCGTGAAGGTCAGAGTACGGCGGAGGCCGATCGTGTTGCATTGCTTGGACAGATTGAGCAAAGTCGTATGGGTCGCGAGAAGCTTGGCCTCGAGCGTCAGGCGCTGGCTGCGCGCGGTGCTGCGGCGGCAGCCGGCGGTGCCCAGCCCGCCGGCGAATTGAGTGCGGGCCAAGGCCGATTGCTTTCGCAGTACACCGAGACCATCACGGCGCTGGACGCGGTGCTTTCTGGAGCCGTTCCGGGAGTAACCGAGGCGCAGAGGCTTGCTGCGGCGCAGCAACGCCAAGCGCTTATAGACGAACGTGACAGCGTAATTCGGTCTTTGGCCGGTGTGCCGTTCGGGGCCGTTGCGGGCGGAGGCACGGGCGTGTACAGTATGGATGACGTCACACAATAGCCGAGGTAACCTGCTATGGCCGAAGTTGTAATCCCGGGGCCGCTCAGCGGTCGGCAGTATGGGTTTCGTATTGCGGGGGATCAACCGACAGCCGACGAGCAGCGGCGCATTGACGCCCTTATTCGGCAGCGCGAGGTGCAGTTTGGGCAGGACTACCAAACGCAGTTTGAGCGCCCCTTGCCCGGTGCCGAAGGTTCAGGCTTTCTCGACTACCTCGGCGAGATCCCGAAAGGCGTCGCCCGTGGGGTAACAGGTCTCGGCGAACGCGCCGCTCTCGGTGCGGCCACGCTCCTACCAGAACGCTTTGAAGCTCCCGCGCGAGAGGGCATCCTTGGTGCATCGCGGTATCTTCAGTCTGGGCTGCAGCCTGACATCGGGTTTGCGGACAACCGCGTCGCCGAAGGTATCGGCACGCTGAGCGAAGGTCTTGGCTCCACAGCGCCGTTCTTTGCGCTGGCCCCCTTCGGCCCCGCAGGTATTGCAGCAGGCACGGCTCTCGGTGGCGGCGCAGGTGCAGGTGAAGCTAGTGAGCGGGCCCGGGCCGGGGATGCCACGCAAGATGAGCGCAGCCAAGCCTCCCTACTTGGTCTTGGTGTCGGCCTGTCCGAAGTCGCGGTGCCTGTTGCGCTGCGTGGGTTGTTTGGCAGCCTGCTGCGCTCGGGCGTTCCCACCACAACCATCCAAGCCCGCTTGGGACGCATCGGCACTGCGGCCACCGCCGAAGGTGCACAGGAAGCAGCGGCAGAGTTTCTGCAGAACGCGATCGAGCAGGGCATCTACAATCCTGAAAAGGACATGCAGGAGGGGCTGCTGCCCGCCGCTGGCACCGGTGCGGGTGTTGGTGCTATTATTCAAAGCCTCATCGAGCTGGGCACGCGGAGCCGTGGACCTCGCGTTACACCTCCGGGGCCGACAGGTCCCGCGCAAGGCGAGCTATTCGACGATCTTTCGACGCAAGCTCCGGCGCTGCGCCCCGGTCAGGTTCAAGGTGAGCTGTTTGATGCCGGCGAGCCCGCCGCGGCCGCTGCCCCGAGCATTGAGGATCAACTCGCGTTTGATTTTGCCCGTTCTCCTGCGGAGCAAGGGGACTTGTTTGCTGAACCCCCAGCTGCCCAAGGTCCTAGCGGCGCTGATTATCAGACACAGGGCGAGTTCGACCTGCAGACACCCACGTCCCCGGGTTTTATTGACGGTCAAGAGCAAGGGGACTTGTTTGCTGAGCCCACGGTAGTGCGGCGCACGCCAACGGCTGCTCCGGCGCCCGCGGCCGAGACTGATATGTCTGCGCTTATGGACGAGCTGCAGATCCCCCGCACCGCTGCGGTACGCAATGCGGTTAAGTCTGGCAAGATCAAGACCCAAGAAGAACTGCGTGCAGGCCTGTCTCGCTTCGCAGCGGCAACAACGTCGGACCGCGCGGCACGCGTGAATGAGTACCTGCAACGTGGCGCTGCGCCCACGGCTGCGCTTGAAGGTTTGACGCAGCGCTGGGATCAAGCAAACCGCAATCAGCGCAGCGACACTTTGTTCGGCGGAGCGGCCGAAGCAAACCCCGCATTTACCGCTGTAGAAACTGCGGGATCGGTAATCCCTGCGCACGGAATGGCGAAAGCCGCCACGCTAACACAAGCCACCCGAGATCTGGTTGCTATGCTGCGCGGGGGCATAAAGCCCGGTCTATACACTGACTCACTTACCAATCCCACCCGGGGCACAGGCGGCGCAACGGGCACTTCGGGCGGTACGGCGTACCGCGACGGTTCGTTTATTATAACCTTTCGCAAAGGTCTTACAGGCAGCCCGACAGCTGCAGATGTCACTGGCGTGTTGGTCAATCCGGAGCACGCGGAAGTCATACCCGAACTACGGGCCCTATTTCCAGACATCGCCATTGAATCCTACACGAACGTAGGGCGCCTGCCAGATGTGCAGGGCGCACTTACAACACAGGAGACACAAGATGCAGACGTACGAAGTGAACCTGTCGGAGATCTCGAGTCAGGAGATCGAGCAGGCGTTACAGATAGTGTCGAACGGGGTGATGTTGGACCTGCCGGTGCAGGTGTTGGCCCCGCCGTCACTGCGCCACTTGACGGAGGAGCAGTGGGAGAGCCTGTTCTGGGCGTATCAGATACTGATGGACCAGCGGGACCACAGCCCGATACATTGACGGCTGAGCCCACGGCGTACGATCCCATGACCGGAGATATTCCCGGCGTAGAGACCGGTGTAGCCGGTCAGGTTATCCCAAGACCCGTGCTCGCATCGCCCCCAGCAGTGCCCGGCCAGACACCAGTGCAAAACGTCGTGGACCAGATCCGCGCGCAGCGCGACACCGTTGTCGAGCAAGAGGCCAAGACCGCTGTGCAAGCGGACATCGAGGTGTGGTACAACGAGAATGCAGCGCCAGAGAAGCAAGAGGCGCGCCGCCGTATCGTCGGTGCCGAAATCGAGCCTTCGCCAATGCCCGCTGCAGATATGCAGGCGGTTCTCGAGCTGTTGCGCAACCCGCCGAAACAACGCGCCAAAGGCAAGGTCACGCCCGAGCGCGCAGCGTTTGTCTATTTCAGCCAGTCCCCGGACATGGACTTCGCCTTGAGCTCCATCGCTTATGACCAAGCGCAGAACATGGAAACCGATCCGGCCAACCGCGAGTCGGCATTTCGTCGGGCAACAGAGTTTGAAGACCCAACCGAAGCCGCGTTCTATGAAGGCACCGGGACCGAAGCTGCGCTGCGCGCGGCGCGCTGGGTGCGGGACAACTTGTCTGAGCAGACACGTCAGACCGTAGCACGACGCACCTTCAGAGATTATCGGCCGGTGGACTATGAAGCCGCAGCGGACGCACGGGACGTGCGTCGCGCACAAGAGCGCACGAACAAAGCCGAAGTTGATGAAATCATCCGCAACACCTATGGGGACGGCGTCGCCGACGCCGATACCGCCGCAGAACTTGGTTTTGCAGCCGAGAATCTCGAAGGCTATGACCTGAGCAGCTTCTCCATGGCAGGCGTTATGCAGTGGCCAAACCGGGCGCACCCGCGTGTCGAGGCGCTCCTGCGTGCCGGAGACGTACGCGGCGCCCTGCAAGGTCTGGTGCTGACAGCGCCGAACAAAACCCACCGTCGTGTGGCAGAGAAGCTTCTCGCTCGTATCGGCGACACGCGGTCGCAGGTCGTTTCGCCCGAGATCATGGACAGCATCCGTGCCGAGCTGTCACCCGAGACGCCAACGCTGGGCGTTGGGACGCCGCCCGGGGTCTACGTGCATCCACGCAACGAAACACAGCTTGCCGCCATGCGGCGAGAGGGCCACAACACCGCAGCCGATCTTTTCGAGCAGTATGGTGGGCAGATTCTCTTCACCGAGGGCGCGGGCATATCGCCGGAACTAGCGCTGCACGAGGCCCTGCACGCCGTCGCAGACAAGGTGTTGTCAAACCCGTCTCACCCGCTGACGCGTCAGCTGGACAAGCTGCGCGTAGAGCTGCTGAAGTTTATGCCGGCCACGTATTACGGCCTGAGTAACGTGCGCGAGCTGCTGACCGAGGGTCTCTCCAACCCTGTGTTCCGCCGCGACCTGAGCTACGCCAACATCGAAGGCAAGCCGTACTCGGCGCGGCAGAGCTTCAAGAACATTGTGGGCGGCTGGCTCCGCAGCCTCGTTGGCATGCAGCCTAAGAAGGTCGACACCGCCGAAACCGCTGTGGACCGGGCGCTGGACGCGATCCTTGCGATGAACCCGAACGAGATGGGTGCGTCCGACATCACCAACGCGTCGTTCTCCGTGGGCGGCAGCAAGCAGTATCTGAAAGACGTCATGGGCCGGGCGCGCGTGCCGACCAAGGCCGATCTGGAGTCGACGCGTAAGGTGTTGCAAAACACAAAGCTACCGGTGAGCTGGAAAGGCACGCTGCTGCAATACGCGGTTCCGCTCGACTATGTTGCAGACATGGCCTTGCGTTACATCCCGAGCGCCCGGCGCGTGCATGACCTGATCGGCCAGCACCAGCGGGCCATTCGCCAAGGGACCGAGCTGGTCGTAAACACCACCGAAGAGACAGCAAAGGTGCTGTCCAAATACGCGCGCCAGCAGCCGCTGGTCGACACCTTCAATGACGCAGCCTACATGGCCACCCGTCTGCAGGTCGATCCCCGCAAGCCCGCAAGCGCATACGAGGGGTACTCTTTTCAGTACAACGTGCTGGACAAGGACGGCAACATTGTGCGCCGCGTGGAGTCCAAGCGCTACGCAAGCGAAGCCGAGCGCAACAAGGCTCTGCAGGCTTACAACGCCGCCCTTTCGCCAGAGCGCAAGACCAACCGGATAGCCCGGGCGCGGCGGGCTTTTGACGAGTCCCCCGAGACAACCGCGGATCACAAACGCGTGCGCGACATGATGCTCTCGATGCCTGCGGATATGCAAAAAGAGTTCAGCCGGATGCTGGAGCTGCAACCTGCTGTCGGCAAGGGCTATATCGAGGCGATCCGCACTCGGATTGAAACGCTGCTGCCGAAAGACAAGGCCTTACAAGACCGCATCTTTGGGACAATCTACGACAAGATTTTGTCGGAGCGGCTGCTGAACCCGTACCTCGCCCTTGAGCGCAGCGGCCCTTTCCGCTTGTCCTATTCTGCGATTGATCCGCTGTCGATCTCCACAGACCCCGTGACCGGTGCCGTCGATATGTCTCAGGCGCAGGTGGAACAGTTTAAGCACTCGTTTGAAAGCGAAGGGGAACGGCAGTCTGCGATTGCAGCATTGCAAGCCTTGCCGGCAACAAACCAAGTCACCAACATAACGCCTTACCAAGACGGAAACTCCGGGTTTTCTCGGCAGGAAGTGCCGTTGGAGTTTGTGTCCCGAGTTCTAGACGCTGTCGACAGCTCCGGGACACTGGCGCAGGCAGTCGATCCGGCCACGGGTGCCACCAATGACGTGCGTCAGCAAATCATCAACCTGATGCTGGACTCGGTCCCAGAAACGTCGTTCATCAACGCCTTCAAAAAGCGTCAGGGTATTCGTGGTTTCCGGGGCGATGCAACACCTATCTCCGAGCCAAAAGCTGCAGGTGACGTGCTCAAGAACATGCGCCAGAGCGCCATGCGGATCGCACGGAAAACGGCCGACCTGCAGTACGGCGCCGAGTTTGCAGCGGTGCGGAAAGCCATAAACGACGAGAACATTGCCTTTCAAGGGACAAACCCCGCAGGGGTGTCTGTCGAAGAGCTGAGCCGCCAACGGGCGGAAGCGAATCAGTACGCCGAAGTGCTCACGGGATACACCAAGGCCCCCTTCAACGTGCGGTCAAACAAGTCGCGCTTCTTGGGTGCCGGCACATACATGCTGACGCTGGGCTTCAACGTGTCGACCGCTCTGGTGACGCTGTCGCAGATCCCGCTGTTCGTCTACCCAGTGCTGGCTGGCAAATACAGCGACACGCGGGCGATGGGCGCAATCGGCGCGGCACATCGAATCCTGACCGGCGCGTCCCGCGAGCGGACCATCGAGCGCATCGGCCCTGACGGGCAGATCGAGACCGATACCGCCTCGGTGCCAATCCTGCAGCACTCGACGGAATACAGCACGCTGCCTTATCTGGCGCCGTTGATCGAGTTTGCGCGCAAGAACGGCGTGTTTAACCGGTCTCTGATGCAAGACGAGCTGTTGGGCGAGCAGGCGACAATGCCTGAGAAGATCTCCGCCGCCACCGGTATTCTACAGCATCAGGCCGAGCGGTATTCCCGCGAGACCGCGCTGAACGCTGCCTATATCCTCGAGCTGCAAGATCTTATGGGGCGGCAGGATATGTCGATCAGCGATTTTGTAAACGGGTTGGAGGCCGGAACTCTCAATTTCACCCCCGAGCAGGCACAAGCTGCGGCCGAAAGCGCCGTCAACGTGTCTGAGAAATCCAACGGTCCGATCTACGCTGCGGCGGGCCCCTTGGCCTCGCAGGGTAACGTCATGTCGCTGGTCTACATGTTCAAGCGGCACCCGCTGGCGATGCTGAACCTGCTGGCACAGACAGCCTCTCGCGGTTTGGGAAGCTCTGACCCCGAGGACGCAAAGATCGCGCGGCGCCAGCTCGTGCGCATGTTCGGATCGCTTGCGGTGTTCTCTGGAGCCATGGGTCTGCCGCTGATCCAACAAGTGGGTTGGCTCTACGATCTCTTGATCGCTGACGATGATGAGCCAGACTTCAAATCGCAGGTGCGTATGAGTCTCGGCGAAGCTGGCGCTTTCGGGCTTATTGACTATATGACGGGGATGAAGATTTCCGAGCGGATCGGCATGGGCAGCGCCATCTATCGCCCCGGCTTTGCCTCGCAGGACGCGGCGCCCCTGTTCCAAGTGGCCGAGGGTGTCGGCGGCCCTGTGCTTGGCATGGCTCTGAAATATACTTCGGGGCGGCAATTCGAAGACCTGCAGAACGGCGATTACCAACGTGCGGCGGAAGGTTTCCTGCCGACGTCTATCGCCAACTTCTTCAAGTCGGTGCGTTTTGCACAGGAGGGGATTGAGACGCGGCGTGGAGATCTGATGGATGACATCGGTCCGTTCCATATCGCGGCACAGGCGTTCGGTTTCATGCCGGTGTCCTACGAGCAGAAGCTGTCGATGAACTCTCTGGGCACACGGATCAATAACGCGATCAACACGGAGAAAAGCCGTTTGATGCAGAAGATCCACAAGGCCCGTGACGAGGGTGACTTCGACACCGTGCAGGAATTGATGGCCGAGGTGCAAGAGTTTAATCAGCGCAACCCGCGTAACGGTATCGACCGCAGCACACTGCAGCAGTCTTACGATGCGTCGAAGCGGGTCACGGCACAGACAAGCCACGGCCTGTATGTGGCCCCGGGGAACCGTGCGCGCGTGCAGGAGTATCTGGACGCCTACAGCCGGTCGTCGCTCCTGGAATGAAAAAAGCCCCGCACCGAAGTGCGGGGCCAGTCAGGCGGTTGGTGGAGAACCAACAGGAAGTGCGATGGCGTCACCATATCATGCGATTCGCCAGATGCGAAGCCCCATTATGTGGTTTTCGACGCTCACGTGCACGCGAAGTTTCCAGCCGCGGCGGTCGAAGATGGCCTGAATCTGCTTCAACGCCTTCGTCACGTTTAGGCACGGCACAAACACAGAGTCCGAGGTGCCCATCCTGTCCCAATCGACAATCATGCGCACCCCGTCTGGCCCTATGTCGTCAAGTCGCAGAACCTCCATCTGGTGTCTCCGGTAAATCCATGGACGCGCAGTCGATCGCCAGCACGGTGGCCGCTGGTAGGTTCATCTTGGTGCCCTTGCACATGCGCATCTTCTGCTTGCGGGCGTTCATCTTTTCGGCCAGCTCCATCACGACCGAGTCGTAATTCAGCCGTTGCTTGACGCACCACACCTTAAGCGCTTTCATCACGATGTACATCATTTTAACATCGGTCTCGTAGCGGGCAACGAGCCTGACCTTCGGCTGCATTTCCGGCACCACCAGACTGTCGAGGCCGTTGGAGTTGTGCGCGCCGCGCAGATCGTCCGTGCTCTTGATCCACAAGATGCTGCCGTAGTTCTCATGCACGAAGTCGTTGATAAGCGCCTCGACGGATATCTTGGCTTCGACCGTGGCCCGCCGGTTGTCGTTTATAAGCTTGACCACCCAGTCGAACAGCTTCGCCGGATCGTACGTCAACAGGCCCGCCTCGCGCGCCAAAATCAGGGCCGTGATCGTCACCGCACCCTGCACAGACCAGAACCGGTTCTGCATCGTGAGGCCACACGCTGTATCAAGTCTGCGCTGCACGCTCTCCAGAAGCTCTTTGGCCGTGGCAGGGTCGCGCATGATGTGCTGCACAAAAACTTCGATGGCATGCCCACGGTGCTCGCCGATAGACTTGGCGAACAGGTCAGTCTCCGTCTTCTCGGTGAAGTTGTGGGGCTGCACATGGTAGCGCAGAACGCGCTGCTCCTCGGCTTCAGGCTTGCCTTTGACAGCGTACACCTTGGCCAGCATAGAGTAATTGGATGACGACGTCAGCGTGGTGTGCCATGGGTCGCCGCGGTGCCGCTCCTCGTTGCTCCCAGAGGACATGCGCCCCTTCTGCCGACCACCGGTGGCGCCGTAAATCAACGCCGATGTGTGCTCGGCGGGGAACTCGGTGAACTCGTCAAACTGCAAGTTGACGTCCTTCATCAACTCCATCCGGTTCATGCGCATATTGAGCGTGTCGTCGGCCCCCACAACGAGCTCGCCGGGATCGCCGTAAATCGACGCTGCAAACTTTTGCGTCGTGGATTTGCCGTGACCCGATCCGTCACTGTAGAAGTCAAAGATCGCTGCATGCACCGGTGTCATCCGCATCAGTGGCGCGGCAAGCGCTTGGCACACCACAAACTGATAGGGCTCGAGCCCGTCGCGGGCGTAGAACTCACCCTGCGCTTTCCAGCCCTCCAGCGTGCCCTTGGGGCGCATGGCGGGGAACAGGTAGGCCGTCTTGCTTGACGGGGGGTTGTAACCAACCTTGTCGGCGAAGATCTCGCGATCGCCGATGACGTAGGACGTCATATCGTCGTCGGACCAGCCGAATTGCGTGCGTGCTGTGTCGGCCACGGTGGTGGTCTGCAGCTGTTCGATCCATTTTTGTGTGTATGTCATCAGGCTATCCCATTTCTTTGCGCCGGTAACGACGCCGTTTTTTGCTAAGACCTTGCGTAGATCTTCTTTTGACGTGGCGGAGACCAGCGGCAACAGAAACTCGCGCACCGTATCGTTGGGCAGGTGCAGCTTGCCCAGAACGCACTCGCCAAGGTCGTGATCCAGCACGCGCTTGGTATAGTACAGATCGTTCGGATAGATATCGACGTCGACACTGTTGCCGTCGTCGTCTTCGTTTTTTACGAAAATGCCCCCGTGCTTGCCGCGATGAAACGGTAGCGGGTACACGGGTATATCGCTAACCGTACCTTTATAGACAACGGTCGGATCGCCGGTGATCTCGTCTTCAACCTCAACCGTTTCTGCCTCAGCAATAATGCCACCGATCTGAATGGGTGACTTGATCTTGCCGCGCAGGGGGCAGCCGTCGCACACCCCGGGCCGAGTGCTGTCAAACGTGTCACAGGTGTAGGGCCCCATGATGCCGGACAGCTTGGCTTCGGTGCTTTCGGCGTCATACTCTGGGTGTTCTCGCGACACGATGTGCGCACCTTTTGCACCGTCAGCGCAGAACTTGGCGATTGACAGGGCCGCGCGCCACATAGGCTCGTCGACATCTGCCTGCTCGGTGACAGCAAAGCGCAGCTGCTCGCACCCGCTGCCAGACATGGTCTTCTGCAGGATCTTCTTGAAAGAGGACTCTCGGTTGCGCAGCAGACGCTGCATCACAGGGTCGTCTTCGAGCTTCATGGTCACGTTGCCGAACAGCGACGCCGAAAGCGCTGGGGCCGGTGCCTCAGCTTTCAGCAAGTCCGCAAACCAAGACAAGCCCTGCGGCGCACCATCGAAGACGCCGAGCGTGGTAACTGGCGCGACTGTGCCGCGCTTGTGGTTGTTCGTGCCCGGGATGCGCAGCACGCGCGCCGCGTCCGCCGTCACGCTGGGGTCGCTGTGCAGGCCATGGGCCGCGCAGGCGCGCTTGAGAGCGACTGCCACGGGCTTCCAGTTGGCGACCGACACCGCCTCGGACAGAGGCCAGTACACGTGCACACCGTAGCCGCTGGAGACCATGACGGGACGGGGCATGCCGACGGTCTTGCAGAAAGCTCGCAGTGCCGCAATCGCCTCGCCCTGCTCGGGGTATTCTTTACCCTCACCGCAGTCGAGATCCAGAAACAGGCTGCACATCTGCAGGGCGTTGGCCGCCTTGCGCTCGCCCACATCGTCAAACGTGGCAAGGCCGAAATAGGTGTCAAAGCCGTTGGCATCTGCGTTCTCGGCAGCATGCACGACCTTCTCCACCGTCGAGAAAAACTTTTGTATCTTAGGTCTGCTGGGGTGTAACCCCAAGAGGCAGTACTGCCCGCCACCTGCGAGCACCCGCTTCAGGAATGCTGTGTTCTCCATGATCCACCATATTTTTATTGTGAGCAGCCCCGGTTATCCCGAGGCTGCATTGTTATGGTAGTGGATCAGTCGTCCCAACCGTCGACAATAGAGGCCAGCTTGTCAGCTGTTTTGGGCTCAGGTGTCTCTGCCTTGGCCTTGGAGACCTTCTCCGGTTCTTCGATCACTTCGTCGTCCTCGACCTTTGGTGCGGCCTTGGGCTTCTCAACCTTGGGCTCAGCCTTGGGCTCGGCCTTGACCTTCTCGACCTTGTCGGTCTGCGACACGGTGAAGGTGATCGCCTTCTTGGCCTCGTCGCTGTCACGGCCAGCGAGCACAATAGGCAGCTCGGCTTCTTCCAGACCCCGCACAGGGCGGAAGTACAGCTTCGGCGTGTTGGCGTTCTCGTCGAAGCGCATCTCGGTCATGACCGCAATCGCAGGTGTGTTGTGCGCGGACAGGAACTTGATGTACGCCTGCAGGCCCATGTCGTTGCCCTTGGACTCGCCGAACAGCGATGTAGCTGGCAGCTGCAGCTGATAGACTGTCTCCAGATCACCCTCGAGTGCCACGGCCAGACGCTGCGAGAAACGACACGCGCGGCTCTCGCCTTGACCGGAACCCTTGACGTTCATCGGGCAGTCGGCACAGCGCGACGCCATGCGGTCTTCTTCTGGCACTTCGTTGGCCGGCGCACGGGTATCGAGCGACCAGCACTTAGGTGGCGTCATTTTCTCAGGATCAAACGCACCTTCATAATAGGTGCGCGCCACGTCGGCCGCGTTCAGGATCACCATGTTCATGGTGTCAGACTTACTGACCGATACCTGCTCGCCATCCACCATCATGCGGAACTTTCCGCCGCGGATGCTGATCCGGTTGCCGGCTGCGCCGGAACCGCCGGCCATTTTCTTGTTCATGTCCAGCAAGGATTTGAACAGGTCGCTGTTTACGAGGGCGTTGCCCTTAAAGATATCGAGGTTGCTCACGCTGGTTCTCCTTAAGCGTCTGAGTTTTCTTCTGTGGTATCGTCTTCGTATTGGCTCAAATCCAATTCGAGCTGCAACGGCGCCCCTTCTTTCAGAGAGCCTTCAACATCATCGACTGGGGTGCCTTTCGTCAAGAGCGCTTGCTCGATCTTTTCCAGATCATAGCGGAACACGCGGCCAAGCCGCATGAACGTGCCGGAGGGGATTTCCCCGGATTTCATCATCGCCATAATGGTGGCGTTGGAGACGTTGAAGTGCGCTGCCAGCTCGGCAGTCGTCACGTATTTGGTAGCACTCATGCTTTCCTCACGGTAATTGTGTACTCCGAGTCGGCGTTGATGCCCGGCGGTACGGTTTCAGGGTTCTCCTCAAGGAACGTCTTGACCACTGTCTGGTTCAAGCGCTTCTCAAGAAACTCCGGCACGTTGTTCTCGACAACAAACCGGTGCATGGCTTCCCAATCGCTGGTCCAGTACCGCGTTTTCTTGCTGCGGTAAACCAGACCCGATGCAGTGCGCACGCTCTCCACTTCATGCTCCTTGCAGTAATCCAGCAGGGCGGCTTTCACCTGATCCATCTGGGCGTTCAAGCTGTCTTCTTTCTCCTTGAACTCGGCGGCCAGTTTGGCCTTCGCATCGCGCATCTTGATGTAGACACGGGTCAGCTTCTCGATCGGGGTATCAGTCATAGTATCGCTCTCCTTTGGTGTTGTTTTGCCTATTCTTATATCGTCTCGCTCGCCTAGTCAAGCGCAACCTTGTAAAGATCTATAACTTGTCTGTGGAGGTCCATCTTGCCGTCAAGCAGCTTGTAGACACGCTCTTCCATTGGCGAGCCGACGAGCTGCACGATTGTGCACTTGTTGACCTGCCCCTTTCGGTGGATGCGGGCGTTGGCCTGCTCGTAGATCTCCAGCGACGCTGTCGGGCCCCACCACACGATTGTGTCAGCAGCGGTGAGTGTCACGCCGTGGGCGGCCGCCTGCGGCTGCACCACCAGCACGCGCGGGTTGGTCTGCTCTTGGAACGCCTTGAAGATGTCGGTGCGGGCACTCGCCGCGACAGAACCGCTGATAACCTCGCAGGAGATGTTGTCTGTCCGAAGCTTCTCGGACAGCATGTCGATTGCACTGCGGAACGGCACGAACACGATGACCTTGTTGGACGTCTCGGCCAGCACTTCCATGAGCACCTTGTAGCGAGTGCCGATGTCGAACCGCAGCTCGTTCTTGTCGTCGGTGTAGACGGAGCCAGAGCTGATCTGCAGGAGCTTGGTCATAGCCACGGCGGCGGTGCCAGCGGTCACGTTCTCGCCAGCCGCTTCCAGCAGCAAGTCCTTGCGCATCTTGCCATAGAACTTCTTCTGCTGTGCTGTCATCTCAACAGCGCGCGACACGTAGACAATGTCGGGCAGATCGAGGCACTCGGCCTTGGTGTGGCGGATGGCCGGTTGCAGAACGCGGTGAACGGTATCGGCGGCGTTCTCCTTGGGAGCCCACTTAAAGTTGCTGATCTTGCGCATCACCATGTCCTGAAACGCAGAGAAGAACCGCGGCACAGCACGAGGGTTGACCAGCTTCGCCAAGCCATAGGCCATGTCTGGCCCTTGGGCGGCGGGCGTGCCCGTCATCATCCACAACCATGTGTCCGGCCCAGCAAGCTTGTTCAGCGTCTTCCAGCGGGCTGTCTGGGCGTTCTGGTATGCACTGCACTCATCGACGATAATGAGATCGAAGCCGCCAGCAGCCAGATCGTCGAACGAGACCTTCACGCCATCGTAATTGATGATGACGAACTCGGCGTCGCTGTTGATGATCTTCTTGCGCTTAGCCGCCGCGCCGTAGGCTACGTCGACCCGCCGGTGCATGGCAAAGGTGAACAGATCGTTGCGCCATGCGGCGTCCATGATCGACACCGGACAGATGACCAGAACACGTTTTATCAGCCCCTGCTTCATCAGGAAGTCGGCGGCCCAGATCGCGCTCGCTGTCTTGCCGACGCCCGGATCACTAAAGCAAAACGCCTTCTTGTGCAGGGTGAAGAACGCGGCTGTCTCGCGCTGGTGAGACATCGGCTTGAACTTGCCCGGCCAGTCATAGCGGCGCTCGATCGGCGAGGGCGCATCGAAGTTGAGAGAGCGCAGTGTCTGCGCCTGCTCTACGCCCCACTTGATGGCGACAGTGTTTGCGTCGACCTGTTTGCTGTCGGCGATGGCTTCCAATACGCGCGACGGGTTCTTGAGGCGCAGCACAAGCGCCTTATTGTCGATGATCTGCATTGATTCTCCTGTTATGCGCGGGGCATAATTTATTTCTTGGGCGGCTTGCTGATACGTCCCCCACCGGCACGGTTCTTGCTCGGGCTCTGCAGCTTCACGCCGTCTTTGTTTGACCCGCCGCGCGCCAGCGGCTTGTTGTGGGCGAGGTCCTTACCCTTGCGGGCGGCCTTGCCGTTCTTCTTGTCGAAGGCGTAGCGGGCACGGGCCCGCTCGTTGCGGTCCTCGTCTTCGCCCCGTGCCTTCTGGAGCTTATATTCACGGCCATAAGGCCGATCCGCGTTGTTCTTGTATGGCATCAGTAGACTCCGTTATGTGGGCACTCCGTCACAGGACAGTGCCGTTTGCACAGGCCGCTCGGCTTGGGGTTCCACACCTCAGTCTCGAACGCTTTCTCCATGCTACCATAGTTGGACAGCCATTTCTTCCACAGATCGCGCCGCTCGCTGCGTTCGTAGGACGCCTTCACAAAATCGTTGGCGATTACGAACAGCAGCCCGCCCCGCACGGTCTTGACCTCGGGGAAGTGCTGGAACACTGCCAGCGCCATCAGCTCCAGCTGACCCTTTTCGGCGTAGCGGGCCGACTTGCCGGTCTTGTAATCGACCACCGTCGCCACCCCGTCGTCGATGATGAGAAGATCGACGATGCCGCGGAACCACACATCCTTGTCAAAGAACTCACAGGCTTCGAGGTTAGCGTTCAGGCCAAGCTTCTGCTCGCACAGCTTGCGGCCCGGCTTGGCAGCGAGTGCGTCCAGCACCGGCTGCGCAAAGGCAAAGCGCTGGGGAACTGGTGTGGCGTCACGGATGAAGTGTTCGGCAGCCTCGTGAAACTCGGTGCCGTAACGCATGGCCTCAGTCTCCTGATAGGGAAACTGCTTGAGCACGTTGACGTGATAGAACTGCTTGGGGCAGGTCTCAAACGCCTTTATCCGACTGAACGACCACGGTGCGGGGGAGGGAGGTTTTGTCATTTTCAAAGAACCGCCCCGATATTCATAAATGCGTTTGGTGTACCTTCAATGCGCTTTATCTCATATCCCAAATAGGCCGCAGCGCAAATGAACGCCCCGTTGCTGATATAGCAGCACCCTTTCGGTATAAACGGTACGTCTCGGCTGGCACGTTGCAAATCTGAAGATGCGAGATGTTTCAGACCATAGCTGCTATGAGCCCGTGACACTTTCCCGATCATCCTACCTTTGAGGCGTAACCACAGAAGGGCGAGCTCAAACTGCTGTGGGCCAATAGGCCGGTCGGCCCGCGGCGGCCCATCCGTTAGCCCTTCCGAGTCGAGGTTTGGGCACTCGGATAGACCGCGCGCGATTTTAGCTTCAGTGCTTATATTTTCCATGTCACTTCTCATTTATTTCGTAAGAGACATCCATCACCGCGGCGGCGACCAGCGCCAAGGCCACAACTTGATAGGCTTCCATCGAACTACTAAAGCCCTGCTCCTCTGCGAGACGCTCTATCATATGCAAGTATTTAGAGGCGCGCTCTTCCAAAATTTGATCTGCCGGATGTCTTATTTCCATTCCCACTTCCCCTTGTTTCCTTCGACAATCTGTCCGGTGTCGCGCAGCTCTTTCCACGCCTTGCTGTTCTTGCGAGGTATCTTCTCGACGAAGGGTCGCTCCTTCGCGCCGATCGCCATCAACATCTCCTCACACTCCTTTATGTACCAGTCATAATCCACGTCGGCGGGGAAGTGCTCCGGCAAATCCATAAGGGGCTTGGCCCCATCAGATCTTGGCACGGTGTTCCCGTTCGTGGCGTAGTGGATCGCGCCGGTCTCACCCTCAGCATAGTACCAACGGATGGCTTTGCCAAGCGGTAAGTCATCTTTTATAGCCCCACCTGTCACGGTGCGCAATGCGATGAACTTGGATATGTCTCGACAGTCTCGGACCGTATGGTCCACTGGAACGTCTTTTGTCAGGTACGCAATGACCGCCTCACCACAGATCGGCGTCTGCGGGTTCTTGCTCAAAGACACGGGGCCGTACACACCCTTGGCCTTCGCCTTGCCATCCTCCTTCACAGCGATGTAGTTGTTCACGTCGCGCGAATAGAGCGCGCGGTACACGGTCTCCTCGGTCTTCAGGCCGGTGTGCTTCTCCCACTTCTGCACAATCAGGTTCAGCGCGTCACGCTCGCTGTGCGGGCACTTGATGACGATGCCGTCGGTGTTGGCAGACACAACGGGGATACCGTAGCGCTCCAAGGCTTCGATCAGCATCAGGATTGTGAGCTGCCCCGTCAGCGTTGTGCGGATCATGAACTCTGGAGAATACAGCGTGCTGTAACGGTTTGAGGTCTTGCCAAAGGTGCCGTTCAAAACAATCTTCAGCGAGTCGGATTTCACCTTGTCGCCAGCGTGTTTCGCCGCCAGCCGCTCTTCCAAGATTTTGCCATAGACGGTGTTGAAGTGGACCCCGAAGCCGCCCGGCCGCATGTTCATGTTGAGCATCATGCGTGGATAATAGCTCTCCACGTCGCGGTCGATCAGCACATTGTCGTCGTCGCTGAAGTGCGCGGTCTCAGACTCTTGGCTATGCAGCCCGCCGATGCCGATCTTGTAGCGGCTCTGGCCGATCTCGATGACCAGCTTCTCGATATCCTTGGGCATGATGACATGGCCGGTCTTGTCGTTCAGAACCATCTCCGCGGTGCGCACAATCTCCAACACTGCCCGCAACGGCTCGGTTGAGAAACGGATATAGGCCGGGGGATCGTAATAGAAGCTGTCCCGCTCCGCCTCCACTTTTGGCGGTGAGTCACCTGTCAGGCGCATGTATTCTGCCTTGAGAACAGCCTCTGCGATCTGCGCATCAGACTTTGACCGCAGGTCCACCCCGTAGGTCTCGCTCATGGCGCGCCGCAGGCTCACCTGCTGGGACAACGCGTTGAACAGCATCTGTGTTACCTGCACGTCGTTCTTGCAGTATTGCCGCATCAGCTCCAGCTGCTCGGGCTGTATCTCGGCGTCGTGGGGTATCGGCAGCTCTTGAAGGCGCGGGCTGGACAGGCGGCCCCCGTAGATCTTCAGGCCCACCATGCCCGGTGCCACGTCGATGATGTCGATGTGGTTGATCTTGGGCTCCTGCAAGCCCTCATCCCGATAGAAGTGCCACGGGCGCTTGTTCTTCTCGATGATCTGGTTGCTGGCACGCTTGATGGCCTGCGTGTTCGGGTTGACCATCGCCATTGTCAGAAGCGGCACGTCGTAATTGTTGCCGTTGAAGGTGATGATCTCCACCTCCTCGTTCGTCATCAGGTCGTATATCGCCTGCGGATCGAACGCGCTGTCGTCGTCGTTGAAGATCTCGAAACGCTTGGTCTTGCCCTGCTCTGTCATAAACAGAGCAAGGAAGTAGTTTCGATAGACCTCGATATCGAGGAATAGCTGCATCACAACACCCGCGCGTTGCTGGCATAGTCGACCGCGATCAGGTGCAGCGCCTGTGACTTTGCGTCGTCCAGCGCGTTGTGATGTGTGCCTGCGCGCTCCATCTTCACCTCGGGATATAGGCCCTTCACGGTGCGGTAGCACTTGTCCTTCCAGAACTCCCACATCGGCACACCGCAGCGCTTGCCAGACTCGTGCATAATCACGTTGTCGAACGTGGCCCCGTTGCCCCAGACGCCTTTGAGGTTGTCGCCGTAAGAGCAGACGAACTGCATGAAGTGCCGCAGGCCTTCTTCAAGACCAACGGCATCATCTTGCCTGTCGGTCAGCGCGTCCTGCGCGATTTTGTCTTGCCCCAGCCACCACATGACAGTGGATGGGTCGATCACGGCACCGGAGCGCACAGCGCTGTGCAGGGACACCGTGCAATAGAACTCTCGGTCAATCCCTTTGGCGTCGAACGCCACGGCGCCGATGCTGACGATTGGCGCATCTGCGCGGGTGCCCATGGTTTCTAAGTCGATCATGATGTGCATTTTGGTTCTCCTTTGTTATGTCTCAGGCATAATGCCGGCCGCTTATTCAGTCTCTCCCAAGAAACTCATTGTGTCCTTGGCCCACATGCAGAACGATGCACGGTCTTGGCCGTCGCGGGCGTAGACCAGCGCCTTGGCGATAGTGCCGTCCTTAAACAGACGACTCAGCGCGTTGCCCGTGGCCGTGGTGTCCGATCCCGCGTGATGTGAGATCTCTGCCGTAGTGCCGTAGCCCAGTGTGCGCACTGACTTGAGCACGAGCTTGTCAACAGATACGCTTTCGGTATCGGCGTTGATGCTCTGCCCCTGCCGGCTGACGTGCACAGCGACCCACGGCGTAGCCATGTTATTGGGGTGTGTGTTGGGGATGAGCTTGGCGGTGCGGATGTCGCCTTCGGCGGCCCCGCTGGCCTTGGTGACGCTGGCAGGGATAAACACCTGCTCGCCGGTGTCGGTCCGCGCGCCAAAACCAGAGTTGGTATCGAGCACGTGCGAGACGTAAATTTCTGTGTTTTCCATTAAAATATCCTTATTTTTCAGTTGTTGCTTCTGCGTGGATGTCACGCACCATTTCTGTTATGTACTCAGCCACTGATGCGCAGCCGACCTTGTCTGTCTCCACCGCAAGCCAGTCCAGTTGGTCCGGTGTCAGACCAAGCAGGATGTCGCTCATAAATCCCAGCTTGATGCGGCGGTTAGCGAACAGGTATTTCACCTGCTGTCGCGGCGATGCCTTGACCTTGCGCGGCGGGATCATGCCCGCCTTGCGGGCCTCGACGACGCCGCGGACGACTCTGCTGTATCCGAAGCCGGTTGCCAGTTGGATGGCAGCGTGGCTGTGGCCTGCCTTGTGCATTTCCGCGATACGTTGTGTGTCAGGATTCATCATGGCCGTGTCTTTCTGTAAATCCGTGGCCTTCTTCTGCAGCCTTACGGGCTGCGATGGCGTCTTCGATGTTGAGGTAGACGCCAAGGCTTTTCCTTTGCCCCGCTATGCATATGTAAGCCTGCCAACCT
>Ga0136561_1000074_pt1 | contig 35439 bp, 30 predicted proteins | sample AntRauMeHopE1498_FD_104641 | JGI IMG/M metagenome (GOLD analysis project Ga0136561, IMG submission 104641) | Saline lake microbial communities from Rauer Islands, Antarctica - Metagenome Hop E1 #498 | ecosystem: Environmental > Aquatic > Non-marine Saline and Alkaline > Saline | place... | reverse complement strand
TAGGTTCCAGTTCATAAGGTGTTGCCTCTTTCATTACCAGTGGGCCATCTGGCCCATCTACTTTTGTCAATTTCTTGACCTACTCATTTCCCTTTGCACCTTCGCCGATGGTCGGCAGGTTGCACGCTGAAGGCGGGAAGCCCTTTTATTCAGCCATCTTCTTGAACCCCTGGGGGTTCGAGAGTGGTTTGTTACTTTGTTGCTCAAATTTGCTGGGTTGCAAGCCACTTGTCAAGCACTTCTGCTGGCTGATTTACTCGGGCCTTTGTATCGCTTTAAAGCCGCTGCGAATATAAGAAGAGGACCTGGCTTTCCTGAGTTACCAGGCTAGATAATTGCAGCTCCGAGAGACCCCCTAAGAACTGAATTCGACTCGCTTGAACCCAGCCCCTGAACAACATCCGTCCACCGGTGGCGCTCAATCCCCCCGGGAATATTTGGGTCCAAATACTCCTTCACTCTCGCGACGAACACCTGGCTGCGTTGAGCAACTGCCTTGTACTCAACCCACCCAACCGGTACTTGATGCCACCGGCCATCTCCGCCAAGGACGGACACATAGTCAACACGATCTATGCCTTTGTAGCCCAGCGCCTCGACGTCTGCCACCACCCCACCATCACGCCGTCCTAGGACCTTGGCGGTGATGAGATTTCGGGTGACGGATTGAGCGTGCCTAAATCTATCCTCACCCAAATAATTCACCAGCACCTCAACCTCCCATGCGTTCGGGTTGGCATCGCCTTGAAGGCCAGAAGCTGCGGGCAGCCTTCTGGTCTCCGTGTATAAAGGGATGGCCACTAGAGGGGCAATTGCGAAATAAACGGACCTGAAAAACTCATTATTGAAATCATTAAAAGACTCGCGAGACTCTTCGAGATTGTTTGAGAAGAAGAACGATGGCTCAGGGTCTAGCTCCATTCCACCCAAAGGAGAGGATTCTATGTGGTTTGTTTTACCTCTTTTGATAAAACCAAAACTGTCTCCGTATCCCTCAGATGTGTCATTTAATATTTTCAAAGTCTCCTGCTGAGCCAGGGGAGTATACAAAAGGCGGAACTCAATTTCATGATCCCTGTCCGTCGCCTTAAAAAGAGCCTCAAAGTCACGGTTAGACATGACGGTAAACTGGCCCGAACCGCTTTTAATTTCTTTCTTTGCTTTCTTCTCGACCCCTCGGATAGCGTTCGATTTTCTCCAGTCATTGAATCGAGTCTCTTCTAGGCCGGACAGGTTTGAAGGGACCCTGCTAAACGATAGTGATGGAGCGGCTTCGTGGCCGAAAATAACCGATGCCCCCTCTGAGAAATCAGGAAACGGCTTCAGGACGAAGGCGGTTAGATTTTGAGATCGCTGAACAGTCTCATTTTGTCCCTGCGAATTTCTCACCGACTCGGTCCAGTAGATCATCAAATTACCCGTGTACTGCATGGTTCCAATCCAGTGCTGAAGATGGCGAGAGATGACTACAGGATTTTCAAACAATCTCCCACTGTGCAGCCTCAACATGGATCTTCCGTCATGAAAAGACGAGTTCAAGCCATAGCTGTGGACCAGGTCATGCAGCGACTCCTCACTGAAGTGATCATCGAGCTGCAGTTCAGGTAACGTCAGGGCCATGAGCTCCTTAGAGATTCCCCAGCGAAACAGTCGGTTCAGGCCTTGCATTTGAACCCAAGCCTCTTCCGATTTTTGGTCTATCTGCATCTGCAGTTCTGCGTTGGCATCTTTCAGCCCTCTGATTTTTGGCCCAACCTGCCACAGGTCCAATGTAATTAAAGGTGCGCTGAGCAACAACCAAAAGCCACTAAGCCCGCCCCCAAATGCCATGAAAAATGCAATAATTGCGATGCTCCACAGAGCCACCCGTAGGTAAAACCAACTACTTTTCTGACCGTTGTTTTTAGAGAGGTCCGACTCCAGAGAGGCCATTTCCAAAATCGTTCTTCGGTTCTGCTCTGCATCTACCCCAGATTTGACGACTAGATCCTCGAAGTAGGCCTTCACTCTTGAGGCGTGAGCATCACGCAGTTCGTCTCGATAAAAGCCCAGCGGTTCATTCAGGCTAGACATCTCTAGAAGAAAGTGCCTCGAGCGGCAGTCTTAGTCTCTTGTGAGGCCGAAAAGGGAAGACGGGTCGTGTAACCAGCCTTGGCAGCGACCAGCTGGTTTATCGGCCACGAGTAAATCTCTTGATTCCAGAGAGTTACGGTGTCGTTGTACAAAGTCCGCGCAGCGGTAATTTCCTTCTGAAGGTATGAGTTTTGCCTCATTGCTTCAGCAATATTTTCTTGCGCCCTAAGCTCTGGATAGGCTTCGAAAGCGACATTGATCTTCATAAAGGCACTGTCGAGATTTGCCCCAGCGGCATTCCTGCTCAGGTCAGAATCCGGATTGATGCCACTGCGATAGGCCGCAACCGTCTTCATGACGTCTTTGTCAAGGTCAATTGATTTTGCAACTAGACCGGCCAGGTTTTGAAGAATCACAACTCTTTGTTCCAAATAGTTGTCAATCTGGGAGGCATCCGCCTGCACCTTTTGCTGAATTTTCAGAAGCAGTGCCCTGGCGTTTACCTTCAGAAAAAGCCAAATTAGACCAGGTATGACCCCAAAAATTAAAGAAAGTGAAGCCGCGGCGGCGTCTCCGCCCGAAGCCAAAAGCCCGATCATAAACGCGACTGGGAAACCTAGCACCCAAACAGCGACTTCTAAAAGGTTTGTACCACCTTGAATTTCAACGCTTAGTTGCTTCTCAACTACGTTTACATCACGGCCCTCGGCGTTCACTCGGCCAGTATTTTCATCCAACTCATTTGCCATTTGAACCCCCATGTTCCTTTGATTAGCGAACGCTAGCACAATCGCCAATGGACGGGAAGAGTGCGAATGTACTTGATATGCAAACGCTTTTCCCCCTTGCAAAAAAGTTCGCAACTCGCCAACCCAGTTCCAGCAATTCGAATTGTGCCCTTGGCGGGTTGGTTAGAGAAAGTTACTTCCTGGCTCTCGGGTGCTGAACCTGATGATTCCTGGCGATTACTCCTCACGCCCTTCAGAGCTCAGGCAATGAGGCTGAAGGAGTGAACGGCTGAGTCCTGCCTGCTCTTGATCTGTAGTTCCCCAGTTGCGCACCCTGCACTACTATTTCAAATAAAACTCAAGTGGGGGGTCATCTTGTCTGTTGGAATAAACCTTTTACGCACAGCTTTCCCGTCAATTATGGATTTGGGGAGTCACTATGTTGGGGATCTTGATTCAGGGGTAAAGGGTACCGAGCGGGAGCATAAGGTATCAAAAATTCCAGAATTCGAAGAGCCAGACTTCGAGGGATACGAACCTAGCTTTGACCAAAGAGAAGGCCGTCCTTCAAGACCTAAGGACAGGCGGGAACCCGCTTCTTACCCAGTGAGAAGCGTACACAACATAGCGTGGTACCAGCCGTACCGAGCATACGGGGCAAGAAGTTGGGGAATTTACTTCAGAACACCGGCAATGCTGGCGTACTGCTCGGACGTATTCAACGTAGCTACCTACAACCGAAGTGACATTTCAAAGGCCGATGTCTACAACTTTGTTTGGCGCCAAGTACTCAGGCATGAACTTGAGCATGCGGCTCACGAAATCACCATTGCGAAAGCTATCGTGGACGGCCACATTCAAGAGACAGACCTGTACTCGCTAAACCTTCGCAATATAAACTTTGAGGGTCTAGCGACCCACTTCGAGTTCTCTGACTACTTGACGTCAGGGGGAACAGCCAAAATCGAGAGCCACGGGTGGATCAACATTGCCTCGAGCTCCATTCCTGTCCCAGCGCCATACGACCAGTGGGACGGAATGGATGTGGCCCGAAGCGAGCGGGACTTCAACGACTTACTTCGCTTCAATCAAACTGAGAATGCCGTCCAGATGATACGTCAGTCCATCGCCGGCAAAGCGCGGTCTAAGTTCATTTCAATTCCGATATTTATGGTGGACGATTCGTCCACAGATCCTCCCGGGGGCAATGTTTGGGCTCGAATCAACGCAATCGACTGCAATAAAGTTTCCAGAGCTCTCGCAAAAGATAAGGTTCGCGCCCGAATCCACAACGAGTTAGAAGTGAGAATAGGAGGGAATCACCCGCAGATATTCTCTGTCTCAGGAACTGCAATGACCGTTCCTCTCGCGTGCCACGCGCAAGCCATCATTCATCCAAACTTCTTCAAACAATTGAGTGATCTCACCGGTAGGGCCAAAGCTGACATTCAGAGGATACTTCGAGACGCAACATGAAGTCATTTAGCGAGGCTGAGTAACCCGTGGCGTAGCAACGAAAAGCCACTGGGCTAAGGACTCGCAATGCACATGGCCAAGCGGGATGCACCGAAGCCCACTATTCACTAGGACCATATCAATATGACAAGCAATTTGACAAGCCTCCGCTCAAAGACAAGACGGCCGAAAATAAAAACCGAGTGCTTAGTCTAGAAATGGCGAATCCACTTATAAACCCGCCCAGGTTGGCATAAAGTCTCTTCATTCCTGAATTCAAGCAATTGGCATATCTCAAGAGCGACCAGGTGACTCCAAATTAGACAGGAGAAACCGAAGCGTTTCAAAGACGACGGGAAATAAATTTCCACTTAGATTATGAGTCAGGAGTTACTGGGCTAGAGCGGGGAAGTCTGTCAACAGAACATTTTCTTAGGGGTGAAAGTGAATAGTGAAGTTCCGAATTCTTTGAAGGTACTTGGGGCGCCGATGATTGGTAAAAGGCTCTTTTGCAATCCGCTGGGAGACCGAAATTCTGTTTCGTGGTTCTTGGAGGAACTAGGAGACCAGACAAGTTCTTGGCGAGAACTAGACAATCCTTGGTGGACCCTGGAGCTTGATAGTGAAATGTTTATTTCACGGAGGATTCAGGTTAAGTTTCGGTCAAATTCGGGTGAGGTATTTCGTGGCGTTTCGTTGCCAATAATAAGTGATTTAGACATGGGCACCCTCCAGACGAGGGGCATTTTATCGGCCGCCCTCGTCGACATTGAGAATGCGACACTCAAGCTTGAAAGCGAGAGATTAGCCCTCTGGGAAAGTGGGGGCCCTGAGCGAAACCTGAAATTAAATAGAGACTTGACAATCGAATTAGAAAAAAAGCAAAATCACATCGACTTAGAAACGCGAAAGAACGAAGCATTGCTCCGAGAAATCAAGTTTGAGAAAAATCAGATATTTCTGGCTGAGCGAATACCGGAGAGGTGGGAGAAGCTCAAGTTTGCAAAAGCAAATCTAGCCGCAGAAGTAGACAATTTCACGTCTCTCCGCGACACCTGGAAGGATCAGCAAGACCTCCAAATTATTCAAAACGCGCGCACCGCTGAGGCTCATCAAATTAGAGTGAGAGATCTTGGGATCCTAAAGTTACAGCACAACGAGCAAGTTGCGGCTCTGGGACGTCGTAAGGAAGAGTTCAGGGCCAAAACTGATTTGGTAACGTGGCAACATATGTTGCAGCAAAGGGAAGATAGGCTGCAGCAAAGGGAAGAGGCCCTATTCCTCCCCAACCGCTACCTAGCAGACCTTAAAGACCAGATAGAGGGTGCATACCCTTTCATAATCCAGCAACTCCGTGACTTTATTCAAGGTAATGAGAACCGAATAAAAGCCGAGCGCTTCAAATCTCTTCGCGAGAAAAAGGCCTTGGAGGAGTCTCAAATTCTCCGATCCCCAGATTGCGACCAGTGTGGAGTTCCCTTCTCCTCGTGCCCGTGCGAATAATGAGAAGCGAAAGTATTAGAAGCTTGGCTAGCGGCAAAACACCCTCGCGCCCCACGTCTTTAAAATTCGACAGATCAGTGCTTTACCGGTGGAGACATTTAAGTAAGAAGTGACGTGCTGAGCTGCATCGGGTAGCTCTCACTGTGAATTGGATTGACCCAAGAGGCCTCATTCGCATTTGTTGCTTTTCCATCCGGCCAAGGCTAGATTTTATAGGCTGGACATTGCAAACTGGATTCAGGGGAATTTTAGAGCAATGAGTTTTGGCACAGGCACTAATTTGGTTATTGCTTATAGGCCATTCAGATTAGCTGGAAGTTGGGGGGACATGGAGAGAATTGACTACAGCTGGGATGACCAAGACCCAGAGCAAACACAATCATGGCATGAGACAAATGGTTTTCGACTTAACAATGCGGATGCTGAGCTACCAGCAAATAAAAATCAAGATTTGGAGGCTGGGGACTCTGAGGAGGATTCCTCGGACTATCTGACCGGTAACACTCTCGAAAATTTCAACCAATGGCTAGAAGAGCATTTCACAGCGCTTGAACTTGACATACTCCTAACAATGCCAGTGGACCGATACCCGGGATTGAGTAAAAATCACTCTGACGTCGCTCGCCTGATGAAAACTCATGACATTACCTTCCAGGATTTGCGCTATGAGAATCAGAGGCTCAGGATCTCTGTGCTTGAAAAGCTCAGAGAGCAAGGTCTTGATTGGGAAATCCCATGGCGGGTTTAGCGAATTAGCTGAAAACGCATTAGCACTAGGGATTTATGTTCAGGGTTTCACCAAGGGAAATTGGATTATCTCAAGTCGATCAACATGCCCAGCCTCAATCGCCTTTCAAGGAGACGCTGCGGTAACAATTACAACAATGAGCATGTACAGACTTCCAACACGAATGCGTAAAATGAGCGTCAAGGTTGGGCCTTTGAATAGTGGCCAGTGGTGTTCGAGTCAAGTACAAACGCGCCTACTCGTTCGTGGTTTCAAAAAGTAGTGGCATCCCCCGTCGAACACCGTTCGAGTGCATTCGAAAATTTTTGAAGTCTTCGTAGAAATATCGTTGACCTCCAAAAAACCTATCTCTGCTCAAGTCGCCAACCGAGTTCTGCAAAATAAAACCCAGGCCTCCGTTATGAAATCCCAGTCCTGATTTACGATTGTGGGACTTTTTGCTATTGAATTCATAAACAAATATCGAGTGCTGACCCTGACAGCCGGTCCGCTTTGAAACAAAACGCTGGAAGGCAATTGCAATTTTTTGCCCTCCATGCTGATTGATGCAAGATGCTTTGGGCCGGAGGCGTGCAGCGAAAAGGGAAATTCATGCTCCCCTATTAGGCTCTATAGAAATTTCGGGGGCTGGTTACCAAACTTCACTATGCCTGAACCGGCGGGTGAATCGGAAAGGGTTGACCATCCATCATCAGGTCCAGCTACCGCAATAGGTTCTAAACAGAGAGCAGCGAGTGCTTAACTCTTTATTCTGGAATGCGAGTACGTGAATGTGGAGAACATACTTACTGCTAGGTATAGTGGGGCTCCGACAAGCAGCTCACAGACCGCCGATGCACTTTTTCCACCCTTAAGGGATATTGCCGGTAAAAGTGTTTCAAACACGCCCTCTGCCCCAACTCTCCTGGGCGGTCTAGGAGAGCCGGACGGGGGCTGCCCTTGACTCCCACTTCAAGATATTTTTTATTTGCGACTCAGACTCTGACTGGAAATTCTGCGGGCAATAACTTGCAGCTATCCAACAAACTCTGAGCTGTAAGGGCCCAGATTCCGAAGGAGATGCCCCCTCCGGGTTCGCGTTTCAGTTGGCCCGCTCGGGCAGATCTCAATTTTAGGGCCCCCCTCGGTGTACTGTGTGCAAATCCAGGCATTGGCAACGCTCGCCAAGACAGGGTCGCCAACACGCTGGAATGTAGAGCATTTACACCCGAGAGAATTGCCAGCACTTAAAAGTAGCCATAAGCTGACGAACGCAAAAAACAAATTTGTGCTTGCAGCGAGGGTCTTTGGACTTGTCCCCAAATCGAACCCCAACAGTCGTTATGTTTGTCTGACTTGCTAGGTTCGGATTCGTAAATGCGGATAATAGTCCAGACATAAAGGACCTGGGGCGAGCACAACTCTCCACAAGATGCTTCTGCTTTTGCGAGAGCTGGTGGTGAAAGCCCAGGGGGAAAAAGAGAATCCCGCCCAGGATTAGCTTGACTGCCGTGGTCTTCCACGTAAGACTTCGATTACAGAAGTTCTAGGGGGGCTAACAATGACCAGATATGCCTTTGTTGTGAAAAATTCCGATTTCTCTATCAAAGATGAACAAAATTTGGTTGGAACTATAGTCGACGACGATGGGGATGAGTGGACTATTCAACTGCTTGGGCAAACCGAGTCTGAGAGTTTCGCTAAGGTCAACTTGCAAGAATTCTCCATACAGGAGACTGGGGATGAATTTGAATCAAAGATCTGTGACCGATGCTTTAGGCATCTTTCGACTGAGAATGATTTTGAAAACAATCGAATAAAGAAAGGGGGGAAAATCACAAAACGTCCGTCCTGCAGAAATTGCAGGACGATAAAGAACGGCATGCCGGTGAGCGCCGCCGATAAGCGGGAGTGGAATCAAAAAAAACCGGATAAGTACTCAACGTTTTGCTGCCCAATTTGCAATAAAACAAGTATTGCAGGGATAACTAAAGTGGTTCTGGACCACTGTCATAGAACTGGAAGAGTTCGTGGTTGGGTTTGTGAAAGCTGCAACACGGGAATCGGCCGTTTCGACGATGAGCCTGCACTGCTGAAGAGGGCGATTCTCTGGCTTGAGCGCTCATAGCCCCTGCAAAGGGAGTCTTTTCAAGCTAACGAGCTAACTTTGGTGGCCAAACACTTGCTCCATTACAGCCAAAGCGACCCTCTCCGCAAGTTTTGGAGGAACAGCGTTTCCAATCATCTTGTACTTCGCCGCGACGCTTGGGCCAACAAACTTGAATTCATCGGGAAAGCTCTGGAATCTTGCAATCTCTCGAACCGAATATCTTCGATTTTCGAACGGGTGAACTATCCCAGAATTTTCAGGAGTAGCGGCGGCCGTCACCGTGCCCATAACTTCGTGTCGAGCAAATCTGCGATAGAAATTTGGAGAATGATACTTTTTCATTTCGTCTCGAATTTTCTGGTGTCGAATGGACAACTTTTCATAAGGAACATTTTTCCAAGAACCACCTTCTGGAATGTACTCAAGAATCTCCATTGAGGAAGGGGAGAGGGGCCAAACCTCTTGGGCCTCATCCGGTGGAAAAGTTCTTGAGAGAACTTCACCAACGGTGATTTTATGAGTCATCATGTCCGGTAGCGGGAACTCAAAATCAATACCCAGGTCTTTGCTAATACAGACAATGAAAACTCGCTCCCTGTTGGATGGGACTCCGTAGTTTGAAGCGTTGAGAAGTTTATAGCTGGTGTCGTAACCGATTTCGGACATGTCAGCCGTAAATCTCTCAATCATTGGAATGCCTAAATCATCTTTGGAAGATAAAAAGCCCTTGACATTCTCAAATAGGACCACCTTTGGTTTATTTTGTTGACCACGAACAACCTCAAGGACTTCGAGGAACAAATTCCCGTCCCCTGTCTTGGTTGATTCACGCTTCCCCGCTGAGGAAAAAGGCTGGCACGGGATGCCTGCCAGGATTACGTCCGCATCCGGAATGTGCGTTTTATCCACTTCGCGGATGTCTCTAATGTCAATTTCATGACCCAGGTTTAACTCGTACGTCTTTTTTACATTTTCCTGCATGTCGTTGGCATAGACAATTTCGAAGCCAGCACTCTTAAAGCCATAATCAAGACCCCCGCAACCAGAGAAGAGCCCAACTACCTTGGGAGCAGTTTCGTTTTTCATGATTACCTTCCAAGCAAAAATATTTGACACTGCACTGAACTGCACTGCCCTCACTCAAAGTTTAGCCGCGGGGTCTAACATCATCCCAGCTTCCCGGCGCCCTCGGCACTGATGATCTCCGGCTTGAGCATATGTTCATCAACGGCGCCTACCGAGAGGTTAACTGGTCTACAGCTTGGTTGCTTCCAGGCTAAGAGAAAGCTGATGGCCCTCCGATGCCGTCAGCAACAACGCCTCGACTTTTCAAAATGGTTTTCCTTAGGTTGCAGCGAAATCCGAGTTAAGGTCTTTCGGGCCGGCAAACTATTGGAAATTATTTGCTCACCTGGACCATGGCTAAATAGATTTCCGATTTATTGTTCAAACCAATAACCAAATGGGTCCCAAATATCCCAACTTAAGGCCTTGCTTGTGAAAGGAATGATTGCCGATGTAACTTAGGGGCATGGATACTGGGGCCCTACTAGAACAACTTCGAGCATTCGTTGCAGAGCGAGAGTGGCAACAGTTTCACACTTCTGAGAACTTAGCCAAGAGCATTTCAATCGAAGCAGCGGAACTATTAGAGCTCTACCAATGGGATTCCGAGGCAGACGAGGCTCGACTCAAAGAAGAGCTGGCTGATGTCTTGACCTACTGCCTGCTTCTAGCTGATCGCCATAACTTCGATGTTGCTGAAATAGTTCTGCAAAAGCTTGAGCAAACCAAAGCCAAGTACCCAGTGGAAAAGGCAAAAGGGAAGAGCGTGAAGTATGACCGGCTATAAAGTCGAGAAACTACCTTTTGACTCCATGGTGATAAACCAGTGGGGGCAAGTCGAAGAAGAATCAGACAACTGGCCTGTTGTCTACACCATCAGTAATGACAATGAAATCTATGTTGGAGAAACAGTCAACGCGGCCACCAGGCTCACCCAACACCTTCACAGCCCAAGTAAAAAGCATCTTGAGCGAGTTCAAATCATTCTCAACGAGACCTTTAATAAGTCGGTTTGCCTTGATCTTGAATCTCACCTAATTCGCTATTTCGCCGCTGACGGCAAGCACCGAGTTCTCAACGCAAACGCTGGCATCACAGACTCCAACTACTTCGATCGCGAAACATATCGCGAGACCTTCAATGAGCTCTTCGAGCTCATGGTCAAAGACGGAATGCTGACCAGGTCCGTCCCTGAAATCATCAACAGCAACCTCTTCAAGTTTTCACCCTTCAAGGCTCTCAACTCTGAGCAAGCAATCGCTCTGTCCGGGGTAATTGAAAGAGTCATCGCTGACATCAAAGCAGGCACTTCGAGCCAGTTGGTTATTCAAGGAGACCCTGGCACCGGCAAAACAATTGTCGCCATTTACCTAATCAAACTCCTACGTGATCTCTCGAGAGTTTCAAGAGATGACCTGCTCGAACAGGAGTCCGTGTTTGCTGACTTTTTCACTCAAGAAGTAGCGCTGCTCTTGAAAGATCTTGAAATCGCCTTGGTGGTTCCTCAACAATCACTCAGAGCCACCCTGCAAACCGTTTTCACCCAAACTCCTGGGCTTCACAAAAACATGGTCATGACCCCTTTTGAGGTAGGTGAAAGTGACAAGATCTTCGATATCTTGATTGTCGATGAATCTCACAGGCTCGGACAAAGAGCCAATCAATCTTCCGCCATGCAAAACAAAAAGTTCAAAGAGATAAACCTCAAGCTTTTCGGCAGTGACGATAGTGCAACCACCCAGCTGGATTGGATCGTTAATAAAAGTCGCCATCAACTTCTGCTTTTAGACACCGCTCAAAGCATCAAGCCAGCCGATCTCCCACTTTCAAAGACCAATCAACTAATTAGTGAAGCTAGATCTAACGACTCGCTCTTCAAGCTCTCGTCACAGATGAGAGTCATGGGCGGCAATGGATATCTTGATTTTGTAAAGAACCTATTCACAGACCACCCCTCCCCAGCAGCCGACTTCAATGGCTATGACCTTCGTTTCTATGATGACCTAGGCGAAATGCAACGAGACATCCTGGCCCTCAATGAAGAACACGGGCTCAGTCGACTGCTCGCTGGCTTCGCATGGGAATGGAAAACAAAGAGAAACCCCCAACTATTTGATATTGAAATTGGAGACATAAAACTCCGCTGGAACCAGACAGCAAGGGACTGGGTAAATTCCCCGACATCGCACCTAGAAGTTGGGTCCATCCACACCATCCAGGGCTATGACCTCAACTATGCCGGTGTGATTATAGGAAACGACTTAGGTTATGACCCTGTACAAAAGAAGTTAATCTTCCGGAGAGACCAGTACTTTGATGTCAAAGGCAAGGAGAACAACGATCGTTTGGGCATCAAGTACACAGACGAAGATCTCCTAGAACTGGTTTCGAATATCTACAAAGTTCTAATGACCAGAGGTATCAAGGGAACATTTGTTTATGTTTGTGACTCGGAATTGGCAAATCGCTTCAAAAAATTTTCCTCCGGCCGATTGAGTAGCCATGAATAAGCGGCATAAAACCCGAACTGCGGGGCTTCTCTAGTGGTAAGTCTTCGGGTCGGACGAAGTTCAATGATTTGGCTTATCACGCCGAATCAATGAGACAGTTTGAAAAGCTAAGGATTTCAGTTCTTCACGACAATCATCAGTGTAAAAGTAGGGAAGTTTAGTGCTGGAGCTCGCCCTAAGTACCCTTTTCGCAAAGTCTCTGACTGCATCTTGCCGCACATCCCCGACTGGCAATTTGGGAAGAATGTGGACTGAAATTGACTCCAGCAGCAGAGACACAAATTCAAGGTCCTGAGTCAGGGTGGGTCTCTCAAAGATTGCCACGAGATTATCTTCAGTTAGAGGGTCCAGAAGGTTGCTCTCGCCATTCACGGAAGCTATTCTGTGATGTAGCCTACGCAAAACGTTACGTTCAGCGCCAGTGAACCGAGACTTTGTCTGCTTCTCTGATTTGTCTAAAAAAGTGAACCGGAGCAATGCCAGATCGGGAAAAACCCTTGCCGTAAGGTAAGACCACACCTCCTTCCGGCTTGCTTCGTATAGAGTCAAGTTGAGAGCTGAATACAGTGCGTCTCTCAATGCGGTATCTAATTTTCTGTCCTGATCAAGACTCAGTTTCTTGGTCGCGGGAACCGTCTGAATGTTGACTACTCCTTGAATTGTCAATTGGGATACTACGGCTCTGCGTAGCTCGAGGTACTCAGAGCTCCCTAGCCTCCTAGATGATGGGGACATTGGATCAAAAGTAAAGTCTCTTTTTCTGAGAAGTTCCTCGACCCAGGCGTCAGTTTCTCGTATCGATAATTTCTTTTCCGAGAGAGCTTCGACCTCCTCCAAGCAATTCCTGTCACTTAGTCCCCTGTAAAATAGGGAATCTTTGTAAACGGAAATCACGCGCTACCTCCTTGGATTCGGGCACGAATTTCAGATTCACGAGTTCGCCAAGAGTGTTGGACAGCCGTCTCCTCGATTTGATCGAAGTGCGCTAGAACGATCGTCCGAATTGCCTCAGTTAAAGAGCTCCTCTTCTCACTTGCTTCACGCTTCCTTGAAACTGCAAATTCTATTGATCCTGGAATCGATAGACACTCCGTTAGTATTCGGACTTGAAAATCCGTTTTGAGCATTGTTCGCGCCACCGGTTCGGCCAACTCTCTCTCCTTGAGAGAGTTGACAGAAATCCAGATGGATGAGTTGAGTTCGTAATCGTCCAGAGACTCAGCGTTTTCCGGAAAGTCCGTCTCGATCCTCCAATAAGCGGATTTTGGATAATTACGTGACCCATCGAATTCAAATGTTTCCACCTGAATTCGACTTCCGTTCCCCTCAAGAACTAATTTGAATTGACTCTCCACGATTGAATTTAGAATTTGAGGCGCAAGCTTAGAAAATCTTTTGGTGGAAGAGCTTGGACATAGTGAGACCCTTATAACGACTTGGCCTCCCAGTAAGGAGCCGTCCAAGAGTATGTCTGTCCAAGTCTGACCAGACGGGTCCGCATCTATGAGGTAATATTGGCTTCTTTTTGTAAGGTCACTTGTTGCAGTCACTAAAATATAAAGAGCATCGGTCCCAACTTGGGTTTGCGTGCGCACAACTTCTGGGTCAAAAGTTACAGACATCTCAAGATTAAGATCAATTCCTTGATGCCAATGCGGAATAGGGTCCCCATCATTTAAGGCTCGGCCTTGGTTCGATAATGTGACATGGAGACTATCATCATCGAGAGTCAGATAACTTTGGGAAAATGAATCATTCACCCGCCACCCCTTCCGATTTCAGAGATGGAATTAGTCCAATTTGTGTTCCAGATTCAAAGTCCACTTTGATCCTCATGTACCTTGGTGACGATCCAGCCGCGTCGATCTCTATGCAAACGACTTTCGGAGGAAGGACACCTTTGGGCGGCTCCCCCTCTCTGCCCGCTGGAGTCATTACGAATGGATCTGCGGACACCTTGGATTCAGTGAGTGTGTCCAATTTAATTAACTCGAATTCATAAGTCACACACACTCTGTCATCGACTCCTTCCTCGAGAAGCTTGCTTCTCAGTACCATCTTCCCCGCGTCGCTCCTTCGACCACCCCCTCCGCCACTGGAAGCCCCGAGGCTTGGCTCGATTTCACCAATAGGCCCTCCGAGAACTCGGCTTGTGAGAAGTTGTCCAATTTCATCTCCTATCGCCGCATTGCCCGATCCAAATCCGACTAATTTTCTGGTTTCAGAAACAAATAGCTCTGGAATTTTGTCCAGTGTCTGTCGAACTGGATTAGCAGCCCCTTTAGGAAGATTAAGCCTTCCTGGTTCCCATTCATCGTGAGTTAGATTTTCAGCTTCCCTAAATACTGGATCCCACGGGGCGTGCACTATGAAGCACCCTAGGTTCTTGACCTGCGGATTGAACTCACCTATGGTCAAATACTTCACCACGATTCTTGGCGATCTCATGACGGCAATTGATGAAGAGGTCGGGAATCCCACCTCTCGCAATTGGTCACTTACCAGCGAGCCTAGAGAGACGGGAAATGGAGCAGACGATATTGCTCCCATGGCTCGAGTTAGGTCAACGCCATCCGAAAATTTTTCTTGAAGCTGAGCGTGGACGCTGCTGCAGGTTATCTGGGAAGGTTTATCTAAATCGACCACCATATCTTGGAACATAAGTGCATATGGCCTCAGTGGCGAGTCCGCATCGAGTGGGCTGAGGGGAGCGAGCTGTGTTCCAAAACTAGAGAACCTGAAGTTCGCACTCTTCCTGTTCGGCTCGTCCAAGAAGTGAGGCCAAGCGTGAATTAGGGCACTAAGTTGCAACTTTGCGGCGAGGAGTTCAGGGTCATCGCCTGGCATGAGTACCATAACGCTGGTCCCCGTCTCTCCCTCAGGGAAGACAGGGAAGCCGAAACTTCTGGCCATTTCGTCCGCGGCACCATTATGAAAAGGTTGATACGCGCCAGTTTCGTCTTTTCCGTCGCACCACCAATGACGCCCAGTGAAGTTTTTGTTGTCATGCTTAAAATGACTATTCGCAGTCATCCCCATGAACCGGGAGTGAATCTGGCCATCGACTTCGAATCGAGTGTAGACAAAAATAGTCGACGCAAGGCTTGCTGAAAAAAGAACATTACGTCCAAAGCCAAACGCCCCGCCATCGTGAGTTTTGTCTGATTCGCGCCCATATTTGAAGAAAAAATTTGAGAATTTGGAATTCTCATCTGCCCGTCTCGGGTCCGTTGTCCCACCCAGTCCTGAAGTTCCGAAATCAGTGACTATCAGGCAGTTGTCTGACTCGATTATGGAAGTCAGCCTGCTCGATAGTGAGGACAGCGGGACAGAGCTCGTTAGCTCGGAACCTAAAATCCTCTCTGCAGCGGACTTTCCTATTTTCTTAGTCTCGATCTGAAATGTGAACCCCTTCAGCATCGACAATCGGGCATCATTGGAGTTCTGGAAAACTTCACGGAAAAAAGTTGGCCAAGGGTTCGAAGCGTCTTTGGCCAAAAGCTTCGAGACTGCGTCCTGATTCATGCCCCCATCCGCAGCCAGTTCATTTGAAAACACCCGTATAGCCCGCATCACCATGATTGAGATCCCAGCATGGGGTCACTGGCCGTGATCGAGGTGTGGGGCAACCCTTCTAGGTCAAGGTCGTACTCGATTTTTGAAAAACGCTTTTCATTATTGCCGAGAGAGCCAGAACGCATCCGCGGAAAAATCTCATCAACCACATAGACCGTGCCAAAAATAAGTCTTACCTCAAGATTTGCGGTCCAGGTTGGCAGCTCGGTCACTCCGCTCGGCATAAATTCAGCTAGAACTTCCTCTATCTTTGCTGAGGGAAGATTAGCCTGAATTGAGTGAATCAATTTTTCGATTGTAACCCCACCAAGACTTCGGTCGAATTGGAGCAAAAGGAGTCTGAGGGTGGTTTCAGGTGCCGGTTCTAACTGCAATAATCCGTGAATTCTCGGAGATTTTTTGGCGACTCTAAAAGTAGACTTGACTTCTAGGCCCCAATTCGAAGTTTGAAAGTCATGTCGCGCTCCAGAGGGTCCGAACCAAGAAGATAGGGCCTCCGGCCCAATTTCTTTAGCCAGTAAGTCGAGCGCAAAAAGCTCGCCTAACAAGCCCAACTGCTGGCTAAGCGTAGGCTCCCGTTCCGTGAATTTGGAAAGTAATTCTTGCCAAGATTTGATTCGGTCACCTATGACTGAAAATCGAGTCGAGTCAGGGTTTTGAATAATGTGTGAGCAAATATCTTGAGCCATGAGTGCAAATAGGTCGTCAACGTCATTTCTCTCGCTAGAGAGAACAAAGTAGGAAATTGCAACTCCACCATCTGATGGAAAAGTCTCCAATGAAATGCTGAGCCCAGAAGTCAAGCGCTGGGTTTCTTGAGTCCCAATGCCGGCTTCCTCTGCAGGAATTAGGAGTTTAGGATTTCCAAAATAATCCCGAGCGATTTTCACCATGTTCGCTCCCAGCATTATTGGTGCGTTCTGCACTCGCAACTCGCTTCTGCTGTCAGAGCGTTGAAGCGAGTCAAAGCCATTGATAGCCCACACGAGCTCACTCACTATCCAGCTCACCGCCATCCAAGTAATCCTCTAGGTCAGTGTCTGGCTCTTCAAGAACCGCACTATCTAGGATGTTGGCGATGTAAAAATCCGCAGCGTTTAAACTCTTGGTCTTCGGGAAAACAAAGTAAAGACCCACAAGCGGAATTTCAAGGTTCAAGGGGACTCGATTGTTTAAAGACTCCCTAAAGCTCGGCTTAGACTTCGGGTCAATCAGGTATATGCCCAGAAGGCCTCTTCCACTCGTGCTTGGCTCTGAGTCGCGCGCTGCAATAAGAGCGGACTTCACTAAGACACCACCCTCTTGTCTGAGCTCAGGCCTCAAGTGAGGCGCGTCGGCAAGAAGATCACCAACACTGATTAGAGTCTTGATGTCAATGCTCTCGGTATCTGTGTTCATCTTGGACCGGTTAGCCATCCGCAGCGACAGAAAGGAGGGAACGTCATGTGGCTGCGCCGAGCTCCTAGCGTTGCTGTAAAAAGCAATGTTCCACTGTAAAAGCTCGCCTTCCTTATTTAATTTCTCAATGTAGTTGGAAATCCTCTTGGACTGCAGAATAAGGCTATTAGGTGGGAAGCTGTAGTCCTCAACGAATTTGAGAACAACTTCTGAACTAATGCCGAGGGCCCTAGGCCAGTAATCATCGTGAATAAGATCGGGTTCGAGCTCTGAAGCCAGGGCCTCGAATGCCTCAAGGTTACCCTTTTGCACTTCTGTGGAATCTGAAAACAAAATCGTCTGGGGCTGCGTTCCGGCGTAGCTCAGCTCCGCTTTCACGGCCTTTCGCATTTTAGATGCAGCCGTAATTGAGAGTCCCGGAAGTTGCCGTATCCTGACTCCGATCTCTGAAGGAGTCAGTCCCGAGGTGGTCATTTCATCAATTTGATCTCGAATTTCCTGTTCCACGAAAGCCAAGCGTCGAAACCAGGTACTGAGCGAATAGGGGTCTTCGTTAGCCAGCCACATGCGCTGAAGATCCTCGTACCCCTTGCGATATCCAAACCAACGGCCCATCTGGAGAAGAGAGTCGTAGGCACTTGATGTTCTTAGGAAAAAAGTCGAGACAAGGCCCTCAAGTGTTAGCCCCCTGGAAAGAGTGTTCCCTCCAACTACGATCACGGGGTAGGGTTCGCCAGTGTAGTCAAGTCGGTCTTGAGAAATATAGTTGTCTTGAAGCACGCGCGCTCTGGAAAGCACTTCAAGAAGAGAGTTTTCAAATTCTAGGCTCTCCGAATCTTCGGTAATTTGAAGAGTGTCCCAAGACGCAAAATGCCTTGTCCTCTCCACCTCTTCCAAGATCTGAACCCTGCAATCGTTCGAAAACTTGACTAAGTCTGAAGACCAACTTTCCAATATTTGGGTAATTAATTCAGCCATGGCATCGTGTTGCTTCACATTCGGTGAAGTATGGACCATCATTGTTGTCCAATGACCACCTTGGCCTCGTAATGCGCGGATTGCGGAAGAAATAAGAAACCATCGAACTGCATCTTGAAGTGCTGGTGTGGCCACTGGTTTCCAAGCCAAGCGCTTTTCTCTCGGGGGCTTGAGGAGATCTACTTCCGTATTAGGAATATCTCTGATTACGTCCATGCCCAGATCAGGCTCATCCTCATCCAAGAGTGAGCTGCCAAAGATTTTTTCTGGCCCGAAGTAGTCAGCGTTTCTAGGTAAACTTGCAACGAAATCTCGAGGGTAAAGCGATGCAGTATCTGTCGCGTCTATTAACATATTTGCAAATGGGGTTGCTGAATACCCAACATAGGCGACTTTTTTCAGAAATTTCGAATCAACCAAGTCGAGAAGAGCTTGGTTCACCGCCGTTCTAGAGTTTTCCTGGCGGGAGGTGTTTATCGAAGCCTGATCCGACTCGTCATCGATTATGAGGACAGGGAGATTACCGCGAGCTAAAGAATTTGCACTGTTGAGCCACTTCCTCAGAAGGTCTAAACGGCGCTTATGCTTCTTGACAACTGCGATTAGCCGAATGTGCGGCGTTTGCAAAAGGTTCGCCGCATTCCCAGAAGTAGTGAAGTCTTTTTCGGATTCCGTAAGCCAGTGCCAAGAGTGTTCAGTCCCAGTCAGCTGTTTCTCAAGACGATTCTGAGTTTGCGAGCGAAGATTATTAGTCGTCCCAGAAAGCACAATAATCAGTTTGTAGCCCGCGTCTGCGGCCTTGGCAATTACGGACATGAAGCTAGTCGTCTTGCCGGACTGGACGTATCCCAGTACTAATCCCCGGCCCGAAAACTCCGCTTTATGGGGGGGCGGAAGACAGGACACGATCCGCGTTGACGACGAGTCTAAATCTGCGATCGCCGCATCCTCTAAAATAGGCTCAAGTTTTTCGCGCAAGCCAAGCCAATACTTGGAGTCTGCATCCGGCCCGGCGTACCATGCCTCACCGCCTGCTTTGGCAAGACCGCCCACTGGCCATTCATAAACTTGACTCAGCTGTACCCTTAGCTCATCGAAAGCAAGGTCCACGAGATCCTGCTGGAGCCCAAGACCTTCGATTATAAGTCTGGCTTTTTCCACAGATTCTCCATTTGCGAGACTGCGACAAGCGAGGGCCTTAATGTTAGTTACCTGTTCCTGCTCAACTATAGAAAGGGACAGGTTATTTTTTTCCGGAGGGCTCTGCAGGACGGCGAACTCGGCCAAAATCATGGACTCAACATCAGAAACATCTATGTTGGGATACTGGGTCTGAGTTACCCTTCGAACTTCTTCTGGACCTACGCCAAGCTTCAGAAGGTCCCTGATAAATTTTTCTGTATGTGCACTCACGAATTTTCCCCCAAAAAATACTACGCTGATAGAAAAGGTATCAGACGCTCAACTATTGCGTCAACGACTGGAACGGGAACGGCATTTCCGGCCTGTTTGGTGGCTTGACAGTAGCTGGGGTGCGGGGCAAACCATTCTGGAAAGCCTTGGAGCCTTAGGGCTTCTCTGGAAGAAAGTTTGCGTGGATTGCGGCCGTCTTCCTCATCAATGAGTATTTCTGATCCGTCCTTGTAGTAACGAGCGGAGATTGTCGCCGAATATTCGGATTCTCGGTTGAAAATTTGGAACCCAAATCCGCGGCCCAATTCCTTGTTCCGTATTTTTCTAGATTGGTGAGAGGCCCAAATTTTGTCAGAAATGTAGAGCCCCTCCGCTGGGGATGGGTCTAAAATTTGTCCCAGTCTAAGAGTTCGCCTATCTGCTGTCGGAGAAGGGAATTCAAATGAATGGGCACTGGGGATGTCATCCCTAAGTGCGACTATAAAAAGTCTTTGCCTGTTTTGAGGAAGTCCAAAGTCTCTGGCATTCAAAACTTTTGCAAACACGAGATATCCCGCGTCAGTCAGGGTATCGCAGATAATCTTGAAGGTCTGCCCCCGATCGTGACTCAAGAGTCCACGCACATTTTCGAGCAAAATTACTTTGGGTTTTTTTTCAGCTACAATCTGGGCGATGAAAAAAAATAAAGTCCCCCTAGTCTGATCTGCAAAACCCATCCTCTTCCCTGCTGAGGAGAATGGCTGGCAAGGAAAGCCGGCCACCAAAAAATCATGGTCCGGAACGATGTCAACACCATGAGATTCGATATTGGAAATGTCACCAAAGATTTCCCTTTCATGTGTCTTGAAATTCAGTGCGTAGGTTTCTCGTGCAGAGGAGTCAATTTCAGAAGTAAAAACACAACTAAGGCCTCGTTCTTGGAGGGGAATCCTCATGCCACCAATTCCTGCAAATAGATCTATAAACGTTAGGTTAGAGGGCATCGACGTCCACACTCTGAAAAACTCCCAGCAGGACCTTGGTTTGGCTGAGATGACCCTGGCAATCTAAAAATTCAGACCAAAGATTGTCCACTTTTTGCCCCCCGCCATACATCCCCGAGTGTCCCAGCATTTTCATCTGAGGGTCCCGAGCGGTAAAGTTGGCGAGCCTAATGCTAATGGAACTCGGGGTTCTGTTCCGAAGAATCTTTGCGATTTCAATGACGAGTTCGCGAGAAAAGTTCTTGGGATAAGGGGAGGCTGAGTAAAACGCTAGGCAAACTAAGAGTTCGCCTCTGCTCCACAATTCTCTGCTCATGAGACCCCTAAAAAGTAGTTCCTACCAAACGTGAACAGATGTAGCGTACCAGGTGGGTATTGCATCTTTGGTAACTACTCTGGGAGCGCAGAGTAGTGAAAGTGAGATTGTTAAAAAATAACGACACCTAGAAAATATGAGTCAGGGCATAACTTGAGATTTATTCCAGAAGAACCGAGGCATAAAGCGAACTTCTCTGAAACAAAACTCTTTGAGTCCCTAGCCGGACTCGGAGAGAAGCTTGACTGGACTGTTATTCACTCCGCTCAAATCGGTCGCGACCCTGATGTGAGATTTGGTGAGACTGACTTCTATGTTCTGATACCCAGCAAGGGAGTAGTGGCGATAGAGGCCAAAGCCCCTAGCCAGGTGACCTATAAAGATGGCAATTGGAATGTCGAGGGAACTCCCAATCCACAGAAAAGCCCACTAGCGCAGGCTGACAGGGCCCGAGGGGCGATACGCAAATTCATAGAAGAAATTGGTATTGCTGATGAAGTTCCGATTGCTCGAATGGTTTGGTTTACTTCGTTGGGTAGGCATCAGTTTGACCCAGAGTCAGGCGGTGACTTCCAATTCCATGAGTGGGAATTGGCTTGGAAGCAAGACTTAGAAATTGCCCCAAGGGCAGTTGAGCGAGTTCTTGATGAATACCTAAAGTTTCGATCTAGCTCCGAGGTCATTCAACTAGAACCAGAGAAGTTCACCTCGGCCGTAGTTGAAAAAATAGTCGATTCTTTTTTCGCAAACTTTGAGGTGAAGGTGGACCCGGCTGATCTTTCAAAAGATAGGGCAAAGGAGCGGTCAGCCCTGCTAGCTGAACAGGCAAAAATACTCGGAGCCCTTAAAGACAACCCACACATCTACATCGAAGGCTCAGCAGGATCCGGCAAGAGCTTCTTGATTACAGAAGCTGCAATCAGGGCACGGACTGCCGGCAAGAGAACGCTCGTGACCTGTTGGAGTCTGATGATGGCAGAAGAGCTGCAACGGATGCTCCGCTCATCATCAGATGTCAATTTTGTTGTGAAAGACATCAACTCGGTGATGCTCGAATTTGCTGGACTAAAAGAAAACCCCGTTGATGCCGACTCCCAGTGGTATGAGCACGCGCTGCCAAAGGCAGCACTAAAGGGTTTAGAGCGGCAGCCCTTTCTCGGCAACTTCAGTTCGATAATGATTGATGAATTTCAGGACTTGGTCGGCAAGCCAGATGTTTTGGTATTTGTGCTGTCACTTTCCAAAAACATGAAATTAGCTGACACACAGATTGTTTTGGCCGGAGATGAACGACAGCAGATCTTGGTTGATGGCTCTAGAGAGCTCGGGGCCTTCCAAACGGCAAAGAGTGTGATTTCAGACTTGGTGAAATACAAGGTAAGAGCGAACACGAGGATGAATCCGAAACTGCACCGAGAGATGTGTCAGCTACTCGGCATAAAGCTGGACATCACCGAGCATCGCATCAGGTCTGACAACGCCGGCGGTTTATCTGTTTTGAAGACCAGTGCCGAGAAACAGGCAAAAGTATTGAAGGAAACTCTCAAGGAACTTCTCGCGACTTATGGCCCAAATGAAATAAGGATCCTTTCCCCCTTTGGATCAAACCGGTCGCTAATCGGCGGCTTGTTCCTAAAAGAGGCAAAGCAAAACGATGAGGTTTGGCTAAAGGCGAATGCGCGACACGTGGACTCGAATGGGGAAATCAGGTGGCGCTCAATACCTAAGTTCAAGGGCTTGGAGTCCGAGGTTGTAGTGATTACTGACATCGGACTAGAAGCGGCGGATTTCTTCAGGGACAAGAACCAGTCAATTACTGACTGGTTGTATGTCGGAATCTCCAGAGCTCGTCACAGGTGCGTAGTTATTGCAACCTCGCCCATAGAGGACCTGTTAGTGCAGTCAACCAACCCGACCGCACAGGTCATTGACTAACCTCTTTTCTCTTGCTTCAACCCCATTGGCAAACTAAACAAGGGAAATACATAAAACTCTTCCAACGATGTTGGCAGGCTCCACCTCAAGTCTTGAATCTCTTCTGGTAGAGAGTAACCCTGCCAGTCTTCGCCTTGAATTAGGTTCCCATCTTCACCTTCAGTGTGCTCCTCCCAGCCCAGCCAGCCATAGGCGGCTGGTGCTGGGCTGATGTCCTTTGAGATCACAAGGTCAGCGATGGTCAGGCTCTTTCCGCTTGCGAGACAATTGACATCTAAAAACTGCGTGTAACCGGTGAAATGAAAAAACATATCGGTGAGATCAACCCGGATATCTCCTTGCAAATGGTGCTTGAACTTACCCAGCCCATCTAAATCGGAGAACTGAACAGTCACCAGGTGGCCGCTGCTAACTCCACTGAATTGCGGCTCAATAAAAGCGTTAATGAGCTGCCCATTCATTTCTAGAATCATCGCTTTTCTCCAAAACTATCGATTGTTTATTGAGGTGGTTATGAACAGCCAGGCTGCTCGCCAGCAAGACTCTAAGCCCTGCTGGCGAGTGGTTGCTTGGCTGGCCGCACTGGCTTTTGCGTTGGGAGGGCCAATGCCTACTGGCAGTTACGCTCGAGGGAGTTCCTTGAACTTCTCTGCCATCGTGGGGTTTCCTTTGGTGAGCTTCTTGATGGTGACGTCCTGAGCCTTGTCGTTGGCGAGCCTGAGGTTTCTAGCTGACCTCTCGAGCTCGTCTTTGACCTTGTTCATGGCTGCGATCGACTTGTCTATTTGGTCAATGGCCTTCACAAACTGTTCAGAAGCCAGGGTGTAGTTCTTTGAAAACCCAACCTTGAAGTCTTCCAGCTCAGTCTCGAAGTTTGTGATGTCGATGTTCTGGGCTCTCACCAGTGCAAGCTCTGCCTTGTACTGGAGGGCATTCTCTGCTGCATTTCGAAGCAAAGTGATCATTTGGATGAAGAACTGCGGTCTCACGATATACATCTTTGGGTACAGGTGAGAGACATCGACAATGCCGGTGTTGTAGTAGTCGTTATCTTCTTCGAGAAGAGAAACTAAGACTGCATACTCACAGCCTTTTTCGTTGCGGTCTTTATCTAGCTCTTTGAGAAAGTCCACGTTTTTCTTCTTCGTTGCCGTGGTGTCACTTTCGTTTTTCATTTCAAACATGATCGAAACAACTTCGTTTTCGGCTCCATCAAAGTCGCGGAAGATATAGTCGCCCTTCGATCCGGACTTGGCGTCGTTGTCCTTACCGAATTGAGCCTTTCTAAAGGCGGTCTGACGAAGTTTTTCAAATTCAATCTCACAGTGCTGCTCGAGAGTCTCACCAACCATTTTGGTTGACAACTTTGCCTTCATTTCTTTTAGGCGCTCGATTGTGTCATTGCGGTCTTTGATCTGGGTCTCATAGAGCTCCTTGAGTGACTTGCTCTCTAGTTCAGCTTTGGTGCTGGCCATTTGCAGGTCAGCCGAAAGCTTGTCGCGCTCTTTTTCGACTTTGCCCAGTGCTTCCTGGACAGCCAGTTTTCTCTCGGTCTCAGTGGCAGCGAGTTTGGCCTTCAGTTCCGCAACTTCGGCATCCTTCTTCGAGGCATCAACCTGCATGACTTCTGCGACGGTGCGCTTTGCGATCTCAATCTCAGCGTCTTTGAGCTTCTCGGCATCATGCAGCCTCTTCTCAAGCTCGCTATCAAATTCTGCGGTTCTAACTTGGTTGAGGATTTCAGAATAACCGGCCTCGTCTACCTTGAATGCCTTCTTGCAGTTTGGGCACAATATTTCGTAGTTACTCATTCTTCTTCCTCCGCGATATATTTTTCGACTCTTTTACTGAGTTCATCGAGTAGCTCATTTGATGCTTCATGCAGTTTCTCCATCGTGTCTAGCAAGGGAAGCTCATCTTTGGCTCTCTGAGCAGCCATGTACTTTCGCTTCTTTGACCCGTAATAATCAGCCTCTTGAAAAACACTCTCGATGGACTCGGCCGTGTGGGGCATGCTGACCCCGGCCCGCACCTGCTGCCCAACAAGGTCCACTGTCTGGTCAATGCTGAAGACCTTGATCGGCCACGCCATATGGGATCTCCTGTCACACCACTGTCTTATTTCTACTTCCTGCGGAACGCTGTTGAAGGTGGCGACGTAAAGGCGCAGCTCAACCTGCTTTATTGTCATTCCGTATTTTTCGCATGCAGCTTGAACCACTCCACGTCTGACCTGATTATCATTCAGTAGCCGAAAAGGTCGATTGCCACCGTGCCAATTCACCCCGGCTACTTGAACAGCCCTGGCACCCGGACTAGCAAGCGATGGCCTGACCAGTGCGAGAACGAGCTTGTTAGAACTGACTCCTACTAGATCCACCACATATGTCTGGTCTTTAGTTTGCGTTGGATCCTGCTTGCTGGTTTTCACCTGGAACTTGAACTCAACTGCCGCGTTAACAACAAGACCCTCGGTCTCCATGGCAAGTGCGGCAAAACTCTCAAATACTTTCATTGATTTCCCCCCGTATGTTTCAATTCTTCCCTGCTTTTGTCTTCTACGCCGAGCATTGCGGCCCAAACGTTATGCAGTGACTCCACAAAGCCGAAGCCCCTTGTGGTGGCGACTTGGTTCTTGAAGTTGTCGTATTCGATATCACTGGCTTGGTCAGCAACCCACTCGGTGAAGACGGCGGGTTCAACAAAGGCGCGATATGGGTAGTCGCCGTAGGGAGAGATTGCTATTTCAACCCCGGCAGCTTCAGCCAGTGGCTCAAGGGACTTACGGTCCCTTGAGCGCACGGTGTAAAGCTCTGGTCTGTCATGTTTTCTGACGGCACTGATAAAACCGGTGCTAGTGAATACCCACATCGCTAGTCTCCTGGTCTCTTAGGTATTGCTCGAATGTCTGGTTACAGATCGCACTTAGCGAGCGCCGGTTGCGAATGAGCTCAATTGCTTCATTTGCTGAATAACCCTCCCTCATCAACACCAAACCCATGATTAGCCCTGACCGATTCCAGCCAGCTTGGCAGCGGATGAGAACCCGCTTGCCTGCTTTCCAGTCAGAGAAGATGGAACTTACTGCCTGGTCAATGTCACGCTGATCTAGGTCCACTTGGTCGTGGTCATAAAAGCCAAGGCGGATTTCCTTGACATACCAGTCAACGGGAAGCGCATAGGCGTAGAGGGTTGCCACCGTGTCAAAGTGCAAGTTTGTTATCTCAGGCACTAGCTCCACATGACCGAGTTGTGATCGATCAGAGGTTCCGCCCATCCATAGGCCAGGGAGGATTTCACTCCAGAGGTCACCGTTGTGACCGTATCCCCCCTTGGGGGATGTAATGCCGAATTCCATGACTACTTCCTACTTTCTGTCTCTAGGGTCCTGCTTGGATCGAGAAGAGCGGTAGCTCGACTCGGTGACGCGTTTTGAGAGCTCAAGGTCTGTGAAGCCGAGCAGCTCAGCGAGCTCGCGGTTTTCTGCCAAGACTCGCATCCTGACGCGAGGTGACATTCTGTCCAGTTCGCTAAGCAGCCTCGACGTGTCGCCCTGAGCTGCTTGCAATAGGTTTCGTGCTTCATCGAAAGAACCGGAGCGAGCTGCCTCCGCAGACCTTGCCTTGACCTGTGCCATCTGAAAGACAGCAATCTCGGCCACAACGTCCTCATCCAATTCCGGTGCCACATAATCAACTGGGCTTGCAATCTCAAACTCAATTGACTTTCTTTCCTGGATGATTTCACCGGTGAGGGCGTTTTCCGCAGTGACATCTACCTGCACCAATACGGTGGCTGCAAAGTCTTTGTCAAAGGCTGCAAAGTCCAGCACGAATGCGTATCCGCGCTCTTCCCCAGAGACCAATTCACCAACGTTGGCTTTTAGCCCCTCGCTGGTTTTGGACTTAGATCGGACATAGCCAACCGGTAAGACCTGGTTTAGGTGTCCAGCATTTGAAACGCTGATTTCCATTTGGATGTTTCTTATTGAGCGCTGCAATAAACCGTCAATTTCATCTTGCAGGCCAGAGACTGCTTCCTCGAGCTCTACGGCTGCAAAGTGATTGCCCTGACCAGCACCGGCGATAGCCGAAAGGATTGACTCGTCGAATTGTTTGCCAATACCAATGGTTGAAGAACTAACCAGGTGCTCAGTTGCAATTGCTGCCAGCTGACCAAGCTCTGATGGATTCTTGTTGCCGTGGTTAGCGCGACCATCGGAGAGCAGAATCAGCTTTACTTCCACTCCCTCGGGGGCCTTTGCAGCCTCTGCGAGACCGAATCGGTAACCTAACTCGATGTTTGTGCTACCGCGAGGTTGCAGTTGAGCTAGGTTGCGACGAAGCTCAGCTGCATCAAGGTCACCCTTTTGGCGGAGCCCGAGGTGTGTCTCGGTGGCAGTGTCAAACGACAGAACTGCAAGGTAGTCGGCAGGGTTGAGTTGGCCGACCATCTCGCCGATAGTGTTCTTCACGAGTTCCAGGCGACCGTTACCCATGGATCCAGACCTATCGACCAAAAACACAATTGCCTGCGGTGTGCGATTAAGCTGCCGCTGTGGAAGGGTGGGAGCGATTGCCTCCACTAGAAGACCCAAAGTTTTGGGTTCGCCCGCCTTGATGCGCTGGGCCTCCAAACGTAATTTAAACATGATGTACCTTTCTTTCTTTCTTGGTTGGTTGGTCGTTATAAAATTCAGCGCCTCGTCGGCCTATGCGGCCAGGACTAACTCGTGCTGGGAGTTGATGCAGGACAGGTGGATCATCTTTCCTTGGTGGCAAAGGGCTTCTGCTGCCACATAACGAGAGTTCTTTGATCTCAAGCGATCAGAGTTTGAAGGCTCCTGAACCTGATCTAACTTGAGCTTGGAAACCTGATATACAAAGTCCCTCGCACCTTGGCCTTGAGCCCTCTGGTATGGCTTGTCAGTTGCGTCCATGGCATAGCTCTCGAGCATGTCCTGAAGCCTCTCAGCCATTGTGTCCGGGTGATCAAAGAGCTCAAAGGCAATCGGCCTTCCAAGGACTGCGACAACAACGCCGCGCTGTCCTGGCAGGGCTGTTGCAACTTGAGAGACAGACCGACCTATTTTCAAGCCATCCTGAATGTCCGCAAGTGAGGCTGTTGGAGCATGGACATTAGTTCTTGACTGGTAACTCGAGATGTTGTTCCAAACTCTTCCTTGGTCTGGTGCTGACTGCGATGTGTTACCGCTGGCGTCTCTCACCAGTCCTCGCATTGCCACTCTCACTCCTGCTGGCGCAACTTTGTTACCCAATGTCTGAGCGCTTGCTCCACCCCATCGGTTTTGCTCAACACAGACCACCGGAATCTGGGCGTTAGAGCGCCCCGGAATCATCACGGACTGTGTCAGGGCTCTGTGTTGCCAACCACCCTCCAAGATCATGCCCTCCAATAGCAGAAGGTCCTGATCCGCTTGGTTATTCACCTGGAGCGAAGCAACCGATGCCTGCGCAACTTCTGAAACCTGAAACTGCTTAGCCTTCGAGGTTGAATACGGGCGCTTGGAAACGGCCTGGTCAGTCCAGACCGGGAACCAGGTGAGATTTCCATAGCGATACCCAGAGCCAACATGCATCATCGGTAATGAAGCTGAAGAGAGGTTTGCGACTTTGCCTGCGCTTATAGAGACGAGATCTTGCAAGGTGGTGCCATTCGTCAGTGATTCGACCCAGCTATTGCCTGCGTTTTGCTTCATAAATTCCTCCTAAAAGAACTTCTGTGCTAAATCATAGCATTAGTTCACTCATTTTCGCTAGTAAAAATACAAAGAAACTAATTATTCCAGCAAATAAGCGGTATTTATGGCATACTTGCGGCATGGAATCATCAAAAATTGTTGTAACGGTCGCCCTATTTACGGTCCTAGAGGACTTCAACATGTTCACGGTTCCGTCTTCTTTGGTATCTGTCGGATCCTCAAGTGACGAGAAGTTCGGCTTGGCTCTTTTTGCTGTCACGAGAAGAACTAACGATGACGCCTTGGTTTCGATGACTGACAGACGAGTGCTCCCGGCATCGGATGTTCGGCCCTCAGAGAGTATTGAAGGAGCAGCACACCGTCTAATTCGCGAAGACTTGGGCATCAGTGCACCGGTGAGGCTCCGTCAGGAACGAATCTTTGATAACCCCGAGCGCCAGCTCGGAGAGCGGGTCATCTCGATCACGCTCTGGGGGTTTGCAAACCTTGAAGATGTTGCCCCAGTTCTCGGAGGAAAAGAACAGGTGGGCCTTGAACTAGTTAATAGCTCTTCGTTTTTGGATAGATTCGCCAGCGAAAACGACCTTGAGGAATTCGATGGGGTCTGCCGATTTGGCCTTCGCAACTCACCAATGGAAAGACGTGGGCATGAGCGAAGGCTCGCGAAGGACATTGGCACCGGTCCAATCCTGGACATTGACCATGATGAAATGGTTTTCTACGCATGGAGAAAACTGCGCTACGCCTTCCGAGGCAAACTGGATCCGTTCCGCTACCTGGGTGCAACAGCATTGCCTGAGGCATTCAGGCTCAGCGACCTGAAGGAACTCAATGATGTGTGCAGAGGGGAACGAACCCAGGTTGATCAGTTCAGGAGAAGCGTGCTGAATGAATCGAGTTTTATCGCTGAGTCAAAGGTTCGAGAGCTCAAGCAGAGACGACCCGGGAAGCCCGCCACTCTCTACTCGCTGAGAGACTGGGCTGACCCGACCAAAGATCCTGGCTTCACAGAGGAAACCGACTAGTCCTCGGCACTCCTCCAGAGGAGCCAGAAGATTTTCCAGTCCGAGGATGCGGATCTCGCCCAACCACCAGCCTCCTCATAAACTGGAATCCAATGGTCTACCCCATCAACCAACACGTAATCTGACTTATCTTCCTTTTCAACGACCAAGAATCGCTTTTGAGTCAGCTCGTTGAACCCAAAATTGAGTATCCGGGCTGGCACGAGTTCGCACTCTTTAGGATTCTGTAACGCCGCTAGGACCCTGAATTCAGAACGGGCCCTCCGAACGATTCTGTGGACGGTCCTTTCCCCGAAGCGCACAAAATCTTGAGCGGCGTTGGCGTGATCAACAGCTTTTTCTATCTGGGCTAAAAATCGTCTTCTTTTGGGAGATGCCTTCCAGGTGTCCAGGAAATATTCGGCAGTATCATCGTTGAACATCAAGTACAAACTTGTGTAGTAGGCCTCTTCGGTTGATTTGATGACTTGCTTGAATGCCCTCACATCGGCTGGGTGCAGGATTTCCGTCTGCGCTGCTTCGCTCTCAGGTGCCAAGTCGCTTGAGTTCATTTTCTTGCCCTTCTGTCTAGCTCAATTACTAAAAGTTTCATAAGTTTGCTGGTCCAGGTAGCAGCTCTTTGATCAAACGCGAGAGTTGTCGCCACCAGTAATCTGGCGGTATCTGCAGCCATCAGCAATGCGCTCGCTTTGTCATCGGGCAGCTCTTGATATCTCAGCACGCCACTTTCACTTGGGCTTGCCTCAGTTGCATTCAGCACCTGTCTCAACAACAGATGAGCGTCAGAAATACTGAGTTTCACGTCCAGTGACTTAAGTGTCCGGGGAACAAAGCCAAAACCACCAAACTGAAAGCTGGCCTCACTCCGGTGCATGCCATCCACTAGGAAGGAAAGTAGTTCAGCATCTTGATCGAAATCACGCTCCGACTCATACTCGAACCTACCAGTCCGGCCAAGGAGCAAAATAACAGCGGTATACCAGGACTCAAGCGCAAACCCATATGGCAGGTCGGCACCAGTTCTTAGGTCTTGCCACTGTCGTTCTTCGGCAATTCTCTCGGCCTCCTGGAAGATTTTAGAAATCGCACCCATAGTTTCGAGTCCAGCCGCCCTTGGTTTGGGAAGAGCTACTGAGCCGATCGGGTTTTGAAGCCTGCTGAGATGGTGGGCCGATTCTGGCTTAGCAAAGACCGGCCAAAGACCTTCATCAAACGCCTCGAGGCGAAGCCCAAACCAACCCCCCTCGTCTTCGTCCTGAAAAAGCAAGGCTTCAAGAGCCTTGTTGTATTTGAGATGCAGTTTCTGCCGAGTCGCCTCAGGGAGCATTTCAACTCGCCAGGTGGCCAGATTATCGGCAATATCCGCAAGCTTGACGGCGCGCGCGGTACTGTCAAGCAAAATTTTCCGATAGTAATTTGCATCTGAATCATCTCCACCAGAGCGCGTGAGCTTCTGCACAACAGAGCCCACGCGGGGACTAAAGCCCCAAGCAACTAGATCATCGATTTCCAATGTCCGGTAGAAGAACTCCGCACTGTCCTCGATGACATCGTGCATCCACGCAGCCTGATAGCCAATCACTCGCTCCGACTCACTCAGATCCTCTGGATTCAAGGACCACTCTGAATTGAGAAACACGCGTCTTGGATGCTCGATATAGGGAAAGCCTGATTTGTCTTTTTGCTCGTAATGAACTGCATGGGCCACCAAGGCTGCGTAGCCCACCGGGTCGGAGTGAGCGTCAAGCCCAGGTGACAGGTCAGGAGCTCCAAGCGCACGGGCCAACAAGAACCTTGCTTCTCTAAAAACCCCAGGGTTGATTGGCACTCGATCACTGGAATGTTCAAAACTAATCCGAGCAAATCGGTCGTAAAATAAAGGGCCGAAGGAGTCCGGGCGGGCGATGTTTGTCAGCTGAACAAAAATATTCGGAAGAATCTCAATAACTGCCCCGACGTCTTCCAGCTCCATGACTTTCCCAAAAGTCTGTGTTTGCAAATTTCCCCCATCTTTCAAACTGCTTGCACCAATTCTGATTTTACTCACGCGAGCTCCAAACAGTTTCCGAGAGCAGAAGGGGATAGGTTGAAGAACTTCACGCCCCCTGAGCCAAGAGGAATCTTGAGCCAATTGATGTCGGGCCGAAATAAGACACCGTTAGCGCCGACAGCCTCGACCGACTTCGCTATTTCAATTGGTTGATGGTGATTCAATCGGTAGGTGATTGCTCCGCTAGAAACTTCGACAACCGTGGTGCCCAGTTCCCACCTCACGGTCGCTGGCGCGAATTCATAGTCGATGTACTTGCGTGCAGCAAAAAAGTGCACTTGGTGGCCCGATCGGTAGCTATTGCATTGATCTGCCTCAGAGATTAGCTTTTTCAAAATGAACCTTTCCGAGGCTCACGCCCCATGACTTGTCATTGCTGACCACATGTTCCTCAAGAAGCACCCTGGATCATGGGACCGGGTTGCTGACTCACAAGCTTGAGGGCTTATCGTGAATCTCTGCATGTAATAAAAGGATAAGTGAAGACTCCGACATTTAACGCTGCTAGCTCACGCTCTTGGCAACGGATTTGACCTGCCGCTTGCCAGGCGGTTTGAACGGGGGCCTAGGCCTCAAATTCAAGACAGCTTTCTGGCGCCCCTGCAAGCTCGGAGGGCATTTCATAAAGCGGGTAAAGGTGAACCACATCTGGTGTGTGCTCAAATGACCAACGGATTTCTTGAGCATCGCTGGCTAAGCAATGGCCCCAATAGATGCTCTCGTCTATTGGATTACCGTCATCTGCGTTATCACCTGTGTAAAAAGCAGTCCAGAAGTAGGCAACTGGCTCTTCAGAAAAATCCATCTTCTGAACCTGCAGCCTGGTCCAGAGTTCTCGACGCTTGAAGATGTTATTCAGGTGTTCTAGGTGGATGAAGCTCTTGAAGGGAAACATTCGGTTGTTCTGATCGAATAAGACATCCCCCTTGAGGTAACTCGAAAGCAACTGGACATCGTCATAGTCTGAAAATTCGACCGTCACCATGTATCCGGTGACGGCTTCCTGAAACTGTGGTTCCACAACGGCATTAATGAATCCGCGCTTGGTTGAAATGAGTACTGTCATGCCCTAGAACACCTTTCCCTTTTGGACTTTGAATGACTGCTATTGAGCACCTATGCCACTAACTCGCACTCTGGCCAAAGGGAGCTGACCACAGCATCCAAGAACCTGTAGTGGGTGATTAGTGAACAAGAGGCAGAAACAGCTTCAACGCCAACCCCCTCAGTTAGCACTACCTTAGAGCTGGGTATTGACATTTTTGCTGAGCGAAAAGTGCACTCCGGCAGCTTGAGCGGGATTGCCGATGCTACGAAATGATTCTGCCAACATTCCGCTCTTGCTGAGTAAGCCTGAAAATGGAGCCCAATGGATTTCCCTCATGAATTGGAACTCGCTCCAAATCTTCCTTGTAGGCCAGTGCCTGCAGCGCGTCCAATGAAGATAGGTGGCAAAAGTTTCCGGGACGAAGGTCGCCGCCCTAAGGCCACCCCAACCAGCCTTGAACACTCGATATGGGTTAGGCAGCCCGGGCTCTTCACCTGTTTGAGACTCTGACAACCCGGGGTCTTGCCACCCAATCATGTCTCGAAGCCGCAGATTTTCGGTGCTCATGTTCGCATTTGCGAGCTTCCCCGCAACCCCGACATGAAGAGAGACGTCATATCCCAAGATGGCTTGAGTGTATAGACGGTCATCTGGCGAAAAGTCGTTGACCCGCGTCAAGGTGCTAACGGACCGCAGACACCTCCAAAGGTACTTCTGAGCGATTAAGCCCTGTCCATCAAATAAGGGTGAACCTGCTTCCAGTCCTTGTGTTCTCCCTGACCAAAGTGAATGTGTTCCGATCCAGCTTTCTGCCCAAAAAGCTCAGCCCCACTCTTCAAGCGATCATCCACTAAAAAATGACCGTCATTTAAATTTTTATGGTGGCTAAGTATCAGCCTCTTGTAAATGGGATTTTGCTTACTGTTCCCGAAATGAAGGTGAACCCAGCGAATTTTGTCAGACCAAGCCGACGGGTTGTTCCACGGCGAAGAGGACAGCAGATAGAGATCAAATACCCTGGCCAAGTCAAGTACCGACTCGACAGCGTCTTTCATCGGCTCCATGAGGCTGAAGATTCCCGGGATGTCGTCTAGATCCTTTGGTTCCCCATTGTCGTCTAGGCCTGCAGATGCAACGTGGGCTTCCATCACGAATTTGGGAACCCTTTCGATGCCTGTCTTGAAATCTACAATGACGTTATCCATGTCCACATAAAGAACCTTTTTGTTGTTTTCCATTTTTCTCCCCTGTTCCATTTGTTGTTTGTGTTGCAATAAATTTCCTTGGTTTAGCTATTCAGAAGTGACTCAACCTGATGAATTTCGAACCAAAATAGAGTTCTAAGACTTCCTTAGGCCCGAGGTCCTTGGGTCTTCGAAAATAAAGAGGTGAGCTTGCCCACCTGACCCCCTCTTTTCTGAGATTACCATTTCAGACTCCAACTTCGAAATACCCAGAGTTGGGGTCACTACTTGCACAGTCCCTCAGTGGCTTATCTGTTAGATAGTGAATGTGCCACATGCCTAGCATCCCTTCAATCGGGCCTGATCCTTTGATGTGCAAAAGACTTGCCTCGGGGCAGTAGGTGATGTCATCATCAACAACGTTCAAAGCGTTCAATTGAATATCGAGGGCATTGTGAGTCTTGAGCAACTCAGCCTTGCCCAAATAGCTGACCCGGACAGTCTCTGGGTCAATCAGCTCAACCGCTGCTGGGAACCTTGGTAATTCTGCCTTGACTTTGACTTGTATGAAGTGGGTTCGGTGTCCAGGGATATAGAGACCACATTCGTTTGGAAAAGTGTTTGCCATTTATTGCTCCTTATATAAGGGGCTAAAGCCCCACGACTTGCCCCAGCTATTGCTGGGGCCGCATCTTCTACTGGAGCACCCTGGTCGTGAGATTCGGGTTGCTATGCAGCTAGCCAGTTACTTAACGCTGCAGTTCTTGATGCTTTATTAGATTAACTCCTGGGTCTGACATTTAGGTATTGCTTGATTAGCAATACGACTGACTTGATTCTGCGTCCTGATCAAACCAGGATTCGCTTTTAGATGCGGGGGAATAAGAGCCCGGTCGCCTACTCTGCCGGGCTCTTTACGGTCAACAGCACTCTACCCGCATAGCTTTTCGCCTGTGTTGGCTTGTTTTGGAACCAGGTGGAGAGGTTTGGATTTAGCCGTTTGGCATAATCGCAGGCGGCCTTGGCCCGCTTTCGAACCATAATATTCACACTCAATGGATCATTCTCGTAACGTATGCCAGTGCAAATGAACTTCTCTGCGTCAGGATTCGACTCGACAGCGGCCCTAACTTGCGCTTTTTGCGTGCTGCTCAAGACTGTGACGTTTGAACTAAAATTCGCAAGCGTTCTTTGAGTGACCAGGTAAGTCAATCGGCTTTGAACTTCTTCTGCAGGATCGGTCTTTGGGTCGCTGACAGCATCGGATGACCAAATCTCACTAGAGTCGTTGCAAATTACAATTCGATTGCACAGTAGCGGTGTGCCGTATGCAAAGGCGAGGCCTTCAGAATCTGAAGCCTTGAAGCTAACTGTCCCAAGAACTCGACCGTTTCGATCGAATACGGGCCCTCCGGAGTTACCAGGGTTGACCGGAGCGGTTAAGCCAAGAATCTTAGAATCCTTTATGACCAGACCCAGTATCCCAGTGGTTAAGTAGCCATAAATTGTGCGTGGGGCACCCAAGACTCCAACCCACCATGCCTGAGCCGGCAATTCACCCGCCCAATTAAGCCCTGGGAGTGATGATTTTATTAACACTCCCGCTAAGTCATTCTCAATATCGTTGGCAAAAACATAAC
>Ga0136561_1000061_pt1 | contig 38508 bp, 37 predicted proteins | sample AntRauMeHopE1498_FD_104641 | JGI IMG/M metagenome (GOLD analysis project Ga0136561, IMG submission 104641) | Saline lake microbial communities from Rauer Islands, Antarctica - Metagenome Hop E1 #498 | ecosystem: Environmental > Aquatic > Non-marine Saline and Alkaline > Saline | place... | reverse complement strand
TATGTTGCGTACACCAGAGCCAAACTTGATTTGATTTTTGATAATGAATGGCATGATGAGAGTTAATAAAACTGAATATCGTAAGTTGTTGAATGCTAAGAAAAAATATCGAAGCAATGGAAACCCTTATGATTTAAGTCAACTTGGAATGGGTTTTAATCAACCATGTCCAAAGTGTGGTTTACAGATTGATAGAAGAGCAAGTCCCTACGAACCTATAGGGTTCATTAAATTTTGTAAATGTAAAAGATAATACAATGGAATGGATAGTTAAAATAGAAGGCGAAGAAGAATAAAAACAATATAATTATGGAAAGAACAAATTTAGAATGGATAGTACAGATAGAAATTGATGAAGAAGAAGAAAAAAAACAAAGAATTAGAATAGTTTTTAATCCACTTCTCGAAAACATTATTTTATTTGGTGAATGTAAGGTAAAAAATAATGAATGGACAATATTTAGTCAAGATTTTCACAGAATGAAAATCACATTAGAACAATTACAAGATAAAATGAATATTGTTGTTAGGGATATGAGAAAAAGACTTGAAGAATATGAAAACCTCGCTAAAGGATTTACTGTTCTTAAATGGGTGGCTTTCGAGGAACAATCTTAATATGACCACATAAAATTATTAACAACCTTATTATTAGAACACCATCTTGATATTGTTGATTGATTAACGTTTTCAATTAATGAAGCGTGTTTGGTTGATTCATAAGTTTTAGTAAAATTACCATCTAATGTTTTAGCATATACTGTCTTTTGTAATTTTAATTTCTGTTTATCAGACAAACCGTTTTGTTTCTTAGTTTCACTTATTTTTCTCTTTGTTTCTTCGGTTCTTGTCTTCCCCTCCCAATATTTAGGAGATTTTAAACTGAGTTCTTGTTTTTCCTCTTCTGTCTTAGCCCTACCATATTTTTTTGCTTCATCGCTACCTGCTTTAGCAACTCTTTTATTAATCCAGTTTTGTGTTTGCTTAATACCTGAATGAGATTCCGACATTTTTTGACGTGTTTCAATATTTGATATTGCATTATTTCCACCAGATTCAATATTATATCCCAAATTTTTATTAGTGGTATCGTATTTTATAATATATTTAATTTCTTTTGAATTTAATTCTTCCATTGTTTGGGCAGAATCAATTACTGAGAATTCAAAATTATCCCAACCATATTTATTGAATGAGTTGAATAGATGTGGGTTATTATGGTTTTTTAAATTAAATGCTGATTTATATTCGTAAATCCTTTTTTGAATGTTTCTAGTAGTCTGTCCAATATATTTTTTATTATTAATTACGTTCTTAATCTGATAAATGAAACCGAAAACTTTTTCATTATTTTCGTTAATAAAAAGTTCATATTTTAATTTACCACAATTCCATACTTTAATCAGATTTTTTTTTCTATTCATTTCATGGATATCCCCAACTGAAACGTTTTTATCATACTTAGTTCCAAATGTGAATTTATGATATATTTTATCATCAATTTCTGAATAATATTTGTAATCAGGTCTAATGATTTTATTCAATTTGAAACCCGATTTTATATAAATATTATTGTTTTTGTTGGATGTGTTTAAATCAGCGAACGATACAATTTTTGATGGTTTATAATCATCAATGAAACGTTTTAATAATTTATTGAAAATGCCATTAATTATTAAATTAGATTTCACTGCGAATCGTGATAATTCGTAATCGTTCTCATTTAAACCACTAATGAATTTATTTGATGTATTAAATGTTATTATAGATATTAGTGTTTCATCGTAATATGCACCATAAAATATTTGTGATTTATCTGTGCCTTGAATGTGATGGTTGTTTAAGAATTCGTTTTTTATATTATTATCGACCAATCTAATTCTACATTTTCTGGCATGAACAGTGGTTTGATTATAATGCTTAATTTTATTGATTTGGTCTTTAATCTTTAACTTATTATTTTTTAAATCATAATAATTATATATAAAACATTTATCATACTCATTTTCGTACTCATTTTTTATTTTAAGTAAATCGTTTTTCGTTATTGTGGTGAAATCTGAAATGTTCAGAAACAGTATGACGTTATTATTAATTATTATCTTTTTCATTTTATTAAATTCTATGTTCCATATTTATTAATGCAAAACAAAGATAAAAAAAAGGTTGGATATACCAACCTTTTTTATATTCATTTATTTATTGATTATTGTAAGTCACCAATACCGAAAGTCTGAAGACCATCACAGTAGATTCTACCATAGTAACGGTTCAATACCATTTTCTTAGCATAACGAGTCATGATACCACGAATCGGAGTGAAATCGAATGGATTATACATTACAGGAGTTAACTGCATAGGTACGTAAGGAGCGTAAATGTAACCGGTCTCAAGGATACTTGTTCCTTTGTGTCCAACTAATACTGTATTAGCGGGAGCATAAGGGTCACGGTATACCAAGTAACGTCCACTAAGAGTACCGATTTTTTCAATACCCATGTTATACTTATCCTGTTCAGGAGCAGCATTACTTACGTGGAAGTATTCGAGGTCATCAAATACAGCAGATACTTCAGGAGATACAACTACCCAAGATGCGCCACCACGGAGGGTTGCCTTGTGAATTTGTGCTGAAATCTGGTTGATTTTAGTAACCAACGTCTGATTCCAGTCCTTCTGTACACCATAATATGCGCCACCACTAGGTTGCTTACGGAGTCCGTTGTAATCCCAACGTGCAGTCCAAGCTGCGCCTCTACGGAGGTCACGAAGAATTTCACGGTCGATTTCAGCAGCCATTTGCTCTGACAATAAAGCAGTTAATTCAGCTTCAGCGTCAATGTTATGGAATGCTGACACGTCCTGTGCCAATTCAGGTGTCCACATAGCACGCATTTTACGTGTTTCAACAGAAACAGTAACTTGGTCTAATTGGAATGTAACTTCAGCCATTCTTGAATCTTCTTCAAGGTCTGAATATGTTCTGTATGTAACAGTGAAAGTAACTCCACTAGTAGCAGCACTCATAGCCTGATATCCACCAGCACCAGCATATTGTATGTCAACTAAGATTTTAAGAACTCCATCTTGATTAACAATAGCTTGTCCGTACTTCTGTACCTTAACATTGAAAGGAAGATTTTCGCCAGCAGCTTTGCTTTCCTCTGTGTAAGGTGAAGGAGCGTTGAATGCTGTGTCAGCAACAACTTTTAGTCCAGCAAGGAAAGACTCGGTATCCATAGGAACACCAGTTGGTCCGACCAATTTACCTTCAGAAGTGCTATAAATTCCACCTACATGAACTTCGATGAATTTATCAACACCATTTGTCCAAGTTTGTGCTGTAGTAGCACCAGTAACAACAGTGATGTCGCCTTTTGAACGGTCAAATAATGAAGTTCCTTCTTCATCGTACTGAGTTGCATAGAATGCGTCATATAATGAACGCTCTTCGAACTGAGTTCTTGCGCCAGCAGCTTTATCAGCAGCGTTTCCATATGCACCATCAGGTGAAGTATGAACACCACCAGCTTGTTCTGACCAATTAGGGGTAGTAGAGTCAACTCTAACGCTTGCTTTTGGATTGATGTAATACAGCTTACCAATAGGTAAGTTGAGTGCCTGTACAGACACGATGTCGTTTGCGAGTAATTTCGCAAATACTCTACGGATTACAGGAAAAGCAACGGTTTCAAATTGTCCACTGTTTGTTGAATCCGAAGATTCGTTAATCATGTGTGACAATTGGTTTTCGAAAAGCTGTGCGCAATTCTCTTTTACGTTTCCATCTAATCCTTCTAACAGACCGATTTTTTCCCAACGGTTTGTTGTTATTTCTCTTTGTTCACGGAGTTGTTTTAATCCAATATTACCAACATCCGCACTTTCAGTTAAAAATCCCATTTTATTAATGTTTTTTGATTTTACTTAATTATTTTTTTGCTTCCTCTGCCTTCGATAGTCTCAATGAGCTTCTTCATTTTATTGATGTGCTCATTGTTTTCGTAAGCGGTAACTTCTTTTGCTTCGTCAAGTTTCTTTGAAGAAGGTGCAACGGAAGCACTCACCTTATCTTCAAGATTTTCAGTTAAAGTCCTTTTGTCTTTCTTCATTTCAGTGAGGATAGACTTGTACCTTTCCTGTGATTCAGCAATAGTATTCACCTTCTTAAATTCGTTGATGATACTAATTTTATCTTTTTGGGTTAATGACAGACTTTCATTTACCAGTAAGTTATTGACGTGTGCCAAATTACTGTTGAAAATAGCCATTTCCTTTAATTGATTGCGATACTTTCCGAGTGCATCTTTGTACTGCTCAACTAAAGTCGTTACGGATTGCTTATATTTCTTGGTTTCGTTTAACTTCTTAGTTAATTCTTTGTTTTCTTTAATTAAACTACCAATCTTCTTGTCTTCGCCTTCGTTTTTCATTGCGTCACGCAATCTGTTCTCTTTACCATAATTGGTATGGTTATGGGAACCAGTTTTTCTTGCGTTGTGATGTGTTTGAGTATGTTCGAGGTTTTCATCAACCTCTTCCTCATTCACTTCACCACCTAAAACGGCTTCAACATCATCACGAGTGATTTCCTCATCTTCCTCATCAACCATTTGTTGAGTAGGACCACCCTTTTCACGACCCGGTATGCTTTGCTTACCACCCTGATTTTTTTGCTCGTAAACCTCATCTTCTTCCTCATCAATCATAGCAGTGGTCGGTCCGCCCATGTTTACTTTGTTTGCACCTTGTCCACCATTATTTTTCTGCTCACCAATTGCTGAGAGCATTTCATCGATTTGGTTTTTCATGTTAACGAGTTTGTCGTAAGCAATTCCATCGTCCTTACCAGCTTTGGGTTTATCGGCATCAGCACCAGCAGAAAGGTCTTCATCGAGACCCTCAATGTTGGCGATTTCACTTTCGATTTCATCCATAGTGATAACTTCGTCTTCTTCTTCAGCATTTTCTAATGCAATACCTACACTGTTTGCATCAAGTTCTGTTATGTCGAACTCTTCCTTGATTTGAGTATCATTTGCGAGACTCTCTTTCTTAGTAGTTGGTTCTTCTACGAATGTATCACCGTCTTCGGTTTTGCCATCCGCTTTATTAGGAGTATCGGTTTCGATATCTCCCATGAAATCCTTATCACGTTCCTCTTTCACTACATCAGGACCGTTCTCAGGAGCTTTTTCTTCAAAAGGTTTACTAACTTTCTTAGTTTTACCTTCTTCTTCTTTTACGACCTTCTTGGTCTCTTTTTCATTTTTCATAACAGATTCTTTGTTTGTTCCAACATCGTCTTTGTCAGACTCTTTACCCTCGTCAATTTTTTTATAAGACTCTTTTTTGGGTTTATTTTTATTATCGATTTCCTCTTTCAATAGTTTATTGAATTCATTAGGAAATTCATCAGCTAATTTTTTCTTAGCATTAGCACTGGCAGCTTCCATGAGTTCTTTATACTCGGCAACCGCTTCTTTAATTACAGATGTCTTTTTTTCTTTTGTCATATCTTTAACTTAAAGTCGTATCTAATACTGTTAATTTTTATATAAATACATTCCTATTGCGAAAAAGTATAATTTTTAATAAATTCCAGTTAATTTTTCTTGCATATTAAGAATTTTATCCTTATATTCCAGCCTTATAACAAGAACCTATTTAATGCCGAATTAACCTTATTATCCTCATTCTCTTTAAGATATATTCCGTTTTTCTTCACATAATTCTCAGTAAATGATGTATCTCCCTTTTGTTCAGGGAATAGATAAGCACCCGGGGTACTTGGAGTCGCAACGAGGTCAAAACCAATTAATTCGAAATCGTCTTGAACAAGATTTTCACCGTTTATCTCCTTTAATGTACCCACACCACGACTGGAAATTCCAAGTCTTATTTTATTCTGGAGGTACAATACTATTTTATCACCAATAACCGACACTATTCCCATGTTGATGTAACCGGGAGAAACGATGAGTTTTAATTGTCCGTATAAAATATTTTCCTTTTCACCTGTTCCCCACCATATCTTCGTTATCATGTGTGAGATATTCTGTAATGAAATGATACTACTGTCGGGATGGTCGGCTTCTGAAACCGCACTGTTGTTTTGGATTTGGTTTTGGTATTCATTTACTTGTTGTAATAATACATCTTGGGGGTAGATACGACCGTTTTTATTTTTTACGCCCCATTTCTGTAGAATACAATTAATAAGCACAGGTTCATTAGGTTTTAATTCAAAATTTTCATTCAGAATACCTTTATCGGTTTCATTGGTTACGAAACCCGCATCATGTTCTATGAGAATACCGAAACCCGTGTCTCCCGCATGTAATATCTTACTCATATTGAAATTCTTTTTATATAAATAGTTTAATCAACCATTTTATTCTCAAACAACATATCAGAATAATTATTGGAATCGTTATTATCATCAGAAATACTGATATTCTCTATAAACATATATATTTCGATTTCATTTAAGACTTCGGTTAGCGTTTTATTTACTTCCCTCAGCGCCTCCATCTTTGTCATTATGATATTCTTTTAGTTTAGTTATTTGATTTTGAATGATTCCGAGTTTATTAATAATTTTTTCAGATTCCACCCTACCAATTTTCTCACTCCAACTAAGTAGTGATGATACACCATTAAGTACTCGGAGTGTTTCCTTCTCGCTTTCCATCCATTGACGACTCCTATCTTCTTCACGTTTAAGCATTTCTGTCCTCAGTTTTTCAAGCGTTTCATTATGTTCTTTTCTAAGAGTATCTATTCTTGCTGCATGTTGTTGTTGCAACAACTTCATTTCTGCTGTTTTTTCGCTACCGTCTCTTAGACAGTGATATAGTGCTCCAAGTAATAACAGTGTTACTGCGAGAAACAAATAGAAAAACGGATTCAACCAAATTGATGTCATTTATAGCGAGTTTTCAGTATTGTGATTTTTCTTTAACATAAATAGTCCAAAGTATCCAATAAAAAGAGAATATTTTTATATTTTTTAATGTGAGGTATTTATATGAAAAATCATACATGGCACACAGCACGACAAGGGTTAATGGGAGTGTAATTCTGGTTGAACCTAACATAATGAATGGCAACGAGAATCAAACCAATACTGTTCCACAATATCAGGACATGTATATCTTCGCTGAATTAAAAGCTACACGTAAGGGTAGGACGGTTATAATAAATAATAAGGTAAGTGACGAATTTACTGATTTTGGAACCGTTAATTTTATTGGTGTTAATCAGGACGATAGTGCTGAAAACCCAAATTATTTGAATTTCACGACAAACTATTATGATGGAAGTGTTGGTAATAAAACCCAGTATGAGGGTTTTGGTATAACCAATATTAAGATGCAAACGAATTCTTCATATATCCCTAAAGTCAATATTCAGTTTGTGGACATAAGGGGTCTAGCATTTTTTAATCAAGAAGATTCTCCATATAGGATGTTATTTGATTTTCCACCCCCAATTTTCCAACTCACCGTTAAAGGGTATTACGGAAAACCATTAACATATAGGCTTCATCTTGTTAAATACACATCGGAATTCAGTTCGAGTAACGGTAATTTTACTATTGATGCTGAGTTCGTGGGAGTGACATTTGCACCACTGACCGATGTTTTATTTAAATATATTCTAAACACACCTCTAATTGAGTTGGGTGGTAACATGTCATCAGAAACAGGTGAGCCACCACAAACCACGTATGAATTAATTCTAAAATTACAATCGGTATACGCTAAGATAGGTAAGATGTTGAAATCTGATGCGGAAACGATTGAATTACGAGAAATTGAAAATGATTTGGTGAAAATCGATATCGTTGATGGGTTGATACAGGGCTATAAAGAAAACGAAGCATTAGTGAACGCAGGTACACCTTATCTTGCAAGAAGAACACCACAAAAACCAATAAATTTTGTTGAACTAGTTAAAACCGATAACAGAGAAAATGATTATTTCGTAGAAATTAGAGACATTAGAGAATTTAATTCTGAAATTGCGAAACAACAATCAAGTAACGACAGCAATACGAAAACAGAAAGACTATTCATAGCATACGCTGTCTCAAGCAATTTAAAACCAGCACCAGAAATACCACCATTTCCTGAACCATTAACAGCCTCAACAAGTATTCTTGATGACATATGGGAATTTCCCTCTGCGAATCAGGCAGCGTATTTTTACGCTCTGAATAAATACAGAGAAAGACTGTTGGGTGAAAACCTATCATCTATAGAAATTACTGAAGCCGACATTAAATCACCAGAAGATTTCATACTGAATTCAAATCTAAAAACACAAGAGGAAACCAGAACCAAGTATTATGGCATGGAACTCACGGATTTTTACTACGGTATATATAAACAAAAAGGTAAACTGCTTAAAAGAAAAGAAGAACTTGCACAAGATGTTGCGGATAAAATAAACGCTGCTCTTATGCTGGAACTCGGAATGTTGCCTTCAGTATATAATGTTATGGAAATCATATTAAATGATGTTGATAAGTTTTTTGAAATACTTAAGAAAACAGCTGTCAACGCCCATCACTCACACAATGAAGATGAAAATAAAAGTCGCATATTAAATGATAGTACGTATGGGGAAAAAAGTAACACCAGTACAATATATCCTTTTCCATTAATAATTGAAGGCAATGATAATTCTAAGCAAAGAGTAGCACCCATTGAATTAAGTAAAATCATTGAATTCCCCGAATTGAGTTTAGTTGATAATTTTATCAACACTTTCTTACTTCAGGAAAAATGGGAAGAACAATATAATCTGAGAAACAATCAAGGTGATGACGGTCTGAATTATTGGATTCCAATAGCACCCATTGATTCGGTTCTTGGTGGTTCAAGTCCCACAAGTCCGTATTTTGGTCTCAGTAATAATGTGAGAAACGATATTTTGAAAATATTACTGCAACGCTATTACATATTCTCTCAAGGCGTATTACCGTATACAATATACCCATCATTTACTGATGGAAAAAAAGAGAAGTTAGACGAAATATCAAAAGCATATGTTAAAATGTATGGTATTGCGGAAGCCATTAATATCAATGAAACCCTTATATCTAAAAAAATTGCTGATGCTGTTGATGTCATGTGTAGACGCTACATTAATAACATTCAGAATTTTTATGATGATATTGAAAATCTTACTGTTACTTATGAAACAAGTACAGGTGACAGGGTAGGTAGTTTATATAGTTTCACCAGATATCAACCCATTAGTTTTCCCATTACTCCATCAGATATTGGGACGGCAAGAATTTATACAGATAAAAACAATCCTGATTTCGTTGGATTAAACATTACTGATGAACCAATTGCTATTAATAGTGATGATGATAAAGACAATAAATTAAATGAGTTCCTGAAAAAATCAAACATTGCTGGGTCAAGGGCAGCGATTAGACGTGGTACATATGACTTCACCACTGATAACATACCCTATCTTCCCGATACATATAACGATAAAGATTTTTTTGGAAGTCGAAACGAAAAGAAAGGTCTGGCAACAATTAACCTAAGAGAAGGTGGTGATACTGGGTTATATACACGATTTCTTAATGAATACTCGTATTACGGTATCTATGGGGGGACAACATATAAGTCAACGGGTTTTGATGTTTGGGATGGTATCGATTTTTATTATCCTAATAGCATGAATATTGCATATAATGAGGGTCATTCATCATTTTCGGGCACAGATTCATCTAACATAAAAGGCACATCGGTTTTTTCAATGGGGAATAATATTATTGATATTTGGACACAAACACTGGCAGAAGATGATAACGATGAAAAACTCTATCATTATCTAACCAATAACAACAGATTGAGTTCGGTGTTGTTTCTTTCGAATTTCGGAAATACTCTAAGTCCTTTTGTACGGTTTCCGAATAACATTAATAACAATTTTTTCGCAACTCCATCAATCATAGGAGCACCTGCGTATGTTGGTGCGTATGTCGGTGCACTACTGAAAGCAATTGAAGAAGATTGGGAAGACGATATTCTGGATTTCTTTACGGGGACATCGGTATCACAAGGAATAAAATTACCTAATAAAGGTTACTATGTTTTAGCTGATTTACATGATGTCAGAGAATATCTATCTGAAAACGATAAGCGTGTTTTTATTGATGAATATAGAAAATTCATGGAAAATTTCGATACTTTTCAGGAAGATTTTAAGAAGTTATATAATCTCACAAATAACGTAGCGATTAGAGATGTTAAAACGAAAGATAAGAGATATAAATATTTCTTAGACCCTAATGTGGATACTGAAAAAGATTTTAATGCGTGGGGAGAAAAGGGACAGTTTTCCAATTTAATGAGTAGGTTAATCTATAGAAAATCAATTGTGATTCACACCGAAAAAACATTTAAAAGAGTTCCGTTAACAGATTTTTCACCCGGTTACGTATCGCTATTCGAAATCAATAATAATATTGACTATGGTGATAGTTATTACAAACCCACGACCGATTTATATTTTCAAACTCTATTCAGCAGATTATCATCATCAATCGGTGAAACTAAAAATGAATTGAGACAAGAAGATATTAAGGCGAAAAAAATAAGGGGTGATAAGGATATTATTAATCAAATGTATTACTCGTTCAAAAATATAAACGATAAATGGTTATCAGGAACAGGTGAAGCCAAAAGAAATTACCCCCTGATTTCAGGTAATAACACTAAATTGATTGACAGATTTGCTTTTGTTGATAGGGCGATGAACCCAATTGGCGAGACAATGATAAACGCTGAAATGCTTATTGATTTAGTTAATGATGACAGTGCTAGTGTGTTTACGGTGATATCTTCATTACTATCAGCTAATGGTTTCGTATTTTTCCCGTTACAAAATTTTCTGAGTTTTGAAAACGATAAGTCGTGGGAAGACAGCTTTAAAATACAAACGGGTTCGATTTCAGATCAAGAGGAAACATATTTTGTGGCGATGTATATCGGTGGAACATCAAGTTACCCATCAATCAAAACCAATGGTTTTGAGGAAGACGGAATTATTAGTCTCGATGCACCGAGTTTACCCGTGTTCTCTTCCAGCGCAGATACTCAACAATATAATGAAAATCAGAATCAGGTAAAAGCTAAAGAGGATTTCCCTTGGGGTCAAGTACGTGCGTTCCGAGTTAGATTCGGAGAACAGAATCAATCGATGTTTGAGGACATCAAAATCGATAGTAAAGAATATAATGACACCAACGAAAGTATTCAGATATTATCAAGACTTGCGGGTGACAATAAAGAGAGTCAACCAACACCGAAAGGACAGAATCTCTATAACATGTATGAAAACAGGTCATATAAAGCAAGTATCAGTGGTTTCGGGAACGCAATGATTCAACCAACACAATATTTCCAATTGGAAAACATTCCAATGTTTAATGGTGCTTACATTATATTAGATGTTGAACACAATATTAGTCCTAATAAAATGAGAACCACATTCTCAGGAACAAAGATATTAAAATATCCAGTTCCAAGAGTAATGGATTCCATTGCATCTCGTGAATTTAGTGACATTAGTGCTGGAGAAGCAGCAAGAAGGGCAGCAGAAAGCGAAAATACTCCTGCGCCACAAGCCACAATGATGACACCTGAAAGACTTGAACAACTTAATTCCGTATATGGAATTGATGTATCACATTGGAACGGTAACATCGATTGGAATCTCATGAAGAAAAACAGTGTACCGATTGATTTCACATACATGAAAATCACACAGGGTAGTAGTATTGATTCGTTTAACTATAATAAATATGATTTCACTAAAAACATAAGGGAAGCAAAAGCTAATGGTATTAAGATAGGTGTTTATCATTTTGCGGAATTCGGGAGAACAAGTAATCCTGTTAACGATGCTAATGCTGATGCCGATAATTGTTTGGATAACATTGCATTGATGCCGAGTCCACCAGATTTACCAATTGTTCTTGATATCGAAGACGATGGGTTTAGAAATAATTATTTATGGAGTAATAAAAAAGATGACATTAAAACATATATTGATACTTGGATTCGTAGAATCGAAGATGCGGGTTACGAAGTCATGATATATAGTGGTGTTTTCCTAACGAATTATGAAATCGATTACCTGTTTGATTATCCTCTGTGGTTCGCAAGATATTACACGCTTACAGGTAATGCTAATCCTGAAAAAGACTCACCAAGTACACCGATTAGGACATGGAATGACTGGACTATCTGGCAATTCAGTTCACAGGGTAACGTAACTGGGGTTAATGGTGGTGTGGATATAAACGCAATGCGGAAATCTTTTTTCAATAAATACTAATGAAAAAGGTCGGTGTGAACCGACCTTTTCTTGTTTTAAACCAATTCTTTTTTCAATTCATGAAGTTCGATAATGCTATCGTCCACAGTATCTTTATCAAATCTCATCTCATTGATTTTCTTCACGGCTTTTTCAATGTTTTCTCTATTGCTTTCTTCCTCGATTTCATTCAAGATTTCGAGTGTTTCGGTTTTATAGGTTTCAAGCAACTGCTGTTTATCGTTACTATTCGCTTTAATCAGAGTATTAACTAGATTTCTGTCATTATCGTCAAGACCAGCGTATCTCTGATTAAATCTATTAACTGCGATTTCCAATACGTTTTCATTAATTTCATCAATATCAACGTTTTCAGTTAAGGTTTTCTTGGGTTTTTGTATGTGGGTTAATATTGTTGCAAATGCTTCGTATAGTTTATCCACATCTACTTCATCACTAATACTAAGAGATTCCCTAATTAAATTATCAATCGCATCATATAATTCGACTCTTTCGTTATCAACGAGGATATTTTCTTCATTTAGGAAACCATTTAATTTCTGTCTTTCTTCTTGGATTTCTTCAACGGTATAGATTTCAAATAACTTGATATTGTTATCGATATATCTTGTAGCAGCTTGTTCGTTTTCTATGTGTTTGTTTTCAATATTATTGAAAACCTTGAATTCTAATTGAAGGATAGGAGAATTCTTCACCATATCAAAAAAATCCTTGGCGAGTTTCTTTGACTCAACAATTAGCTTATCATTGAAATACGATTCCCTTAATTTATCGGAAATTATCAAATTAGCAATCCCTATGTTGACGTTTTTCATTTCGTATGGTTCGATTTAATATAAATACTCTAATTAATTATAAACGCTTGTTATGTGTTTGTCATAACATAAATACTTGAATTATTCGTCAAATTCAATATTTTCGATGTCGTCAATATTAATATCATGTAATTCGTCTTTTTCATCTGATTTGTTCAAGGATTTGGAATTCTCAATAAGTGAATCGATTTCCTCGACCATTCTTTCAGCGTTTTTATTTAACAGCTTGTTTTTCTTATGGTTTTCCTGAATTATATCTCTTTCAAAACTTTCATCATCATCGTCATCATTCTTTTTCTTACCGTACACCAGTTTATTTATGTGGTTGTTATATTCTTCTTCAGTGAGACCACGATTTTCCATCATAGGTGCTCCACCAGCACCCATATCACCAGCGGGAGCACCACCAATAGGTGGAGCACTACCCATATCACCACCAATAGGTGGAGCACCACCAGCAGCAGGTGCACCGCCTTCAGGTGGCATTCCACCTTCTTCACCAGTACCGCTAGTCATTTCCATATCCTCAATGGGAGCACCAAATCTCTTATCGATATCAGTAAAAAGACCCGATTTTTTTATCGATACTGGAGAATCCTGAAGTTCCTGCATAACAACTTTCTCCATTTTCTGTTGCTTAAGGTCATCAACAATTTCCTTATCACTCATATTAAATATCATGCGTTTTGCCTGAGTGTGAGACATTGCAGCTATACCTGCTTCACCACGTGTGAGTTCGGTATAGGTTTGTGCTTTATCACGCATCAATTCTGATTTCAGAAGTTCCTGTTGTGTGCTTGGATTCGTAAGTGTTATCGTGAAACTATTAAGGTCTTCCCCAGTATAACCCAATAAATACAGGTGAATCATTGCCATTTTATTGAGTTCTTGAACCATAGATTGCTGGATACGATTTATTTTCTTAGAGAATCTGATATCGTATTGAGCCAGATTTTTTCCACCACCAGCAGCATCTTGAAAACTTAGAAACGGTTTAGGTACACCAAGTCCAACAAATAAATTATCACGAAGATATTCGATGTCATGAATATCATTGAGATTTTGAGCCCCGGGGAGTGTTTCAATACCAGTCTGAGTATTGGCATTTCTAACGGGAAGGAAGTAATCTTCGTCATTACCGAGAACATTGAATCTGTAATCGATTTGCCCATCATTTGGTTGAACCTGTGCACTCTTTTTGAAAGTGGTTGCCACCTTGTAAATATATTCCTCAATATCATCTTCATCGATATTACCAACATCTATTTTAAACACTTTTTTCTCACCTGCACGAACTATACGATAAGTTAGCATGGCATCCTCTGCCATAACAAGTTGACGAAAAACTCTCCTGATTTTATTAAGTATTGATGAACCATAGGGTAGATACTTATCGTCACCAAGTAATCTAAAATGTGCGATTTCGAACACATTAAATTCATCACCTGTCATTCTTTCCTTGAATCGTACAAGCGGTTTACCATCTTTAATTCTTTCAAATCTTTCGATTTCAAAATTAACAAGTTGTTTTACATGCGTAATACCTTTTTTTCTTTCACCGTAAAGCAGGACAAAATTATCACCGTATTTACAAACGTTTCTCGTCCAGAAAGGCAGGTTAACATTTACATTTACAGTATCATAGAAAAATTCTTCTAACAGGGTTTTAATTCTTTCCTTACTCGAATAAATATTTAACATCTTACCGTTTAAACCAATGGTTGTGGCTTCTTCCATGAATAAATCCAATGCTGAAGAAATAATTGGATAGTATTCCATTCCCTCATAATCAATGTAAGCTGGAAGTCGTGCTGCCTCATATTGTAGTGCTTTTTGAAAACCTCTGTCTGTGGTTCTGAAGAACTTGTTTTGAAGTTCCTTTTTTTGTTGAATTTCAAGTCCCTTTTTATGAATTTCTTCAGGGGTTCTACCCTTAATGACTATTTTCTCCTTTTGAGGACTTGTAATTGATGCAACCGATGTATCGTCTTGAAAAGACATACCATCAAGATTCAACATCTGATTTAATTGTTGGTATATCGTTCCATTATTTTGTTTTTCCCCTGCCATTTTTATAATTTATTATAGTTTTTTATAAATACTCTGAAATTTCGGAAAAGTCAGTTAAATATAAATACAATCTATCTTTTCTTTTTCCCATATTTATCTTCAACGCCTTGGAATAACCAAGAATTTGCCCCATATGGATTCAAGGGGTCACGATTATCTGCGGTGAATATTGGTTTTTTTCTCTTGACTTCTTTTTTTCCGATTTCACTGATATCGTTATTAGTCAGTATAGCGTTTATCATTTTTTCGGTCACACCTTTACTTTGCTTGTAACGAGCCATGTCGTAATTCAGAACATATAGTCCGATTGATAGACCCATTATACTGTCATCATGAAATGTTCGTTTGTGGTCAGCAATTCTATTACCGCTAACAGTAATAAAAGTCTTGAGTTCATCAAGAAGTCTCTGTGACCTAATAAGTACGTCTTCAAGATGAATCGCTCTTTGCATTTCAAGAAGAACGGAAGGACGGTTGTTACCGATGAAGAAACCGGGTATCAGGTCAACGGTAATCACACTACCATCTGGCATGGTCTTCTGACCTTTTTTAATATAACCCTGTAAACGGTCTCTACTTGGTTTATGTGTTACTTCGGCAAAATGTACGTTCTCATACCCATATTCCAAAAGTTTTTCCACGGTTTGTACACCGTAACCACCAGTAATATCAACAACGGCATATGCATCGTTATACGTTTTACCGAACTGATACGCTACTTCGGCAAGCATTTGGGGTGTGAGTTTACCATAGTATTCCGCAACCTGTTCGACTTTATGTCGTTTTATTTTGACTTTCTTTTCTTTCCCGTTTTTCCTAACAATCTTTTCCTCAATAATTTCACGGGTTTTTAGCATATTAAGCGTAGAGTAGTCCTCGCCATGCCCCGGTGAGGCATCCAACGCCAATATATAGTCCTCTGCTGGTTCAGGCTCTTCAAAAATCCACATGTTATTATCAACATATGCCTGACGAATAGGCACAGCGATTTCCCCGTCTTCAATTCTTTTAAGATATTCCTCTGCAATAAAGTTATCACCAGAACCCAAGAAAGAACACAGTAATTCCTGCGCAATTTTACGCATATCACCATTGGCGTTCCTCACCTGTTCCTCAAACCAAGGACAACTGGCTTCCCAACCATCATCCATAAGTCTTATTCTATGTTCCTTAGACCATTCGTTATCTTCTTGTTTTATTTCGTTTTTCTTGTTCTTGTTTTTATACCAATACAAACCCTCATTATATCTGGGGTCGTTAAACCACCAGAGTTCAACGGCTTTGAATTGATTCTTACCTTCACGACCACCCTTAAATGTCTTGTAGAATACAGCATCGAGTCCAGATGGGGTACTTACCATAATTGCACGACCACCAGTTTGTAGTGTGGGAAAAGCTGCTGTCCAGAATTTATCTCCTTTTTCCGTCCATGCGGTTTCATCCCAGAAAATCAGTGTTGGTGTATAACCCCTAAGTCCACCTTTCGCACTAAAAGCACCGAGTTTCGATTCGTTGTCATAAACCTTAAGTTTTTGAGTGTCTTTGAGATTCTTACTACTGGCTTTACCTGTTTTAGGTCTGAGCCAAGACGGGCAACCTTCAATGAAATCAACAACATCACCCATGATTTCATCACGAGCGGTTTCCAAACGGTCAGCAACAATTGCCACCTGTCTGTTTCTTTGAAACATGATATACCATGAAATATATGCACAAGTAGTAGTACTTATACCTGCCTGACGATATTTATTGGCAATTACGAATCGATTTTCTTTATATGATTGAATTAATTCTTTTTGGAAATCGAAAAGTTTAAACGGTACAATCATCCCACTAACACCTTGAGTCTGGTCAAAAACAGTTAAATAGGTTTCGATGTAATACACGGGATTCGCAGCGCAACGAATGATTTCGTCTTCTTGTTCCTGATAAGTTAATTCGCTGGATTTTTTTACGATACCCGCTTTAGTTACGACAACCGCTTCTGGTTTCCCTGATTTCCTGAGATTTTTTGCCAGTTTTCTGGCTTCTTCCTTATCCTTTTCTCTTTGAATACTCAAAGGTATTATCGGGATATGTTCGGGAAACATCGAATCATCGGGTTTCACTTCATCGATTTTCTTTGCGCACATTTACAATATTTTATAATAAATACTAATGCACAATAAAATAGCAAGGCACGACAAGTATCTTGACTTGCCGTGCCTCGATTTCCCTCACCCGAATGGAGCGATGAACTTTAAAATTTTAATGACGATGTTTCAACGAATTCATTTCCTCTTAAAATAATTTTCCTGAAATCCAGTAATGACTTTATTTTTTTCAATGTCATGCCGTAGTGAAACACAAGTAAAGGCGTGTCATCGCTGTCGTTTTCGAACATCTGTTCGTAATCACTATATCCAGATGTTTCCATCTGCCTCTCGGTTTCATACGCCAACGCATGAATTGTATGATAGCCATGCATATATTCACGGTCTACGGCTTCGTGAAGACAAAATAAATCAAATGAAGAAGTCTTCAGATTTAAAATTTCATCAATATATTCTTCGGTTGGTGGGTCAGCATTATTACAAGCAGGACTAATGTCCCACATCCAACCCTCGACATCGATATTAGTAGGGTCTAACGAAAAAATAAATTCATAGAGTCCTTCATCCTTGGCGTTGTAACCGATTTTTAAAACATAAATTAATTTCAATTGGTTTTCATCGTGGTTCATATCGTGATTTTCATATAAATACTGAACCACAAGAAATCTTGATTAATTTTTCGATAACTCTACTCCAGTTTCTCGATTAATCACATCCAAGGCAAATCCATATTGTGCAAGGGTTTTCATTTCTTTATTTGTTTGAGACAGATAAAGTATGTGTGCAACAAAACTAATGATTGCTATAACAATGGCATATGTGGGATTCGTGAATGCAATTAAAATACCTAACACAAGAAATGCGTGTCTCAAGACATTTGACACGGTTTTCCAAGTAATGATGATGTTAAGAATATCATCACAGTAATTCATTAACAATCTGCGATACTCAAACCAATCGCATTCCGAATTATCTTCTTTTGTGCCCTGAACACTCGCAAAGATTTCGAGTTCACGCTTTTTAGAACCACCGATATAGGTTCTCTTAAATTTTAATTTATTGAATTTTCTGTATATCATGCAAGATTATACGATATAGATAATAAAAGGTTACAGAAAAACCCGAATTTCTTCGGGTTTTTCATAACTTAATTCTAAAATATATAATATGGAATCATATTATCCTGCCGTACCACCCCATTGGGTTCTACCTTGAGTTCCACCTTGAGTGAAAGCACTTGGTGTTGCGGTATTTTTTTCTTGCCGTGTTGCGTATCTTATAGTATCACGGTCAGCAAGTCTTAGAGTCCCACCGTTGTTATCCACATACTGTTTCAGTATTTCGTATTTGGTTTCCGTTGGTGTGGTTTTAGCTGCTCTTGCAATTGCACCCATTTGAGGATTAGTGAGAATATCGTTGAACGTTTTATTAAAAAGTTGTTCAACCTGACTTGGGTCGTTGGGGTTCATTTTATTGAATTTTTCTCTTACACTGAAACCCATTATTTCGTTCATCGCTGCATTTTCAAACAATCCGAGTTGCTTATCAATAACTCTATCGAGTTTCAAAAGGGTTTCGGATTTCTTGTTTTCATTCAACACTGGTTTCCTCATACCAGCTTTTTCTTCGAGTCTATTACGAATATATTTTCTGAGTTTGATTTCGGCTTCTGTAACAGGAACACTTTCTGGTTTTACAACCGCACCACCCATTGAATCAAAACCTGCACCGATTTCAAATTTTTCTTCGCCTTCTTTCATTTCGACTTCAGGTGCTTTCTCGGCACTGAGTTTCTTACCTTCTTTCTCACTGACTTTGATATCAACAGCCTCTTCAAGTGATTCATCAAGAGATTGTTGTAGAATACCGATTGCATCACCCCAATTTTCTTCATCACTGGCTTTCGTCATATTAACCAAACCCTTAATCATGTATTCAGCTTTATCGGTATCGTAATCCTCACCATGTGCTTTTTTCAAAACTGTTATAGCATATTCTTTGAAATCTTCTTCCGATTTAACATCATCAGAACTCTCAACCATATTAGGTTGAACTTCGAGACTATCCGTGGGAACTTCAGGTCCTTCCTCTTGAACACTACCGTATTTACTAAGGTCTACACCTTTAGCACCACCAACTTGATTTTTAATGGTAGTTAAAATACTTTGAAGATTAACTGGTTGACCACCAGCTTTTTGCATTCTCTTATTAAGAGAATCGACTTGACCTCCTAAATTAGCAGCAGCTTTTTCGAGTTTCTTTACCTCACCCCCAAGTTCACCTGCGTGATATGTTTGTTTCACATTAGTTGCTGCTTGTCCAACAGCTTGTTTAACTTGACCAGCCTTATCACTAATATTTTGTCCAAGATTTTGTGCGCCCTGTTTAATACCTTGTCCAGCAGCTTTACCCAAATTTTTAAGACCACCAAATAATTCATTGAGTTCGGCTTCTTTGGTTTCGTCATCCATTCCAGTTGCTATTGGTTCGACTTGTCCTGCGAATTCCTCGTGCCCGTATTCCGATTTGAGTTTTTCAAGAATTTCAGGTGTGGCGAGAAGCGCAACTATTTGAAAATCACCGTCATTTTGACCTTCACCATGTGCATTCGCATATCCACTCATAAGGTTAGCCATTTCTTCGTCTCCACATTCCATAAGGGATTCAGAGGTATAACCTCTGGCTTCAGCATATTCTTTAAATCCACCGCATTCACTACATTTTTCACCCTCTTCCATTTCTTCATCACCATCTTGTGGGACTGTATCCGCTACACTTGCTTTTTCCTCATCACTGGTAACGTTTTGAATCATATCAGCATATTCTTCTCTTTCTTTTTCACCCAATTCTCTGAATTTATTATTCGATGGGTCGTCATCACTGCCTTTAAAGGCAGATAAAAAAGTTCCGAGAAGCCATGCGGTTCCAGTGGCATCAATATTTTCTTTCCTAATTTCATCAGCAGCACTTCCAATTTTATCCATTAGAGAATCACTTAAATTACCAATGCCAGTACTTTCTTCTTCTTCGCCATCTTCTGGTGCAGCGTCTATGTCTTCTTCACCACCTTCTGGAGCATCCACCTCATCGCCATCGGGTGCTTCCTCACCATCTTCTGGTGCTACATCAATACCTACCTCTGGAGCAGGTGCTTCTTCACCACCTTCAGGAGCGGGTTCATCTGTTGGCATGTCTTCGATTCCAGCAGCCATTTCTTCCTCACCACCATCATCTACAGGTTCTGAAGGAACATCGGCAACGGTAGCAGCATCGGTAGCTGCTTCCAAATCATCAACCTTTTTACTTGCAGCAGCAATTTCTTTTTCAGCATTATCTTCATTCAGAACTTCTTTCTTACTACCTGTCTTACTTACCTTAGTTGAAAGCGACTCGTTAATGGTTGCAAGCAGAAAATTTCTATTTTTATCCGCTGTCGAAAGTGATGGGTACTGATGTTCGGTTATGTTTGATAAACCACCAATATATGCGAAATCCGCAACACTTGGATTTTCTCTCAACCCACCTTTTTTTATGTAATACTGATGATTTTCTTTCACGATGCCATAAGCAACACCGTCAGCAGTACGCTTAACATCGATTAATTCACCTAATGAGTTAGATTCTTTCAATGATGAAGTCCCGCCAATATTAGCTAACTGTCTCATTCTTGCGTTAAACGCTTCTTCGCTTTTATGTTTTGCCATTGTAATGTCTTTTTATATGGTATTATTTTGCTATATTTTTTTATAAATACTTGTGCGAGACCAAAAATTATAATATTTGATGATTTTCATTAATGATTCCGTATTTAACGAGCATCTCATTTACTTTCGGAGTAATGAGATTTTTCCTCACATAGTTATCAATTACCGATTGGTTCACACGTTCTTTCGAAATGCTCTCATTCAGAAATTTCTGATTATTATGTAAATCGGCAACAATATCATAGAACACCTTTTCGGCTTTCTTATTCTCGATATATTCATTCAATTGCGCTCGTGTTACAATAAATTTTCTCATGGTTAATCATCAATAAATTCATTAAGACTCAATTCCTTGGTGAGATAATCGTTTTTCATTGAAATAAGTTTTTCAAGATATCCGTTATTTCTTAGAATTTTAAACGCTAGGTTTTCAACGGAATATTCACCACCAGTATCGAGACCCGATTGTCTCATTTTTTTTATTTTATTCTTAATCTTTTCGTATCGCTGAAGAAAGTTCTCTTTACTTCTATTGTCTTCGAGGTCATCTATGGTATTCATTAAATCGGCGGCTTTTAGTTGAACAGCACCACTATTAATGTTTACAATTTTTTTTGTGGGTTTATTTATCCATTCATCCCTAACAAGTGAATATGTCCCGCTTGAGTGATGTGGTTCTTTACTATCCTGAAAATACATTTCAACATCGTGTCCTTTGACTTGAATCGGAAGATTTTCAGCCCACAGCTGTTTTTTTAATTTAAAAAAGTCACCAACAAAATCATTGTTCTCGGAAATCTGGTCAAAATCCAATACAATATGTACATCCAAGTCAGAGTTCTCGTTATAGTTATAATTTGCCATGCTACCAGTTAATATGATGTCTTCGAATTTCAGGTTTTCAGTATCACTAAACTCAATGAATCTCTTAGCATTTTTTAATAACGTTTTTCTGACTTCGGATTTAATTTTTATGTCGTCCCAAATCAGGGGGTTTAATTCATCGTGCATTTGTATGCTGGATACATCAACAGCGTCTGGCTCAATAACTTCTTTAAGGATATCGTTAACATTTTTCTTTGACCAGAATTTACATGACCAGTAACGAGGTGTGGTTTTGTCCTTGGCAGTATCACATTTGTGACGAGCACGAAAATTCTTACGCCTTTCGGGATTATCACGTTTAATTTCCATATTCTTATCACCAAAGCTAACCTTTTTAACATTATCAGTACTGGGGTCTTTCACATAGACCTTATACTTCTTAACATCACCACGCACGGGTTGGTTAAGCTCCACATCTTTTCCTTGATATTCAGCCATTGTGTTAACGGATTTTACTCCTTATTTTTTTACTTTCACCCAACTCAATTTCATCTTCACCTTCTTCACCACCGATTTCAGGTTCATCAACTGGTATTTCTTCACCACCGATTTCAGGTTCAGCTTCCAGTTCTTCCTCACCTTCTTCACCGTTAATCATTGCATAGAGTTCCCCAACCTTTTCTTTGAGTTCTTCATATTTTTCTTCAACAGGCATTTCCTCACCACCGATTTCAGTAGGTACTTCGCTATCATCGTTTGTTCCGACAATTTCGAGTTCTTCATTCATTTTGGGTTTGAACGTTTTATCTAGTCTACCCATTACTTCAAAAAGTCTTTCTTTGTTTTGTCCCATAATATAGTTTTTTATAAATACGTGATTATTTAATCATTTTTCATAAATACTCAGCGATATTTAAATGACTTCAGTATTTATGATAAATTCCAGTACAAAATGAATTTAGAATGCTTGAACGACATAATCACCAGTAATTTGGCTATCCATATAGACCTAACCGACTTAAATTCTTGGGATTTAAATACTGGATTGACCTCATTTAGTCTGACTAAATGGAGTGGAGCGGTTACCAATAATATCAATTTAATGGATTTCGGGTTAACGGCTTTCGATAACGGAAGAATGAATGTCATGTGGGAAGGTATCGAACTAACCCCTGAAGATAATGTGCTTTCGATGTACAGAGTTGGATACAATGATGTTCAGAATCCCAGTACAGGAGAAACAAGTGGTATGACAATAAACACCCAATATCTACCAATATCGGGAATAACCAGTGGTGCGTCAGGTAACTATTTCGATTTAAATGGTGGGTATCTACAGGGGTTTTTTAATTTAGATGGTTTTAATTATAAATTATTACCGAGTCGTTACGGTAATGGGATAACAATAGAAAGTCTTGTGAATCTATATCCTGATTCACACGGGATTTTTTACATGATGGGTGCTCGTGCTGAAGATAAATATAATCCGTATTTTAGTGGGGAGACCATGACAGGAAAAACCACTACTGGCATAAACACGAGTTTCGATAATTATTTAGATGCACTACAACCCAAAGAAGTGCTAAATAAAGCATTTACTTCTCCAGAAGATAATATGACTAGAACAGTATATAATGAAGTACCATCAATTGATAATATTAAAAATAATGCAATTGCCTTCGAACTCACACAAGACCGTAGACTCGCATATAAATATGTTGATGGAGACGGATTGATTCAAACCAATACCTCACCTGTGGTACTTAGTCAAACAGGGTTTACGTTGATTTCAATTGTTTTCACTCCCGATGATAATCTTGAGGACAGTGAATTGGAATGTGCGGAACGTAGAACAGGTAAGCTCATATTTTATGTGAATGGTCGTGCAGTCTGGATTAATCGTGGTTTTCCTGAATTCTATTTCAAGTCATTTAATAATGACAAAGAAAAACAAGAAGCCGTACCGTTTTCAATTAGTTGGGGTGGTGGAAGTTTTGGTCTTGCTGAATCATGGCATTACGATTACCAGACATATATATTATATGGTGGTCAAGACACTGCCTATATCGATACTTCTTTCATGGTTCAACCCGACCCTATTCCAACAAATTGTTACGACCCACCTACGGGGGATACCAGTGAAGCTGGTTTTGTTTTAAGTGCTGATAGCACAACATTTACATATACCGAGGAATGTGACCCAGATACCGAATTACCACTAACAGTCATGAGAATGGATTATACTGGTGCAACTGTAAACACGTATTTCTTGAAATTCATGCAACCCGTTTCGGTATTATCTAATAGGGATTATGTTGTTGATGTGTCATTATATGTAGATGGTATATTTAGCGAAGGCAGCACAAGTAGTATTGGTATTTTAATGTATAGCGATGATGTAGATATTAGTGTACTTGATGATGTGGAATACGTATATCCACCAAGACTTTCATTACTAGACCCTGATGGAGAAGGTCAGCACCCATATCCCGATAGAATGGAATATCAGTGGTCGGTAGACGGCATACTTTATTACGGTGAAACGGGTTATCCTGTGACAAGAAAATCAATATTATCCGTTGGTTCTCAAGGCGAGAGTCCCACATATAGAAGTATTAATGTCTCAGGTGAAAATAAATGGGTTTCATTGAAAAGTACTTTTAGAACTCCAGATAATACGGGACAACAATTTGTTGAACTTGGTCTGTTAATTGAAACCACAGGAGAATCACTGAGTGGAGGTACAATATATATAAATGATTTCAAATACACGGCTTCGGATATACTTGTACAGGATGATAGAAAATCTGGATTAACAATAGAATCCAATTTTGATTCGGGGTTCATGGGTGGAATCCAAAAACTCAGAGTCTATGACAGAGCATTTACTGCACCAGAAATTTTACATAATGCATTAATGGAATCAAATAAAAATTCCAATATACTGGTTAGTAAAGGTGGAAGAATTATTTATCGTTAACAATGAATAGATTACAGGAAATCATCAGGAATGAAGTCGAATCGTTTTTAAGTGAAAACGATTATCGTGGTGAACACTCAGCACCGAGTTCAGAAGATTCTCCAATGCATGATTTGACCGATAGCTATCCCGAAGATATCTATGGTAGTGGTGCTGCAAGAATGTATAGTCACTACGGTGATTACAGAGATAATCAGGCTATCGGTGTCATTCAATCCGCAAGGAATAAACCCAATATGCCCGTGAAAATCTATCGTGCGGTTCCCGATATTAATTACGAGTTAAAAACCAGACTCAAACCCCTATTGGATATCGCAAATTATCATAGTCAATGGGGTAGATTTCCAATGAAGAACCAGATAGTCTATGATTTACAGGATAAATATAATATCGATAACCACAGTTATGAAGACCAACAAAATCTAATTCTTCGGGATATCGAAAAACAAATCGAAGACCTACAAACACAACAGCAAAAACCGATTGGTATTAATAGCGGTGATTGGGTGACAATTAGTAGGGATTACGCCAAGGAACACGGAGAAGGTAATTTAAATAAATATAAAATAGTTTCGAAAACCGTTCCAGCCAGAAATCTTTACACCGATGGGAACGATATTTTCGAATGGGGATATTATGTGGGTTAGTCATGAGCAAGGCACAAGAAATCTATGAGGGTTGGAAAAATCTTAGTTTCCCCAATTACCGAATTGAAAAAGAAGCCAAGAGAAGAATAGCTACTTGTATCGATTGCTCCAAATTAACGAAAAGAAATTTTTGTGAATTATGTGGATGCTATATGCCAGCGAAAGTCAGGAGTCCGAAATCCAGATGTCGATTAGGGAAATGGTGATTACATATTGTAGCTATGTTTCACATAATTAAATGTCTCAGATGACCACTCCAGTTTATTACTTGAGGTAATTAAATACGTGTTCTCGATTGTTGAACCATGAACTTCATTAGAATCAACACTGATTTTCGAATAACCGTCAAGTTGTCGTGTTTGATTATTTACAGTAACATCTATTTTACCGTTTAAACAAATAAGATTTCCGATGTAAAATCGTTGTTTTAAATTAAAAACCGAATCTTTGGGGAGAAAAAAGAATACCACGCTATCATTCGGGTTGTCGTGACTAACGATTTTTTTAAATTTAATTTCACTGTCGTCATCGCAATTATCCCAATCAGTGAAAAAACGAATAACTATACCGTCATCGATTTCGTGAATCGATGGCAACTCCTTGAGCATTTCATTTTTTCTTTTAATGATTAACTCATCAATTTTCTTTAATACTTTTTGTTTCTCGGTTTCCATTTAACAATATGGTGTAATATCTACACTATCCTTTTGGTCATCAGTTCTTAATTCCAGAGTTTCGCTTTCAATGAAACTCTGAACATAATGCTTAATAAAAAGTTCTCGAATTTTAATGGGTGCATTTTTAAATGCCTTAAATTCAATTTCATCATCATCCATATTAGATAGAGTAACACTTATGTCACTCCAATCAAAACCATCATACCATGACTCACCACTGGGTTCAATTGCGTCTGCCATAGTTCCACCCCAACGACCAGCATCATACCTACCATCAACACTAATATCGATTTTATCTGCATGGAAATATAGGTTAAATCTAACGGGTGGCTTTTCACCATCGTAGTGATAATCAACATCTACTGAATATACTAGTGACAATCTATCAGCATCCTCGGTATTCCTTTCATCCCAGTTCCCCGTAATATGGGAATCTTCAACATTTACCGTTTTTACTTTATCATTTGTTTCCAGAAGTGTGTCACAAATAAACTGCTTTTGTAGTTCTTCATTCATCAGTAAATCGTTGATTTCCTGCTCCTTAAGTCTTTTATCGTTACCAAGAAAGTCAAATTGTTTAACTTCTTCTGCGATGATTTTGATGATTTCTTTCACGTTTCCTAATTCTATTTTTTATAAATACTGAAAAATATTGATTATTTAAAAAGTTTAGTAAAATTTATTGTGTTTCTCAGTATTTATATTTGAAAGTCATTGCTTAATATTGTTATTAAGTTAGGTCTGATGAAGTCAGGAATGGCTTTCAAAATTTTAAAGCCAGTTAGTGGTTATGTAAAATTTTGAGACTTGACTAATTTTATTTGATTGCACCACATTTTGTGGTGCAATCATTTTTACGATATACAGTTTAGGACTGTTATGGTTTCGACCAGTTAAAGGGGTAAATGTTCGCTACTATTACCTCTTTTTTCATTTAAATATTTTTTTTGAAAAATCCTTGTATTTATAATTTTAATGCTTATATTTGCAAAGTATTAATATTCATAGACGATGAAAAATTTAGTGAACATACAACCCCAACCGCAACAACATCCACAGGATGGTGAATGGGGAAGCTACACTTAATTTTTCGAAACGAAGTTTTAGGTTAAACACGAACCCCATTCTGAAAAGAGTGGGGTTTTTTTGTTTGTGGTTGAAAAGCTGGGTGAGAGACTAAGGTAGCAACGATGAATTGGAATCATCGGGTAGTGCGTTCGATTCGCACCATCCAGACAAAAATTTAGTTCTTTGAAATATTGAATTTAATATTGCGGATGTGATGTAATCAGGTAACATACATAATTTGGGATTATGAAATGTGGTCAACCAATTTTAAAGTTCTTTGTAACAATTTATATTTATTTTCGTATAATTGCAAAACAATAGGATTACGAAACACTTGATGAACTCAAGTAGTGGTTATTTGGTTAACCGTAATTGAGTGGTCACGGCATACACTCCGTTGAAAGTAAGTCACAAGAAGACTGCGCCACTCTATATTATTGACCTATGGTGTAATTGGCAACACGTCTGGTTTTGGTCCAGAAGAGTCTAGGTTCGAGTCCTAGTGGGTCAACTAAAGCATTTTTATTCTCTGGGGGTCGAATACCATTCGGACATTTGATTGAACCGTGCCCCCGTGATAACTATCCAGCACTCCAAGCACATCCACGATATCAAATCCCAGTAATTGTGCTATTATAGCCAGAGTTTCTGCCGACATTCTGTCTTTTCGGAGTTCCGTGGGAAACATGGCGAAATACTTATTAATTTCTTCGTCACCAATACCTGTGCCCTGAAGTGCTTGTCTTACGGTTTCCACTGGAATTCCACGAAATCTCTCATCATGTGCTGGAACTTTAAGGACGTTTCCACTATCATCTATCTCTGCTTGTAAGACCTGTGGCTCCGAACCCTGATAATCCAATGACCTATGTGGGTTGGCATAGGTGCTGGCGACACCTCTTTTATTGGTAAAATATATGGGTTTCTTATATGTCATGGATTTTCTAAGTTCACCAGCTTGGTCTAAGAGTTGGAAATACTGGTCTTCATTAGACCCCTGCTTGTGCGTCTTGCATCTGGCTTTGAAGTTCGTGCCATTTCTTGGGGTCGATGATATAATCAGTGGTATTGGTTCTGGGAGCGAATCCCGTTTGTTTCACTTCTCTGGCATCGGGTGTGCCGTGAAACCATACCATGTTCTCAAAAAGCGTAGCACCGATTTCTTCATTGATTATATCTATGATATTCATATCAATAAATACTTATAAGTTCACAATATCATTACTTCCCACTTTTTTGGTTCAGCACTGATTTAATCTCATTAAGTTTATTCTCAATTTCTTTGAATTGATTTTTATTTATGTTGTCACTCATTTTAAGTAATTCAGCTACACCTGATAAAACGTGTATCAATTCTTTTTCTGATTCTGCCCATAGACTTTCTTTTTCTGATTCTCGTTGCAATAACTCATCACATAAATTTTTGACATGACAATCTATCACATCCAATAATACTCCCCCGCTTATTGGTTTATATAGACATTCGTCAAGAGATGTTCCACTAATAGACATTCCATAACAGCCAGTTATGCCGATAATCGGAACATCATTATTTAATTCTTTGATTTTATCCGCTGCCTGATTACCATTCATTATTGGCATATTTATATCCATTAACACTATTTTAATGTCGGGGTTTTCTTTGTATTTCGTAACGGCTTCCTCACCATTTTTCGCCCACAATAATTCAATATCCTTATCTTTAAGAATTTCTGACAATAGTTGGTAATTAATCGCATTGTCATCAGCAATAAGTATCTTATTTTTCATATCAATTTCGTTTATCATAAATACTTGATAATTTCACATAATTAGATTATTTTTGTGAAATGACGGAGCAAGAACGCATAGCCGAACTTGAAGATAAGATTGCCGAATTAGAAGGCAAAGTCATTGACCTGACGTTTGAATCAAATTATAATAAACAAGACGAGCTTCTTGAGTTTGTTCAAGACCTGTATTTATCACTACAAAACGTAGATGAGAAACTCGAAAAACAAGAAATAATCGAAAACCTGAAAAAATATGTTCAGAATTTCGCCAGAGATAATAACATACAACTATGAACGCAGAACAATTATCTCCTGCCTCTGCTACTGGAACTGCTTCGGGTCGCACTTCCACGTGAAGAAGAACTGCTTCTCGAATAACCACTACTTGACCTTGTGGGTGCTGTGCTTCTTGACGGAGCACTATAACTTCTTGACGGTGCTCTTGACGGAGCAACATAGCTACTTGAACGACTTTGTGTTGGTTTACTATATGAAGAACTACTACGAGTACTTGTAGACGGACGTGAATACGTGCTTCTAGTTGTACGTGATTGAGTACGTGTTGTTGTACTTATTGGTCTGGTACTGGTGACGGGTCTGTTATAACTTTCTCTTGTCTGTGTTCTGGGTTTATTATGTGTTGAAGTATATCTGGTCTTTCGTGTCGTGACAGGTTTATTAATTGTTCCACTACTATGGGTTCTGGTATACGGTTTATAATAATTTCGTCTGGAACTCAATGCGCTTGTTGCCGTATATCTATCGTGTTTTGGATAGTAATGGGTATGTTTTGGATAATAGTGATTGTATCCATAATAATATCTGGGGTGGTAGCTATGACGATATGAGTATCTATAATATGGATAATACCTGTTATAATAACCATAATCGTAATACCAAGGGTCGTAGTAATGACTGTAATACGGATATCTGTAACCAAATGTCAATCTGAAACGCATATCGGGTTCATTGTCGATATAGTAGTTGTTAATGACTTGTGGCTTCGATTCTTCCCTGATAACAACCACAACCGTATCGGTATCAGTTGTATCGGTTTCCGCAAGCATTTCGGCTTCTTTTTGCATGTGGTATTTTTCATAATCGCTAAGTTCTCGGTCTTGTGCAATCAAAGCCAAACCGAAAAGCGTAAGTAATAATAGTGTGAATATTTTTTTCATTATGTGTGTTTTTAATTAAAAAGCAATATACGTGCCAGAACTTTCTATAATTACAGCGTATTTATAGAAAATATTCCAGTTATGAGCATAGAAAGAATTAATGAAGTCATGCAACGTCTTGATAAAACATTTAAACCCCAATTAAATGAAGAAATGGGTGGCAGTCGAGTTAGTGATGACCCCAGTAAAGAAGAAATGCAAGAATTTCTTAGAACTAAATATCATACTGAAGACGATTTTGATATCGAATCCGCTATTTATTGGTTTGCCAATGATTATCATGGTGGACAAAACAGTAATCTGTATTCGGCATTGAGTACATCGGAATTCAGACCGTCTCCAATGTCCAAGGGCATCGAGGACGAGGAAAGCGAATTGGCTTCTATGATGTATCAGGACTTAGTTGATAAATATGGTGGAGTAAGTGAAAACATTCATAACACACCTCAAATGGGTGGTGTAACGGATTCTGGTGGTTATGTTGCGGGTTATGACCCAGATGCGATAAATAAAAATTATAAAAGTGGTAAAGATTTTTACGACCCAGAAAAAGAGGGTGAAAGATTAAAGCGTTTAAGAGCATTAGAGGAAGAACAGGAAGAAGAATTCGAAACTCATGGTGTATATGTGCTTTCAAATGCAGGTGGATATGAAATCATGTTAAGTGATGACGGAGAAGCTGCCAAAGTCAGAGATGCCTTTGGTTCAGGTGACCCACAAACCTCTGATTGGTTGGAAATCGTATGGGTTAGCGGAAAGCCAGTTATCGACCCATATGGTTATAACATCCCACTAAATCAGGTAATAAGAAGATAAAAATAAAACCACGTAATAAAAATAATAATGGGACAAGACAATTCAAAGAAAATGCTTTTCGAAGCCATGCACAAAGTGGCTGGAATGCCAACGAATGAGGTGTTCGGTCGTGAACCAAATCAACAAGAAGGTGAAACGTATAACGATAACAAAAAATTTGAACTATCTAATGAAATTAATGCCTTAAAGAAAAAATATATGGAAACCATGACACCGTTCGATTTTTTTAATGGTATTATTCTTGGTTTAGGCGTGGGTGGTGGAATTAATAATGATGATTACTCAAAAGAAGTGCGTCAATATCTTAAAGATTATACACCATCAAATTAAAAATTTCACTTTTTATGTGAAAAAGTTTGGATTTATTGTAACCTTTTGTATCTTTGCATCGTATTTACATGAAAGAAAGTCTTATGAAAGACATAATTTTAGATTAAAAAATTAAAACAGATGAAAAACCTGATGAACATATTGTCACTCGTACTCGTTGCCCTATTATGGGAAGATGATGCGGATGAGGTATGCTCAGTCGGGTTTGCAGATATTGGTATAGGATAACAAATATACTTGAAAGAAACAGAAACCCGACTTCGAAAGAGTCGGGTTTTTTTGTTGTTATATAGTTTTGAAGCGAATGGAAAGCGACCACCCTGTCACGGTGGTATCATCGAAAGATGTATGCGGGTTCGAGTCCCGTCAGGACTGCTTGAAATAGTTCATTGACGTATTGGAATTAAAATAAAATCGGTAGGGGTACATAATAGGGTGTACCCCACATATCGAGCGTGTGGTGTAATGGCTAACATCTCTCACTGTCTATGAGAGGAAGCGGTTCAAATCCGACACGTTCGGCTCTTGGTCGTTTTTTGTACTTTCTTGTATTTATGAGAAAGTACAAATTATGGCAAGAAAAGAAAAGAAGTATCACTTCATTTATAAGACAACGAATACCGTAACTGGTCGTTATTATTATGGGATGCATAGTACAGATAACCTTAATGATGGTTATTTGGGGTCAGGTAGAAGATTAAGATACTCAATTAATAAGTATAGTAAAGACTGTCATCAACGAGAAATCGTTGAGTTTTGTTCAGACCGAAGTTCTTTGAAAGAATCTGAAACGAAAATTGTGACATTGGATGAAGTAGCAAAAAAGGATTGTATGAACTTAATGGTTGGTGGTAATGGTGGTGCACAATTACCTGAAAAACAAAGAAATTGGATTATCGCTGGTAGTAATGCAAGATTATTAAAATTGAAAAATGACCCAGAGTTTAGAGAAAAAACAATAAATAATTTGAATTTTCATAGAAAGGAAAATCATGAAAAGGGTAAATATAATTATAATACTTTTGAAGGTAAACATCATTCGGAAGAAACTAAAAGGAAAATGTCAATAAAAGCAAGTGAAAGAACTGGACAAAAAAATTCACAATACGGGACTTGTTGGGTAACTAACGACATCGAAAATAAAAAAATATTAAATGGTGATGAGATACCAGATGGATGGAGATTGGGTAGAAATTTATAATGCAATTAGAAAAAGGATTAAATTTTATGAAAATTATTTGGTGGCGTAGTTCAGTTGGTTAGAATATCGGACTGTCACTCCGAAGGTCGCCAGTTCGAGTCTGGTCGTCACCGCTAATGCTCTGTTGTCGGTCAATACTTAGAGGGTATTGGGTACGAGGATAAACGGGTTAGTGTAATAAACACTCGTGCCTTAAATAAGCACGTAACTGTGACATGAAAAAGTCATCATCCGTAACAAGTGACAGAGCATTTCTTTGATTTTTACCGTTATAGCGGTAAAATGTGACGAAAATCACTATATATTGTGATTTATCTGGTTATTCCAGACGTTTTTACTGTTATAGCGGTAAAAAGTGCAATATATTGGTACTAAAATGTGATTTTTATGTAAAACGTCTGGTTTATCCAGACAAACGCTGCCATTGGCAAATTGGTGAAGCCACCAGTCCTTCAAACTGGTCATATGCGAGTTCGAACCTCGCTGGCAGTACTATTTATTAATTAAAAGGAAAGGAGAAATGAATTATTTTTGTGACACAAACAGGCATTTGGTCTGCATTCCATACTCTGAAGATAATCTACATGCGATGGCAAAAGATTTAAAACTTCCTAGAGCATGGTTTCATAAAGACCATTACGATATTCCGAAAAGAAGAATATCTGAAATTACGAACAAATGCACTGTTATTTCTACAAGAGAAATTGTAAAAATTGTTCGTAGGTAAAAAGTCTGGTTCGTCCAGACATTACGCTCGGTTCGTCTAGGGGTTAGGACGCAAGGTTTTCATCCTTGTAACACGGGTTCGAGTCCCGTACCGAGTACAAAATGTGTTGCATATTTGCAATATAAACACTATATTTGATGAAAATATGTAAACATGAATGAATATCCAAATGTATTGGTGTTAGGTGATGGTCTTCTGGGTTCAGAGATTATCAAACAAAGTGATTGGAATTATCTCTCACATAGTAAAGATAAGTTTGATGTAGTTAGTGATTTTGAACATCTCACAAAACTTATTATTGACATTAATCCAGATATTGTCGTAAATTGTATTGGTTATACCAACACATATTCTAAAGAAAGACAATTACATTGGGATGTCAATTATGAGTTTGTCGCAAATCTTGCAAGTTTTTGCGACACAGAAACAATTAAATTAGTCCATATATCAACGGATTACATTTACGCAAACAGCGAAGGGGGGTCGGCAAAAAAAGAGAATGACATTCCAGTTCATCAAGATACATGGTACGCATATACTAAACTACTTGCAGATGCACATATTCAATTACGTGTTCAAGACTATTTAGTTGTAAGATGTAGTTTTAAACCAAAACCTTTTCCATATGAAAAGGCATTTCAAAACGTTAGAGGGAATTTTGATTATGTTGATGTCATAGCTGCTCAAATGATTAAATTAGTTAATGAAGGTAGAAGTGGTGTTTGGAATATCGGAACAGAGTTCAAATCGATTTATGATTTGGCAAAACAAACTGTTCCAGATATAGGTTGTTGGAATAATGACCAACTCCCTACAATAGAAATGGATTTAACTAAATTCAATAATCGGCACTAAATACGATTTGCTGCCGATAATTTGCTCCCATAGCTCAGTTGGTCAAGAGCACTTCCCTTACAAGGAAGAGGCGAATAGTATAACGGCAGTTCGAATCTGTCTGGGAGTACAAAAAATAGGTAATGAAAGAAGAAATTGAAAAATGTAAGAAATCTCCCTTTTATTTTGCAACCAAATATTTGGTTATTAAAGATAAAAATGGAATTAAACATCCTTTCACAACAAGATTAAGTGAAAACGATTTTAATAATAGATTTAAAGATAACTAGTTGCAATGGTTCTTAACGGGTTCGACTCCCGCTCGACTTGGGTAATTACTTGTCGGGGTGGTGTAATGTGGTATAACACACTATGCTCCGTTAACTCAGTGGTAGAGCGGTTGTGTTACATACAACATGTCACTGGTTCGAGTCCAGTACGGAGTACATACGGATTAGGACCGTTATGGTTTCGACCATAAAAGGGGTGGGGCGTTCGCTACTAACCACCCCTTTACAAATACTGGGTGTAGATTTGATATGTATTGCCAATATCGGCTTTAAAGCCGATAAACCACATTTATCGGCTCTACACCCGATAATAAATTTTATACGAGTATAGTCTAATTGGCTAGGACACCTGCCGTCAAGGGAGGGAATGTGGAGTGTTGCAACACTCTGAGGCATTGCAATGTCTCACGGTTCGAATCCCACTACTCGTGCTATCCCTCAAGTGGTGGAATTGGTATACATGCAGCACTTAGGATGCTGTGTCGAAAGGCATGTGGGTTCGAGTCCCACCTTGAGGACAAATGTTATGATGTGGTGGAATTGGCATACACTGAGGTTAAGGTCTTCGAGATAAGCAAATCCTTAATACACTGTCTGATGAAGTCTAATCAGGCTGCATGGTGAAACTCCATGTGGGATGTTAATCATCCAATGCGGGTTCGAGTCCCGTCTTTCACCCCAATATAGCCTCTGGAGACTATAAATGTATTTTATAGCTTCTGGACACTATAACGAGTAGTAGCGAAGTTGGTATCGTGCTGCATTTGGGATGCAGAGACCGCAGGTTCGAGTCCTGCCTACTCGACTGTATGTGTTGCAGATGTTGGCATTCTGCACGTGACTGTGAATCACGGATACGGGGGTTCGATTCCCCTCACATACCTAAATATCATGTTATTACATGATAACGTTAAATATCACGTTTATTCGTGATACATTGTCTCGTAGTGTAATTGGCAACACAACTCCCTCTGAAGGAGAAAAGTGCAGGTTCAAATCCTGCCGAGACAACTAAATAATGGGGTTTAGTTCAATTTTAGAGCGTCTGCTCATTGGGAGCAGGAAATGTGGGTGTGAGTCCCACGACCTCGCCATTGTCCTGTGGCAGAACGGCTATTGCATCGCCCTTTGAAGGCGACACCCAGACGGGTTTAAGGGTTCGAATCCCTTCGGGACATCTAAATTGTGTTGTAACTTAAGATTTAGAGCACTGCCGTTGGAGGCAGAAGATGTGATTTAATAAACCACCAACACAGCCATTGACCCCTAGTGTAATTGGCAACACGTCTGATTTTGGTTCAGAAGAGTGCAGGTTCGAACCCTGCGGGGTCAACTAATTGTAACATTCCTTGCTAATCTTCGTATAATACATTATCTTCGTGCAAAACAATTATTATGAACGCAGAAGAATTATTAATCTTTTTAAAAGATTGTCTTGAGTCAGCAGATGATGAGAAGAATGAATTTCATATCCTTCCAACAACTGGAGACCCAACGAAACCACAACCAAAGGTATCATTCATTGTAATGAAGAAAGTAAGGGGAGGTAGAATACCAAAATTTATTGTACATGTTGAAGACCTTGAAAAATAAAATGAGTTATAATCTATTTCTTGATGACATCAGGAGACCAGAGGATGCATTTAATTATATGCATCTACCCGTTTTTAATAAAAAGGAATGGATTATTGTGCGCAATTACTACGCATTTATAACACTTATTGAAAAGAAAGGTGTTCCCGAAATCATTAGTTTCGACCATGATTTGGGTGGTGAAATTGAAAAATGGAAAGACGTTATAGGATATGAAGGCGTGTATAAAGTTTCCGATAAAGGTCGTGTTATTCGAGTTAAAAAAATTAGAGGCACTTCAGGTGATAATATATTAATCCCACAAAAAAATGAATCGGGACTTTACGTTAAATTAAGAAATCTTGGAAACGACAAATCGTTTCAGATACATCGACTTGTTGGAGAAGCCTTCATTCCTAATTATGAAAACAAACCACAAATAAATCATAAAGATGGGAATAGATGGAATAATTTTAAGGATAATTTGGAGTGGATGACACAATCTGAAAACATAACACACTCCCATAATGAATTGGAACGTGAATTTACTGCTTATGGTGAAAATCATAATAACAGTATGTCCATTTCACAATACACTAAAAAAGGTGTTTTAATTAATGTTTATGGGTCAGTAAATGAAGCTGGGAGACAGTTGAGTATTGATTTCAGTAATATTGCTAAATGTGGTCGTGGGGAAAGAAAAAGTGTTGGTGGATTTATTTGGAAATATGAAAATAAAAACCCCACAATTAAAAGTGTGGTGGAACACATATCAAAAGACGGTAAAAATTATTCTGATAGATTTTTTATCCCAGATACTTTCAAAGAAAAGACAGGATATCATTGTGCCAAATGGCTTATTGACTATTGCATGGATAATGAAAAAGAACTCCCAAAGAAAATCATTGTTCATTCAATGAATCCCTATGGGAGCAAAAATATCAAATCATTGTTCGATACTTATTTTAAAGTCCATGAAATCGATTACGAACCGATTCAGTTAATTCGTTACTTCATGTAATTATCTTCTTCCACCTGAACTACGTGTTGCTGAACTTCTACTTGAAGAACTTCTGCTAACACTCCCACTGCTACTCCTGCTGCTCGTACCACGTGTTCCGCTTGAATAACTTGAACTACTTCTTGTCGGAGTACTGTAACTTTTTGACGGTGCTCTTGTCGGAGTACTATAGTTAGAACTTCTGCTTTGAGTAGGTCTCGAATAAGTACTTCTTTGAGTACTTTGAGGTGTACGTGTAACCGTACTTTTTGATGTAGGTCTTGTTCCACTTGTACTCATTCTACTTCTTGTTGTAGTGTTATTATAATATGGACGAGTATTCATTCTTGGTTTATTATATCTTGGAGTATATTTTGTTTGTTGGTTTTTATTTATCCTTGTTACAGGTTTACCATTTCTATTAATATTTGCTGTAGGTCTTGTATTAGCTGTTGTTCTTGTGTATGTATTATATGGTGACTTTTTTGCAACCATTGGTCTATCAATATAACCACTGCGATATGTTTTATTATGTGGTCTATAATAATTATTTCTCAAACCCAACGCATTTGAACTCGCATAGTGTCTTCCGTTTGGTTTGGTATAATACCTATTATTGTATGTGTTATACCCATAATACGACCCGTAATACCTATTATAGTATGTGTTGCCATAATAACCATTATTGTAGCGATTATATCCCCAATATGAGTCGTAATTGCTATCATAGTAACCATAATATGGGTGATTATAATAACCGTATCCGTATCCAAATGTCAATCTAAATCGGTAATTTGGTTGGGTATAGTTGTTATAATAATTATTGTTTATTTCAATTATTTCAGAATCAGCATCATAATAACCTGTGTCATATACAATAACTGTATCTATCTGTGGTTCAGCAAGCATTTCTTGTTCCTGCGCCATGCGATATTTTTCATAATTACTAAGTTCTCGTTCCTGCGCCAATAACGGAAAACAGAAGAGAATTACGAATAGTGTGATTAAAAGTTTTTTCATTGTGTGTGTTTTTTAATTAAATGCAATAATGATGCCAGAACTTTTATCTAAGTTCCAACTATTTATGATAAATATTCAAATATGTCAAAATATAATAAACAAAGACTTTTCGAAGTTATGGGTAGAGTCGATAAAACTTTTAAACCCAGATTAAACGAAGAAATTGAAACCGATGAGTTTTTTCCTATAACAACACCTGTTGGTAGCGAAGATGACAAACTTTTTGTCGGAATCGTAAATCAAGGCATTGATTCTAATCTTGAAGGTTTCACTAAAAGCAAATTCAGTATTGAAGACGGTTCAATCGGAAAACGAAGAAAATTTAACTTCCATCAATCAGAATTACCTATATTATTAAGGAGACTTGAAGAATTAGGTACTGAAGAAGCACTTAGTTGGAAAGCTGATATTGATAACTATGATAATAACATCAATGAAATGATTGGTGAAAATGAGTCAAATAAAAACATTTATAAAGGTCAATATGGATATTACACCATCGATAAACCAATAATTCCT
>Ga0136561_1000058_pt1 | contig 38922 bp, 32 predicted proteins | sample AntRauMeHopE1498_FD_104641 | JGI IMG/M metagenome (GOLD analysis project Ga0136561, IMG submission 104641) | Saline lake microbial communities from Rauer Islands, Antarctica - Metagenome Hop E1 #498 | ecosystem: Environmental > Aquatic > Non-marine Saline and Alkaline > Saline | place... | reverse complement strand
TTCACCAATACCGCCTTAGGCTACGACGATTATTATCCGTTTGGGAAGCGCTGGGAATTTGGGAGCGTGAGCTGTTACAAATACAAAGCTATATCCAATAATGTTACGATGAATAAAGAGGTGAACTATTTTATTAGGCCACTTGATGGTGAATTGCAAAACGTACCAGGTTGGGTAATTAGGACAAAGTTTTATAATTATGTTTTCAAAAGAGGATGCTGTATCAATAACAGGAATTATGCATGGATTATCGCGTAACTAAAACAGTTATCTTCCTATTCATACTTTTTTGTATGTCATGCAATGTTCCTTACGCGTCATTTAAAGCAATCGATAAAGAAATATTTGTTCGTGGTCAAAATGCAGAGGCAATTGTTACGAATACACCATGTAATGAGGTGTCAACCGATTATCTTATATTAAAATATGGTGGAATTAAAAGTGTTATGCGTTTATTCGTTGACCTTTGTGACACGTCATATAGTGTTATTGCATTTGGGTATTTTAAAAAAGTAGGAGAGCCAAAGTTTGAATTTACTATTCGAACTTGGGGTCAATAACTTACAGAAAGGGGCAGATATATGAAAATAGTGCTTGTAAAATGGTTTATTCAGAATAGAAGAAGGGTCTTGAATTGCCTTGTTCTTACTTCCTCTGAATTCTTCTAGTCAAAAATTTACTTAGTGGCTCAACATACGATTCGTTGGTAGATATATGTAGTGTGTCGACTCTATTTTTCTTGAATGATTCAGCTAATTTAGTTCGCCTTTCAAGTATACGTTCTTTGAAGGCCTCTCTAAGCTTCTTACTTGATGTGTCTATCATTTTTGTGCTGCCGGTCTCTGCATCTTGAACCGTTATTAAGCCCAAATCTGGTAAATCAGTCTCTAAATGATCCTCAATAAAAATATTTACTAAATCATGCTTACGGTTGGTCATTTTTAACTGACGCTCATAGCCTTCAGCTTGGTGGTCCGTAGCTAAGAATAGAATAGACCGCCTATGCAATATTCGATTAGCATAAGCCAAAGCCTGACCAATATCAGTTCCTTTTCCTACTGGTTCAGCAGTTAGTAATTCCCGGATGATACGAAGTACGTGAGTCTTACCTTTTTTGGGCATAATCACTTTTTCTATTCGATCTGTAAATAAAATAAGCCCAACTTTGTCGCCATTAGTTATAGCACTGAAAGCTAAAACTGCACAAATTTCAATGGATAATTCCATCTTACGTTGATTGTAACTTCCAAATAAACCGGATGGAGAAATATCCACGCAAAGCATCACCGTTTGTTCGCGTTCTTCCTCAAAAACTTTGATAAATGGCTCGTCACTTCTGGCGGTCACATTCCAATCTATCTGGCGAATATCATCGCCAAATTGATAAGCTCGAACTTCCGAGAAAACCATTCCTACGCCTTTAAAAGCCGACTGATATTCCCCACCAAAGAGATTATTAACAATCCCTTTAGTTTTAATTTCAATTTTCCGAACCTTTTTTAGAATCTCTGTTGAAACCATGCTATAAAATCAATTTTTACGGTTTAATTGCAGCTGAATAATAGGACTTTATACCTTTTTTGCAATAGCAAATTACCAAAGTATTGAGAAAAGTTTGTACTAATTCTCCTCAGCTTTCCATTCCCGATTAACTATAAGTCGGGCGCCACGGTTGAAGGTTAGGTACGACCAAGCCCACTGAAAAACCACAAAAAAGCGGTTTTTGAAGCCTGTTAAATAGTAAATGTGAATAAAGAGCCAGGCGAACCAGGCCATAACTCCGCCAAATTTCAAGAAAGGCATTTGAACAATGGCTTTTGATCTTCCTATGGTGGCCATTTGTCCTTTATCATTGTAAATAAACGGCTTAAGTGCGATAGATTTCCCTTTTGCCTCACTAATCAAGTATTCAGCAATGTATTCCCCTTGTTGAGAAGCCACTGGAGCTATTCCAGGTAAAATTCCTGATTTTTTATCTTTAAAATGCGCCATGTCACCAGCTATGAAGACCGATTCATCATCGGGTATCTGACAAAATTCATTCACAATAATTTTGCCTTGCTTGTCGGTGTCAACGCCTAATTTTCGCCCTAAAGACGACGCTTTTACGCCTGCTGCCCAAATAACGGTTGAGGCTTCAATACGTTCGTCGCCAAGTTGAACGCCATCAGCATCTATTTTAGTAACCATGCTGTTTGTCCAGACTTGGCAGCCTAGTCTTTCAAGGTCCCTAGAAGCCATTAGCCGTAACTTTTCTGCAAAGGAAGGAAGGATGGTAGGCCCAGCTTCAACTAGAATAACTCGAGTTAGGCTAGGGTTTATGTGCTTAAAATCTTTAACAAGAGTGTATCGGCTCATCTCAGCAATTGCTCCAGCGAGTTCAACACCGGTTGGTCCGCCACCAACAATAACAAAACTTAGTTTTTTATGCCTCTTAGTAGGATTTGGTTCATTTTCTGCTAACTCAAAGGCGTTCAATACTCTGCGTCTAATTTCTGTAGCTTGGGCTAGCGTTTTAAGACCAGGTGCAAACTCTTCCCAATCATCATTTCCAAAATAGGAATGGTTAGCTCCGCAGGCTAAGATTAGGCTATCGTACTCAACCTCGCCAAAAGTTGTAGTCAAGGTTTTGTTCTTTTTGTCAATAGAAGAAACTGCACCTTTTAGTACTTCAACATTTGCTTTATTGTTGAAAAGGGAGCGTATGGGAACGGCAATATCTGCGGGCGAGAGGCCAGCTGTGGCCACTTGGTAGAGTAAAGGTTGAAATAAGTGATGATTTCTGCGATCTATGATAGTAACCTTGAAGCCTTTTTTCCCACTTAATACTTTTGCGGCTTTTAATCCGGCGAAGCCCGCGCCAACTATGACAATTCGTTTCATGTGTCCTTATTTTTAAGAGTGCTGTAAAATACACAAATGACGGGCTCTTTACCATTGCTATTGATTAATGTAGGACGAATGACAAAAGATTTAACGTAATCTATCCATGATATACAGAGTTATTAGATTGCAGATCTCACGAATCATTATCGTAATTCGCTGTCTGCAAAGACGAGGCTGAATAAGGAATTTGTGTCATTCTACAATCACTTAACTTCGAGTTTCGAGAAATATTTTATCCACAAAAAAAGGCTCTGAGTTCAGAGCCTTTTTTACGTATTAACTAAAGATGACTTGATTTATTTAAGTAGCGTCATTTTTTGAACTTGGCTAAAGCCAGCAGCTTGTAATCTATAAAAATAAATTCCGGTAGGTAATGAAGATGCATTAAAGCTTCTATTATATGCACCTGCTGAGAGTACGCCTTGTTCTAGGACTTGAATTTTCTGTCCTAACATATCATAAATTGTGAGCTCTACCTGAGTTGAAATAGGCAAAGTAAACGAAATAGTAGTAGTTGGATTAAATGGATTCGGGTAGTTTTGCTCCAAACTAAAGGTAGTTGGCAGATTAGTGAGATCTTGGTCAATTGAAGTAGTGGTTTCGGCAGCAGCCAGAACCGATGCAAGGGCGTCTACTTTACCTACTCCGAAAATAGTGTTCGGCAATGTACTTGTAAATGAATCAGGAACCGATGTACTCCTAAATATGGCTACAATTTGCTCATAGGTAAGTAATGGATTTGCTTCCAACATTAACGCAATAATTCCGGTTACATGTGGCGTAGCCATACTTGTACCCTGCATTCCCATATACTTTCCACCGTTCACCATTTTTGATGGGTCTAAGTCTGAGTCAGATATATGTGACGAACGAACCGAAAATATTTGATCCCCAGGCGCAGATATTATAGGAGCTAAACGGCCATCTCTTGTTGGACCTCTACTACTAAACTCTGCAATTTCCCCTATTTCAGGCGTATATACGTCTGTATAGTAAGGGTCAGTACCGTGTTGTGAACCAAAAGTTTCTCCATTATCTGCTGTCCAGCTATTGGTAGAAACATAGGCGCCTACTGAAATGATATCTTTGGCTGTTGCTGGGCTACCTACTGAACGATCTCTTGTTCCTGGAATGTACGTAAAGCCTTCAAAGCCTAATTCTTCAATTGCGGCCCCCGCATTCCTAGAAATCCCATCAAAACGACCCGTACCTGAACCTGTTCTATAAAAAATGCCCCAGTAGTAATCGTCTAGTGCTACTGATTCATCATTTTGGTTTATATCAATATAAAGTTGTCCATCGCCGTTATTAGCATCCTGAGTATTAGTTCCGTCGTATACAATTTGTGCAATAGCGATTTCTGTGCCAGTTTTTGTTAGCGTAATTGGCGTATCATTATTCTCACCAGTAACTGGTGTAAAATCGCTCATTGTAGCGACCATATCCAATCCGCCGTCTTCATTAACTTCAAAAGCGGCTACAGAAAAATGAGTTAATACGCCTGGATCATACCAAATTTCTTTTGAAATAGAAGCTGCGTCTTTACCGTATTCAATGGTAACATAGTTGGTTCCAGTAGAGACTTCTGCGCCAGTATGTAAGAAGTCAAATCCCTCATTTCCAGCAGCTGCAGCAATAATTTTACCTGGGCCTTCTTGTAGCTCTGTCATCGACTGTTCGATCAAACTAGAGCCATCAAGCGGACCTGAATTACCACCTAATGAAAGGTTTACCACAGCTGGTTTGTTCATTTCAGCGGCTTTTTCAAAAATAAAATTGATGCCGTCAATAACATCAGCATCTCCAAAACCACCATCGCTATCTAAAGCTCGAATACCTTTGATAAAAATGATATCGGCCTCAGGTGCTACACCTTTGAAACGATCATCTCCAGCGCCATTTCCCGCAGCTGTGCCAGTAACATGTGTACCATGACCACCGCCACCAACACCATCTCTTTGTGCCACAGCTTCTGGATTTGCGTCTATTTGTGCTTTTGTATAGACGACTTCGGTATCATCCTCAAGTAAATCAACCAGATAAAGAATTCGAGTGCCATTTTCATCTGAGAAATCAGCAGCTGTGAAATCAATACCAGAGTCAATTACACCAATTACTACCCCTTTACCAGTGTAAGCCTGACTTAAACCACCCGTACCAGCATGAACTTGATCAACCTTTGAAAGTATATTTGCTTCTCCATTTGTTGGATAGGAAAACTTACTGGCTTCAATTTTTATAACACCATCGTTTGAGGCGATAGATTTCAATGAGTTAAGACTTAACCATCCTGTCGCAATTTTACCACTAGGCAAAACTAAAATTGGTTCAAATCCAGGTAGTGAATAAGGGTCTGTTCCTTGCTGTAAACCAACAAATACCTTGGCTCTGAATTCACCATTTTTTTGGCTCATCTGAATTGTGGGCTGTTTTGGTGCATTACTAAAAGCTAATGCTTTATTAATTCTAACTTGAGAAGCAGCTTGTAGTATGTAAGGGCCTACTTTAGTTTTCCAAAGAGGTATTATTTCTGCTTTAACATCTTCCGAATTTAGAAGTGCTGCTTTTTCAGCAAAACCTGTTTTTATGAGGTTCTGTGCATTAAGTGTATTCAAAGAAAATACACTCAGAAGAATCAATAGTAGCGTTATTCGTTTCAATTCGGTCATTTTTTCATGTTTCGGGTTTGTGATATATCAGCACTTTTAATCCAATCGTAATGTCTAATAGTATCAAGACTAGACAGTCCACATCGGATAAACCATTTATTGGTTATTTGTTGGGTAAGTTCAATTCCAGCAGCTTGTAATTGCTGCTTTTCAAGTTCGCCAGCATTTTCATCTACAAGCAAAATTATTTTAAGGGCTGCCAAGCTATCACCTTCGGTTTCTAGTATAGCTATTGCACGTTTTAAGGCTGGTGTAAACATAGATATTTCAGATGATGTACTAGTAGATATCCCTTTTTCTGAAGTCTCAATTTGATTTACCGCTGGCTTATTTGCACATGATTGTAGAGAAATAATAGTTATGGCCATAAGAAATAGCCCTATTAAACCTGTAAAAGATGCTCTTTTATGCATATATGTCTGATACCTGTGTAGTAATTATCCAAAAATCATAGAGTGAAAACTAACAAATTTCAGCTCATTACATAATATTTTTTTTGAGTAAATTTTGTACTTGCTTTAATGATATTCACAAAAATGAAAAAGCCCTCCGAAGTAGGCTTGTAGTAAGTTATTACATCAAATAGTTAACGTATTTATTTGATAATTGTCATTTTTTTAATAAGCCTGAAGCCTTGTCCTTCTAAAACATAGAAGTAAATTCCAGTTACATAGTCTACTCGCATCAAATGATCTTTGATGTTGCCCAGCAGTAAGATAACGACTCTCTAGGGTTTGAAGGGGGTTTCCTAGAAGATCATAAACGGCCAACTTCACCATGCCAGAGTTCGATAAATCGAAACTAATAGTTGTTACAGGGTTAAACAGATTAAGATAGTTTTGATAAATTAAGGCACTATTTGGCGAAGCCTCCATTTCGTTTATAGCAGTAGGTATTGTTACCTTAACATAGGCTGGTATAGCACATCGTATCAACAGTAATGGATAGCGTAATATTATAGTTACCTACTTGACTAAAGATATGACTTGGATTTTGCTCCTTAGAAGTCGAGCCATCACCAAAATTCCAATTCCAATCATAAACATGTGCATTAATCTCAGGGTAGGTTTTTGGTGGGAGTCTAAATCATGTGGTTCTCTTCCCCATGATATAACAAACTGCATTTTAGCATTGGTAAATATCGGAGACATCGAGAAATTAAGTTTGGTCTGAGCTTCTGCTATAATGAGCATAAAATCATTACTGTAAGTAGAATAGCCCGTTAAATTGCCCCCTAATTGATGGGCTACTGACAATAATCGTATTGGAAGGTGAAACATCTACTGTAAGATTTTTAGACGGAATAGGATTTACCGTTAAGCACTTCGGTCACGAAGCATAGCCGATGTGTTGCGTTAATTCTCCCACTTTGCGTTCTACGCACTGCACTTTTAGCTAATACTCTGCACCATTAAACCCCTTTAGAGTTGGGCGGTTGACGGCCCATTGTTACCCAATACGCCACGGCGGATACTGGGCTATGCCATTTAATCCAGTTGGGATATTTTGATCTAGCTGTTAATAAATATATGAGTCTCCGATAAATCGGAGCAGGCCAAGTGAGGATTAGCCAAAAACAATCCCTAGTGTTGGGAGAATAGCGCTATTTAAACGGTATTAGCTAGGTCTTATCTGTTCTGCACTCTTAGTAGCTAAACTTTTATCTATTAGATTCTGTTGGCCGCAGCGAAATTCTCCCGATGAAGTTAGAATCAATGTTCAGTAAGCCGTTATAGCTAGAACTCCCCTTACTCGTGATTACGGACATTTATCGAAAAAAAGCTCCTCGAATGTTGGTTCTGCGAATGTATCGAGATGAATCGTATTCTCATATAATCGCCGAATAAAATCTTTGCGGTTTTACGTCTTTGCGTTAAAAGTTCCCCGAAAGAGATTTATCGTAGTTGGTTAAAGACGTTAGCTTAAAACGCTGATATTCTTCCATCTCAAGCTTATCGTTTGATGGTAAATCAAGTGAAAACGGGTTTACTGCTTTCCCATTTTTGAATACTCTATAATCTAGGTGTGGACCCGTTGAGCGACCAGTTGAACCAACATACCCAATTACCTGCCCTTGCTTTACTTTAGTGCCAGATTTAATGCCTTTAGCAAAGTTGCGAAGATGTAAATAGGCTGTTTCGTATGTTCCATTATGTTTAATTCGAACATAATTACCATTAACTCCCTTATACTTAGCAAACATAACCTGTCCGTCACCAGCACTAACTACGGGAGTTCCCGATGGTGCTGCAAAATCTACCCCGTGATGTGGCATTCTACGTTTCAGAACAGGATGCATTCTGCTGTTTGAAAATCTTGAACTTACACGAGTGTATTTCAATGGAGCTTGTAAAATAGCTTTCGCTAAACTAACGCCATTTTGATCATAATAACTGCTAAGGCCATTTTTATTGAATTTGTAGGCTTTAAATACATCGCCTTTATGCTCAAACTCCGAGGCTAAAATGTCACCGATTCCGATGGATCTATCGCCAATTATAAGCTCTTCAACAACCAGTTTGAAGCGATCACCTTTTTGAAGACGGTTAAAATCTACCTTCCAGTCGTAAACTTGTTCTAGTTTCCACAATAAATCATAAGGTAATTTCTGATCTACTAGAGTATGATATAGAGAACGCTCTATAACTCCCTCAACTACTTTCTCTAGGCGTTGAACCACTCTAGATGCTTCCAGTACATGGATATCATTCTCGAATTCTGCGCGCACGAACTCTTGTTCGTTTTTCTCAATTATCAACTTAGCAACAATCGGATTTGCTGAAGTATCACTCTTAGCGGTATAAATAAAATATCGCTGACTAGGATAAATTTTGCTTGGATCAAATAGTACTTTTAAGGCTGTAGCAACCTCATGAATACGAAGACGATCTAAGCCTTTTTGCTCTAATAAGCCATAAACGGATTCTCTTTTACTAAAGTAGCCAGACTCGCGATTGTACGCATTAGCATGCACACCAAATTCATCTAAATCAGGCTCTAGTCGGTAACTAGCACTTTTTTCTAGGGCATCAAAGCCAGATACTTCTTCAATTATGTCTGCTGTTTCAACGGTTTCTGTTTTACTTTTAAGAGTACTTGCAAGTAAAAAAATAAAAGCTACACAAACGGTAACTGTAGTAAAACGCATAGGCGTTACAGAAGATTTCGAAGATAAACTACGATTTCGGATTAATATTGACATTTGTATGCCAATCCATCGTATATTTTCGCTGATGAAATGTAGAAATTGTGTCAAGAGGGAGCTATTTTTTTCTAGTTGGCAAACAAGCGTTAACTTGTTCACAATCTCGTTAATATACCAATAATCTTTCAATCATCCTCTAGCAAGAAATATGCCGATAAAATCTCCTGCACTTTTTGCCTTATTTATCCTGTGTTTTGTTGGTCTATCGCCCTCTCTTCAGGCTCAACGTGTGCTTAATTACCTATCAGAGGACAGTTTAGCCGTAGGCGACACCTTCACCTACACATTAGTTGATAAGAAGAAAATATCCGACGAACGGCTCATTTTGCCAGATAGTGCGGCATTTGGTGATTTCATTTATATGAATAATGTCAAGCATTATAAGCTAGAACCTAGAGGTGATAGCGTAGTTTATAGCCTTTCTTTCTTCGGCGACAAAGACACAACGCTTTCTATTAGGTCTGTTAGTATGGCCACCCCTAATGGCGATACGGTTGACTATATAGTTGCTAGTGCACCGGTATTTTTTAAAAGTGTTTTGCCAGATACCGCTTCAACTTTCAGGCCTTATAAGCCATTAATCACTTTTACCAATTTATTTTGGTTGTTCGTGGCTATTGCTGCACTACTTATTGGATATGCAGCCTGGTTCTTCTACAGGAGGTACAAACTTGCCCAAGAAAACAAACTTACTAAAGCGCCTGCAATCTTTAATACTATGCCATTTGTCAATCCAGTTAAAATATTGGAAACCAGGCTATACGAGCTAAAAAGAATTCCCGCAGATTACATCGTATCTGACGCAAAGACCTATTATATAAAGCTAGGCAATGCGTTTAGATCCTATTTTGAAGAGGTTTATCAATTTCCTGCTTTAGAGCTAACCAGTACAGAAATTATCCGACATATTCGTTCCCAAACCTTAGATCAAAAGCTTATTGGCACTATCGCTAAAATGCTTCGGGATGCTGATATGGTCAAATTCGCTAAGTTTATACCTACAGAAGAGCTTTGGAGTACGCATATTTCAGATGCTCTTAATCTGCTAGAACAGTTTAAACTGGAAGACATTGGCCGAATTGATGCCCTCAAAAATGCTCATGAAGTCCAAGAAAGTGAGAAAATGACCGCATTTGAGGAAGAGCAAAAAGCCCTGAAAAAAATAAAAGATGAACCAATTCAAACTGAAACAGAAGTCGAGGACAAACCATGAGTTTTGCTAACCCACTTTGGTTTTGGGCACTATTAGTTCTCCCCATTTATTGGGGATATTTGGTTTTTTCTGTTTGGCTAAAACACGAACCCAGACTCCTATTCTCTGATACATCAGCCTTCTACGGATTACCAGGCAATTACAAAAGCTGGGGCGTCTATTTCATTCCTTTGCTGTATAGTGTTGCACTAACTTTGTTGGTTCTCAGCTTGGCAAGGCCGCAGTTGAAGGAAACAACGGTTGAGAAGAACGCCGAGGGCATTGATATCATATTGGTGATGGATATTTCTACTTCTATGCGTGCAGAAGACCTGAAACCCAACCGATTTGAAGCAGCCAGGCAAGTAGCAAAAGATTTCATTAGTCAACGAATTTCTGATCGAATTGGCTTAGTAGTTTTTGCCCGAAAAAGCTTTACCGTTTGTCCGCCTACGCTAGATTATACGCTGCTCAATCGGCTTTTAGACGACGTGCAAATGGGCCTTATTGAAGACGGAACCGCTATCGGAATGGGTTTAGCCACCGCCATTAATCGCCTTAAGGATAGTGAAGCAAAGAGTAAAATTTTGGTCTTACTCACAGATGGAGAAAATAACTCGGGAGAAATAGACCCCGTTACCGCAGCTGATCTTGCCGTTTCTTTTGGTATAAAAGTGTACACTATTGGTGCGGGAACAAGAGGAACTGCGCCCTACCCTGTTCAAGATCCAATATTTGGGAAACGCTATCAAAATGTGCCTGTAGATATTGATGAAGATATGCTTACGGAAATAGCGAGTTTAACCGGCGGAAGTTATTTTAGAGCTACCGATGCAGAAGAGCTCAAAGCCGTTTACGCAAAAATTGATGAACTTGAGCGTACCAAGGTAGAAGAACTTATTTATACCGACTACACAGATTTATATCCACGTTTTATTTTGCCGGCACTTTTGTTGCTGATTATTGGTTTGGTGCTAGATAAAACCTACTTCCGAATTGATCTGGCATAGCGATCTCTACCAAGTAACCAAATCATTAGTGCCTGCAACTAAAAAACCATGTTAGATACCATTTTAAAGCAAACGCTTGGGGTTGTCAATCCTTTAATAGACAAGATAAACCCCAATGCTGCTGCAAAAGCACAACTTAATCATTGTGCTGGTTCTCTGGATGCCATAGTCATTTCCCAGCTTTTTGAGCGTACAAGAAAAACCATATTTTGTGTCTTCCCAGATTTTGAGAAGGCTCAATTTTTTAAAGGCGATCTAGAGAGTTTAGGTCTAGCAACGTCTACACTTTTCCCGCCAACTTTTGTTAAGCCCTATAGCAGCAATCACATTCAGGATTTGCATTTTGCAGTTAGCAGAGCAGAAGCGGTTGAAGCTATTGCAGAAAAGCCCAATCAGATTTGGGTTTGTAGCGCCGATGCCATTGCAGAATTGGTAAATACAGGTGGTTCGGTGCTTGATAAACGTATTCAGCTAGAAGCCAATCAAAGCATTAGTATGGATACTTTAGCAGAGTCTTTGGTTGACATTGGTTACGAACCCGTGAACTTTGTGAACGCACCTGGGGAGTTTGCTCGTCGTGGTGGGATAGTTGACGTTTTCCCCTATTCTGCAAATTACCCTGTTAGGCTAGAATTTTTTGGCGACGAAGTAGACTCTATCCGTGAATTTGACGTAGACAATCAACGCTCCATTGCCTTTCTTAACGACACTCGCTTTATCCCGAATGTTACAAAAAATGATTCTGACGGAATTTACCAAAGTTTTACCGATTTAGCGCCTGCCGGAAGCTTCCTGTACATTGTAGATCCCAATTTTGTGGACGCCACCATTGAAGCAAAATATGAAGAGGCGATAAGCGCTTATGATGAAATTCTAGCAGATAAAGACGATCAGCGTGATCTTCCAGTGCCTGAAATTCGCTATTTAATGCCAGAAAAATGGACGGCATTGCAAGAGCAGTTTTCCGTATTGCTAAATGGTTCTTCTAAAGAAAAAAACTTGGCGCAGCTAGCCTTCAAAGCTAAGCCCCAACCCGATTTAAACGGTACCATTAAACTGCTTAAAGCCGATATTAAAGAGCGCAGTTTAGCACAAACAGTAACATACATCCTTTGTGATAATGAAGGCCAAAGAGATCGTTTTGAAGAGCTTTTAGGCGAATATTCCGACGAAAATCGGTATTTTTTATCTGTTAATACTTTGCATCGTGGCTTTATTCTGGAAAATGCAGATGTAGCCGTTTACACAGATCATCAGATTTTCAACCGCTACCATCGTCCTTCTATCAAGAAGCAAAAGAAGTTTGGGGGAATCTCATTTAAGGAACTGAAAGACCTAAATATAGGCGATTATGTGGTGCATGTAGATTATGGAGTTGCTCGTTTTCAGGGCTTCACCCAAATTGAAGTTCGCGGTGTTCAGCAGGAAGCCGTGGTTCTAAAATATGCTGAAGATGCCGTTCTGTATGTAAATGTGAGTAGTTTGCATAAAATTCAGAAATACTCTGGCAAAGATGGCACAGCGCCGAAGGTTACCAAATTAGGAACAGGCGAATGGGCCAAGAAAAAAGCTAAAACAAAAAGTCGAGTTAGAGATATTGCTCGCGATTTAATCAAGCTTTACGCCAAAAGAAAAGCCACCCAAGCCTTCCCTTTTGCTAATGATACGCCTTGGCAGATTGAGATGGAAGCCCGTTTCGAGTTTGAAGAAACACCCGACCAAATGGAAGCCATTGAAAAGGTGAAGGAAGACATGCAGTCTACTAGCCCAATGGATCGTCTTGTTTGTGGCGATGTGGGTTTTGGGAAAACCGAAGTTGCTGTTAGAGCCGCTTTTAAGGCAGTAATGGACCAAAAACAAGTGGCTATTTTAGTGCCCACAACTATTTTGGCTGATCAGCATTACAAAACCTTTTGCAAACGCATGAAGGATTTCCCGATTCGGGTTGAAGCTATTTCCAGATTTAGAACGGCTGCCGAACAAACACAGATTAAAAAAGACGCAAAAGCTGGCTTAGTAGATATTTTAATAGGCACTCATAGAATTACCTCTAAAGACATTGAATTTAAAGACTTAGGACTTTTAGTTATTGACGAAGAGCAGCGTTTTGGTGTTGCGGCCAAAGAACGTCTTAAAAGCATGCGAACCGCTGTTGATGTTTTAACGCTAACGGCGACACCAATCCCCAGAACACTGCAATTTTCTTTGATGGGTGCCAGAGATTTAAGCATAATTAATACCGCTCCACCAAATAGACAGCCGGTTTATACCGAAATCCACACCTTTGATCATAGACTAATTCGTGATGCAATTATGCAGGAAACCAGCCGTGGCGGACAGGTTTTCTTCGTGCATAACCGTGTTGCTAATATTAGTGAAATGGCGGATATGATTACCAAATTGGTGCCTGATGTTCGGGTTCGCTTCGCTCACGGACAAATGACTTCCAACCAATTAGAGAAGATCGTAAAAGACTTTTACGAGCATAAATTTGATGTGCTTGTTAGTACCAATATTATTGAAAGTGGCATTGATATCGCAAATGCTAACACCATTATTATCAATCAAGCCAACCGTTTTGGTTTGTCGGAACTGCATCAGTTAAGAGGCCGTGTTGGTCGTTCTTCCCGTAAAGCTTTTTGCTATTTAATTACACCTCCATTGAACAGTCTTTCTCTAGATGCACGCAGAAGACTTACAGCTCTTGAAGAGTTCAGCGATTTAGGCTCAGGCTTCAATATTGCCATGAGAGATCTGGATATTCGTGGTGCGGGTGATATTTTAGGTGGCGAACAAAGTGGTTTTATCACCGATATTGGTTTTGAGCTTTATCATAAACTCTTGGATGAAACTATTGCAGAGCTTAAACAAGGCGAGTTCAAAGAGTTATTTGGGGAAACAAATGTCAAGCAACCGCTACCTGAGACCCAAGTAGAATTTGACGAAAATGCCCAGCTTGATGGCCTTTATGTGGAAGACAATGTAGAGCGACTAAATCTATATCGTAAGCTTTCTCAGGCACGAAACTTAATCGATATTCAGGATTGGGAACAAGAAGTAGTAGATCGGTTTGGGCCTTTACCAAAGCCTGGCGAGAAACTGCTCTACATTGCTAAAGTCAAATTATTAGCCTCCGAATGCAGGTTTGTGAAGGTGATAATTCGGGCGGGTCGAATGTGGTTACAAGCGCCTGACAGTAAGACCAATGCGGGCTTAAATTTTTACGAGGATGGCGTTTTCCAAAAAATCATGGATCGGGTTAACTTAATTGCCGCTGACCGATATCAGTTAAGCCAGAAAGACGATAATGTGCGTTTAATTATTCTAAATATTGCAAACCTTAGCGATGCGTACGACTTTTTATTGGAATTGAGTGAATATGACGATGCCTTGGCAACCGTATAAAGATCCCGCTTTTCAAGAGGCTGTACGTCTGTTAAATAGCCATCATCCAGTGGCTATTCCTACAGAAACGGTGTATGGCCTTGCTGCAAAATTTGATGATTTGACTGCTATAAAAGAAGTTTTTAGGCTGAAAAATAGACCTTTAGATAATCCGCTCATCATTCATATTTCTGATATTTCGCAATTATCAAAAATTGTTTCACAAGATATTTCCCCTTTCAAAAAATTGATGGAAACCTTTTGGCCTGGCCCATTAACGCTCGTGCTAAAAGCCAACGTAGAGGCTGTTCCATCAGAAGTCAGAGCTGGTCTAGATACTGTAGCCGTACGAATGCCAAACCACCCAAAAGCATTAGCCTTGATTAATGAAGTGGGTCCATTAGTTGCACCAAGTGCCAACAAAAGCGGCTATCCGAGTCCTACCTCTGCCCAACATGTACGCAATGACTACAACGGCTTAGTATTTGTGTTAGACGGGGGAAAGTGCGTAAAAGGATTAGAAAGCACTATTTTAGATGTCCACCAAGAGGGGAAACAACAAATTTTGCGTCCTGGTGTACTTGGTTGGAAGGAATTTAAAGCAGTTGGTTTTGAGCCTATTGTAAATCGAGATTTCCCAAAGAGTGAAGTGGTTAGAGCGCCGGGAATGAAGCATCGGCATTATGCACCACTAGCAAAAGTAGAGTGGGTTTCAGGGATAGAAGATATTCCAAGTTTTTCACAAAAATGCCTCGTACTGTCTGTTGACAGTTTATCAGAATCAGAAGTACTTCAGTTGCCAAAAAATGTTCTTTTTAAAGATTTTTCGGGAAATTTTGATTCTTTTGCAGCCCATATTTACGCAGAATTCAGAGAAGCAGATGTATTGGGAATAACTCAAGTGTATATTCTTCGTTGGCCTGTTGATGAAAACGAACCCACACAATTAGCGTTAGTAAATAGAATAGAGAAAGCTGTTAGTCGGGTTTGAGTTGTCATTCCCCAACGAACGCGGCCATCGAGTATTCGTGAGCGTAGTGAACGAATGTACCGAGATGAAGGCGGAGAGTGGAGGGAATCCAGCTTTTAAGAGGTTTTTGGTACTGTTCGGCTGCGCTCACTAAGGTGAGAGGTAACAGGTACCAAGAAACTTTTTTCCTGATTTACCTGGATCCCTCCCGATTCTCGGGATGAGGATGACAATCTGGGCGATGCCCGTCGTTAGTTTGTAACGCCCTTTCAGGGCTATGGACTGTACTTCGATTAAGTAGCCCCGAAGGGGTTTCATACCATAAGATAGGGCGAAGCCCTATCGAGTGGCAAAGCCACGAAATCCCAAGCCCTGAAAGGGCGCTATAGCTAATCCCAAACATACTTTTCCTGATACTCAACATCATACTTCTTTAAAATTGCACGATACTCTTCCTGAAAAGTTTTTTTGCGGTGATGTTCGTGCTGGTTTTCGATGTAGGCAACTACCCTATCAAATTCTGATGGGTTTACTGAAAATGCTCCGTAACCGTCTTGCCAATAAAAGTTTTCATAGCCCGCACCTTTGGTTTTAATCCATTTTGATGAGTGTGATTTCAACTCTTCCATCAACTTCATCAGGGCTATCTTTTTAGAAAGCATACATAGTATATGAATGTGATTGATGTAGCCACCTACTTTTAATACTGGGCAATTGAGTTTGTTACATATACCACCGAGATAGGCGTGTAGTTCCGCTTCGATGGGCGGATATATCAGTGACTCACGATGCTTGGTGCTGAATACGAGGTGTACATAGTTTTTTACGAGTGACTGTCCCATTGCATTTGTATTACGCTCATCTAGAGCTAGTTAGGTTCGATGGGCGGTACCCGTCGTCAGTTATAGCACCCCTTCAGGGTTGTTGGCAGAGTTCTGCTGCTTATCCGATAGGCTATACCTGTCATTCATTATATAACGCCCTTTCAGGGCTATGGACTATAATTCAATTAAGTAACCCCGAAGGGGTATCATACCATAAGATAGGGCGAAGCCCTATCGAGTGGCAAAGCCAAGAAACCCCAAGCCCTGAAAGGGCGATATAGTTATAGTCTAATGAATCAGGAATTTGTTTTTCTATAATCTTCATACTCAATGACCATGTTTAAAAACAATAACGTTAAATTTCACCTTTCTGACAAATATAAAGCGAAATCCAGTTTTCTTTCTAGGTTTAGTTACAGGTATCTGAGCAGGCCATAGTTCCTAGATATATCCTCTAGATCCCCGCTTCATGAGGATGACAATCTTGGATCATTGCCAAAACTTCGTCACTTTCGTAACTTGACCTTCCCACATCTTCAGCAATTAAGCAAAAAACCGTCACTTCTGAAACTAGCCTCCCTACTTCAAATTCTCTGTTTTTTCCCTGCTTTGTTCCGCCATTTCTGCATGGTAAGTTTCCAATCTATCGGCCATTTCTTCATCTGAGCTTCCTAAAATCCTAATAGCCAATAAACCCGCATTCATTGCGTTATCAATCGCTACCGTTGCAACAGGAATTCCTTTAGGCATTTGTACAATTGAGTACAAACTATCTAGGCCATTCAAGTGTCTTGATTTAACAGGAACGCCAATTACCGGTAAAACAGTGTGAGCCGCAACCATTCCTGGCAAATGCGCAGCACCACCAGCCCCAGCAATGATAATCTTGAACCCATTTTTACGTGCATCTCTGGCAAATTCTGCCATATCCCAGGGTGTTCTGTGCGCACTAAGTACCTGTTTGTGATACTTAACGCCAAACTCTTCCATGATATCGGCGGCGGCTCTCATAGTCGGCCAATCGCTATCACTTCCCATAATTATGGCTACTTCAGCTTCGTTGGTCATCGGGTCAATTGTATTCATAATTCTGGTATTTTTGAGGAAATTGCGTTAATAAATCTTAAATCTCAATAGCTTTTGTTAAGAGTAGCGCTTTTTGGAAGGTGCTATCTAGCTCATCTCCAAGTAAGGTGTAATGTCCCATTTTCCGACCAATTTTGCTGCTTAATTTGCCGTAAATATGAAGATGTCCGTCAGGCTCTTGAACAGCAGAAATGGCATTTTTCACCATCGCTTCTCCATTTTGTGTTCCCAACAGATTAATCATCACCGCAGCGGGTTTGCGCAATTTACTAGATCCCAATGGTAGGTTTAGTACCGCACGAATATGATTCTCGAATTGGGATGTCTCACAAGCTTCAATAGTATAATGAGCCGAATTATGAGGACGTGGAGCTGATTCATTTAATAGTATATCGCCTTCTTTTGTCAAGAAAAATTCAAAAGAAAAGACACCTCTCGCATCAATAGCAATCATGGCTTTTTCAGCAAGTTCTTGGGTTTTTTGCTGGATTTTAGCACTTACAGGAGCCGGACAAAGAACCTTCGTGCAAATATGATTTTCCTGAATACTTTGCACACACGGATACACTTCGATTCCCGTTTCATTTCGAGCAACAGTTACTGCTAACTCCATTCTGAATGGCACAAAAGCTTCCGCTAGAATATCTCTGCCCTTGCTTCCACCCAATTTATCGAATGCAGCAAAAGCCTCTTTCTCATTGTTGACGGTCGCATTCCCATAACCATCATAGCCACCTTTAGCACTTTTTAGCAAGTAAGGCCAACCGTGTTTTTCGCCAAAGGTGTTGAAATCTGTGGTAGGGTCTTGAATTAATTGGTACGGACAAACGGGAATTCCTGCTTTAGCATAACTTTCTTTTTCAATCCACTTATTTTCAATGGCTTCAAATGTTTGTGGACTTGGATAGAGCGGCGTACCTGATTTTTCTACCATTTGCTTCAATAAAGAAGAATCAATGAATTCATTTTCTAGGGTAATAACATCGCACTGTTTGGCGAATTCAACTAAATCATCAATATTACTAAAATCGCCTTTAAAATGGCTAGTACAATACTGTTCTAGGGGTTCTTGCTCCTTCCTATCAGAGAATGAAAGCGTTTGAATACCGTATTTGGCCGCCTCTAGGGCAGACATTCTAGCCAATTGACCAGCACCTAAGAATCCAATTTTAAAATTTGAAGACCAATTAATCATTTCGGGAACAGTCGGTTAGCGTTAGCATTTTTCGTATTTTTGAAAGCTAAAATAACAAATCGTACGTCTGTATTCGCATGAACTTGGCTGAACGCTTCCAACAAATTAAAGCGAGATTCAATGAGATCTCGACTCAGATGGGTGATCCATCGGTATTTAAAGACCAAAAAGCCTACACAGAGCTAACAAAAGAGCATAGCAGTTTAAAAGCTTTGGTTGATGAAATTGAAAAATGGGACGATTTAAAAAGTGCTATTGACGACAATAAAGCGCTTATTTCGGCAAATGAAGAGCCCGAATTAACCGATATGGCCCGGGATGAAAACAAAGAACTGATTCCGCAACTTGAGCAAATAGAAGAAGAAATTCGGTTCAAACTCATTCCTAAAGATCCCGAAGATTCTAAAAATGCGATTGTGGAAATTAGGGCTGGGACTGGTGGTGACGAAGCTGCTATTTTTGCCGGCGATTTATTTGAAATGTATCGCAGGTTAGCCGATCGTATGGATTGGAAGTTGAACCTGATGAATTTACATGAATCAGAAAAAGGCGGCTATAGAGAACTTTCTTTCGAATTAGAAGGAATCGATGTATTTGCCATGATGAAATACGAAAGTGGTGTGCATCGTGTTCAGCGTGTGCCGGCAACAGAATCTCAGGGAAGAGTTCACACCTCAGCAGCAACCGTGGCTGTACTTCCCGAAGTGGATGAGGTGGATGTGGAAGTGCGAAAAGACGATCTAAAGGTAGATACTTTCCGTGCTAGTGGCGCAGGTGGACAGCACGTTAACAAAACAGATTCTGCAATTCGAATTACGCATATTCCAACTGGAATTGTGGTAGAATGTCAGGAAGAGCGATCACAGTTTCAGAACAAAGAGCGTGCGTTGAAAATGCTTTATGCTAGGATGTATGAAGCCGAGCTAGAGCGAATAAATGCGGTGCGTGCTAAGGATCGTAAAGATCAAGTTTCTACTGGCGATAGAAGTGCTAAAATCCGGACTTATAATTATCCGCAGGGAAGGGTTACAGACCACCGAATTGGACTAACCCTGTATAACTTGGACGATACCATGAAGGGCGCTATTAGCGAAGTGATCAAAGCCCTGAGGGTTCATGATCACATGGCCAGGATGATGGATTAGGCGGATCCAGTGAACCAGTGAACCAGTGATTTAGTGGACCAGTGATTTAGTGAACCAGTGAACCAGTGGACCAGTGAACCAGTGATTTAGTGAACCAGTGAACCAGTGAACCAGTGGACCAGTGGACCAGTGGATCAGTGATTTAGTGATTTAGTGAACCAGTGGACCAGTGGATCAGTGATTTAGTGAACCAGTGAACAGATTGATCATTGGATAACTGGGTAACTAGATAACTGAATCATTGGATAACTGGATAACTGGATAACTGGGTAACTAGATAACTGAATCATTGGATAACTGGATAACTAGATAACTGGATAACTAGATAACTGGATAACTAGATAACTGAATCTACTCTTCCAACTGCGTCGAAATCGTGTTTAGGAAGACGCTCTCAGTAGAATTTCCAAAAATAATAGTTCCCACCGTGGCTTAGTTGCGCCGTGTCCTATGCCTTAAAAAAAATTCTTTGAGTTTTAGCGCCATTGCGTTAATATAGTTCCTATCCCTAAACCCCTATTCCCTAGAGTACGTATGCGAACTACTATACACTGGCTATTAATCAGTTTAATTATTTTTTCTATTGCTTGTACGAAGCAGTCTAGCACAGATCTTGCTACCATACAAAAATGGGAAACTCAAGCTAGTACTATTAGCATCATTCGTGACGATTTTGGTGTGCCACATATTTATGGAAAGAGTGATGCTGATGCCGTTTTTGGACTTCTTTACGCACAATGTGAAGACGATTTTCGACGCGTAGAGCGCAATTATATTTGGGCAACAGGCCGACTTGCAGAGCTTGAAGGGGAAGAGGCATTGTATAGCGATTTACGTGCTCATTTATATATGACCCAAGAAGAGGCTATCGCAGCTTATGAAAGTGCACCGCAATGGCTAAAAGAGCTTTGCAATGCGTATGCAGACGGCATAAACTACTATTTACATAAAAATCCAGAAGTTGAGCCACAGGTTATAACGCATTATGAGCCATGGTTTCCAATGTATTTTAGTGAAGGCTCTATTGGCGGAGATATTGAACAAATTTCTACCAGAAGAATCAAAGCTTTTTATGAAGATCGGAAGTCTTTAGCCTTAAATGAATATGGTAACGGCTTAGAGCAGGCTTCTTTCTATGACGAACCTAAAGGCTCGAACGGTATAGCCATTTCAGGCGATTTAACTACTTCTGGAAATGCCTTATTGCTGATAAATCCACATACTTCATTTTATTTTCGACCAGAGGTTCATGTTGTAAGTGAGGAAGGACTTAATGCTTATGGCGCCGTAACTTGGGGACAGTTTTTTGTCTATCAAGGATTTAATGAAAAAACGGGCTGGATGCACACCTCCACTTATGTAGACTTTATTGATGAGTTTGTGCAGGAAATAAGTGAAGTGGATGGAAAATTAGTTTATCAGTATGGCGATGAACAAAGAGATGTGGATGTTCAAGAAATTACGCTAAAGTTTAAAGATGGCGAGCAAATCAAAGAACGTAGCTTCCCGATGTATCGTACACATCATGGCCCCATAACGCACATGGTTGATGATAAATGGGTGGTTACTAAAATTAATTGGGATCCAGTTAACGCGCTAATCCAGAGTTTTACCCGAACAAAACTGCAGAACTTTGTCGAATTCAACGAAATGATGGATATTCGCACCAACTCTTCAAATAATACCGTTTTTGCAGATGCAGAAGGCAATATTGGGTACTTCCACGGGAATTTTATCCCAAAAAGATCCCCTGAGTTTGATTTTTCTAAACCTGTTGATGGCTCAAATCCTGCAACAGATTGGATGGGAAAACACGAAGTTGATGAAAGCATCGTAGTGCTCAATCCTGCAAGCGGATGGCTACAAAACTGTAATTCAACGCCCTTTACCGTTGCTGGGAAATACAGCCCTAAACAAGAAGATTATCCAGCATATATGGCACCTGACAAAGAAAACTATAGGGGAATTCACGCCATAAGTCTATTGGAAAAAGCCGATAATCTGGACATCGATAAACTTATTGAATTGGCTTACGATCCATTTATTCCCGCCTTCCAAAAAATTATTCCTCCATTAGTAGCTGCTATGAAATCGCAAGGTTCTAGTTCAACAGCGATGAATGAAGCCGTAGATGTATTGGCAAAATGGGATTATAAAACGCATGAAAATTCGGTGGGAATGGCTTTATCCCATTTTTATGGACTCAATTATAACCGAGAAATTGGCTCTATCAATGAATTGATTGATGTTGACGTAAATGCGATGAAGTACACCAAAGAAGAGCAACTAAAAATGCTAGCTGTGTTTGAGTCGACCTTAGAAGAGTTGACTACAAAATTTGGCAGCTGGAATACCGCTTGGGGGGACATTAACCGATTCCAGCGCTTAAATGCTGATATTAGCATGAAATTTGATGACAATGAGCCAAGTTTACCCGTTGGTTTGGCCTCTGGTAGATGGGGTGCTTTAGCCGCTTATGGTGCTTATGTAACTGAGGAAACCAACCGCATTTATGGTAGAAGGGGGAACAGCTTTGTGGCCGTAGTAGAGTTTGGTGATAAGGTGAAAGCCAAGAGTATTATAGCTGGCGGACAAAATGCTGATCCAAATTCACCACATTTTTATGATCAAGCGGAAATGTACACCAAAGGCCAGTTTAAAGAGGTGGCCTTTTACAAAGAGGATATTTTAGCTAGAGCTAAGGAAAATTATATCCCAGGCGACAAGCGATAAATAGCTACTTTTAGCGTTATTGAGCATTAAAAAAGCCCCTATTCAGAGGCTTTTTTATTTTGAAGGCTAACATTTGATTAAGTCATGTTCTGTCTAAATAATTTAAAACAGAACTTCATTTATTAATGCACCACTAAATTTGATGCAAAGGCGTTGAACTCATTTTTAGCTTCTAAACATAATCGCTGAGCTGTTTTAACTTCATCTTCTAGGTTATCAGCAAGGATTTTTAGATCTATGGGTCTTAAGGTCTCCATTCCTTCGCTAACCTCTATAGCTATCCTACTTACAACGGCTTTCAATTTATTGCTTTGATCCATAACTGCTCTGTGGTTTAAGGCTAACAAATTCTGCAAATGTTCAATATTTGATTTTGCCACCTCTTGGTGTTTATCTGCAAAAATACTTTCAAGTTGCTTCTGTAGATCACTCATCTCCAGTTTGTTAGATTTGAGTGCAGACTTCCATTCATCAATGTGCTCATTAAATGATGTTAGGTCCATGTTGGATCTCCTTTTTAGCGTTTTTAGGTTGAGGCGCATTGCAATGCGTCTATATAATCTATCTATGCGTTTTTCTCCTACTTAAATCTATATTTTTTGAGGCAAAATCAAAGCATTATTTAGAATTATTTATTGAGTGCAATCATTATATAAAATTTTTATAAATGCCTTAAATCTGTTAAATTAGTAGGATTCAAAGGTATTTACGAACCGAATCACCGTTAACCTTTGGCTATCAAAACAAGAGCTAGTCACCTAAAAACGTCAATTACTATTATGTCTTTTTCACTACCTGAATTACCTTACGCCCACAATGCACTAGAGCCACATTTCGATGCAAAAACTATGGAAATTCACCATGGTAAACACCACGCTGGTTATGTTGCAAAATTGAATGCTGCCATCGAAGGCACCGACCATGCTTCAAAAAGCATTGATGAATTACTAGCACATGCTGGTTCAAATACAGCCGTTCGCAATAATGGCGGCGGACATTTCAATCACACATTATTTTGGAGCATCCTATCACCTAAAGGCGGTGGCACTCCAACTGGAAAATTGGCTGAAGCAATAAATGCAGCTTTTGGCAGCTTCGATAAAATGAAAGAAGAGTTCAACAACGCCGCAGCAACTCGCTTTGGTTCTGGTTGGGCTTGGTTAATTGTTGTAGACGGCAAGTTAAAAATCACCTCTTCACCAAATCAAGACAATCCGCTAATGGATGTTGCCGAAGTTAAAGGAACACCTGTTCTTGGCCTTGATGTTTGGGAACATGCGTATTACCTAAATTACCAAAACAGACGCCCAGATTACATTTCTGCTTTCTGGAACGTGGTTGATTGGAATGCCGTGGCAGCTCGCTTCGACAAAGCCTAAATCAAAGAATCTGCTATTTAACTAATTATTTAGCTAGTGTTGTCTCCTACAATTGAAACAACACCCGAGATTTAAAAAGAAAAAGCTACCTAAATCACTTTAGGTAGCTTTTTTTATGCCTACGTCTTTTGAGAAATTGAGCTAAATACTTCACAGCTCAATTCACAATGACTTTAACATTAATAGCTTTTGATTAATGAAAGACATCTTTGATTTTGTCAAAAAACGATTTGTCTTTCTTAGCTCTATTCTTTGGATCAAAATTATCTGAATCAGCTAGCTGCTGAACCATTTTCTTTTCCTTATCAGACAGCTGAGTTGGTATATACACATTCACACGAATGTATAAGTCGCCATAGGTCGATTTATTCAGGCCTTTGATGCCTTTGTCTTTAAGACGCAGCAACTTGCCTGGTTGAGTACCTTGATCTAAGCGGATTTTCACTTTTTCCGCCAAAGTAGGAATTTCTAATTCGGTACCTAAAATAGCCTCAGCAACACCAATATTAAGATCGTGATAGATATCGTTGCCATCGCGCTGAAAATCTGCATTCTCTTCTTCTTCAATAAGAATGATTAAATCGCCAGGTGCACCACCTCTTTTCCCCACATTACCTTGTCCGCGAAGGGTTAAGTAATTGCCATTAGACACGCCAGAAGGCACTTTAATGGTTACGGTTTCTTCGCCCGTGTTGCGACCTTCGCCCTTACAGCTAGTACATTTGTTTCGGATAATACGCCCTTCCCCACTACAGGTTGGACAAGCTTGTACGTTCACAAATTGTCCGAACATGGTACGGCTTACCTGACGAATTTCGCCTTGTCCGCTACAGGTTGAACAGGTTTCAAAATCTGAATCGGTTTTAGCACCGGTTCCCGAACAAGTATCACAAGTTCTCTGCTTTTTAACTTTCAGCTTCTTGTCTATGCCGTGAGCAATTTCTTTAAGGCTTAACTTTAGCCTAATTTTCATGTCTTCGCCGGGTACACCAGCTGAGCGCTGACGTCTAGATCCGCCACCGGCTTGTCTTCCCCCACCAAAGAAGGAAGAATCACCAAAAATATCACCAAATTGGCTAAAGATATCTTCAATATTAATGTTCTGGAAATTCGGTTCTTGATAGCCGCCAGAATGTAAACCAGCATGACCTAATTGGTCGAATCTGGCACGTTTATTCGGATCTTTCAGTACGTCATAAGCCTCAGATGCTTCTTTGAACATCTTTTCGGCATCTTTGCTATCGTTTCTATCTGGATGATATTGCATAGCCAGCTTGCGATAGGCTTTCTTGAGTTCTTGATCGTTTGCAGTTTTATCTACACCAAGTACTTCGTAATAATCTCTTTGGGACATGGGTTCTTTTTGAGAATTTGGCTGTTAGAATAGTTATTCGCTAACAATAACTTTAGCATGTTTGATAACTTTACCGCCGATTTTATAGCCTGGTTCAAAGACTTGGAGCACGGTATCTGGTTCAACAGAACTATCGGGTGCAGGCTGGCGCATTAACGCTTCATGAATATCCACGTTGAAAGGAACTAGCGTTTGATCTATACGCTCAACTCTTTCTCTTTCGAAAACTTGATCAAATTTTTGCGTTACCAATTTCAGCCCGTTAAGGAAAGCTTCTGGCACTTCAACCGTCTCAGACATAGCAACTGAGCGCGATAAATCGTCAAAAATAGGCAGGAACATATTTATGTAACGGCCCTTTGCTTCTTCAAAGAACCGTAGTCTATCAGACTCAGCACGCCGTTTAATGTTCTGGTTATCTGCCATAACTCTGATCAGCTGATCTTTAAGCTGTTGAAGCTCTGCCTGAACAGTTGTTCCAGGGATATCCGCGTTGGCATCAGTTTCATTAGCTGAGATGTCTGATAATTCAGCTTGATCTGCTAAATTCCCAACCTCTACCTCAGCAGCATGTTGTTCAGCGGTTTGAGCTGCTGATTCTTCGTTTTCTTCTTGAGCTTTTTTTGCCTCTTCAGACACTTCAAAGCTATCTTTTGCTTCTGCAGCAGTATTATTCATGGCAGATTTAGTATTATTTGCTGAAGATTTCTTCATTTTTTGTTCGTAGTAACGCAAGCTAGTATCGTTGACAGTTTGTTTGTTTAAACGCCAAAGCGTCAGTCTTTTTCATAAAATAATTCAATCATATTGCCATCTGGATCAGAGACAAATAGAAATCGTCCTTTTTTCCGGTTGGCCGGCCCACTTATAACCGTAACCTCATTTTCACGGAAGAAAAAAGCTAATTCATCTATAATTTCAGGCGTATCAACCTGAAAGCCAAAATGATCTACTCTGTAGTCTTTTGAAGCCGGGTCGAAACTGGTTTCTGCTTCCACTAAGACAATAGTATCCTTGTTCCCGACTTTGTAAACAGCCATAGATCGGCCCATTTTGCGAACAAGTTCAAAGCCTAGTAATTCGCCATAGAAAAACTCTGCAGCTTCAATTCGGTTTACCCGAAGCGTGATTTGATTAATACCCGAAGGTTTAAAAGTAGGATGAGCCATAACGATAGTTTAAATTTAAGTCTATATAGTCAAAAATGTAGCCTAAGCAGATTAACTGACAAATAGGCGCACACTTCTGCAACTCAGATTATCTTAGTATTTTTACCTATTTAAACCTTACCAAAGAACGCTTCATTCAAAACCAAACGCCTTGAGTACCTTATATTTAATAGCAACCCCAATTGGCAATTTAGAAGATATTACTGCTCGTGCGCTGCGCTTATTAGAGGAAGTAGATTACATAGCTTGTGAAGACACCCGAAATTCTGGGCGGTTAATGAAACACTTCAGTATTGGTACGCCCATGTTCTCTTTTCATGCGCATAATGAGCATTTCAAAGTCAATCATTTGGTCGATTTACTGAACCAAGGCAAAGAAGTAGCACTCATTTCAGATGCGGGCACGCCGGCTATCTCAGATCCGGGCTATTTGGCCGTAGCAGCAGCCCTAGAAGCTGGGCATATTGTTTGTCCCATTCCTGGTGCCAGCGCAGCTATTACCGCGCTGTCCGCTAGTGGACTTCCCACAGATCGATTTGTTTTCGAGGGTTTCCTTCCCCACAAAAAAGGTCGACAAACCCGAATTTTGGCACTTTTAGAGGAAGAGCGAACCACCATTTTTTATGAAAGTCCGTACAGAGTAGTTAAATTACTCAAGGAATTTGTAACGCATTTAGGTGGAGATAGACGAGTGGTTTTAGCACGCGAATTAACCAAAAAATTTGAAGAGTTTAGACGCGGAACTGCATCAGAATTACTTGATCTTGCAGAAGCCGAGCAGCTAAAAATAAAAGGCGAATTTGTGGTGCTTTTAGAAGGTGTGATTAACAAAAGTAGCGCCAATAAATGAGCAATTTTAAAGTGTGGTTAACTCAATTTATAGGTGATAAACCAACGCTAGCTAGTATTTCAGCTGGGGTTTTATTTGGGATTAGTTTCCCACCTTTTCCTTTCCCCTTTCAGTTATTTGCACTTTTAGGAATCGCTATTTGGGTGGAAATAATTCGCAATAGTCGGTCTGCCAGAAATGCCTTAACGCTGCTTTTTTATGGTTTATTACCGGCTAATTTAGTGATCAGTTATTGGTTAATGATGGCCACAGTTGGTGGTGGAATTGCCGCTGTTGTTGCAAAAGCCGTAGTTATGGCATTGATGTTACTTCCCTTTATTGTACTAATTCGGGCAAAATCCTACACGGCTTCTACGCTTCAGCTACTTGGGCTTGCTGCAGCTTGGGTTTTTGCTGAAGGAATTGACCTCTATTGGGATCTTAGCTACCCTTGGCTCTGGATTGGAAATGCTTGGGCAGAGCTGCCGGCTTTTTATCAATATATTTCTTTAACTGGGATATTAGGACTTTCCGCTTGGGTAGCTTTTTGTGCCTTAGTACTTCACAAGTGGCTTTTTATGGAAACTGAAAGGGGAAGTGAAGAACTAGCCAATTGGAATAACTATGCTTCGATCGCAATTATTTTTCTTCCCTTAATAGGGTCTATTGCCTATTTCAATCTAGTGAAAGAAGTAGAGATTGAAGCCGTAGCAGAAGAATCCAAAATTAGTACGCTTTTGGTTCAACCTAACCACGATTCCTATGCAGAATATGGTGGTTTTAAAAGTTATGCGGAAGCCTTAGAAGCCTTAATTACACTCACTGATTCAGCCATAACCGAGCAGACAGAAATTATATATTGGCCAGAGAATGCCTTAGATCCGTTCATTATGAATAGGCAGCAAAATAGGTATCAATTGAAGGTACAGACTGCGGTGAATAGTTGGGGAATTCCCTTAATAACGGGTACTACTTTTCGGGAATATTATGATGTAGAAAAAGATAGTGTTCCCTTAGTCGTTCGCAATCGCAATTCACAGAATCCTGTAAAGCTATTTAATTCGGCTGTGGCCTTTAAACCAGAGCAAAAAGAACCCATTATTTATAAAAAAATGCGGCTAGTTCCGCTAGTTGAAAAACTGCCTTTTGAAGAGTTTTTAGTGTCCACAAATTTCTTAGGTTTTGATTGGGAGGAATGGAGCTTATTTGGACAGGGAGATAGCTTAGAAGTGTATAACCTTATTGAGGGAAAAAACGCCCTAGCTCCTGCCTTAATTTGCTACGATTCCGCCTATCCTGAATTGGGATTTTTGGCTGCAGATCAGGCTTTCAATTATCTAGCTGTAATCACCAATGATGGTTGGTGGGGCAATTCTAGTGGCCATATTCAGCATCTGGCTTTATCTAGATTACGCGCTGTTGAAAGCGGTAAATGGCTAGTGCGTGCGGCAAATAATGGCATTTCTGGGGTCATTTCTCCGAGAGGAATCCTCAGTCACGAAACCCAATACTGGACAAAAACTACGATTTCAACTACCATCCCTTTAGTGCAAGGAAACACATTTTTCCACCGCTTTGGCAATTGGTTTTTTTACCTTTGTTGTGGTGGCGTAGGGCTAAGTTTGGGGATGAGTTTTTTAGGTAAGAATATAGAGTGGTTCTTAATACGTAGGCTTTAACACTAAACCTTAAACCTAATAATCCGCGCCGTCTTTCAATCTATCTGCAAAGTTCTTGAATAGCTTTTGGAGCTTCGGACGAATTACATAATTGCAGTAGCCAGCCGTTTTGTTGTATTCGTAGTAATCTTGGTGATAGTCTTCAGCTAAATAGTAATTCGTCAACGGCTCAATGCCTGTCACAAAAGGATCGCTCCATAAGCCAGATTTATCCGTTTTAGTAAAGGCTGCTTCAGCAATAGTTTTTTGCTCATCGTCTGCGTAGAAAATGACTGATCGATATTGGGTTCCCACATCAGCGCCCTGCCTGTTCGGAGTAGTAGGATCGTGTGTATGCCAAAATATATCTAGCACTTCTTCTAAATTAATCACTTCAGGATCAAAAAAGATTTTAGCTACTTCAACATGCCCCGTTGTGCCTGATGTTATTTGACGGTAGGTCGGATTTTCAATTTCTCCACCAGAATATCCTACTTCTAGGTGTTCAATTCCCTGAACACGATTGAAAACGGCTTCAATGCACCAAAAACAACCAGCGCCCAGCACTATTGATGGTAAATGATTGTACGTACTTGAATCAGGCTGAATGGTATTCTCTGACATGATTGGCTTTGAAGTAGTTTTGTTTGTGGTGAAAAATGAGAGCACTACCAAAAGAAGCAGTGCAATTCCGGCAAAAATAAAAAACGATTTCATGATTTCATCCCGTTTAAAAGAAAACCAACTCTTAACGAGCTGGCCTTAAAATACACGTCGGTAAAACATGTATTGATTATTGACTCATTAAAATAACTTAAGATATGGGCTAAATCATTCCCACTAAGACCTCTACTGTTGTCAATTGTTCCCAGATAAAAGAGACATCATAGAAACAATTATAACGAGTTTTCGATTAGAATGATTAAACGAGAAGGCGATTATGGAAGAAAGTGGAAAGAAGAAAGGAGAAAGGAGGGTGCTAGGTGCTATACGGATTAAAGTTGACTATTAAATCCCTGCACTCTCTTCCTTCGTCATCCTCGCGAAGCGGGGATACAGTAGATAAAGCTTGGATTTGTGTGTTAATTTACTGGATTCCCTGCATTCATCCTGACTGCGTCAGTACAAACTGGGAAATGACCCTATTAGCGTCTTGGCGATATTAATCTGTTAATAACCCTTTCTCCGCCTTCTCAATTTTATCGAAGTTAAAAGCCGCCATCTCTTTAGCTAATCGACTTTCAAGCGCCGATGTTTGCAGATTTCCCATACTTCCCACAGATGTATGTGCGTCCATTCCCTTTGCTTCCACTTTATAATTTCCCGCATCTATTTTGTCACCAATTTGTTTGTAAGCATCTCTGAACGGAATTCCCTGATTTACTAAATCATGAACCGCATCAACCGTGAATAAATAATCATAAATCGGCTTGTTGAGAATCTCTTGATTAGGCTCAATATTAGGTAAAATGGCCAATAAAGCATCTAAATTTGCATGTGTATCTTCTAAAGCTGGGAAAACTGATTCTTTCAATAACTGCAATTCTCGGTGATAACCGGAAGGCAGATTGCTGATCAATAAACTCACGGTGTTGGGAAGCGCCATAAGCTGATTGCATTTGCCACGTAAAATCTCAAATACATCTGGATTTTTCTTGTGCGGCATGATACTCGAGCCCGTTGTGAAGGCTGTTGGAAGTGAAATGAAACCAAAATTCTGTGATAAATACACACAACTATCCATGGCAAATCGCCCAATAGTCTGTGCTACAGATGCCAATGCCCAAGCCACGCTAAGCTCGGTTTTGCCTCTTCCCATCTGAGCATAAACTACATTTTGATGCAAGCCTTCGAAAGCCAGTAATTCCGTGGTAAGCTCTCTATCTAATGGGAAGGAACTACCGTAGCCAGCACCAGAACCTAAAGGATTGCGATTTGCCAAACGGAAACTAGCCTGAAGCTGCATTAAATCGTCGATCAAACTTTCTGCATAAGCGCCAAACCACAACCCAAAACTAGAGGGCATAGCCACCTGTAAATGGGTATATCCAGGTAAATACAGGTTTTTATGCTGCTCGCTCAATACCAATAACTGCTTTATTACCGCCTCAACTTTATGGGCAATAACGGCTAATTCTTTGCGAAAATAAATTTTCAAGGCTACCAAAACTTGATCATTTCTAGAACGACCAGAATGAATTTTCTTTCCCACTTCACCAAGCGATTCAGTAAGCATTTCTTCAATCTGCGAATGCACATCTTCTATGCCATCTTCAATTGTGAACGTACTACCCGCTATTTTTTTGGCAATGTCTTGCAGGCCTTTAACCAAAGTTTGGGCTTCATTTTCCGTGAGTAAGTTTACTTTTGCCAACATTTTGGCATGAGCAATACTTCCCAAGATATCTGCCTCAGCTAACTGATGATCTAAATCCCGATCACGACCCACCGTGTATTTTTCTACCCAATTGTGCGTGCTTGTTTCTGATTTAGCCCAAAGTTTTGCCATGATCGTATCTGATATTTGTAAGAGTTAGGAAGCTTGAATAGGTAGGTTATCTAGCAAGCCGATATAGGTTTTTATGCCTTCAGCAATTTCTGAAAGCTTGATGTATTCATCTGGTGTATGAGATCTGGCTGAATCGCCTGGACCACATTTAAGACTCGGAATATCTAGCAGCGATTGATCACTGAGTGTTACTGAACCATAGGCTTTTTTGCCCATTTTTTGTCCCGCCAGCACTATTGGGTGAGTTGCAGCAATGCTTGACGGATTTAACCTCAACGAACGTGCTTTTAGCGTAGATTGCGTATTGGCCTGCAGAATTTCAAAGGTTTTTTTGTTGTTATAAGCGTCAGTGGTGCGCACATCTATCACAAATTTACACTCATCTGGGACTACATTGTGCTGATAGCCCGCTTCAATTTGCGTTACCGACATTTTGACCTTTCCCAACGTAGGAGAAACCTGAGAAAAGTCGTAGTTTTTGATCCATTCAATATCTTTTAAGGCAATATAAATAGCGTTTATTCCCTCTTCTCTGGCCGCATGTCCTGCCTTTCCGTTTGCAACAGCATCAATCACAATTAGGCCTTTTTCGGCTATGGCTAAATCCGTTTGTGTAGGCTCGCCAATGATACCAAAGGCTATGGGCGGGAAGGATTTTTTGGCCAACGCAATGCCCGTTTTCCCGGACGTTTCTTCTTCAGCAGATGCGCAAAATAGTAGATTGTGACTTAGGTTTTCTTTCCCGTAAAAATGCAGAAAGGTACCCAAGAGCGACACTAAAGGTCCACCGGCGTCATTACTTCCCAAACCGTAAAGAGTATCGCCTTCGACGTCTGCCGCGTGAGGATCTCGTGTATAGCCTTTGTTAGCTTTTACGGTATCATGGTGGGAATTAAGCAGAATTGTGGGTTTATTTTCATCAAAGTAGCGGTTTTTTGCCAGTACATTATTTTTGATACGTTCTACTGATTCTACCCCAAAATCTTCAAGGGTTTTTTGCAATAAATCAGCTGTTTTATCTTCCGCTAAACTCAGTGAAGGCGTGGCGATTAGCTGCTTCAACAGGCTTATCATTTCTTCTAAATAAGGAACTTGAGCTTGCATATTTACCTCTAATTAGCCTTTAACAAATTCAGTGAACAACACATTTTCCTTTCCCGCTATTACCGCAGAAAGATTAGACGCATTGGCTATAATTACTTGATGACATCCTTTGTTTAGTGCGTCATTTGCCGCTGTAATTTTTGGTCGCATTCCTGAGTGAATTTTCCCCGATAAAATCAGCTTTTCTGCCTCTTGAATATGCAAACTTGGAATTACCGAGTTATCATCATTTACATCTAGAAGAACGCCATTTTTTTCAAAGGCAAAGCACAAACGGGTTTTGGTAAATCGGGAAGCCATTACAGCAACAGCCATAGCCACAGTATCGGCGTTGGTGTTTAGCATGTGGCCGTTTCCGTCGTGTGTTAAGGCGCAAAAAACAGGAGTAAAATCTGCATTTATCAAGTTTTTTAGCGGTGTTTCGTTCAATTCTTCGGTATGAATGTCTCCTACCCAGCCGTAATCAATTTCTGTAACTGGTCGCTTTTTTGCGGGAAGTACATTACCATCTGCCCCAGATAAACCCAGCGCATTTACGCCTTTTGCTTGCAAACTCGCCACTATTTGTTTGTTAATTACTCCGGCATACATCATACAAGCTACTTTAAGGGTGGCCGCGTCGGTTAGGCGTCGGCCGTCAATCATTTTTGGTTTTAAACCTAAGGCTTTACTCATTTCTGTGGCCGAACGTCCGCCACCATGAACCAAAATCTTACTGCCTTCTAGAGCGGCAAACTCTGCTAAAAATTTCTCTAATAATTCGGGTTCATCAATGATGGCTCCGCCAATTTTTATCACATTCAAAGGAGAGTTCATAGCTTATTTACCCTCTCTCAATAGCTCATGAAGTACGGCCATAGCGCTCCAAAGTCTATTGTTTGCCTGTTGCTGAACCGCTGATTTTGGCCCATCTAGTACCTCATCGGCAATCACAACATTTCTACGAACGGGCAGGCAGTGCATGATTTTGGCGTTTGGTGCTTTTTGAAGGGCTTTATTATCTAATAACCAATGTGCTTTATCGTTAACGGTATGTCCATAAGGCTCATAAGCCGACCAATTTTTAACATAAACGATATCAGCATTGGCTAGTCCGTCAACCGGCTCATGCGAAATAGTGGCATTCCCACTAAAATCAGGATGCAATTCAAAGCCTTTTGGGTGCACGATTTGCAAATCAATATCATCTGCTTTGTTTATCCATTGAGCGAAAGAGTTTGCCACAGCTTGCGGTAATTTTCTAGGATGTGGTGCCCATCTCAGCGCTACTTTTAGCTTTTTTTTCTGCGGGAAAAGCTCACGAATTGTTACCAAATCGGTTAAACTTTGCAGTGGATGAAGGGTTGCCGATTCCATTGAGAGCAACGGAACCCCGGCATATTTGTTGAAATTGGTTATTAGCTGTTCATTATAATCGGCTTCTCTATCGGTTAAGGAAGGAAAAGCACGGATTGCCAATATATCTGCATAACCACCAATAACGGGTGCTGCCTCTTTCACGTGTTCGGCTTTGTCTGCATTCATGATGCTTCCATCAGTAAAATCTAGGCCCCAGCTATCACTAGAAACGTTCAAAATAGCTCGATCCATGCCTAATTTTGCAGCAGCCAAATCTGTACTTAGCCGAGTTCTCAAACTACTATTGAAGAACATCATGGCTAGACTTTTTCCTTTTCCAACTTCCCTATAATCTTCCGGATTTGCCTTAATAGCTAGTGCAAGTTGCACCAAAGCATCGATATTTGGCACGTCATTAACAGATATAAATTGTTTCATTGCAATATATAGATTAAAAGTTGCTAGCCTTAAGGTTAAGTCCGGTATCTTCTTCTAAATCGAACATTAGATTCAAGTTTTGAACTGCTTGTCCTACCGCTCCTTTTAGCAAATTATCAATAGCAGTAGTAACAATGATGTAATCGTCCTGTTTCTGTAAATGAACCAAGGCTTTATTGGTATTTACTACTTGCTTTAAGTTGATTTCATGGGAGGAAACATGCGTAAAAGCATGAAGCGCGTACCAAGCTTGGTAATGTTCAATCCATTCCGTTAGTGGACGCTCACTTTTGAAATAGGTAGTGGCAAAAATTCCTCTAGAAAAATTACCTCTGTACGGAATGAATAGAATATCTCTGTCGAAGTTGTCGCTTAGTTGATCTAAATGATGATACATCTCATCTAAATGCTGATGCGTCATAACCTTATAGCTGCTCATATTATTATCTCGCCACGGAAAATGCGAGGTACTGCTGGGTTTTTGACCAGCTCCTGTAGAACCGGTAATCGCACTAACATGAATATCGCTTTCCACCCAGCCTGCTTCTACTGCTGGTAACAACGCTAGTTGAATACAGGTGGCAAAACAACCCGGGTTTGCAATGGCATTGGCCATACGAATTTGTTTTCTGTTCAGCTCTGGAAGTCCATAAATATATTTGCGCCCGTAACCTTCTTCAACGGTGGTAGCTCTACGGAAATCAGCTGTTAAATCTATAATCTTTACTGATTCGGGAATTTCATTTTCAGCGATAAAAATCTTGGACTCACCATGACCTAAACAAAGAATAAGTGCATCTACTTTGGTGTGCCAACTCGATGAAAAGACCATTTCGGTATCGCCTTCCAAATCTCGGTGAACCGCTGAAATAGGTCGCTCTGCTTGAGAGCGGCTATGAGCATAAGAAATTTCTATATTTGGGTGATTTATGAGCAATCGTAAAAGCTCGCCACCTGTGTAACCAGCTGCACCAACCACACCTACGGTAATAAGGTTTGTTTTTCTATCCATTGTCTTGCCCTTTTATTGCTGCTTTTAGTTGTACTTGTTTCCAAATTCCGGTCTGATTTCCCGCAATTTTAGTAAATCCACGAACATCGTTGCCAGTCCAGCCACTATTCGTCTCTCCATACTTTCCAAAATCGGATGACATCAAATCGTAATCCGATTCTATTCCCAGCAACTCATAGCGATATGGGTATAAGCGTAAAAATACAGTACCCGTAACCGATTGCTGTGTATTGGTTAAGAAGGCTTCCATATCACGCATAACCGGGTCTAGCAATTGCCCTTCGTGTAACCAATTCCCGTAAAAAGCACTGATTTGGTCTTTCCAAGAGAGTTGCCATTTAGTTAAGGTATGCTTCTCTAGTAAATGATGCGCTTTAATAATGAGCACAGGCGCAGCGGCTTCAAAGCCTACACGACCTTTAATGCCAATAATGGTATCACCCACATGAATATCTCTGCCGATGGCGAAGGGTCCAGCAATTTTTTGAACGGCTTTTATCGCGTCAACTGGGTGAGCATACTTTGTCCCGTTTACCGAAATCAACTCGCCTTTTTTAAAGCTTAATCGCAGTTCTTCGGGCTCATTTTTGCTTAGCTGTGTTGGCCAAGCAGATTCTGGCAAATAACCATTAGAGTTTAACGTTTCAACGCCGCCCACAGAGGTGCCCCAAATACCTTGATTTATGGAATATTGCGCTTTCTTTGCGTCAATATCTATTCCCTTTTCCTTCAAATAAGCAATTTCTTGTTCCCGACTTAGCTCTTCATCACGAACGGGCGTCCAAATTTCTGCATTCGGGTGCGTAGCTGTGAAAATCATATCGAAGCGCACTTGATCGTTTCCCGCACCTGTGCTACCGTGGGCAATGACGTCAGCGCTAATTTCTAGGGCATATTCCGCCACTTTTTTGGCCTGAATAGCTCGTTCGGCACTCACAGAAAGCGGGTAGGTTTGGTTTTTTAGCACATTTCCGTACACCAAATAGCGCAAACACTCATCATAAAGCGGCACTGTTGCGTCAACCGAAATATGCTTTATTGCGCCCGATTTCAGGGCTTTAGTCTCAATTTGTTGCAGCTCTTCGTCAGAAAAGCCACCTGTATTCACGGTTATGGTATAGAGTTCAAGCTCTGCATCTGCGCCATATCTGCACGCGCAATAGGTGGTATCAAGTCCGCCAGAATAGGCCAATACAATTTTTTTCTTTTTCATCTGCTTTCTCGTAATAATAGGTTGTTCAGCTAAAAGGGGGTTTTCAGGTAATGTCCTTCATTTTTTAAACAATTTCAGAAGCGACCACTGCTTTAATTTCATCCAACGGTCGAAAAGATCAAAGTCTCTAAGCACGTTAAATCCATCGAATTTTTTGCTCTTTACTTTCTTTTTTGGATCATACAGCATTGCGGTACAAATACACATTTTGCGATTTTTGGCCGTAAGTATATCGTAGTTTACACAGCTCTTGCAGCCTTGCCAAAAAGCTTCATCTTGGGTTAGTTCAGAGTAAGTAACCGGCTGGTAATCTAGCTCTGAATTTATGCGCATTACCGCTAAACCGGTGGTTAAACCAAAGATTTTTGCATTGGGATATTTCTCTCGAGATAGCTTAAAAATAGCTCGTTTTATGCGTCTAGCTAGGCCTTGTCCACGAAATTCAGGTGCGACAATAAGCCCAGAGTTGGCTACATAATTGGCGTCGCTCCAAGATTCTATATAGCAAAAGCCTGCCCATTTGCCTTCGGGGGTAAAAGCAACAATAGCTTTGCCTTCTTCAATTTTTTTAGTAACGTATTCTGTGGTTCTAACCGCTATTCCTGTACCGCGTTTTTTGGAGGAATCGGACATTTCTTCACAGATTTCAGATGCATATTTGACATGGGTAGCATTGGCTACCATAATCGTAATGATAGGTGGTTTCAATGGTAAGAAAAGAGATAAAAAAGATGAATAAAAGAGTAACGGTAACATCAACACAAGGGTAACAAACCGTAGTAATATAAGGAGTTAGTGTTACAGGAATGGTACTTTATTTAAGCGAAAAGGGGTAGTTGCGTACCTACTAACAAACACTCAGTTACCAAACCTGTACCATTCGTCGTCGTCGGCTATCAACCTTCGAGGCAAAACGAATATTGCGGGTAAGTATATGATATATTGTGTTATTCATGATGTGTAATAAACGCTTTTTTTTACGCAAATAAAATGGCTATTTCCCTTTATTACAAGTAATTAAATGTAGAAACCGCTTTCCCAAAGACAATCTAGCCAATATGAGACTCATTACTTTCCTAAAAGACCTTTGGTATGGGGTAAAAATCTTCCCTATTTCCGTTATAGCCAGCATTGTTTTGGCATTTTTTATTCTAGGCTTAGAAGATCAAGAGCTTTTTGGGGAAAGCTTTTATAACTTTGCCATGTCGCATTTCCCTACTGCTATTTTTGCGCTTGTCTTTAGCCTGTGGTTGCACTTTAGAGAACATGTTGAACAAATAGCTAGAAAATCTACCACTTGGTCGGCGGTTCTCATCTTTGGCTTCATTCTAGATTGGGTAATACAGGATTTTGCAGCTGTTGAGTACGGCACAGCCGGAGCTGTTACCATTATCTTCTTTCTTGTGGCTGCCATAAGTATCGGTATTTTAAACTTTACTGCCCATAAATTTCGACCAGAACGTATTTTATACCAAGTGGCTATTCGCTTACTACTAACCTATGTGTTCTCCACCGTTTTATTTTTTGGTTTACTACTAGCTCTGGGCGGACTAAACCTACTGCTAAATATTGATGTGCCTGGATATGTCTATTTCAGAATGGCGGTGTTTGTACAAATAGTTGGTGCGACCCTAATTTTAGTTGGTCTAAGCGCCGATTTGAAAAGTCAAGATCTCCAAGAAGAGGCTAACTCAGTAATAGTTAGGCTTTTCAACTACATACTTATTCCGATGACCGCCATTTATGTTCTTATAACCCTTGGTTATCTATTTAGAAGCTGGTTTGGAGAAGGCACAGAAGCGGCTACATTAACATGGCTTTCATTGGGATACATTGCTTTTGCTTTCTTTACTTTTTTGGTAGGAAATTTACTACCAGAGGAGAAAAATGGCTGGTGGACACCCAACTTAAAACGGGCAAAACTAGTTTTTATGATGCTCATTTTACTAAGTATGGCGGCGGGAACTGTACAACTCATCAGCCAATATGGATTCACAATTAACCGCTTAATGTTGATGCTTTTCAGTCTATGGTTTGGTATCTCCATGGTTTTATTATTCAAAAACCCAAATCAAACTAGGCAGGTCTTTCAAAGTCTAGCCCTAATTACTTTAATTGGAATATTTTTAATCAACCAAATTCCTGTGAAAAGCCAAATGAATCGGCTTGCTGCAATTATACCAACACCAACTGCAGCCAACAATACGTTTACCATTGATGAACAAGAAGAGATTACTTCTATTGTTGAGTACTTACTGCAGAATCATCCAGCAGAAGCAAGACTAAGCAGCTTTTTAGGCATTGATTTCGATTCATCTCTTACGAATGGCTATGAAAAAAGTGCTTTTATTCTTGGTGATGTTTTAGGTATTAGTAAGGCTTCAACACTATTAGAGCGAAAGGATTTCTATTTATCTGAACCTACCGTTTTAGGCTCAGGTCTATATAAGCTGTCATATATTCAATTGTCTAAGCAGTCAGGCAGAGAGCAAGAATACAGCTTTACTGTTTCGGGAATAAATGCTCCAAACTATGACGTAAAATTTGATTCCACTCTTTCAACTATTTCTATAGTATCAACCATTAATAGTGAAATAGTACTAAGCCAAGAATTCCTTCC
>Ga0136561_1000054_pt1 | contig 40485 bp, 31 predicted proteins | sample AntRauMeHopE1498_FD_104641 | JGI IMG/M metagenome (GOLD analysis project Ga0136561, IMG submission 104641) | Saline lake microbial communities from Rauer Islands, Antarctica - Metagenome Hop E1 #498 | ecosystem: Environmental > Aquatic > Non-marine Saline and Alkaline > Saline | place... | reverse complement strand
TCTTAAAAGACTTTTTGGTGTCATTAGTATGAGTGGCTTTTTGAATGAAGCATTTTGCTTAGCCTGCTTGCGCAATAAGTGATAGTACTGTGCAGGTGTTGTAAGATTACAAACTTGCATATTGTCTTCAGCACACATTTGGAGGAAGCGTTCAAGCCTTGCCGATGAATGCTCTGGGCCCTGACCTTCGTACCCATGTGGCAAGTTTAAGACCACATCAGACCGTTGTCCCCATTTCTTTTCAGAGGCAGAGATAAATTGATCTATAATAATCTGTGCACCATTAACAAAATCACCGAATTGTGCTTCCCAAATAACCAAACTCGTATCGTTTGTTACAGAGTAACCAAACTCAAAGCCCAATACCGCAAACTCACTCAAATGTGAATTATACGCATAGTAGGTGCCTTGCTTTTCTGCTACGTTATTTAATGGAATAAAATTATGATCGGTTTCTGTACCGTGAAGTACAGAGTGCCTATGTGAGAATGTACCACGCTCTACGTCTTGCCCACTAATTCTAACCGTAAAGTCTTCGGTTAATAATGAACCAAAGGCTATGGCTTCTGCATAACCCCATTCAATTTTCTTCAGGTTTTTTTCAACTATTTCAGCTCGCTTAGCTAAAATTCGCAATAACTTCGGATTAGCATCAAAGTCTTGTGGAACTGTATTCAACTTCACAGCTATCTCTTTTAGTTTATCAACATCAAAGGTAGTGTCTGGGAATTTAGGCAGTTCAGCCTGTTTGGCTTCGTGGCGGCTTAGTAAGCGATCTGTAACTTCTAACGGCTTAGCATTTTTAGCGTCTTCAAAAGCTTCTTCTAATATTTGTTCAAAATCATTGATAATCTCGTCCACATCTGCTTGAGAAATTTTGTGCTTACGCATTAAGGTCTCAACATAGATATCACGCACTTTTTTGTGTTTATGTATAAATTTATACATCCCAGGCTGAGTAAAACCAGGCTCATCGCCTTCATTGTGTCCGTGTTGACGGTAACAGATAAGGTCGATGACAACATCTTTAGCGTATTTCTGACGATATTCTAGCGCAAGTTTGATTACGTGAACAGCAGCTTCAGGTTCATCTCCATTCACGTGGAAAATCGGTGCTAAAATGGTTTTAGCCAGGTCTGAAGCATACTCCGTAGAGCGACCGTCTTCAGGAAGTGTGGTAAAACCAATTTGATTATTGATAATCAAGTGAATAGTACCACCGGTTTTGTAGCCACGTAGTTGAGACATATTTAGCGTCTCTGCTACTACACCTTGGCCTGCAAAGGCCGCATCACCATGAATTAAAATCGGTAGATATTTACTCTCTGGATTTTCAAAATCGGAATGATCAATTTGTGCTCTTGCAGCGCCTTCAACTACGGGGTTAACCGCTTCCAAGTGTGAAGGGTTAGGTAGCAGCTCTAACTCGATATTATGACCGTTACTACACTCATGCATCCCTTTTTCTCCCAAGTGGTATTTAACGTCACCAGAACCTTGAATAGTATCCGGGTCAATATTCCCACCAAACTCAGCAAACACTTTTCTGTAAGGCTTATTCAATGTATTAACTAACACATTCAAGCGCCCACGGTGAGCCATTCCGAAATAAGCTTTCTTGACCTCGTACTCTCCTGCTTCCTCTAGCAAGTAATGCAGCATTGGGATAAGTGTATCTGCACCTTCCAAAGAAAAACGTTTATGCCCAATAAACTTTTTGTGCAAATACTGCTCAAATGCCATTGCTTGGTTTAGCTTGTGCAGAATAACTTTTCGATGGTCATTCGTAAATTCGGTTTTATTGCCTGTAGATTCCATTCGCTCACGAATCCAACTCAGCTCATCTTGGTCAAGAATATGCATGTATTCAGAACCGATGTTGCCACAATAGGTTTCTTTCAACAAGCTACTAATCTGGCGTAAAGTCGCTTTTTCATAGCCACCTAAACCACCACAATAGAACTCACGGTCTAAATCCCACATACTTAAGCCGTGGTATTCAAGCTCAAGCTCAGGCGAAGATCTTTGGGAACGATCTAATGGATTTATATCTGCAAGAACATGGCCTCTTCTGCGATATTGGCCAATTAAATTCATCACAGCAGTAGTCTTTTTATTCTGCTCTGTAGTAGAAGATTTGCCGTCTAAAAAGCCTGTATAATTATCACGGCCAAAAGGAATTGGCTCAGCGGCTATACCTAAATCACTAAAGATATCTCCATAAAAATTATCTGCGCCGTTAAGTAATTCATGTACTTTCTTTAAGAACCCGCCTGATTCAGCGCCCTGTATTATTCTGTGATCATAGGTGCTAGTAACGGTCATTACCTTGCTAATGCCCAAGTGATTCAACACTTCCTGGCTCATTGCATGGTACTCAGCCGGATAATCTATAGCGCCGGTAGCAATTATTGAGCCTTGACCTTCCATCAAACGAGGCACGGAAGACACCGTGCCAATCATACCCGGATTGGTTATAGCAATGGTTGTTCCTGAATAATCATCTAGATCTAACTTCCCAGCGCGTGCACGGCTAATTAGGTCGTAAAAAGCAGCCAAGAATTCGGCAAAATTCATGCTATCAGCAGCTTTTATATTTGGAACAATAAGGCGCCTGTTACCTCTTTTATCTTCCAAATCTATGGCAATTCCCAGGTTTATATGTGCAGAAATAACTCTAAATATGCCGTTATCGTCTTTTTGATAAGCATGATTTAGCGTCGGGAAATCCTTTAGCGCCTTTACAATAGCCCAAGCTATATAATGGGTAAATGTGGTTTTGAATTGACCAGAATTCGCTTGGTGCTTGTTTATCACCTCACGGTCTTCAATCATCATTTTAACTGGCACCACACGTAAAGAGGTTGCTGTTGGTATGGATAAACTCTGATCCATATTCTCAGCAATTTTAGCAGATACACCCGTAATTTTCTTGAGTTCTGTACCAACTGGTGGTTCACTAGCCACTTTCTTCTTAGGCGCCGGTTCTGGAGAGCTAGTAGTAGCTTCTATCTTTTCAGTAGGCGCTACGTCAGTAGGTGTAGAATCAGTAGTTTGAACCCCTTCTAATTCATCGAAATAGGTACGCCAATAAAGCGGTATTTCATCGGGGTTGCTCTTATATTGTTTGTACAGCTCTTCAACAAGAGCGGCATTAGGACCAAAGACAGCTTCTAAAGATTTCAAAGTGTTATACTCGAGGAAATAGACGGTTAAAAGTATGTTCGAAATGACGCCAAATATACGCTTTTCATTTTAAAGAATCGTGTGCAAAATTCTTGTGGAAGCGTTATCTGACTGTCTTTGATAAAGGTACTATCTTTCAACTGCACGTATTGCTAAAAAAAATAAAAAAATTCATGCAAAATCAGGAAAATGATAGCCAAGAAAGTGTATCTGAAGAAGTAGTATCAGACTTCAAATCGCTTACTAGGCAAATGGTTCATCTAATTAGAGAGGCCGTTGGCGCTGCTACAACTATGCTTGTTTGGGTTAATCACAGTAGGCAGCAATTTGTCTTGGCGGGAAGCTCCACCACCAAAGTGAATACCTTATTCCAAGATAGAACGCCATTTAATGAACATTTTTTACATCCCTACCAGCAATTAACGCAATCGCTGCTTTTAAATGTAGATAAACACCTCACAAGGTTAGAGTTGGATCATTATTTCAATGGCGTTCCTATAGATTATGTTGGCCTATTTCCCATAGTATCTCAAGGCGAGACAATAGCTCTATTTGTTTGTGATTTTGAGCATGAACCCCAAAGCGATATCCTAAAACGCTGTGAAAGACACGTTCAGACCTACGCCAGGGTATTAAACAACTATATGCAGCTTACAGAACTTCAAAGGGATGAAGAGACCTGGGCTGAGCATGACACGGAGCTTGATGGGCTTGTTAACGAAGCCGACGAAATAAAGGCAACCATTGCAGCTTGTGACCAGATTGCGCAGGCCAGCAAAGCCGAACGTGTATTATTTGTGGCTCAGCATAACAGCAAATGGACTTGTATTCACCAAATAGACCAAGATCTAAACCTGAATCCAGACCTATTAGGCGCCATTGTGGCCGAAGACTCTTTTGTGATGGATACCCTGCAAGCTGGAGAATCCTCTTTAGTGGTTCAAAATGAAAACCGCCCAAGATTGTTACATATTAGAGAAAATTTACAGGGATATAGCTGCCTTGCTATTCCGTTGAATTTAAAATCAAGACGACAGGGTATTTTTCTAATCGCCGATAAAAATCCTTATTTAATAAATGACATTAAAAGGCATAAGATTAAAGATGTTGTAAGAGTGTTATCCCTTCGCTTACAAATTACGCTCACAGATTCGTTTAAAGCATACCTCTGCAATACCCATGATATGGTTTCAGACGCGTGGCTAGAATCACTTACCAAGTATGAGAAGCAATTGCCTCTTCCTTTTATAGCCCTCTTTTCCCTTAAAAACATTGCAAATTTCAAGGTAAACAGAACCAATTCTATTATTAATAAGCTAAGGCAAGACCTAGTTGACACGCTTATGCCCTTTCATGCGGGTTTAAGCGGATTAACTACTGAACATGCAGATTTTGTGTACGAAAGTATGATTTGGAATACCACCGAAGCAGAGCTTTTAGACTGGAAGAACACTATATCTAATAAATTAGTAACGGTTTTTTCGAATTATTTCCCGCAGGGAACAGAGAAACCGCAGCTGCAAATGCGCTTTAAGCAACTAAAATTAACTGAAGACTGGTTACAGCAGAAAAGAAGTCTATTATGATTAGGTTTCAAGTTTGGGTGGAATATGCCTATATTGCAAGCTTGATATTTACGTCTTCAATTTAAAATTTCATTTAAAGGTCGTCTGTGGCAAAAAAGAAGAAAGATTCCACCTCATCAGGTATCCCATCACGTGAATCCGAATCTCTGGACCGCTATTTACAGGAAATAGGCAAAGAAAGTCTAATAACTCCGGATGAAGAGGTTCGTCTAGCGAAACTTATCCAGGCAGGAAATCAACGTGCGCTTGAATCGCTAACCAAAGCGAATCTTAGATTTGTTGTATCTGTTGCTAAACAGTACCAAAATCAAGGCCTATCTTTAGGAGACCTTATTAATGAAGGGAACTTAGGCTTAATAAAAGCAGCCAAAAGATTTGACGAAACACGTGGTTTTAAGTTTATTTCTTATGCCGTTTGGTGGATTAGACAGTCTATTTTACAAGCATTAGCTGAACAGAGCCGAATTGTTAGGCTTCCGCTTAACCGTGTTGGCGCATTAAACAAAATTGGTAAAGAGCTTTCGAAGCTTGAACAAGAATACGAGCGTTTGCCTTCTGCGGCTGAGCTGGCAGAAAGTCTTGAGATGACCGTAACAGAAGTTGCTGATACACTCAAAATTTCTGGTCGTCACTTATCAGTAGATGCTCCATTTGCTCAGGGTGAAGATAATCGTCTATTAGATGTACTCGAAAATGAGGAGACACCATCCCCAGACAACGAGCTAGAAGGTGAATCTTTACAAGTTGAGATCGAAAGAGCTTTAGCTAAACTAACTCAAAGAGAAGCAGAAGTAATTCGTCTGTACTTTGGCATTGGTCGTGAACACTCATTAACGCTTGAAGAAATTGGAGAACGCTTCGATTTAACCAGAGAGCGCGTTCGTCAGATTAAAGAAAAAGCACTGCGCAAATTGCGCCATCACAATAAAAGTGCTGCACTAAGAGCGTATTTAGGTTAATTAACCTAAACAGTATTCTTTTTGATTTTAAAAGCCGTTCTTTGAACGGCTTTTTCTATTTATAGCAATGTTAGCGGCTTCCCTGATTACACTTTTTTGTGTGTTTTATTTCAGGTCTTTATTTTACTTAGCATCTTAAACGGTATAAAGCGTATTTCAACCATCTTACCCACAGATAGATAATGGCAACGCCCTAAAATAATCGCCAGCTAAATAGTACCTTATAATGTTGTATTAAAAATCCCTTTTGCGCATCACTTGCTAATTTTACTATGAAGCTCAACGCTAATTTACCTCTGTTTTGTTTGTTCCTACTGAGCAGTTTATTCATCTACTCTGTTAGCTACAGCCAAAAAATAGGATTTACTCAATACTCTCTAGAGCAAGGTTTGAGTGAGGCTGAAGTTCGTCAAGTTATACAAACCAAAGACGGTTTTATGTGGGTAGCCACTAGGTATGGCTTGAATCGGTTTGATGGCAATACTTTTGACACCTATTACACAGAAGATGGGTTGGTAGATAATAAGATTCATAGCCTCTTTGAAGATCAACACCAAACGCTATGGATTGGAACAGCAAACGGTATCTCAGCTTATAAAGAAGGCCTTTTTTACACGCCTGCTGGTTTAAGAATTCTAGAAGGAACCATAATTGAAAGCCTTTTTGAGGATGTGCAAGGTCATATTTGGATTGGCACTGATGGTATGGGTGCCTATAAATGGAATCCTGATACTAAAGAGCTCATAAATTTTACTACCGAAACAGGCCTCAGTAACGACCGAGTAAGAGATATCCTACAAACTAAAGATGGGGTTATATGGCTAGGTACTAGAAACGGTCTAAATGGCTATCTAAACGACACATTCAGGCATTATTTTGAAAGTGACGGCTTAGCAGACAATAAAATACGCGCTCTTGCAATCTCTGTTACAAATGAACTGTTAATTGGCACTAGAGGCGGACTTTCTGTCTTCAAAAATGGGTTATTTATTAACTATGGCCCAGAAAATGGCCTGTATTCTCAAAAAATTACCTCTATTGGTGTTGGCACAAATGGTATTACTTGGCTGGCTACAGAAGATGGTATTACCAGCATGATTGGAGATAGTTTCAGAATTTATAATCTGCTAGATGGGCTGCCCGTTAATATTTACCAAAGTGTTTGGATAGATAAACACAATCAAGCGTGGTTTGGCAGTTTTGGCTCGGGTTTAATTAAGATGATTGGCGACCAAGTTCTGAGATATGATTCTGAGTTTCCATTTCCTGAAAGAGTTATTAGGTCTATTGCTGTGAAAGATCAACGCAACCTATGGCTTGGAACTTATGGTGGGGGGCTTGTAAAGTTAGGAAAAGACAATTCCGTGCGTACATATAGAATGTCTAACGGCTTAACAGATGACAAAGTTTATAGCTTATATGCAGATAATGACGATCTCTGGATTGGCACACAAGGCGGACTAGATTTATTGACAAATGATAGAATCATAAATTTTTTCCCAGATATACTGCCTTTCAGAAAAATACGTGATATTGCCAAAAATGAGAATAGTCTGTGGTTAGCAACCTACGGAGATGGCTTAATTAACTTTGATATAAAGAGCCAAACCTACGAGCAGCTTACGGTTAACTCGCATAATTTGCCTAATAATACCCTTGAACAAGTACTTATAGATCAGCAAAAAAATATATGGATTGGTACGTATAGCGGTATTGCAAAAATCTCCAGTGATTTAACAAAAACAACTACCTACACCATTGAAGATGGGCTACCAAACAATGCCGTCACCAATATTAGCGAAGACCGTTCAAATAATATTTGGGCTAGTACCTACAAGGGCATTGTTAGAATAAATGGTGATGAAGTTTTGGCTTTTGACGAGTTCTCTGGTTTGCCGGGCGGCCTCTGCTTTTTCATTATACAAGATAAATGGGATGACGCCTTATTTTGGATAGGAACCAACGTTGGCCTAGTTCGCTTTGATATAAATGCGTTTTTTGCAGGAAATGATGCTTTTATGATTTATGATGAAATGGATGGTTTACTCAGAGGAGAGTTTAATGAGGGAGCCGCAGCTTGGTATAACGACCGTTTGACCATTGGTACGGTAAATGGAATGATGTCTATTGATACCAGAGAATTTATTCCTGAAACTCTTCCCCCTTCCATTTTATTGACTAGTACCCAAGTAGTTGGCGTGCCCATAGACTCACTTTCACGATTAAGCTTAAGCCATGATCAAAATTTCCTAACCTTTGATTACAAAGGCTTTGACTTTATATCTCCTGCAAAAATTAGTTATGAGTATAGACTAACACCAATAGAAAAAGGCTTTAATAAAACAAATGAAAACCGGGTTCGGTATAGCGCATTACCACCAGGAGATTATTGGTTTGAGGTACAAGCCATAAACAATAGTGGGTTAAAAACACCTGTGCCTGAAAGATTACATTTTGTAATTCACCCTCCATTTTGGCAACAGTGGTGGTTCCTAACTATTTTAATGATTCTTGTAGCTGGTGTTATTGTTTTCATCTACAATTATTTTCGAATTAATCGATTAGTAGACATTGAACGAATGCGAGTACGTATAGCCTCTGATTTACATGATGATGTTGGGGCAACACTAACAGAAATTGCCCTGAATACCGATTTTTTAATGGCCACTAACGCTTCAAAAGATATGGAACAGCCTCTTTTTGAAATTGGTGGTTTAGCCCGGAATGTTGTTTCCAGTTTAGATGATATTGTCTGGTCTATTGATGCCAGAAATGATACCGCTGGCGACCTAGGAGATCGTATCCAAGACACTGCGAGCCATGTATTTAGAAATCAAAAAACAAAATTACATTACGAATTTGACTCCTCAAATACGGCCAAAACATTACCTGTAGAAGTACGGGAAAATGTATTTTTAATCGTAAAAGAAGCGCTTAATAATGCATCTAAATACGCAAATGCTTCAAATATTTGGGTGCAAATTGCTTTTTCAAAAGGTCAACTTGAAGTACGAATCAAGGATGATGGAATTGGTATAAATAACCATATCAATGAGCGAAAAGGTAATGGTATGCTTAACATGAAGATGCGAGCGCAACGTATAGCTGCAATTTTGGATATTAAAAGTAATAATGGTACAACTATCCGTTTATCAAATATTCGGGTATAGTTAAAAGAATAATGGAGTATTTATGATCCGTGTTGGCATAGTAGAAGACAAAGCAAACATTCGCACTTTAATAACCAAGTTCTTGGACATGCAAAGTGATTTTGAGCCCGTTGCTGCCTATGAGTCTGTAGAGCTAATGTTAGAGTACCTCAAGAATCATAAGCTTGACGTTATCCTCATGGATATTCAATTGCCAGGAATGAGTGGTATAGAAGGCATTAAAATTATCAAAAGAGACTATAGCGAAATTGAGATAATAATGCTCACCATCTATCATGATTCACATAAGATTTTTGATTCATTAATGGCTGGTGCCTCTGGTTACCTACTAAAACACACCTCGCTACCCGAGATCAAAGAATCGATTGAGCTACTTATGAAAGGCGGCGCTCCTATGTCTCCGCAAATTGCAAGAAAGGTAATTGAACACTTTAATACACCGAAAATACGCCCCGACTCAGGTTTAACTAATCGTGAGCAGGACATAGTGAACGGTTTAGTTGATGGACTTAGTTATAAACTTATAGCTGACCGTTTTAATATCTCGTTAGATACGGTTAGGGCTCACATCCGAAATATCTACAAAAAGCTGCACGTAAACTCAAAAGCAGAAGTCATAGCAAAATCACTAAAAGGCGAAATCTAACACATAGCATATAGCATATCGTTACCACTTTAAACGGAGACCGTCATGAAACAGCAAATTAAACTACTAACACTACTTATAGGTACTGTGTTTCTAACAGGCTGCTACACAGAATTGGCGGTACTAAATACTTCAGAACCCGGGTATACTTCTAAAGCGCGTGACTTTACCAATAGCGATACTGAATATAACAGACTATCTGCTGTTAGAGATTACACTACCAACCCAAACGCCGAGAATATCTATTACGAAGACGAGCAAGCAGTTGGTGTTTTTGTAGACTACGACAATGTACCTGCTTCTGGGTACATGGGCGTAAATCCAGATATCAGCAACAGAGAACTCGCTGAGTTAATTGTAGACTCCAGAGACAATACACGAAATTTGGCTTGTGATCCTTTATATTTTGATGAATTTAATTGCCAAGACCAATTTTTATTTCAAACTGGAAATAGGTTCAATCGCTTCGGTATGTTCAACCAGTTCAACAGATTTGGTATGGGTGGCATGGCCTTCGGCAACTCATTCTATGACCCTTTCTGGGGAAATAATATGTGGTGGAACTTTGGCCCTGGCTTTGGGTTCTTTAATGATCCTTTCCACTCACCCTTTGCTTTTAATGGAATGGGCTTTGGTGGCTTTGGTTTTTCGCCATTTGGCTGGGGCAATAATTGGGGCGGTGGTAATAACGGTGTTTTTGTACCCGTTGATAACAACAACAACAACCTTGCTAATAATGGCCGAAACGCAAGAGGTTCTAGTGTAGGTCGCGCCTTTGTGAGAGATAGATCAGATGCTAGGGGTAATGCTAAGATTGATAATTCTAGTGTTAGAAGTGCTAGAACTACGGCAGCTACAAGTTCAATAGCTGGCATGAGAAATTCTTACACTACAACAACAGGTGTAAGTAGAGCCGCACGCACGCCAAGTACAAGTCGCATATCTACAACAAATAGATCCTATACCAGACCTAGCTCCGCATCTACCTACAATAATACGACTACACGTAGAAGATATTTCCCTTCAAATGCGGCCGCAAGCACTGCTAGAAGCTCATCTACTTACAATAGTAACACTTCTAGATCTTCTTACAGCAGAACCAATAACCGCTCATATAGAACCAACTCTTCTAGCTACTCTACACCAAGAAGTAGCAACGTAGGTAGTAGAACTAGATCTTCATCATCATCTTCTGTAGGCAGATCATCATCTGGTTCAACGTCTAGGGGATCTTCTTCTAGAGGCTCTACTACCACTAGAGGTAAAAGAGGAAACAATTAAACCTAGACATACGCATGTATTCGTAGGTTCTAAGACAAATTTTCAATAAAATAATTACACTTCTAACCGCTAAACTTGATAGATGTTTTGGTTTAGCGGTTTATCATACAACTCTTTATTACTCAAATCACAAGGACTCCCATGAGTATTTCTGGTTTCAATAGGGCTAAATCCGTAAAATATTCTGTTTTTCCCCTACTTATAATTTTATTTTTTACGATAGAATTATCTGCTCAAAATATATTTGATGCTATTCGTTACTCTCAAATAGGAACAGGAAAAGATGCTTGGTCTTCCGCACTTCCGGGTAGGGGCGTTTCTCAATATGCTGGCTCAGGTACCTTCATGGATAACCCAGCTGCTGCAGCTTTCGCTGAAAACAGCCATGTTGATTTCTCCTTGGTTTTTATTAATGCGCAAAGTGAAGGCCAGTTTTTGGGGAATAATTTTGATAATTCTAATGGAAGACCGGCTATTGGGAATCTTCACTATTCCTACAAATACCCAACAAACAAAGGTAGCCTGGTTATCGGTGGTGGCTATAATAGAGTAGCTCTTTTTGACAGATACCTAAATGCTGCAGGCTTCAACGACACCCATTCTATCACCGATTTATTTGCGCAAGACGATTACTACTATAATGCTGCCTTTAATACCTTTGCCATAGATACTTTACAAGGTGGTTTTCCTGAATCTGCTTTAAGAATAGACGGGTTTAGAGGCATAGATCAATATGTTGAGGTTATTGAGCAAGGCCAAATGGGTGAATGGAGCTTATACTCAGCGCTAGAGTTTAGAGAAAATTTCATGGTGGGTATTAGTGTTGGTTACCAAACCGGCACCTATAATTACCGAAGAAACTTCAACGAAATTGATACAGAAAACGCCTATAATTTTAATGTGACCGACTACGATATAGATTTTATTCAGACATCAGATCGTATTGATACAGATTTGGGCGGACTTATGGTTCGCCTTGGAGCGGCATATAAACTTGGTTTCTTACAACTAGGTGGATCAATTGAATTGCCAAGTATGCTGCAAATTCGAGAAGATTATTCTACAGAAATTACGACCATTTTTGACAGAGAAGAAACCAGCGAACCCACTCAACGTTTTGATAACTCATTCGAATATCAAATCAATAGACCCGTTCGTTATAAATTAGGTGCAACCTTAACGCCTTCACCTGCATTTGCGCTTTCTGCAGCCTATGAATATATGGACTACTCTAATATTGAATTTGATGGGTTGCAGAGTTTTAGGCTAGAAAATGAGCTTAGCTTAGCCGTAACAAACGCCCTCAGAGGTGCTTCTAACTATCACGTATCGGCTTCCTACAACGTGCCAGATAGTTATGAGCTGAGAGCCGGTTATTCTATTATACAAAGTGCAGAAAGAGATTTCGATTTAACTGAACAAGAAATTTTCAGCCTAGGTGCAGGAATAGATTTATATCAAGGCTGGCAAATGAATTTCAGTATTATTGGGAACCGATTCCAAGACGTATACACCGCTTATGAGGCATTTGTAACAGGTGATCCAACACTTTATGCATTACAGGCAACAGAGAGTATTTGGCGCTCTCAGATATTTGTTGGTTTTAACTACAGTTTTTAAATTATTTGTACAAACTGTAGAAGCTCAAAATCAATAAATGAGCTTCTGTTCATTTAGACTTTCCTACTTAAGTAAACTTATGGGAATACTTGAAATCCATTGAGTATTACTTATTAGCACAACTCTGTAAACTCCAGAAGGTTGATTTGATAAATTTAGTGGGAATTGATGACTTCCACCCTCATAATTGGTAAACATTGAAGACTCCTGAACAACTTGCCCTAACATATTAACAACCTGATACCTAATTGAGGCCGGTTCACGTAGACTAAACTGTACCGTTGTTGTAGGATTAAACGGATTTGGATAGGCTTTTATAGAAAATGCATTTGGTAGTTCTGAAAGTGATTCAACAGAGGTGTCCGTGCCCATTTTAAGATCCGCAACTACCGGATAATGATCAGATGTAGTATCACCAAAGCCCGAACCAATGTAGCTTTCAGGATTGTGCACAAAAACATCGGTTCCCGTAAGCTCTTCTTCTAATTCATTGGTTATGGTTATGTGATCAATCATTTCACGGAAGGAAACCGTAGATCTACGGTTTTCAGCTGAAAGTTTGCCGCTTAAAATATTAAAATCTGCAGGATCTTGAACAAATCTACGGTACGGCGTTTGCTCATTGTTAAAGATAGAAACATCAACATCGTCGTTATAATCGCCCAGGAATATGATGCGCTCAGTATTTCTATTATTACTTATGTATGTATGAAGATCATCTGCAGCATCTTTACGCCTGTTGTACGATTCACTGTCACTGAAAGCTTTTGCGTGTATGTTTATCAAGCGAATTCTAGTGGCCGTACCCATTTGATTGGTATAATTCACCAACATCACATAAGGGAACCTATTAGCCCAATCAAAAGAACTGAGGCCTTCATCAGCGTCCCAGGCACCTTCTTGAAAGACCTGGAATGCGTCTGACTTAAGTAAGTAAACCATTTTTTGTGGGCCTGTAAGGTGTGTTGGAACATACACATCATAATCTAAACTGTAAATCTGCGATAATCTATCGGCTAACGATTGCAGTGAAGCTCTATCTCTAACTTCTTGCAAAGCAATTAAATCTGGCTTCAATTCGTCTATTACTCTAGCCGCGTTAATGCGTTGAATAGATTCGTTGGAAGGTCCACTTCCCGTAGAGCCAAACCACTCAAGATTCCAAGTAACAACGCGTAGTGTATTGTCGTCATCTTGTGCTATTAGAGGAAGTGAGAGAAGGAAAAATGAGAAAAGAAGGAGTGTTGGCTTCAAAGAACAGTAACGCATTTGCTTGATTTATGTGTTTTAAGTAGTAACTACTTACTCAGCGTAGACTTAACTTTCTGAGCATGGTTAGAGGTGGGACTTTAAGCAGATTTAATGTGCCAAGATAACCTATAAATACGACGCCTAGAATTATAAATAAGCCTCCGTATAATAGTGGGCTCCAGCCGGTAAAGGCGCTGATTTTAAAGAACCAGAGATTTAAGGCAAATGAGCCTCCTAAAGCTAATATCAAACCAGCAAAAACACTCAGACTAGCTAGTGCCGCATATTCGGTGGTAATAATTTTTTTAATGGTACCAGATTCAGCACCAATAGTTCTAAGCAGTAAACTTTCTGCCATGCGCATTTGCTGCGTAGCTCTGATGCTTCCTGCCAAAACGATAAGCCCAATCAAGACACTGAGTGCACCCATTACTTGAAGAATAGCTGAGAGCTTGTTTAGCAATGAGCGTACTTCTGAGAGTAAGGCTGTAACATCTAAAGTAGAGGCGTTGGGAACTGCTTGAACCATGGCGGTTTGCACGTCAGCTCGCATTTTAGCATCATCGGCTCTACTGACCATAACTCGTATTTGCGGGGCGTCGTCTAGTACTCCATTCGGGAAAATCATAAAGAAATTGGGGGAAATTTGCTGCCAATCTACTTCCCTAGAACTGCTAATGACACTAGCTAAAGGCACGCCTTGAACATCCCACACCAGTGTATCACCAATGCTAATCTCTAAAGATTCCATAACACCTAACTCAGCAGATACAGGAACAGGTTGATTAGCAAAATCCCAGGTTTTCACCCAATCCCCTTCCATTAAAATCTCACTCTCAGCCAGAGTATCCCTATAAGAAGATCGATACTCACGGTTTAATGCCCAGCGCTCTCCAGTAAATGATGAATCTTGTTTTAAGGCCGAGGTTGTTTTCCCGTTAATTGAAGCCAAACGCATAGTAACAATGGGCACATCTTGAATTACGGGTAATCCATACTTATCTAGAACAGCTACCGCGTCTGCACGCTGGTCATTTTGAATATCAAGAAAGATTAAGTTTGCCGCATCTTGCTGTTTATCAACCTCTAACAAAGAAAGTAAACTCTGCTGACTTAACACCAAAATTCCCATTATTAATACACCTGTTCCTACCGTTACAACCGTTGTAAGGGTTTGATTATTTGGTCGGTAAAGATTAGCTAAGCCCTGTTTTATTGAATAAGGAAGCGAGCCAGATCGTACTTTAAAAGCTAGCCAAACCATAGATTTGCCTATTGCCGTTAAAATGGCCACAGCCGTAACTAAGCCAAGTATGGCAAAAAAGGCCAATTTAACATCACCTACTAAGGCATAAGCAAGAGCAAAAGTCAGAACGGCAATTAAGCTGTTTGCAATTATCTGGCTCTTCAGCGGAATATGCATGGTTCCTGTTGCATCGGCTCTAATTGCTTGCAGAGGGGAAACTGCGCCAAGTGCTTGAAGTGGTGCCCAAGCAAATATCAAAGAGGTAGTTAAGCCCGTTATCATCCCTAACGAAATAGCGTTGTATGATAGGGCAAATTCAATTTCGCTATTGGTAATTTGTTCAGCTAAAAAAGGTAATCCATACTGCAAAAGAATTCCTGAAAAGACCCCTATTAGCGAGCCAATAAAGCCAAAAATGAGCAATTGAATCCAATAAACGGCCTTTGCTCTATCTGGGGTTGCACCTAAACAACGCAGTACCGCAATAGCGTTAAATTTTGATTTTAAGAATCTATTTATAGTAACAGAAACACCAATCATTCCTAAAATTATAGCGCCAAAGCCTACTAAATTTAGGAAGTTGAAAATATTGTCTAACGCTCTACCCACTTGCCTGCGTTGACTCAAATACGTATCCACATCTGCTCGATACGTCTCTAAATTTTTCCTCAAATCTTTCCGCAGCGTGTCTAGTTCCGCAGGAATTACCTCATCGGGCTTTGCAAACTTAAAGAAGGTAGTGTACTCCACTCTCGAGCCAGGTACAATGAGTTTTGTCTCCTCAATATCTGCATAAGGCATCATAATTCTTGGGCCAAGCACGGAAAAAGAAGGGCTAGATCCTGAGAGTTTACCAATACTGCCAAGAACTTTAAACATCTTTCTTCCCAATTTCAGGCTATCGCCTGGCTTTATTGCGAGTTGAATGAATAGCGATGGGTCTGCTAATATACCTTCCCCCTTTCTAAATTTAGCAAGTGCATCGGTTGGTTCTGTGTCAAACTCACCATAAAAAGGCATATTTCCTTTTATAGCTTTTATTCTAGACAGCCTGCTAAATCCTGAGCTTGGTGCATAAGCCATAGAGCCAAATGAGACTTCTTCGGCTTGCTCTTGAATGGCAATTTTCTCTTCTATATCGCTCAAATAAAGCGAATCTGGCAGGTATGAATTTGCACCAACAGAAAGATCTGCCCCAAGTAAGCTCTTACTTTCTGCGTCAACCTGCATATTTAGGTTATCACGTAAACTGTTGACCGCAACTATCGAACCAATAGCAATGGCTAATGACCCCATGAGTACGAACATACTTCCCCAAGAAGCTCGAACTTCTTTCAGGGCTGTTTTATAAGCCCATTTATCAAACCCAAAATTCTTCATACTGTTATTTAGCTATGTACTTCCATTAATTGCGATACATCATTCACCGTATTTGATACAACTGAACCACCCTTTAACGATACTACACGATGACATTTTGCCGCCAAATCTGCGTTGTGAGTTACAATGACCAAGGTTGTTTTGTAGGTTTTGTTCAGAGAAAACATCAACTGTTCAATATTTGCTCCGTTTTCTGCGTCTAAATTTCCTGTTGGTTCGTCCGCAAATAATACTTTTGGTTGGGTTATAAAAGCTCTAGCTAGTGCAACTCGTTGCTGCTCACCACCACTTAACTGGCTCGGGTAATGATCTGATCTATCAGATAGTCCAACCTGCGCTAATAACTCGTTAGCTTTTGAATATGCTGCTTTATCGCCCATCAGCTCAGCCGGAACCATTATATTTTCTATAGCAGTTAGTGTAGTTATGAGCTGGAAGTTTTGAAAGACAAAACCGATGTTTCGATTTCTAAAAACTGCGCGTTCTTCTTCTGTTAGTTTATGAATATCGGTACCAAATAGTTTAATTGAGCCCGAAGTAGGATCATCTAAAGCTGCACATATACCAAGCAGTGTTGTTTTACCGCTACCCGATGGACCAATAATTGCAGCAGTTTCGCCTTCGCTTATGGTGAAACTAACTTCCTTTAAAACCTGTAAAGGTCGGTCGGCACTAATAAATTGTTTGGTTATTTCTTGAACTTCAATCATATTCGAACGGCAAAAATATTTTGGTGTTTAACTAAGTAATGCTAGATAACAGAACCAATAACAATGGTAAATCATTTAATGACAAAAGTACAATCATACGGTTTAAATAAGGCAATGGTTTCTGTTTTTGCTTTACTTGCGGCTTTTTTGCTAACTAACGGCTTACCAACAGTTCAGGCTCAGAATAAGCGTGTTTTATTCTATGGCGATTCTATTACAGCTGGCTATGGTTTAGATAAAGAACAAGCCTTCCCAGCTCTTTTACAAGACAAAGCAGATTCATTGGAAAAAGACTGGACCATCCTAAATGGCGGGTTATCAGGAGAAACTAGTGCTGGTGGTTTAAGACGTATAAATTGGGTGATTCAACAACCCATTGATGTATTTATTCTTGAATTAGGCGGGAATGATGGGCTCAGAGGCATGTCTACCGATGATAGCTACGTCAACTTGTCTAAAATTCTTGATACGGTAAAAGCTAAATACCCTCAAGCAAAATTAGTGGTTGCTGGAATGCAGATGCCTCCAAATATGGGTGAGCGATATGCCAAAGCTTTTTCTGGAATGTATCCAAAATTGGCGAAGGCTTATGATGCCTACTTAATTCCATTCATTTTGGAAGATGTAGGGGGAATTAAAGACCTAAACCAGGCAGACGGCATTCACCCGACCGCCGAAGGGCATCAAATTATTGCAGATAACTTATGGGAAGACTTAATAAAAATATTGCGTTAGATGTGGAAATAAAAGGGTTCTAGCTTTTGGTGAAGTGATGATTACGTCACAAAGATTTTAGCTTTTAATACCAACTGCGTGTTGTTATAGCTTCAAAAAAGTCTTTATGCCAAAAATAATCACTTTACTAAATTTACCAGCGTAGCGCCCCAACCGCCGCCGTCTTCGCCAGCGGTTTTAAAGCCAGCTACACGTTTATCTGCAGCTAAAAGCTCAGAAACCCGCTTTCGTTGAACGCCTTTTCCTTTCCCATGAATTACTCTGAGTTGATAGATTTTCTTTTCTATGCAGGCGTTAATGTACTCGTTTAATACGCTGGGAATATCTGATGGCTTGAAGACATGAAGATCTAGCGTACCATTTATGGGATATTCTACTGGGATTGGGTCTTCTGTGTGTTCGTCTTCCATAAGTGTAAATAGAAATTATCTCTTTGGGATATTAGGATTCGGGGGCATACTTCGATTGTTCAGTAGGCGGAAATCATCCCACTGAGATGGGTGGTTCTATAGATCAGCCTCTGCTAAGGCCCCTAAAGCTATCAGGAATAGAAATAACGCTCAAACCTGAGCTTCTCTTTTCCTATTTCTTCATTCTCAATATTAAGAAACCTCCCTGCACTCGCCCTGCTAAGGCAAATCAGAGCACAGAAAGACGTATGAACAAGAATTCTTCTTTTTTTCGCAGGTATAGAGTACCGACTTTTTATTGGAGAAATTGATTCTTCAATTTCACTGGATTCCTAGCAGTCAATCCGCTGATGTATTTTGATGCAGAATGACTTTATTCTTTGCGTTAATTATTGCTCAAATTGCACCAATTCGCCATCATCTTTCTGTAATTGAAGCCCTTCTTCAGCTGAAGTGACTCTGCCAACTACAACAAAATCGTTGAAAAGCTTCCCAAATTTATTTACTTGGTCTTCTGTCAGGGTAAACATCAGCTCGTAATCTTCCCCACCGTAGAGTGCGAATTTATCAACATCTTCCTGGATTTCGTCGGCAATTTGTCTGCTTTCAATGGCGATAGGAATGGCTGACTGATATAAATAGGCGCCACATTTAGAGGCATCACATAGGCCAACAATGTCGTTTAATAAGCCTTTGGATAAATCCATCATGGCAGTAGGTGTTACTTCATACTTATGAAAAGCATCCACTGCATCGTAACGAGCTTTAGGTACTAGTTGACGTTTAACCACGTATTCGTAATCAGCCAAATTCAATGAGTTTTGTAAGATGACTGGTGAGCCTTGAGATTCCCAATGCTTTTTTTCACGCAGTAGAACGTGCAGACCTGCCATTGCAGAACCTAAATCTCCGGTTACACAAATAGCATCCCCAATACTTGCACCTGAACGATAGGTAATATGCTCTGCCTTGGTTGTGCCAGTGGCGTGCACGCCAATAACTAAATGGGCATGACCCGCAGATAGATCGCCACCAGTTAGGTTTAATTCGTATTCATTACAAGCAGAATATACCCCTTGATAAAACTCTTGCAGCATTTCGTAGGATATACGATTAGGCACAGAAAGGGTTATTTGAATGGCATCTGCTTTAGCGTTCATAGCAGCAAAGTCGCTAAGTACCGTACTTATAGCTTTATAAGCTACATAAGGTAAGGCATGAAAGCTAAGATCGAAGTCTACGCCCTCAGTAAGAATAGCTGAATGGGTTAATTTCAATACATCTGTGCCCTCAGATCTCTCTACGCTACAGTCATCACCAATGCCAAATACCAATTTTTCTGGTTGATTAACAGGTGCACTGGTTTTGATTTGACGAATAATTTCTCTGACACCAATTTTGGAAAGAGGAGTAAATGCGGGCGTTGAAGATGGGTCCATTATTATTGATAAATACTAAAAGTTAAAACTAAAATGCATAAAAAAAGCCATTCCGAGTAATCGAAATGGCTTTTAATATAACGAATTGAAGCTTATAGCTCGCGTTTAGTCGAGTAATTGATACGCAGGGTACCAGCTTTTCTAAGTTCTTCTTTAATGTCGGTAACCAAACCCATTTCAGATTTAAGGTCAATTCGAAGAGAAACAATTAGTTTAGGCTGCTCTATCAGTTTGTCGTACATGATGTTACGAATTGCTGGTATATCAGTAATCATTTGATCGTCAATTTGAACTTTGGTATCGCCATAGCGATTACCTGAAAGGCGTTCTGGCCCGATATAGATGTAAGTGACCAAGCGTTTCTGATCAATTTTCTGGATATTTTCTGCCTTGGTGAAATCTACTTTTACAAGTAGTGTTACTTCACGAAGTACAGTAGTAACCATGAAAAAAATTAACAGCATGAAAACGATGTCGGGCATTGCCGTAGTCGGTATTTCTTGCTTGGCTTTGGTCTTTTTCTTGAATTTTCCAGACATAATATACCTAGCTCCTGTTAATTTCCTTTGTCAGGTTCAGCTTCCGAAAGTTTTTTCGGATACATTTCTTTTTTGACAACTATAACTTCGGCGTCATTTAAGCGCTCAAAAGTTTTGCCAAAACGAGTTTGTGCGGCCTCTTCCCATAGTTCATCGTAAGCACCAACCAATTCATCTAACATATCTATATAGATTTTGTAAGGTGTTTGGCGATCTGTTTTTAGAGAAACTATAGCTTTTAAAGGGTTTTCTGAAAGATCAGGATCGTTAGTAGGGTTCTTAATGAACTCTTTAACTTTATCCTTCACTTCTTGGATAACCACTGGTTGGTCATCCAATAATATTAAGCCCTGAGAATTCACCAAAATCTTTAGCAGATTTCTTTCCTTGATAGGTGGCGGTTCTTGATCAGGTTCTGGCGGAGGTGGTAACACCAGGCCAATTCCAGTATCAACGTCAATGGTTGTAGTAACCAAAAAGAAAATCAGCAGCAGAAATGCGATATCCGCTAGTGATGAACTAGGGATTTCCGCTTCTTCTCGAGCTCTTTTTTTGAGTAACACGTTAAATCCTCCAGAGGTTTTAGAAGCGGAATACGCCTTTAATGCCAGTGAATAGAATCAAGCCTACCATAGCCGCTATCATAATCATTAGCGTTGCTATTCCTGCGTCTTGTGTTGATCCTAAAACAGCATAGGTTATTCCGAAGATAACGAATGGTATGGCCATTACGGCCATTTTCTTAGTGTCTTGTTTGCCGCTGACAACACTTTTGATGCCCGCGATAACAATTCCAATAACGCTTAAAAACATGATGAGTATCGCCAAGCCAATTGCAATGGGAGCTGCTGCCATGAATATATCTCCAGTTATGGGTTAGTAATTACAGATTAGACAGTAATCAGAATTACTTGCCTTTGTTTGCCTGCATACTAGCAAGCGAATCGATTAAAGCGATCGAGCTTTCTTCCATCTCTGCAATCAAGCGGTCAATTTTTGATACACAATAGTTATATCCAACTTGAAGAATGATACCAGCAACTAAACCACCTACGGTAGTTAAGAGAGCCACTTTAATACCACCAGCAACCAAGGAAGGAGAAATATCACCCGCAGCTTCAATAGAATCGAAAGCTTCGATCATACCTACTACTGTTCCGGTGAAACCAAACATCGGCGCTAATGCAATGCCTAAAGACAACCAAACTAAGCCTCTTTCAAGGAAACTCATTTCAATTGAACCATAAGCTGAAATAGCTTTTTCTGCTGCTTCTATGCCTTCATCAGCACGCATTAAGCCTGCTTGGAATACTGAAGCTACTGGGCCACGGGTTTTTGAGCAAAGTTCTTCCGCGGCAGGAATTCCACCCTCTTGAAGGGCTTCTTGAACTTGTACAATAAATTTACGGGTGTTTATGTCCGCAAGGTTAAGGGTAATTAAACGTTCTAGTACAATAGCTAAGCCCAGAATAAGAACGACCAATACTGGCCACATCCAAGCTCCACCTTGATTAAATTTTTCTACTAGTACATTGAATAATCCTTCATCAGCCCCTGCTTGTAAGAACAGGAGAGCTAGAGACGTTGTCATACTCGACTCCACGAATTTGGTTAGTTATGGATAAAAGGGTCTGTTTAGAGCGTAAAAATGATAGAGCATAATTGCCTAAATGTCAAAGCAGTAAATACCCTTTTTACGGAATAAATTTACGCAACAATATGTTAGAACTAAAACGATGAATTCAAGGTAAATCGAGCAGTTTGAAGGATTTGCTCATTTGCCCTTGTTCGTACCGACCAGTTTATATCTGCTTTTAGCCCTCTACCCAAAGACCTACTGTATCGAAAATCTGCCCTGAACTGTGTGCCAATCCCTTGCCCACCAGTGAGTTCGAAATTTGCGAGTGGAGAAAACTCTCCGCTCAAACTCGTATGATTTATTCCTAAATCAACATTTAATGGGCCGCCTTTAACGATGGTATTTATCCCACTTTTTACGCTATATGACCAAAAATTTGTGCCTATACCGCCATTTCCCTGAGCAAATTCTAAAAATAAAGATCTCCGAAATCGACTAGAAACCGCTTGAACTAATTCAGAATTGAAGGTGACAATAGACAAATCGAGCCTTCTATTTAGCAATGTGGCCGTTTCATTTCGTCTTTTTTCATAGCTAGCCTCATTTTTTATTCGAATTTTATTGGTCGCTCTTATCTGAGATTCAAATTTGTAACTCTCATTCCGTGTCCGTTCGTTAAAACTATTTCTATTTCTTAAGCTTCGAGTTTGGTTCATAGAAAGCCTTAGCTCACGCAATTTTTTCTGCCCTTTCCAATAGGTTTGAATAGAGGTTCGCTGCCTTCCCGATAAGGTTAACGAATCATTTAACATCAGCTGCTGATTTAGCAATAGTAGTTGCCCCACATCTGAAGCGGTATTCTCATCCATTTGCGACCAATCAAAATCAACACCTAAGCCTTTATCCGCTTCTGCTTTGTTAAATATCGCATTTAAGGATAACGATGAACGGACAGAAACTTGGACTTTGGTAATGCCAGCTAACTCTTCTGAAGGTAAAATTTGTAGAATATGCGTGCCTTCTTCAGGGCTTCTTTCCGGAAAAAATTCATCGAGCTGCTCAATACCATCATCGTTTAGATCTTCCCAATAATAGACCCCAAATTGATTGCCAACAAAGGTAAACACCTCCGTTAATATTCCTTGTAACCGGCTTTCTCCTTCATAGGCTAAACGTAAGTTCCCCATATCGGTAGGTAAATTACCCAATTGTTGACTGTACAAAGAAAACGAAGGTTCATTTGGAATGTCAAACCAGGCAAATCGTTGCTCACTACGCAGGTATTTTTGTCGGGTATTTTGGCTAAAGCCATACAAATTTGCTGATCTTCGACTTGAATTATTTCCCGTGCCATTTAATACATCTTCTTGGCGCTTCGCAAAGGTAAAGCTCCATTGGGTTTTGTCAGAAATTAACTTAAAACCACTACCGTATTCCAAAAAGTAGTTAGGTCCACGAAGATTGCTATTGGCAGCATTAGACGCTTGATTTAACCCAAAATTTGCTGATCTATTCTCATGAGAAATTAGCAGTAAAGGCTGTAGTTCCCACTTATTTAACGCCACTTTCCCAACCGTTAAATCAGCGTTAATAAATAGCCAATCTTCTTTGATACCCACTCTATTTTGCATTAAATACCGGAAGTCACTATCTCCAGATAACCATTTTTCTGTCCAACTGCCGTCTATTTCCCATCGGTGTTTTAACTCTTCTGCAACTTCAAGCTGCGCATAAGAAGCCGTTACAGATGAGCCTTTAACTGTTTTTTGATTCCATTTAATTGCCGCCAAACGCTCGCCAAATACATTGTCAATCAAACCTCCCCAATTGCGCTCAAACTCTGGATCTCTAATTCTATCGAAGCTTTGAAAACCTGCCGCACTTTGCTGAAAAACACCCTCTATTTTGGCATATTCGCTGTAATTCCAATGCACTTCTTGAAAGATGGCTAGATTGTTGTTATCTGCATCGTCTAAATTTGAGAGCCTATTTTGATCAAAACTACTCAGCGCAACTGAGCTGGTTATGTGCATAGATTTTAGCGGACTCCATTCCATCAAAGCAGACTGAAGAGTACGCGCAGTTGGTGCTAAAATTTGTCGAAATGGACTAAAATCACCCCTTCCTTCCCCAACAAATTCATACACAATGCCATTTATAGGTTGGTTTGTTGACCTCGTATAGGAACCTTCCCCGAATGAAACCCTACTAAAAAAAACATTAAATGATCCGTTAGGGTTGAATGCGTAAAATTGCACTGGCTGCCCATTCAACACTGTATCCACCCTGGTGTATGTTATTGGGTTTGTTGGCCCATCATCGGCAAGCTGAACCCTTTCTGTGCGCAAATCGGCCAGGTTATCGCCAGCATTTATCAGTAAAGTTCTTTCTTCATCAGTCAAAAGCCCCGTATTGGTTGCACCTATAACTGCTTGACTTCTAGCTAATTGGTAAGAAAACTTCCATTTATCCTTTTTTTGGTGTTCGTAATTTGCTGCAATTAATAGCTCCGGGTATGCTTGATTCAGGAACTGATACTCTACTCGAATTCTATCACTGGCACGAATTAATCTATTAGACGTAAAGTTTATTTCCCCGAAGGAGTAGTCTATGGTGTAATCTCTGTCGCTACCTCGTTGTAGTTTATTCCCGTTAAGGAAGATGGATTCAGAGCCAGCCAGAACAATCACAAAAGGCTCTCCTTGCTCATTGGTTAGTCTGTATGGCCCTTGGAAGCCTTCAACGGCGGCAATAAGTGACACTTGGTACTGTCCTCTGAGTGCGGCAAGTCCACCTTGAACATTTGTAGATCTTGCATCATCTTGCTTGCTTGTGCTGTTATTCCATTGAGCTTGTGCGCCCATAACGCGTCTGTTTAGCTGTAGATAAGGGTGTTTAGGTAAGGCTAAATCTATATCGCCTAGAGAGGCATCGGTTTGATTTGATTGGAGCTGAATAAGGATTCTATCAAATTCTCTAAGTTGAAGAGAGGAGCCATCTGGTTGAATGGGCGTATTTTGGTCGGTTAGGGAAGCGGTGACTCGAATAGAATCGCCTAAGAGCGCTTCAAAACGCAAATCCATACCACTTTCAACAGATGCATCTTGCGTATTGCCTACAATTATCCCGCGTGAAATAGACCCTGACTGTTTTATTCGGCTAAACTGTGCTTGGTTTTGGTTTTGATTTCGCAGATAAGCATTTATTGAAGCGTTGGTTAGAGAATCTACAAATAGGGGGAAATAGCTTGGACTAAAGGGAATAATGACCGTGCTAGTATCTTTTTTTTGCTGGGAAAGGGCCGTTAAAAAGGGATTGGTTAACGCTAGCTTAAAAGGGGTTTCTGATTGGGAATAACTTGGCTTATAAATGAATGCTTGTTGTGCGGTTAGCTGGGAATAAGGAAAAGAAATAAACCAAAATGCTGCTAATAGTAGCCTAAAAAACCTGTTTTCAAGTTGCTTTGAAAGCCAAACTGAATGGAGCTTTATGGGATGTGATGATTGCAGACGATACTAGATTTGTGTTATTACTGAATGTAGGCAGTAGACTAGCAAAATAAAAAAAGGGAAGCTCCAAAAATTGAAGCTTCCCTTTGTAGGGTTAACACTATATAAAGTTGAGGTTATTTTTTAACAACCCAAACTTTAAATTCTGCTTTCACGTCTGTGTGTAAATCAACGTGTGCGGTATATTCGCCAAGAGCTTTAACGTCTTCAAGGGTAATTTTACGCTTGTCAACGAAGATGCTTTTTTCAGCAAGTGCGTCTGCGATGTTTGATGTAGTTACACTACCGAAAATTCTATCATCTTCACCGGTTTTAACGGAGATAGTGATGTTAGTTGCAGCAATTTTAGCTGCTAATTCTTCAGCACCGGTTAGATCTAGCTCTGCCTTTAATGCTTCGCGTTTTTTACGGCCTTCCCAAGAGCTCATAGCAGCAGGAGTTGCCAAAGAAGCAAAACCCTGTGGTATAAGATAGTTTAGTCCGTAGCCGTTTTTTACGTTAACTAGTTCGCCAGCGGCGCCCAGTTTTTCAACATTTGCGTTTAAAATCAATTTCATGGTATGGTATTCTCTAGCTTGGTTATCGAATGTTCTCAGCAACGAATGGAAGCAGAGCCATGTGGCGAGCACGTTTTACCGCACGGGTAAATTGACGCTGAAATTTTGCGCTGGTACCTGTTACACGACGAGGTAGTATTTTGCCCTGATCGTTAGTAAAGCGTAACAAGGTTTCGGTGTCTTTATAATCGATATATTCAATACCTGATTTTACAAAGCGACATTCTTTGGTACGAATTTGACCTTTTTTTGGATGCGATGGATTCTTAATCATAGTTGTGGCCTGTTATTTCTTAGAATCTTTATTTTCTTTTTCTTCGTCGGTTTCAGGAGCTGGCTCAAAAATAAGTGGCAGGTTTCCTTTACGACGTAACTCTAAGTGGCGACGCATCTTAGCATCGTATTTTAGGGTCATATAACGCAGTATGCTATCGTTAATCTCAAGCTGGCGCTCTAGTTTTACAATTACTGAGCCTTCCACTTCGAAATACATGTTAACGTAGTATCCGTTGTGTTGCTTTTTAATAGGATACTGAAGGCGGCGCATGCCCCATTCGTCTACTTCGTCTATGGTGGCACCATTTTCAGTTAACATTGCGTTAACTTTCTCAACCACTGCTTTATACTGCTCGTCTTCTAATACGGCAGAAACAATGTATGAGAACTCATAAAAGTTCTTCATGTCTTGTGGGTGTTTATGAAGGTTGATAAACAGCCGTTCTTCATTTGTTGAAAAACGGCAAGATTATCAATATAGCGCAATTAAATGGTTATTCAAATACGCTAATAATATGTTCAATGCGTTTTGCTAGATCAGTATCCTTAGTGGTTACCGTATTTCCTTCATCATGCGTAGATAAACGAATATCTAAAGAACTGTAGACATTGGTCCATTCTGGGTGATGACCCAGTGCCTCTGCCTCAAAAGCCATAGCAGTCATTGCTGAAAAGGCTGTTTTGAAGTCTTTAAATTTCACTTTTCTGATAATTACGTTGTTTTCAGAAACCCAATTAGGCTGAGTTTTTAAGAATTCTTGCAATTGTTTGTCTGTAACTTTTTCCATGGGTAATTCCTTTAATGTTAAATATTTGCAACTATTTGTTAAATACTGCTAAGTCTTTGTTAATGAGGTTGGTAATAGCTTTGTTTTTACTTTAATTAAGTGCTGAGTTGTGAAAATATGTTTTGAGATGGAACATATAGATATTAACAAAACTCTTGAATTCTACATTTGATTCCATAAATAAAATCTACCGTTGTGAAGAATTTTATACTTCGTTCAAAAAAGACCCTGCATGCGGTCTCAGCAATGCTTTTATTGGTTGCTGCCCCAAACATTTTACTAGCTGCTGATGGCGGCCACGGACTAAACGGTGCAGGTCTTAGTCTGTTTTGGATAATTCCTTTCGTGGGGATTTTGCTTTCCATAGCGGTTTTCCCGCTGGTTGCCGAACACTTTTGGCATACACATTTTGGCAAAATTTCCCTTTTCTGGGCAAGTTGTCTTATTATTCCATTGATCATATTCAAGGGTTTTGATGTTACGCTATATGAAGTAATGCACGTTTATCTGCTAGAGTACTTCCCCTTTATCATTTTATTGTTTGCCTTATTTACCATTTCTGGTGGCGTTAGGGTGAAAGGAACCATGATTGGCTCGCCAATGGTAAACACGGGCTTTTTAATTTTGGGAACATTATTAGCTAGCTGGATGGGTACAACAGGTGCTGCAATGTTATTAATTAGGCCCCTTTTACGTGCAAATGAGTGGAGAAAGCGTAAAATACATATAGTGGTGTTCTTCATCTTTTTAGTGGCAAATATTGGGGGTTCACTAACACCATTGGGTGATCCGCCCTTATTTATTGGTTTCCTTAAAGGCGTTTCTTTCTTCTGGACCACAGAGCATTTACTTATAGAAATGTTGTTTATTTCTTCCATTCTATTCGTAATATTTTACCTTTGGGATAACCATTTATATAAAAGTGAAGAGAACAAACCTTCTAAAGATGCCGACCCAAATGCAGAAAAATTTGGCTTAGAAGGCTCTTTCAACTTACTGCTTATAGTTGGTGTTATTGGCGCCGTACTATTCTCTGGTATTGCTAAAATTGGCGGGATACAAGTAAATGGCTTAGATCTTAGTTATGCAAACTTATCACGTGATATAATGCTACTTGCTCTTGCAGGTTTAAGCTGGAAGTTAACCTCTAGAGAATCTCGCAAGCTCAATGGCTTTAATTGGTTCCCCATTCAAGAGGTTGGAAAGTTATTTGCGGGTATTTTCATCACCATTATTCCCGCTATTGCCATTCTTAAAGCAGGTGAGGACGGAAATCTAGCCTTTATTATTGATTTAGTTTTCAATAGCGATGGCACACCAAACAACGTTAATTTTTTCTGGATCACGGGTATTTTATCTGCATTCTTGGACAACGCTCCTACCTATTTGGTCTTCTTCCAGGCAGCTGGTGGTGATGCGGTTTACTTAATGAATGAGCTAACAAATACCTTGGTAGCTATTTCTTCTGGTGCGGTTTTCATGGGTGCCATGACTTACATTGGTAATGCACCAAACTTTATGGTTAAAGCAATTGCTGAAGATAGTGGTATTCAAATGCCAAGTTTCTTTGGTTATATGGCTTGGTCTGTTGGTATTCTTGTGCCAATTTTCATTTTATCGACTTTCTTGTTCTTATAATTCCAAATAAGAACAATAGACTTGTAAAAACATCAAGGACTGGTTTACGCCAGTCCTTTTTTTATGTCAATTAGATTATGTCTTATAGTTGAGATAGGGTGCTAGCCATTTTTGGGCTTCTTCAAAGCTCATTCCTTTTCTTCTGGCATAGTCTTGCACCTGATCTTTCCCAATTTTACCTAGGCTAAAGTATTGGCTCTCTGGGTGTGCAAAGTATAAACCACTAACAGATGAAGCAGGCATCATGGCACAGCTTTCGGTTAAATACATACCAATGTTGTTGGCGTTAAGCTGAGAGAAAATAGTACGTTTTTCGGTATGTTCTGGCTGAGCAGGATAACCTGGCGCTGGCCTAATTCCTCTGTAGGTTTCTTTGTGTAGCTCTTTTGCTGTTAAACTCTCGGCTGCGTCATATCCCCATAGCTCTTTGCGCACTTTTTGATGCAGCCACTCAGCGTGTGCCTCTGCAAAACGATCTGCCACCGCCTTTATCATAATGCCGTTGTAATCATCGTCTTCTGCTTTAAAGCGCGCCTCCCAAGCTTCAATTCCTATGCCTGAGGTAACGGCAAAAGCGCCCACATAATCGGCTATTCCACTAGATTTTGGCGCAATTAGATCTGATAACGCCCAGTTAGGGCTTCCCTCATTGCGCTTTTTATTTTGTTGGCGTAGTGTATGATAAGTGAAGGCGATTTGGGATCTACTTTCATCAGTATACACTTCAATGTCGTCTTCATCATTAGCGTTTGCCGGGAAAATACCTACCACAGATTTCGCGGTTAGCCCATTGCTCGCAATAACTTCGTCGATTAATGCATTGGCATCATCAAAGAGTTTTTGCGCTTCAATACCATAGCGTTTATCGGTTAAAATCTTTGGATATGCGCCTTTCAGTTGCCAAGTCAGGAAAAAAGGTGTCCAGTCTATATAATCACGTAATTCTGCAAGTGAAACCGCATCAAATTGATGTACACCTAGTTTTTTTGGTTTAACAATATCTACTTTTGGCCAATGCGAGCTAAAGGCATTTTTTCGAGCCTCTTCCAAACGTACATAAGTTACCGTCTCTCTGCGTTTTGCATAATCGATGCGCAGTTTTTCATATTTCGCTTTGGTTGCGGTGTGAAAATCACCTTTTCGCTCATTACTTAATAATGAGCTGGCCACAGGCACACTTTTGGATGCGTCTAGCACATACCTAACGGTTCCCGAATATTCAGGATCTACTTTAACCGCAGTATGAATTTCTGAGGTTGTGGCGCCGCCAATTAGTAGTGGAATGGTCATTTTTCTACGCTGCATTTCTTTAGCCACATCTACCATCTCATCCAAGGAAGGCGTGATTAAGCCACTTAAGCCAATGATATCAACGCCTTCTTTTTGAGCGACATCAAGAATTTTCTCTTTGGGAACCATAACACCCAAATCTAGCACTTCAAAGTTATTACAGCCCAAAACAACGCCCACAATATTTTTGCCAATATCATGTACGTCGCCTTTCACCGTTGCCATCAAAATTTTGCCGGCATTCTGGCGCATTCCCTTATTATTGGCCTTCTCTTCTTCTAGGAATGGTGTTAGCCAATTCACCGCTTTTTTCATCACTCGCGCACTTTTAACTACTTGAGGAAGAAACATTTTGCCCGAGCCAAATAAATCGCCCACTACATTCATGCCGTCCATTAACGGCCCTTCAATTACACTTAGTGGAGAAATAAATTTCGCCAAAGCCTCTTCAGTATCAGCGTCTATATGGTCAATAATACCTTTTACAAGCGCGTGTTCTAGGCGTTTTTCTACGGTTTTTGCTCGCCAAGCATCGTCCACTTTTTTGACCTTCCCCTTATTTGCCACGGTTTCTGCGAAGGTCACCAAATCTTCGGTAGCATCTTCAGATCTGTTTAAAAGTACATCTTCTACCCTTCGCAGTAATTCTGGCTCTACTTTATCGTAAATCTCTAGCATGGTTGGGTTTACAATTCCCATATCCATTCCATTTTGAATAGCGTGGTATAGGAACGAAGCGTGCATGGCTTCGCGAACGGTATTGTTTCCCCTAAAACTAAAGGATACATTACTCACCCCGCCACTAACCTTTGCGCCTGGCAGGTTTTTTTTGATCCATTCAGTGGCTTTAAAAAAATCTAGGGCATAATTTCGGTGTTCTTCTATTCCTGTAGCAACTGGAAAAATATTTGGGTCAAAAATGATGTCTTCTGCAGGAAAGCCCAACTTATCAACCAGTAAATCATAAGATCTTTTGCAAATATCTATCCTTTTTTGATAGGTATCTGCTTGGCCATTTTCGTCAAAAGCCATCACAATTACGGCTGCACCATAGCGTTTAACGGCCTTAGCTTGATGTAAAAAAGATTCTTCCCCTTCCTTTAGCGAAATAGAGTTAACCACACTTTTGCCTTGAACGCATTGCAGGCCCGCTTCTATGATTTCCCATTTAGAGGAATCTATCATTAAAGGAATGCGGGAAATTTCAGGTTCTGCAGCTATCAGATTCAGGAATTTCACCATAGCTGCCTTCCCGTCAATCATGCCTTCATCCATATTTACGTCTAGGATTTGGGCACCACCGCGCACTTGGTCAAGCGCTACATCCAAGGCTTCTTCGTATTTATCTTGTTTTATGAGATTCAAAAAACGCAGCGAACCCGTGACATTGGTTCGCTCACCAATATTGATGAAATTGGTGCTTTCCGTAACAATTAGTGGCTCTAGGCCAGATAATCTCATCGATTTAATACTCATGCCTCTACCTCTTCAAAGGCTCTTGGGGCATAATTTTGGGCAATTCTGGCAATAGCGGCAATGGTTTCTGGTTGCGTGCCACAACAGCCTCCAACCACGTTTACTAAGCCTGCTTTCATGAATTCTTCTACCTGCGAGGCGGTTTCTTCTGGGCTTTCGTCGTACTGGCCAAACTCATTTGGTAGCCCTGCATTTGGGTACACACTTACCGCAAAAGGCGACATTTTTGCCAAAACTTCTAAGTATGGACGCATTTCAGAAGCGCCCAAGGCACAATTTAAGCCAATACTCATCAGCGGCATGTGTTGTAAGGAAATCAGAAACGCTTCGGTAGTTTGTCCGCTTAAGGTGCGACCGCTGGCATCGGTTATTGTTCCACTTACCATAATTGGCCATTTTTTGCCTCGTTCTTCAAAAACCTGATCTATTGCAAATAAGGCCGCTTTGGCATTTAGGGTATCAAAAATGGTTTCTACCAAAAGAATATCAGCTCCCCCATCTAGCAGTGCCTCTGCTTGTTGTTTATAGGCAATTCTGAGCTGATCAAAAGTAACAGCTCTGTAGCCAGGGTCATTTACATCAGGGCTGATACTGGCCGTTCTATTGGTTGGCCCCATGGCACCGGCAACAAAGCGTGGTTTATTTGGGGTTTTTTCTGTCATTTTCTGGCAAGCTTTTTTTGCTAAGCTAGCCGACTCAAAATTTATGTCGTAAACAGCGCTTTCTAGCTGATAATCGGCCTGTGCAATGGTGGTTCCACTAAAAGTATTGGTTTCAATGATATCTGCGCCGGCTTCAAGGTAGGTATCATGAATGGCGGAGATAATATCTGGCCGTGTTAGAGAGAGTAGATCGTTATTGCCTTTTAAGGGAAGTGGATGATTTTTAAAACGCTCCCCTCTAAAGGCGTCTTCCTCTAGCTTGTAGCGCTGAATCATGGTTCCCATAGCGCCATCCATCACTAGAATTTGGCTTTTTAACAAAGATTGGAGTAACAAAGATTGAAGTAGGTTTTTATCAGCCATAGATAGGTTAACTCTTAAAATATGCCCGTATATAGGTTTAAACGAGGGTGTTAGCGGCTTTTATATAAGCTATGAAGATAGCCATTCCGTTAAAAAGATGGTAAGATATAACAAAGAAGTATGCATTTGTATTCAGTAGTGTCCGTGCAAAGATTTTAAACCAAGCTATCCTACCCGATTGAGAAATAAGTATTGGTTCGCTTGAACAGAAAAAAAGCAGGAAACCGTTTACATGCTGATAAAGCGCAAAGATGATAACACTATTGATGTATTTTGTCATTCTACAATCAATTTTGTTATTCCTACTGACATGTATTTTAAAAAGCCAACCACTTTTCTATTTCTTTTATTGTTTTGCTTATCTATGGCAGGCAATGCCCTTTTTGCTCAAATTTCTTTAGAAGAGAAAATTGGCCAGATGATTATGACGGGTTTTTCAAATGAAGGAGCCAGTAGAGATACCTTAAATAAAGAACTGCAAAACGGTGTTCAGGGAAATGTGTTGGTTTTTAGAACAAACCTTCAATCGCCTGCTCAAATAAAACAGCTTACAGATGAGCTTCAACAAAGCGCTTTGAGATACCCCGTATTTATTGGTGTGGATCAAGAAGGCGGTAGAGTAGCCCGATTAAACAGCTCAAATGGCTACAGTAGTACAAATCATGCAGCATTTATAGGTCGGTTCAGAAATAGTGAGTTTGCGGCTAAAAATGAAGCTTATAAAATGGCAGTTTGGCTCAAAGAAGCAGGCTTAAATTTCAATTTAGCCCCAGTAGCCGATGTTAATGTAAACCCAAATTCACCGGTAATTGGTGGTTTGAATAGAAGCTACTCCTCAGACGAAATTGTGGTGTATAACCACGTAAAATGGGCCACAGATGCTTACCATGAAGAAGGTATTGCTACTGCTTTGAAGCACTATCCCGGCCATGGCAGCTCAATAAACGACTCTCATTTAGGTTTCACAGATATTACAACAACCTGGGAAGATCGTGAGCTAACGCCTTACAAAAACCTGATTAATGCCGGCTATGTAGACGCCATAATGACCGGTCATTTATTCAAAGAAGATTGGGATGCCATTTGGCCAGCTTCTCTGTCTAAAAGAATGATTACGGATATTCTGCGCGATTCACTTGGCTTTAAAGGATTAGTAATTTCAGATGAGCTATTTATGCGAGCCATAAAAGATAATTATGGTTTCGACGAAGCGGTAATACAGGCCATTAAGGCAGGAACAGATATTCTACTGTTCAGCACCAACTTATTTAAGCCCAATGAAGGCGATGAAAACACCTCTTTGCCAAGGTATATTGTTGAATTAGTTAAAGAGAAAATTGCCCAAAATGAATTAGATGAGCAACTAATTACTGACGCTTATAATCGAGTTCTTGCGCTTAAAGAGTTGCGTTTAGGTGTACAAACCTCTGTACCTGACGAAGAAATAGCCACAACCTTGCCTAGCGAATTTAAGTTAGGTGCGTACCCAAATCCATTTAACCCAAGCACAACCGTTGCAATCACACTTGGCCAAGCAGAGCCGCTAAGAGTAGATGTTTTTAACGCTATGGGCCAGCGTATGCTTTCATTGGGTGAGCAGCGATTACAAGCAGGTACTCATCATCTGCAAATTGAAGCGGGTAATTGGCCATCGGGTTTATACCTGATTCGCGCTTCTAGCCCAACGCACTCTACAGTTATAAAAGTTACTTTAATGAAGTAATGTTCCCAGCATCCCAAAACTAAATGTTCTATGCTTATTGGTTTTAGGATGCTCAAGACTGTACGCCAAGATTGCATTAAGTTGGGCTTTTTTGACTTTCATTTTTTTATTAGGTCTATTGAGAGCCTAATTCATATTCTCATACAAAGGGGGGGATATTTAGTTTTTTCCACCAAATTTGTTTGGATATAGCACTATTGATGTATTTTGTGCAGCAATAATAAACTTTTGTTATATCTATCTCATGCGATTCAACATACCATCCTCATTTTTTCTTCTTTTATGGTTTTGCTTATCTGTAGCAGATAATGCGCTTTTTGCCCAAGTTTCTTTAGAGGAAAAAATTGGCCAAATGATTATGACAGGATTTTATAATACGGGAGCTAGCAGAGATACCTTAAATAAAGATTTGCAAAGTGGATTGCAGGGCAATGTTCTAACCTTGAGAAGAAACCTTCAATCCCCTGATCAAATAAAACAGCTTACAGATGAACTGCAACAAAGTGCTTTGAGATACCCTCTATTGGTGGGTGTAGATCAGGAAGGTGGTAGAGTTGCTAGATTAACCAGCTCAAATGGATATAGTAAAACAAAATCTCCTGCATTTATAGGTCAGTTCAGAAATAATGAGTTTGAAGCTAAAGAAGAAGCCTACTCAATGGCAGTTTGGCTAAAAGAAGCAGGACTAAATTTTAATTTAGGCCAAGTTGTAGATGTTAATGTGAACCCAAAATCACCAGCCATAGGTGCCTTAGATCGTAGCTACTCCAAAGACGAAGAAGTAGTTTATAAGCATGTGAAATGGGCCACAGATGTTTACCATGAAGAAGATATAGCCACTGCGCTAAAACATTATCCTGGCCACGGCAGCTCAGTAGACGATTCTCATATAAAGTTTACTGATGTTACCGATACTTGGCAAGAACGTGAATTAGTGCCCTACAAAAAATTGATAGCAGCCGGCTATGTAGATGCAATAATGACTGGGCATATTATAAATAAAGATTGGGATGCTGTTTGGCCAGCATCTTTATCTAAAAGAATGATTACGGATATTTTACGTGATTCACTTGGCTTCAAAGGCTTAGTAATATCAGATGAACTTTTTATGCGAGCTATAAAAAATAATTATGGCTTCGACGAGGTGGTTGTACAGACCATTAAGGCAGGAACGGATATTTTACTGTTTAGCACCAATTTATTTAAGCCCAATCAAGGCAATGAAGACACCTCTTTGCCAAGATACATTGTTGAATTGGTTAAAGAGAAAATTGCTCAAAATGAATTGGATGAGCAACTAATTACTGACGCTTATAATCGAGTTCTTGCGCTTAAAGAACTGCGTTTAGGCCTACAAAAATCTACTGTTGATAAAGAGTAAGCTGCAAGATTAGCTGGTAATTTTAAATTTAATGCCTTCCCAAAAAGAGCTGCATCGCAAAGCTAAAAGCATCTTTACTAATCTGCTTAGATTATTATATACCAAAGATTAAACGCCATTTAACTACTTCGTTAGGTTTTACTGGCGTTCAATCTTTTTTTGTCTATTTAAAAATCTAATCAACCACCCTTAAAATGGGGTATTCGAAGCTTTTGGCCTGTTGTTTTTCCATGAATTGATCCAAGAAATTCCATGCCACAAGGCCATCATCTGATAAAGCTTCGAGCACATAAAAAGCTAAATAGCCCAATTTTTGGTTAGTAGGAACCAAGAATCCGTTGGCTTCTAAGCGTCTTTTTTCTGGTTTATTTAAGGTGTACTCTGTGATTTCCACCATTTTATGTCCTTGAAAAGCTCTGTCGGCTTGCTTGTAATTTCTGATCATAAATGGCTCTACATTTGCATTCATTTTCTTATTCAATGGCTGCATTTCAATGCCTAAAATCTTTAACTGATCAATTACAGCCGTTAACTCTTTGGGAACATAGTACGCTTTAGGAATACGCATGCTTTCGGTTGGTTCAAAAGCACTGTAATTCTGAATATTTTTATAGTGCACTATGCCAGGTGCGCGAACATAACTCAAATTCCCGTCAGTTGTTGTGTAGGAAGTGTAATCGTAGGTTTTAAGCGTAAAAGTCTCTGATAATGGCTTTTTAGTGAATCGTACCCCTTTTAATTCGCCTTGAACTTTATCCATTTTTTCATCTGCAGCATCATTCAAGGCTTTAATTTGGCTGCCTTCTTCAGCAAAAAACGCCAATATTTGTTCCCCAAAAGCATAGGCTGCGTTAATACGGTGATAAAAGCGATCATGCGCAAAGGTTTCGCTTAGAATGGCCATTCTATTCCTTAGCCCCATCTGATTAACTAAATAACGCGGATGGTGGTTATAGGTTTGTATAGATTTTGGAGGCCAGCCTTCCCGAAGATTATACCAGCCGTAAGGACCAAAATCTAAATCGTACTTCTCTTTCACCATTTCTGTGATGGTGGGAAGCATTTTATACCAAGAATAATTGAATAGCGTAGAATCACCGGCTGTATGATAAGCAGGCGCCCATGTTAGGCTGTAGCCATGCCAAGTGCCGTTGGTTGTATGGAAATCGACAAACAAATCTGGATCCCAATTTTGTAGCATTTTATGCGCAGCTAGGGTTTCAGTGGCATCCGTTTTAACACCGTCTCTGTTCAGATCATAGCCTTGGCTATTTGGGCGTTGTCCCACCATTTTAGGGCTATCCTCTTGGGAAGGTCTAATGCCGGCTTCCATTTCGTCGTTAGAATCGCTGTTATAAATGGGATTAATCAACAAAATTCGATCTTTTAATAAATGCGCATAATTTCCTAGTGCAAACTCTCTGAGAAGCATGAGCAAAGCTTCCTTTCCCTCTACTTCACCTGCATGAATATTGCCTTGTAAATAGGCAATGGGAAGCTTTGATTTTTGGGCTTCTACAAAAGAGTTAACCATTGGGTTAGCCAATACAACCACAGGTATGAGCTTGCCGTTTGGGGAAAAGCCCAGCGTATCTAAGCGCATAAATGCTTGATGCTCAATGTATAATTGCAGTAAATCTATAACGTCTTGATGCGTAGAAGTCTGCTCGTAATTTGATTTTTCAGGCGTAGTGAGCCATTTTTCTGGTAAATGAGTGCTATCAGAATGTGTTTGTGCTTTTAAGTTTAGATTAAAGCTATAAAGCATCAAAAAAAGGGCCGTTAGGTAAGCAGAGCGGTAATTATTCATCACAATATTTTCGGGATTTTGAGAATTGGGCTAATATGCTGATATTTTACAACTTTTTACGTAAGAAAACACCATCTCGTGCATTGTATAAGAAGCCCACTAACTATAATAAAAGTAAAGATGATGTTAGCTTTCTTGTTCGCCATATCTATTTTTCTTCTCCAACCACAGATTGAAGCTCAAAATATAGAAATTGATAGTGCGCTTACCCCTTTGCCAGATTCAGTTGCTATAACGGCAATTGAGACAGAGCCACTAGTTTACGAGAGAAGCCCAACCATTGCTTATTTGATAGAAAAACATATTAGTAGAGCATATAGAGCTACACAAAAGACCCTGGCATCATTACATGTTGAAGGCAGATTCCCAATTCATATAATTATTTTCGTTATCTGCCTTTCTTTAGTAGTTCTTAGCTCAGTAGATGCGACTAGAAAAAAACCTAACGAATAATATTTGCTGTATCCTAAACAACTTTTTGATAAGAGACGCTTTGGTTTTCAAACTGAAAGTCTACAATCTGATCTAACATTGATTTTTTTAGGGCAATAAAAGAAATAACATCCGCATTTTCTCCAATAACAGCACCCGTTTGCAGAGTTTCCATCCAATGTACAAAGGACCAATAAACCTTTTCAGGACAATCTTTACAAGCTAGTTGGTGTGCACTGCCGTCTATAATAATTTGCTTACTATCATGCTGCAATTGCTCAATACATTCTTTGATTGCTTGATTTGATAGTAGGCTTTCTGGGTTTACGAACAGAATGACTTCACTGTTGTCGTTAGACGTGCCGTTATGCGCCTCAACCTTACTTAAAGAACTAGCGTTTTTATCTTTTTTGAAAAGGCTAAGCAGCGTATTAAGTAGTGCAAAGGGCTTTTTGACTAGACGCTGGGTTGCGTAAATACTTTTTAGTGTGTGAACTTTAGAAACTTTAAGAAGGTCTGCATTTGGCACAGTTTCTAATATATGTAACTGGTCATTTTCAATCATTGAAAGAAAATTGTGCTCTGCACAAACAAGGTTTAATATAGCCATAACAAGGTAGATTTAAGTATGGCCTGAAAGTACAAGATATATGTAGGGGAAAGTAAAATACTCGACAACAGCGGTTAAATAGTCGATGAGTGCAATTTAGAGCAGATAGAAAAACAACAGTGCATAAAAAAAGCCTGATTCATTGATTGAAACAGGCTTTAAGGTGTAGCGAGAAGGAGACTTGAACTCCTGACCTCCGGGTTATGAATCCGACGCTCTAACCAGCTGAGCTACCTCGCCAAAAAATTAGATTAAACAATGTTCATGTGCATTTCTCTAATAGCCTTCGAATATAACACAATTGAATAGAATACTGCAATAAAAAAACCACCCCATTTTCTACAGAGTGGTTTTATCCTTAACCTAAATTGTTATTTACTATTCAAGCTAATTACAAATAGACTATATTTATCTATTGTAATTAGTATGGGTAAATGTATAATTACATTTTACTATAAAGTAACTTCGCAGCTTCTTCATGTCCATAAGCATTCGCAAACTTCCAAGCAGTGTTGCCAGACTTATTTTTTATGTTAACATCAGCACCTTCTTTCAAAAGAGCTTTAATTACTGCCATATTACCCCATTTTGCGGCAATCATTAAGGCTGTTGCTCCGGTTTGGGTTGTTCCATTCACATCAACATTGGCAAGTAATGCTATATTTAATGTGGGTATATCTCCAGTTTTAGCTGCTTTAATTAGTGTGCTAAACTCTTTCTTTGCTAGATCAACATCAGTAGTATTTGATGTGCCATCTGTAAGGTTTGCTGCCATTGAAACAGAGGTTAATACCAAAGTTAAAACAAGTGTAGAAATGAAATTTTTCATGATTATGTCCTGTAAGTAGAAATGAAATATTAATTGATTATTGACTGCACTCCAGTACGAACATCTTATTTTATGGTTTCAACTATAACCGTTATTTTGTTTTAAATATTTTGAATCAACTACCTACTTATGACCTTCTTCTCAGATTACGACCATGCACTAGCCGCACAAATATTAGATTTCAGCTGTGAAATTAAAGAAAATGAGCGCATTCTTATTCAGCTTATAGGCTTGAATGGCATAGGTTTAGCCAGAGCTTTAGCCATTGAAGCAAGAAAGAGAAAGGCTATTCCCTTTTTTAAGATTGAAGACACCGAGCTCAACAAAAATTTATTGGAAAATGGGGATACTAATTTTTGGAATACCGTTAGTAAAACTGATGCGCTACCATTAATGAAGCAAATGGACGCTTATGTTGGAATTAGAGCTACCGAAAATATCTATGAAAGCTCGATGGTTTCTAAAGATGCAATGAAAGCCTACGAGAATGAGTTTTTGATGCCTGTTCATTTTGAAGAGCGCGTTAAAAACACCAAATGGGTAATTATGCGCTACCCTTCCCCGGCTTTTGCTATGAATGCAAAAATGACCACTTCCCAGTTCATAGAGTTCTATTACAAAGCTTGTTTGGTAGATTACGGCAAACTAGCAAAGGAAATGCTTCCACTTGAGGCTCTACTCCGCAAAACCAAAGAAATACGTCTGCTTGGGGAAGGAACAGATATCTCCTTTTCTGTTGAAGGACAAAATTGGGTTCCTTGTTTTGGCAGTAGAAATATCCCAGATGGCGAAATATTTAGCTCACCCATCTTGAATAGTGTAAATGGCAAGATTCGATATGCACCTTCAGTTTATCAAGGCAAGCCTTTTGAATTTGTGGAATTACACGTAAAAGATGGCGTTGTAGTAGATTTTGACTCCTCTAATAATGAAGCACTGAAACAAATTTTGGATACCGATGAAGGTGCGAGGCGTTTCGGGGAGTTTAGCTTTGGAACCAATCCTATAATCGACAAACCGATGTACGATATTCTGTTTGATGAGAAAATCTACGGTTCTAATCACCTTACACTTGGTCAAGATTACGATGAAGCCGCTAATGGAAATAAAAGTGCCATCCATTGGGATTTAGTCTGTATTGGTGCCGACGTTTATTTAGATGGGCTAAAGATTCGGGAAGGCAGGAATTTCATTCATCCAGATTTATTGGGCTTGAATCCAGATCGGTTTGAAATTTGAAATTTGAAATTTGAGGTTGGAGGTTGGAGGTTGGAGGTTGGAGGTTGGAGGTTGGAGGTTTCCCTAAAAATTTATGTTCTTGTTGTACAAATTTTTTTGATTAATTTTTTTCTTTTCTTGGCAAGAATCAAAACCTCTAACCTAAGCGAAGCGTCACCTATAACC
>Ga0136561_1000046_pt1 | contig 43311 bp, 35 predicted proteins | sample AntRauMeHopE1498_FD_104641 | JGI IMG/M metagenome (GOLD analysis project Ga0136561, IMG submission 104641) | Saline lake microbial communities from Rauer Islands, Antarctica - Metagenome Hop E1 #498 | ecosystem: Environmental > Aquatic > Non-marine Saline and Alkaline > Saline | place... | reverse complement strand
TGGTGATAAAGTGAGCTTGCAAGTTGAGTTGATCCAGCCTATCGCTATGGAAGACGGCTTACGTTTCGCTATCCGTGAGGGTGGCCGTACCGTAGGTGCTGGCGTGGTAACAAAAATCAACGACTAATCTTTTTCGCTGAACGGGCGTAGCTCAATTGGTAGAGCGTCGGTCTCCAAAACCGTAGGCTGGGAGTTCGAGTCTCTCCGCCCGTGCAAACACGAAAGTGCGTGAACTATGGAAACAATAAAAAATTATTTAGAAGCTGTTCGCAAAGAAATGGCAAAAGTATCTTGGCCGACTAAAGACGAACTTTGGTCGAACACTGGTATTGTTGCGTTATTTTCTGTAATACTAGCTGCTTTTATATTTCTAATCGACCGGGTATATACCACCATACTCGAGTTCTTATACTAAAGGTTCACTATGGCAGAAACTTCAGATAAGAAATGGTACGTAGTACGGTGTTTTTCGGGACACGAGAAGAAGGTTCGCGCCCATTTAATGGAGGAGATCGCCGAGCTTGGGCTTGAAGATCGAATTTCAGACGTTCTAATTCCTACTGAAACAGTAATAGAGGTTAGGAACGGTAAAAAAAGAGCAAAAGAAAAGAATTTTTTCCCAGGATATATCCTTTTAGAGGCTAATTATGATGACGCGGTTAATAGCCTTGTTCAGAATGCACCCTCTACCCTAGGATTTTTGAAAACGGGAAAAAGCAAAATACCTACTCCTCTGCAAAATGCTGAAATAAAACGCATCTTAGGCAGAGTAGACCGCAACCGTGAAATTGCGGAAGGTAGTGGAACGGTAGAAATACCTTTCAAAGAAGGAGACCTGGTAAAAGTTACCGACGGACCATTCAAAGATTTTGACGGTACAGTTCAAGAAGTTGATAGTGGCAAGCTCAAATTACGTGTGCTTGTTAGTATCTTTGGCCGCAAGACTCCGGTTGAGGTTGACTTGAATCAAGTAGAATCTGCATCATAATTTTTTAGGCATTTCAGCAATTAGACAATCATGGCGAAAAAGTTAGATAGAGTAATTAAGCTACAGATCAAAGGCGGCATGGCTAACCCGGCACCACCGGTAGGTCCTGCACTTGGTCAAGCTGGTGTGAACATCATGGAGTTCTGTAAAGCATTTAATGCGAAAACACAGGACAAAATGGGTGTGGTAACACCTGTAGAGATTTCAGTATTCACTGATAAATCTTTCACGTTCAAAACTAAAACTCCACCTGCACCGGTGTTAATTCTGCAAACTACGAAAATTGCTAAAGGTTCAGGTGAACCTAACAGGAATAAAGTGGGCAGTATTACTTGGGCTCAGTGTGTTGAAATTGCACAAACTAAGTTGGAAGACTTAAACGCATACGATGCCGAAGTTGGTGCAAGCATGATTGCTGGTACTGCGCGCAGTATGGGTATCAAAGTTGTTGAGGGCTAAATAAAATTATGGCAAAAACTGGAAAAAAATACGCAGAAGCTGCAAAGTTAGTTGATACAACTAAATTATATTCTTTGTCTGATGCTTCTGAGCTGGTAAAAAAAACTAGCACTACTAAATTCGATTCTTCTGTTGAATTGCACATAGCACTTGGTGTAGATCCTCGTCATGCTGATCAAATGGTTCGTGGCTCAGTTACGTTACCTCATGGCATTGGTAAAGACGTTAAGGTTCTTGCATTAGTGAATGCCGCAAAACAAGATGAAGCAAGAGCAGCAGGCGCTGATTTTGTTGGTCTTGATGATATGGTTACAAAAATTGAAGAAGGTTGGACAGGCTTCGACGTAGTTATCGCTACACCCGATGTAATGGGTGTAATTGGTAAACTTGGCCGTGTTTTAGGCCCACGCGGTCTTATGCCGAATCCAAAAAGTGGTACAGTAACCATGGATGTTGCCAAAGCTGTTAATGAAGCCAAAGCAGGTAAGATTGATTTCCGTGTTGATAAATACGGTATTATTCATACTTCTGTTGGTAAATGTAGCTTTGATACAGATAAGATTCGTGAAAATGCAGCTGCATTGATACTACGCATAATGAAATTAAAACCAAGTTCAGCTAAAGGTACATACCTTAAAAGTGCTTCTATGAGTGCCACTATGGGCCCTGGTATCACACTTGATAAGGCAGAACTTTCAAGAATGGTATAACCGGAGAGAACTATGGCTACACTTGAGAAAAAGAAAGGACAAGTAGACGAAATTAAGGGAATACTATCAAATGCTGGTGGTGTCTACATTGCCATGTACGAAGGAATGACCGTTGCCAAAATAAGTGGCTTACGTAAAACTTTCAGAAATAGTGGAATACCTTTCAAAGTTTTTAAAAACAATCTTGTTCGCAGAGCAATGGAAGAACTAGGTGGATATGAAAGCCTTTTCCCATCTCTTGTTGAGCAAAACATTTTTGCGATAGCTGGTGAAGATCTTTCTGCCCCAGCAAAAATCCTTAAAGAGCATCTCAAATCTGAGAGTAAACCAACCTTTAAGGCAGCTATAATTGATGGGGATTTTTATGGTGAAGATACCCTTGATGCATTAGCTGCTATTAAGTCCAAGAACGAGGTTATTGGTGATGTCATTGGACTGCTTCTATCACCGGCTAGCAACGTTATCTCAGCCCTTCAAGCTCAAGGATCAAATATCCTTGGTGCAGTGAAGACTATAGCTGATAAAGAACAGTAATTAATAAAAACAAAACATTCCCAACGGAGTTAATCATGGCAGACGTAAAAGCTCTTGCTGAAGAACTGGTAAACCTCACGATTAAAGAGGCAAATGAATTAGCAACTGTACTTGAAGAAGAGTACGGTATCAAACCTGCTGCTGCAGCTGTTGCTGTTGCAGGACCTGGCAGTGGCGGAGACGCTGCTGTAGTTGAAGAACAAACAGAATTCGATGTTATTCTTAAAGAAACAGGTGCTAAAAAAATTAACGTGATTAAGGAAGTACGTGCAATCACTGGTCTTGGCTTGAAAGAAGCTAAAGATATGGTAGATAGCGCTCCTAGCACAGTAAAAGAAGCAGCTTCTAAAGACGAAGCTGAAGAAATCAAGAAAAAATTGGAAGATGCTGGAGCCGTTGTCGAGCTCAAGTAATCATTTTAAATTGATTTAGAACATCTAAGCCAACATATTTATGTTGGCTTTTGGTGTTTAATTGTTATACCCATTTCTCTGTTTCCTCCAACGAACTCCAAGGAGCTGACGTTTGACTACTGCACTCAAAGCTATTCAATTTACTGACCGTTTGTCTTTTGGTCGTACCCAACAAGTGGTCGACTATCCTGACTTTCTAGATATTCAAATTGAATCATTTCATCGATTTTCCCAATTAAAGAAAGCGCCACAAAACCGTAATAATGTAGGTTTGCAGGCAATCTTTAATGAACATTTTCCTATCCAAGATACTCGAGAAGATCATACCCTAGAGTTTCTATACTATATGGTTGATACACCTCGCTACTCAATGAAGGAGTGTCAGGAAAGAGGTCTAACTTATTCGCTTCCTCTTAAAGCCAAATTAAGACTATCTTCTAGCTCTAGTGGTGATGAGGCTACTGAGACTATTGAACAAGAGGTTTTCTTAGGCGATTTACCTTGGATGACCAATAAGGGTACATTCATTATTAATGGCGCCGAACGCGTAATTGTAAGTCAATTACACCGTTCTCCAGGCGTATTCTTTGGTCAATCTCAGCATCCAAATGGTATTCAGCTCTACTCAGCTAGAGTAATCCCATTTAAAGGTTCTTGGATTGAGTTTACTACCGATATTCGTGATGTCTTATGGGCATACATAGATCGTAAAAAGAAGTTACCTGCTACAACTCTTCTGCGTGCTTTAGGTTACTCTACTGACAAAGACATTCTAGAGCTGTTTAACCTCAGCGAAGACGTATCTGTGTCTTCCAAAAAAGCTTTTGAATCTGTCATAGGTCGTAACCTTGCTACTGAATTAGTTAATGAAGAAATAGTAGAAGTTGTTGACGACGAGACTGGTGAAGTTAAAGAAGCTACTGAACGTACTGTTTTACTAGAGCGCGATAAAGTGCTTGAAGAAGATGATTACGAGATTTTGAAGGCAGCTGGAATTAAAAAGTTAACGCTTGTTAAGATACCAGATGAAGACGCAAAGAACCGTAAAGGATCTAACATTAAAGGTCTATTGGATAGAACAGTTCTTTTCCAAACCCTTAAAAAAGATCCATCTTATGACGAAACTACTGCATTAGGCGAAGTTTACCGTCAGATTAGAACTGGTGAAATGCCAGATAAAGAAACGGCTAGAACTGTACTAGAGCGTTTATTCTTTTCTGATAAAAAATATGATTTAGGTGAAGTAGGTCGTTATAGACTTAATAAACGTTTGCGTGTAGACGTAGACTTTGGTGTTCTTCACTTAACTAAAGAAGACATTGTTTCTATTGTAACTGAGGTTATTAACCTTAAACAAATGAATGCCCAAGTTGATGATATTGATCACTTGAGTAATCGTAGAGTTCGTACTGTTGGTGAACAATTAGGCCAGCAGTTTGCTATTGGTCTGGCTAGAATGTCTAGAACCATCAAAGAAAGAATGAACTCTCGCGATGCTGAGCAATTAACACCTCAGGATTTAGTTAATGCTCGTACTGTATCGTCCGTAATTAATACGTTCTTTGGTACTAACCAGCTTTCTCAGTTTATGGATCAAACCAATCCGTTAGCAGAGTTAACTCACAAAAGACGTATGTCTGCTCTTGGCCCTGGTGGTTTAACAAGAGAACGTGCAGGATTTGAGGTTCGTGACGTTCACTATACACATTACGGTAGACTTTGTCCTATTGAGACCCCTGAAGGTCCTAACATTGGCCTAATTTCTTCACTTTGTATCCACGCTAAAGTTAATGATTTCGGATTTATCGAGACTCCATACCGTAAGGTAGAAGGAACAGTAGTTACCAAAAATATTCAATATCTAGCGGCTGAGCAAGAAGACGAAACTACCATTGCACAGGCCAATGCAGAGTTAAATGATAAGAGCGAGTTTGCTTCTACCCAAGTATTCTCTAGAACACGTGATGGTAACGTAGAATTGGCTGATCCTGCTAATATTGAGTATATGGACGTATCTACGAACCAGATTACATCATTAGCAGCTGCGCTTATTCCATTCATTGAGCATGATGATGCTAACCGTGCATTAATGGGATCTAACATGCAGCGTCAGGGCGTTCCATTATTACGTCCAGAGGCTCCTATAGTTGGTACGGGTCTTGAGCACAGAGCTGCTAAAGACAGTAGAGCTATTCTTGTTGCTGAAGGAACCGGTGAAGTGGTTTACGTTAGTGCAACTGAAATTCGTATCAAATACGAAAGAGACGAGTTAACTAGCTTAGCACACTTTGACGAGGGTATTAAATCGTACAAACTAACCAAGTTTGAACGCTCTAACCAAGATACCACAGTAAATCAACGTCCGACTGTGAATACAGGCGACAAAGTTATCGACGGTCAGCCAATTGCTGATGGTTGCTCAACTGATGCTGGTGAACTTGCTCTTGGTAGAAATATGCTTGTTGGTTTCATGCCATGGCGTGGTTACAATTTTGAGGATGCAATTATAGTATCTGAGCGTATCGTAAGAGAAGATTTATATACATCTATACACATTACTGAATTTGAACAACAGGTTCGTGATACTAAACGTGGCGAAGAAGAGTTAACACGTGAGATACCAAACGTATCTGAAGAGGCTACAAAAGACCTTGATGATCGTGGTATTATCAGAAATGGCGCTCACGTTAAGCCAGGTGATATTTTAGTTGGTAAGATTACACCTAAAGGTGAAACAGACCCAACTCCTGAAGAAAAACTACTACGCGCTATCTTTGGTGACAAAGCAGGTGATGTTAAAGATGCTTCACTCAAAACGCCTCCGGGTGTTAAAGGTGTGGTAATTGACACTCGTTTATTTAGCAGAAAACGCGATGAACTAGTTTCAAGGAAGGAAGAAAAACGTCTCGTTTCTGTTGAAGAAGATCGTTACAAAGAAAAATTAAACGAGCTTAATACTGCTTGGGTAGAACGTATTTATGCGCTTCTAAAGGAAAAAACAAGTCCGGGTATCGAAAACTACTCTGCACATGTTGTTATTCCTAAAGGAACAAAGTATAAGAAGTCTACTTTCGAAGAAATAGATCCATTATTCATCAACGATCAAGTTGATTGGACAAAGGATGCTGAAGTGAATAAAACGGTTCAACTATTATTTATTAATTACCGTGATTTACGTCGTGGGCTAGACACTGATCTTAAACGTCGTAAATATCAGATTCAAGTTGGTGATGAACTACCTCCTGGTATCATTCAAAAAGCTAAAATTTATGTAGCCAAGAAGCGTAAGCTTCGAGTGGGTGATAAAATGGCTGGCCGACATGGTAACAAAGGGGTTGTAGCTAAGGTAGTACCTATTGAAGATATGCCATTCATGGAAGATGGAACTTCAGTTGATATCCTACTTAATCCACTTGGTGTTCCTTCTAGGATGAACCTGGGTCAGATTTACGAAACTATTCTTGGCTGGGCTGGAAAAAAACTGGGCGTTACGTTCGCTTCTCCGATCTTTGATGGTGCTACCTTAGAAGAAGTTAATCATCAAATGATGTTAGCTGGCTTACCTCAAGATGGTAGAGTACATTTACACGACGGGCGTTCAGGTGAGCGTTTTGAACAAAAAACTACAGTGGGATACATTTATATGTTGAAACTAAATCACTTAGTTGAAGATAAAATGCATGCTCGTTCTATTGGTCCTTACTCATTAATTACTCAGCAACCATTGGGCGGTAAAGCTCAGTTTGGTGGTCAGAGACTTGGTGAAATGGAAGTTTGGGCACTTTATGCTTATGGCGCTTCTAGTATCCTAAAAGAAATGCTAACCGTTAAGAGTGACGATGTTAAAGGCCGTACTAAGGTCTATGAAGCTATTGTGAAAGGGGAAAATTTGCCAGAAGGCGAGATTCCAGAATCTTTCAAAGTTCTGTTACGCGAACTTCAAGGTTTAGGCTTAGAAGTAAACATCGATTAACATGAATAATACACTCTATAATTTCACCCAACGATTTTCACTAGACTCATTAGGAGGTTTCCTTGCTGAATAACAAGACGCTGACCTTATCCAAAGATTTCAATAGTATTGGTCTTTCTTTAGCTTCACCAGAGGCTATCCTTTATCGTTCACACGGTGAAGTCTTAAATCCAGAAACCATAAATTATCGTACGTTCAAACCAGAAAAAGATGGTTTGTTTTGCGAGAAGATTTTTGGTCCTGTAAAGGACTGGGAATGCCATTGTGGTAAATACAAAGGTATTAGATACAAAGGTATTATATGCGACCGTTGTGGTGTTGAAGTAACACGCAAGGCAGTGCGCCGTGAGCGAATGGGGCATATTTCCCTTACAGTTCCCGTTGCGCATATCTGGTATTTTAAATCTCTACCAAACAAAATTGCTTACTTATTAGGCTACTCTTCTAAAGAGCTTGATAAAATTGTTTATTACGAAACTTATATCGTTGTAAATCCGGGGGAAGCTGCTGAATTAGGTTTCACAACCGGACAAATGATTTCTGAGGACGAGTATTACGATACACTAGATAAGCTCCCTCAAGAACAGCTTGAGATGGACGATGACGATCCGAAGAAGTTCATTGCTCTTGAAGGTGCAGAAGCACTTGAAGAGTTACTTGCTCGTATTGACCTCGACAAAGAAGCGTATGTTTTAAGAGATCAAGCTCGTCATGAAACTTCTATGATGCGTAAGAAAAAAGTTCTTAAGCGTCTACAAGTTATTGAGTCTTTCAGAACTTCTGCTAAAGGTGGTGAAAACAAGCCTGAGTGGATGGTACTTCGAGTTGTTCCTGTGATTCCACCTGAACTTCGTCCTTTAGTACCGCTAGAAGGTGGCCGTTTTGCTACGTCAGATCTTAACGATTTATATCGTCGTGTTATTATTCGCAATAACCGTCTTAAACGATTAATTGATATCAAGGCACCTAATGTGATTCTCAGAAACGAGAAACGCATGTTGCAAGAATCTGTAGATTCCCTATTTGATAACTCACGTAAAACAAATGCCGTTAAGTCTAACAATCGTGCCCTAAAATCTTTAAGTGATATGCTTAAAGGTAAGAGTGGACGTTTCCGTCAGAACTTACTTGGTAAGCGTGTAGATTATTCTGGCCGTTCAGTAATTGTGGTTGGTCCTGAGCTGAAAATGCATCAGTGTGGCCTTCCTAAAGAAATGGCTGTAGAATTATATAAACCATTTATTATTCGTCGGCTAATTGAACGCGGTTACGTTAAAACCGTTAAGTCAGCGAAGAAAGTGGTTGATCGCCGAGATGCGATTGTATGGGAAGTCCTAGAAAATGTTATTGACGGACACCCAGTAATGTTGAACCGTGCTCCTACTCTTCACCGTTTAGGTATTCAAGCATATCAGCCTGTATTAATAGAAGAAAAAGCTATCCGCCTTCACCCGTTATCATGTACGGCTTTCAACGCCGATTTCGATGGTGATCAGATGGCCGTCCATTTACCGTTAAGCAATGACGCGGTGATGGAAGCTTCAGTATTGATGCTGGGTTCGCATAATATACTTTCACCTGCTTCAGGTTCACCAGTTGCAGTACCTTCTCAGGATATGATCTTAGGTATCTATTACCTGACAAAAATCCGTGATGGTGCTAGGGGAGAGAATATGTCTTTCTCTAATGATGAAGAAGTAGTAATTGCATACGATCAAAACCGTATCGATTTGCACGCAAAAATTGATGTTCGTAGCAACCGTAATAACGGCGAAAAGATCAATACCTCTCCAGGTCGTGTAATTTTTAACAAAATTCTTCCCGTTGAAATACCTTTCATCAACAAAACTTTGGGTAAAAAGGAATTAAGATTACTTATTTCTCAAGTACACAAAGATGCAGGAACTGCAAAATGTGCGCACTTCTTAGATGAAATGAAATCATTAGGTTTTGAGCAAGCAACTAAAGGTGGCTTGTCTTTCAACTTAACTGATATTGTAATTCCTCAAGCGAAATTCGAGTTAATCGACAAAGCAACTGCTGATGTTGAAGCAATTCGCAATAACTATGAAATGGGTTTCATTACTAATAATGAGCGCTACAATCAGGTTATTGATAAATGGACTTCTACCACAAATAGAATTTCTGAATTGCTATTTAAAGCACTTCAAGAAGATCGTGGTGGATTTAACCCAGTTTATATGATGGCTGACTCTGGAGCCCGTGGTTCCAAAGAACAGATTCGTCAGTTGGGTGGTTTACGTGGTTTGATGGCTAAACCGCAGAAGTCTAATGCTACATCAGGAAACGAAGTAATTGAAACACCGATTCTTTCTTCCTTCCTTGAAGGACTTACCGTATTAGAATACTTTATTTCTACTCACGGTGCTCGTAAAGGATTGGCAGATACGGCTCTTAAAACAGCCGATGCGGGTTATCTAACTCGTAGACTTGTTGATGTTGCGCAGGATGTAATTATCACTGAAGATGATTGTTCTGCCGTCCGTGGCTTGAAAGTACGTGCATTGAAAGATGGCGAAGATATTATTGAGAGCTTAGAAGACCGCATATTAGGTCGTACAAGCAAGCATCAAGTAATTGACTCGTTAAACGACGAAATACTTTGTGAAGCCGACGGTATTATTACTGAAGAAATAGCTTCCAAGATAGCTTCAACGAATATTGATGAAGTAGAAGTGCGTTCTGTACTTACTTGTGAAACAGAAAGAGGCGTCTGTGCTAAATGTTACGGACGTGATCTTGCTCGTGGAACTATGGTACAACAAGGGGAAGCTGTTGGTGTAATTGCTGCTCAATCAATTGGAGAGCCAGGTACACAATTAACACTTCGTACTTTCCACGTTGGTGGTACTGCTTCTCGTCTTGAGTCTGAATCTCAACACAAAGCTAAATTTAACGGTAAAGCTGAATTCAACAACATTCGTGTGGTTGTGTTTAACGATGGCGAAGAAGATCATAATGTTGTTCTTAGCCGCGCCGGTGAAATCAAGATAATTGATGACAAAGGTCAGCAAATAACCGCTTATAACGTGCCTTACGGTTCGGAAATGTTAATTGAAGATGGCGATATGATTGTTAAAGGCGTTTCCATGTGTAAGTGGGATCCTTATAACGCAAATATCTTCTCTGAAATTGATGGTAAAGCAGGTTACACTGATATTATTGATAATGTAACTTTCCAAGAAGAAACAGATCAGCAAACAGGTCATCGCGAGAAAGTTGTAACAGAATCTAGAGACAAAGCTCTAGTTCCTACACTTTCTATAAAGTCTGGCGATAGAATGCGCGAATACACGCTGCCGGTTTCTACACACATTGTTGTAGAAGATGGCCAGACAGTAGCCGCAGGTCAAATTATTGCTAAGATCCCTAGAGCTACATCAAAATCTAAAGATATTACCGCAGGTCTTCCTCGTGTAACCGAGTTGTTCGAAGCTCGTCCGCCACTAGATCCTGCCGCTGTTTCTGAGATTGACGGTATAGTAAAAATGGGAGCACGTAAACGTGGTTCTCAAGAGATTATTGTAGAAAGTAAAGATGGTACAGAAGCCAAGAAGTACTTGATTTCTCTTTCTAAACATATTCTTGTTCAAGAGAATGACTACGTAACCGCCGGTCAAGGACTCTCTGATGGTATTATTCCTCCACAGGAAATTCTAAACATCCTAGGCCCTTACGCTGTACAGAGTTACTTAGTTAATGAAATTCAGGAAGTTTACCGTCTGCAAGGAGTGAAAATCAACGATAAGCATATCGAATGCATTGTTAAAACGATGATGCAGAAAGTTGAAATCACTGATTCAGGCGATACCATGTTCCTTGAAGAAGACAAAGTAGATCGTTTCGGGCTTAACCGTGTGAACGATGATCTTTATGGTAAATTCGTAGTAATTAACGCTGGCGACAGTGATATAAAACTAGGAACTATCCTTGATCGTCGTGAAGTTCGCGAAATCAACAAGCAGTTGATTCGTGACGGGAAAGCAGAAATGGAAGTTCGTGAAGCTGAATTAGCCGTGTCTAGACCAATTCTATTGGGAATTACACGCGCTGCATTATCAACAGAAAGTTGGTTATCTGCTGCATCCTTCCAGGAAACGACTAAAGTACTTACGCAAGCTGCTATTGAAGGCAAGCGTGATTTCTTACTTGGTCTTAAGGAAAATGTTGTTGTTGGACACAGAGTGCCGGCTGGTACTGGTATGAGCGCATACGAGCATATTATTGTGGGAAGCAAAGACGACATGGTTGACGAATCTGCCGCTTCAAAAGTATTTGAGGAATTAGGCGCAAGCTTTGATATTGACTAATTAGCTTAGTCAATTATTTTAGCGAAAAATTTAATCCTGCTCGGCTTTAATGTCGGGCAGGATTTTTTTTATTATGGGAAATAGGAAATAAATTTACCTCTCTAAGTTATTAAACTAACTCATTGGTGAGGCTATAATATTTTACGTATATGAATTTCAATTATATTATTTCAGTTATAGGGTTATAATTTAACCCTATAAAAGTAGAGTACTATATTATGTGGAATTATAATGGAAGCATTCGACCTCCTTTTGCTATAGAGCCTTCAATAGGACAAGAATCTGTATGGGATTATCCAAGACCTCCGAAGATTACAATAGATGCTAGAGAAATCGTGATTACTTGGAATGGCGTCGAAATCGCAAGAACTATAAAAGCCATTAGAATTTGCGAGACTGCTAGTCCACCTACATACTATATACCTCAGATCGATATCAACATGGAGTGTTTAGTACAAGTACCAGGTGCTTCTTTTTGCGAATGGAAGGGAATGGCTAGTTACTGGTCGGTTATGGTAAACGGTGAGCAATTAACGAAAGTTGGATGGTCATACAAATCACCAAATGAGGCCTTTAATGATATAAAAGATCATATAGCATTTTATGCCAAACCAATGCTTTGCACTATAGACAATGAAGAGGTATTACCACAAGATGAAAGTGGATTTTATGGTGGCTGGGTTACAAGCGAGATTGTTGGTCCATGGAAAGGTGGTGATGATACTAGAGCTAATGGATTGTAAGTTCTTTTTATGGGAAATGGGAAATGGGAAATGGGAAATGGGAAATGGGAAATGGGAAATGGGAAATGGGAAATGTGTATCAGGGAAGGACGCTTTCTTTTTGCGTTATAATGGTTGACCGCTTTGGCTATATTTGAGAAATCAGAAAGTTGTACCCTGTACTTATTACTATTCTCGTAATAGGAGGAACTAGCAGATAGTGAGCCTATTTAATGTTTCTATTCAGTAATGAAAAAAAGTTTAAGTGGTTTATTTCTTATTCCTTCCCCGAAAAAAGGCAGTCGTTCACCGAAATTTGTAGATTCCTTGTAGTAATTAGCTGAGATTAGCAGCAGAAATCAAAAAACAGTACACCAATTCTGACTTTTGATGTTTATACTCATTGCTTATTAAAGAATTATATCATGAAAAAATCAATAATTAAAGACTCATCTCGTAAACTAGCTATTTTAAGTTTGGTGTCTGCTGCCGTTTTGCTTACTGGCTGCTTGAAATCACTAAACCCTTTTTATACAGCTGAGCAGCTTGTAGACTCTACTCCATATCATGGAGTTTGGGAAAGTTCAGGAAATAGCTATTGGGTTTTTATGCCAATGTCTGTAATGGACAAAAAGGAGACCTCATTTGACATTTCAGATGGAATAGAAAATACACTTAATGCAAAATCTGATGCTAATCTAAAGGTCGATGGAAAGGTTACAAGCTATAGAAATACTACTGAGGAAGAGGGATTCTCTATCACTCTTTCTGATACAGTAGGTATTGACTCTTTAGATGTATTAACTAAACAAGCTGAGCAAGTTTTTAAAAATTCAGTTATGGACCTCAGTACCTCTCCATCTGACTTTACCGATAAGTATACATTACTTATACAATTCAAAGATTCGTTAACAGCGGTTCAGTTTTTTAAAGACCCAGAAAGTGTAGATATTGGTGAAGATGAACAAGACCTATATATAGCAGCCTTCTTTGATTTTGATGGAAAAACTATGTTAGATATTAGTCCTTACACTATATTTGGGGATAATTCTTTTAAAGGTAGACATCATATTCCTGTACATTCACTTTCGATAGTAGAAGATGTACAAAACGATAAACAGATGCGATTAAAATTCTTTTCTTCCTCTAGAATTACTGAGTTGATTGAAGATGGCAAAGTTCGCATAGATTATATGGTTACGCAGCCAATTCCTAAAGAAGTGATGGAAAAAGAAGATGGAGAAGGAGAGCTATTTTTAACAGCAAAAACGGCTGACCTACAAGCTTTTGTTGAGAAACTGATAAATATGGGCAATGAAAATTACCTTTCCTCAAACGGCAATTATCTACTGAAAAAAATTAGAAGCTAGGAATGCGATCATTATCAAAGTCTTTTGATTATATTTATAAAGTAAAAATCCCATGATTAAACGCTTTGCACTACACATCTCTTTCTGGATTATCAGTTTCTTGATATTTACTAAGGCAAATGCTATCGGCGATCTTGGCTATGTAGATTGGGTTTATAGTTCAATATGGTATGTCCTAATAATACCTGTTTTTTATTTAAGTTTCACAGGTATTTATTTGATTGATTCTAAGCAGCAAAAAAATAAAAAAGAATCAAAAGGATGGTCTCGTATATTTTATTATCCATTAACAACATATGTATTTGGTATGGCTATCATTATATTTCAAATTTCAAATAATCATCATTTTTTATATAATCTAATACTCAATTTTAATTTTATTTCCGATGAATTTTTTATAATACCAGAACAAAATAAATTTATTATTTTGAGTTATTATTTGACATTTTCTGCATTTGGGTTGCTATTTGCCGGTGGTGAATATGTGCTGAAACAACAAAAAGTTAAGGATGAACTAGCCAGAGAAAAGCAATTGCGTTTAGAGGCTGAAAACAGAACTATACTGCAACAAGTAAATCCGCATTTTTTGTACAATACCCTAAATGCTATCTATGCACAAGCCATTCAAGGCTCAGAAAATGTTAAGGATTCATTACTCACTTTATCAGAATTAATGCGCTACCCAGTAAGTTTATCTAGTGAAAATAAATGGATTTCGTTCCAAACAGAATTAGCGCAAATCAAACGCTACATCGATCTACAAAAATTACGATTCACCAATAGGATAAAGGTTATTGTTAAGGATAAAACGGAATCAGCAGCGTTTAATGTGCCGCCATTGTTATTAATGATTCCGATTGAAAATGCTTTTAAACACGGCAACCTAACCTATGCCTCATTAGTAGAAATTGTGTTTGAAAAAGTGGGAAATGAACTTCGTTTTTTTGTCTCTAACCCAGTAGACTTGGATAAAAAAGGCAAAGAGATGAAGGAAAACACAAAAAGTACAGGTCAAGGTCTAGTTCAATTGAATGAAGGGTTATCTTTACTTTATGGGGATGAATATCGAATGGAATTAAAGATGAATACCTCAAAAAGCACCCATGAATTCACCTTGTTTCTACCACTGAAATCCAAAAAAACCTAATGAAAATCTATTCTATTCTCATAGCCGATGATGAAGAACCGGCTCACATTATCTTAGAAGAGTATTGCAAATCATTAAACTGGGTGGGTAAGGTGCATCATGCTTACGATGGTCTAGAAGCTTTTCAAATCGTACAAAAGCAATGGGTTGATATCTTATTGCTAGACATTGAGATGCCGAAAATGACGGGCTTAGAAATGGCAGAACAACTGCATAATCCGCCGGTTATTATTCTCACTACTGCTTATCCTGAGTTTGCACTTGAGAGTTATAAAATCGAAGCTTTGGATTACTTGCTAAAGCCCATACCCATTCCACGATTTTTAGCAAGCATGGATCGGGCCAAAACCAAGCTAGATCAAAAAAGCCTAGCGCTTGCGACGAATACCTCACAGATGGAGAAAACCCATACTTGGATTCGGGTCGATAAAGTAGATGTGAAGCTAAATATCAAGGATATTTTATGGTTACAAGCAGATGATGATTACATCAAGATTTATACATCGCAGCGAGAGACGCCTTACATGATTCATGGCAGAATAAGTGTTTTTATTGAATCTTTAGGCACTCTAAAAATAGTTCAAATTCATCGATCTTACGGGATAAATAGCACACACATTAATGCCATTGAAGGTAACCAAGTGCGTATTGGGGATCTGTATATCCCAATTGGTAAAACATACAGAGCTATTATTGAAAAGTTACTTTAGTCCAGGTATATGCTTCATAGATTTCACTGCGGTAGTCATAACATCTTGATAATTCTTGCCTTGTAAATATTTGCTTTCACCTACGGGTAAAAAACGCTGCTCTGCAATGGTCGAAGATTCTACATATTTCATAAAGCCTTCTTTCCCATGTCGCCTACCAATTCCTGAAGCTCTCATTCCGCCCATTGGTGCATCAACTGAGCCGTAAGCGGCTGCGTAGCCTTCGTTTATGTTTACGGTTCCGAACTTGAGTTTATGGGCAATTTGCCTGGCCTTTTCGATGTTGGTAGACCAAACACTAGCGTTCAAACCGTATTCCGAGCTATTTAATTGGGAAATTAGTTCTTCGATTGAATCGTATTTATACAAGCTAATTACTGGCCCAAAGCACTCTTGATTTCGCAAAAACATTGGATCTTTAACACCTTCCAAAATGGTTGGCGCAATAGTACAATTGGGAATACTACTATTGGCTAAACCACCACTTAGAACTTTTGCGCCCGCAGTGGTTGCGTTCTCGATAAATCTAGCCACTTTTAGGGTGTGTTCAGGACTTACCAATGCCCCAACTTTGAATGCATAATCGAATGAGTGGCCTTGTGGGATGTTGTTTACCGCTGTTGTTAGTGCGTTTTTGATCTCTTCATATTTAGCGGTGGGAATGTATACTTCCTCAATAGAAACGCATAACTGCCCACTATTACTGTATGCCGCCTGAATGATGCCTTCGCAAAGTGCATCAATTTGCACTTCATCTGTTACAATTAAGGGATTTTTGCCACCTAACTCTAGAGAACATTTTTTCAATAATTTCCCGGCTTTTTCTGCTATAATTTTACCTGTAGCTGTTGATCCAGTAAAAGCTATGGAATCAGATAGATGAAGAATGGTGTCTCCTAAATCGTTGCCATAACCGTTCACAATCTGTAAGCAATTGGCGGGAAGTCCAGCCTGGATTAGCAATTTCTTAGCAAAAAGCGCTGAGAGAGGCGTTAATTCAGAAGGTTTTAGTAATACCGCATTGCCGGCTAATAAAGCAGGAATTGCGTCAGCAATGGGAATAGCTAGGGGATAATTCCACGGAGAAATTATACCAATAAGCCCATAAGGATGGTAATGAACATGCGTTTTTGTGAAAAAGGGAACAGCACCTTTAGAAGCGGTGGACTCTAGCCAGCCTTCTGCACGGTGTGCATAATAGCGTGAGTTTATTGCTACTTCTAGCACTTCTTCCAGGGCATTTTGACGTGCTTTTCCCGTTTCTAGTTGAATGAGATCAAGGAAACTCTCTAAATGCTCAAATACTAAATCATGAAAATTCAGGAAGATCTCTTTTCTTTTCTCAAGTGGAGTTTCGCCCCATTTTTCTTGAGCGTTAATGGCCACAGCTTTTGCATTTGACTCAATTTCCTGAATATTGCTGCATGGCATAGCTATCAACTCTTCTTGCGTTGGCGGATAGGTAATGGGAATTCGCTGATTGGCACTGTCTTCAAATGAAAGGTAGTTGCGAAGCTCTGCAATAGATTCTTTGGTCCAAGATTGAAGGGAGAATACAGAACTCATAAAAAAATGCTAGAAGGGTTAAAACAATAGGGCAAGAATAGAAGAAATAACAAAATCTATGAAACGCATGGCTTTTAATTAATCAGGATTTTAGGCTCTATTCATCTTTGCTTTGTATGCCATGGCATAAATTTTCATTTGCTTAACCATAGAAGCTAGCCCATTTGAGCGCGTCATTGATAGGTGTTGGTCCATGCCAATTTCCGTGATAAAATCTGGTGGCGTACTAAAAATAGTTTCTGGATCTTGGCCAGAATAAAAGCGAACCAATAGGGCAATTAAGCCACGAACTATGGCTGCATCGCTATCGGCGGTAAAATTGATTTTGCCTTCTTCAAGCTCAGCGTGTAACCAAACTCTTGATTGGCAACCCTTAACAATATTGTCGTCGGTTTTTGAACCTTCAGGCATGTTTGGTATATCTTTTCCAATAGCAATAAGATACTTGTATCGCTCAGTCCAGTCTGCAAATTGGTTAAATTCGTCTATTATTTGCGTTTTAATGGTCGAAATTTCTTGGCTCATAAAGTGCTACCCTTAGCGTGTCTTTAAAAATGGAAAATACTATTTGATTGGGTCAAAAAAAGAAAGGTACAATACCTACTACAGAAGTGCAGCAGCCATTGTACCTTTAAAAGGATGCGTTTTGTCTAGATTTCTTCCCTTATTTCGAATGAGATGTCACAATGAAAAGCATTGTCATCTGAATATTTCAAATAAGCGGTAAAAGACTCGTCGTTGAGATAGAAGTGCTCGCAAACGCTACCTTTAGCGGTTACTTCTTTCGCAAGTTCATCAATTTTATAGGCAAAAGGCAGTGAAATGTCTTTCGCAAGAATCGGTGTTTGGAAAGTGCCAAATTTGTGTTGGAAGTCAGGGCTAAGACTGTGAATAATTAATCCATTCTCAGTTTTATGCATTTCAACTCTAATTGGCGAAACAGATTCAAGTGTCATGGTACCGTTTGTACCGGTATTATTAATTTTTTTAATAGCCTCTAATACACGACTCTTAAGACTTAGATTTTTGAGAATTAAGCGTAAAATTGCTTGTCCGTCTAGGTCTAACCACTCTGCATCAAAAGAGATGTCTAAGAGTTTTTTCTTTTGACTGATTACGTTAGCTGTTAAGCCTTTTTCTCCGTAAAAATTGGTTACAGCACCAGACTCAAAGCTCATTTCGTCGAAATTTTCATAATCAATGAGTTCCCAAATCTTGCGTGTTTTCAAATTATCAACACGATAGCCAGTCATTTCGCGAAAAGCTTTATTCGCATAAACCACATTTCCTTGCTGATCAAAATCTATGAGTATACTTTTGCCTAATTCGTCGAGCTTGTCGAACTCTGTTGCTGGGTCGAAGCTGATATTAAGTTCTGCGGTTTTACGCTCAGAAACATCATGTTGGTAACTAACCCAGTGTGTAATTTCGCCATTTTCGTTTTGTAGTGGATGAATATCCCACTGGTTTACGAATTCACTACCGTCTTTGCGGTAATTAACGGTTTGCCCGAAGAAAGATTGTCCTTCAATAAGGTTCTTTTTTAGACGGTCTAATGTAGCTCTATCTGTTTTTGGCCCTTGGAGTAATCTTGGGCTTTGCCCAATTACTTCATCTAAAGCGTAGCCAGTGAGATGAGAAAAACCGCTATTAGCAAATACAATTTTGGGTCCAGGATTCTCTAATCCTAAATCAGTTACTAGGATTGAATCATAGTCGTTAGAAACAGCACGGTCTAGTAGGTTTAGACGCAATTTAAAGGTATCACGTTCTTCTTCTAGTTTGGTAAATTCTTTTTGAGCCGCATCAGCAAGATTAGTGTCTAATGCTCTAAGTTTGTTTAGTAAATCTGCTCGATTCATTTATGTATTGAATACGGGTTAGTTATGCTAGCAAATGGAGACAAGTATAGCTTAAATTTACTATAAAGTCGAGATTATATAAGCAATAATCATAGTGAACCTGATTACGTTCCCATCGTCTAACAATTTGAACTTAGTATAAACAAGCTTTTGAACCCACAATTATTCAATGAACAACTGAAGCCTTTGATACCCAAAATTTTTGGGTCGGTAACGGTATGGATAAGTGGCTCAGGGCTTAGCGCTGAAGATTTGACTCAAGATATTATGCTAAAAGCGATTCGAAGTTATCAGAAATACCAAGGGCAAAGCAGCGTTTATACGTGGCTTTATGCCATAGCGAGAAATACTACTTACGACGCTTTACGCAAGTTGAGAACGGAGCGAAAAGTATTTATGCGACCCGCAGAAGCCATAGACTTAGATGATTTTGGCGAGGAAGTAGATGTTCAGGGGCAAAATGAAAGAACAGAGCTATTCAAAAAGGCCTTTACTGCATTAGCTGAAGAACAACGCTCATTATTAAATATGAAAGAATTTGAAGCGTTGAGTATTCAACAAATGGCTGAAAAATTGGCTATTCCAGAAGGAACAGTTAAGAGTAGGCTATTTAAGGCCCGATTATTGTTAAAAGAGCAACTAGTAAAAATTGGATATGTATATGGATGAACGGCCAAACAAAGACCAAACAATAAAAGCCAAAGAAGCCCTTGAAGCTAGGCTTTATGACGCCTCAGAAAGATCGCTATCTGACGAGGCGAAAAAGCAATTATTAGCAGATTTAAAGCCTTTCCCAGAGCTAACCCAAGCTTTTCTGGGAATGATGGGTACTGATGGGGAAGAGGGTTTGTTCGCTTCAATACCAAAATCGGTATTCAATGAATCGCAAATGCCTGTAATAAAGCCCAATTTTAGTCAAAGTTTATCCCAAAAAATGGATAATGAAGTTTTTTGGCTGGCAACAATTCTGCAAATTAAGGGCCTTATTTATAAGTTTATGATGCCTGTAATGGCCGCTTCATTGCTATTGTTTGTTCAGGTGGGGGAACAAAATGCGGAAACTACCTCGCTCGAGGATTCCCAAACAGTGGAAGATTTAACGGGTTATGAAGCCCTTTCTACATTTCATGAAAATTTGCAAGATTATGCAGGATTAGCCGAACTAGACGCACTTATCACTGAATTAGACGAGCCCAAAAGTACTTTAAATTCACCAAACTAATGAAAAGATCACTAACCGTAGCTGCCTTAGTTTTAACCATTTTTGTATTGGGCATAATCACTGGCCTTTTGCTTCCAAGGCCTTGGTTTTTACACGCCAAAAAAATAAATAGAACTACGCCTCTAGGCATAGAAAGAAACGAAGGCAAAGCAGAACGTTTTGATGGTAATCCACAACGACAAATGGAAGGCCGTATGATGAATGCTTTGGTTAGAAGCTTAGATTTGACAGATGAGCAAAGAGCGCCGTTTAAGGGATTATTGGAAAAGCAAAGGGGGGAAATGCGCAATAATATGAACAGTGTTCGCAAAGCAACCCTAGCCAAAATAGATTCTATTAATGTAGTTACAGACTTAGAAATGGCGCAAATTTTGAATGAAGATCAATTGAAAAAGTGGGAGCAATTCAAGAGAAGAGTTGATTGGAAAATGCTAAAGCGAAACTAAGCAATAGAATCCTCTTTTTGTGCTAGTTAGTAGTTAAAATCCGTTCGCATGAATGTGCAGGGTTAACTTTGTTGCAAAAGACCGTATTTTAGTAGTTATTGAAAGCATAAACCTACCATAACCTCGATATTTTCAATACATGCATTACTGTATTTCTAAGCCAAGCCTATTGTTCAAGCGTACCATAAAGGTAAGTCTGGGATTGCTAATAGTACTCAGTAGCGCTTTAAATGCGCAGTTTGTAACTGAGCAACGGAGTCCAGAAAATTATTATAAAAATGTTGAGTGGATAGACAGCACCTTAGCAGAAGGCGTTGTTTGGAAAAGAGCTTTGATAGAAAACTTTTATGAAGCACCGCAGTCGTTTAATGCAATAATTATTGATCGTACAAAATCGAATTTAATCCCCCAAATTGGCTATAAATACCTAACCTTTGCCAAAACATCGGAGCTAACAGAAGAGGTTAACGGGTTGGTGGGAATTAACGCCAGCTTCTATTCTGCCGAAACTCGTAAGCCAGTGAGCTGGACCGTGGCCAATGGTCGTTTACAAGCACATACTAAGCAAGGCGTGAAAGATCACTTCGAGAATGGAGCCATTCGGTTCAATAATTTACGTGACTTATTCATCATTACACCGCCACCAACGGGCTGGTATCTAGTAAAACCCGATTCAAATGTTCTAGCAGCCGGTCCTCTTATGATGATTGAAGGCGAAGATGTGGACTATCCGATGGATTCAGAATTTGTAACCAAAAGGCATCCCAGATCTGCTTTGGGAATCTTAGAAGATGGCAACATTCTACTATTTACCGCAGATGGCAGGAATAAAATGGCTGATGGGCTTAGTATACCAGAGCTACACAGCATTTTAAAAGTAATGGGTTGTATTTCAGCCATAAATTTGGATGGTGGTGGCTCTACCACTATCACCGTTAGGAAACAAGATTCTGTGCATGTGGTGAACTATCCTTCTGATAACAAAAAGTTTGATCATAAAGGGGAGAGGTCGGTAATTAATGCGTTGATATTTGCGCCACCGCCGCCAGTTTACGTAGAAGTAGATAGTCTATACATAAAGCACAATTAAGCGGAAGTTGATGAAATAGCAGGGGTGCGAAAGCAAGCACGATTGCCTATATTGGCAGTCAACTTCAATCAACATCTCTGCTATGATTCGTTCACTATTTGCAGCTTTTTTCTTAGTCTGCTGCATTACTGCTTGCCAAGCAGCAACACAAGACGACCTTTCCACAAATGGGAATGATACCCGTAATACAGCCACTACCCTTGTTTTTGCAGAAAATGATGACGATTTGGTTCTACCAGAAGGTTTTTCTGTAGTTATTGCCCATGCAGGAGTGGGGAAAGCTAGACATTTGGTAGCTAACAGCAATGGAGATGTGTATGTGAAGCTATCTTCCCCAAAAAATAACCATGGCTTGGTTGCCATGCGCGATCTAAATGGTGACGGAAAAATGGATACAACTGTTTATTTTGGGCCAGATTTTGGTGGAACTGGAATAGATATTTCTAACGGATATTTGTACTTCTCTAGTGATTTGGCTGTTTATAGAGTGTTGTTAGGTGAGGATTTGGTGCCAACAGCAGAGCCAGAAATCATTGCTACGGGCTTTAAAGCAGATAGGCAACATGCAGCCAAAACTATTGCTCTAGACGATATGGGAAATCTTTTTGTGAATGTAGGTGCGCCAGCCAATGCCTGCCAAGAAGAAATGAGAACAAAGGGTTCTCCAGGCATGAGACCTTGCCCCTTATTGGAAAGCTTTGCTGGCGTGTGGCGTTTTGACGCAAATGAATTGGATCAAGACCACATGAAAGACGGCTACCTTTACGCAACAGGCTTACGTCATGCGGTTGCAATTGACTGGAATCATGGCGTGAATGAGCTTTATTCGGTAATGCATGGCCGCGACCAGCTAGATCAGTTATTCCCAGACTTATACAATGCCCAGCAAAATGCGGATTTACCGGGTGAAGAATTTCAGTTATTGACAGATGGTTCAAATCACGGCTGGCCTTATACCTACTATGATTGGCAAAAAGGCAAGCGTGTACTTGGCCCAGAATATGGCGGAGACGGTGAAAAAGAAGCAACAGAGAAATACAATAAACCCGTTTATTCTTTCCCGGGGCATTGGGCACCCAATGATTTACATTTTTATAAAGGTTCACAATTTCCCGAAAAATATAGAAAAGGTGCATTTGTCGCATTTCATGGCTCTTGGAACAGAGCTCCAATGCCACAGCGTGGGTACAAAGTTTCTTTTGTAGCTTTTGATGGTAAAACACCTACGGCGGCGCACGAAGATTTTGCCGATAATTTTGCTCGTAAAACCGAGATTTCTACCCCTTCTGAAGCAGAACACCGCCCTATGGGCTTAGCTGAAGCACCTGACGGAAGCCTCTATGTTGTGGACTCAAAAGAAGGCAAATTATGGCGTATAGTTTATACAGGAAACTAAATTTCCCATAAATACTTATTTTTATTCAAACCTAGTTATCACAACTAAATACATATTATGAACGATCAAGGTTACGGCCTATTAAAGGGCAAAACAGGAATTATATTTGGCGCATTAGACGAGCGCTCTATTGCGTGGCAAATAGCTGTTGCCTGCCACCGTGAAGGCGCAAAAATGGTGCTATCTAATGCCCCAATTGCATTGCGTTTGGGCACATTAGAAGCATTGTCAGAAAAAATTGATGCACCAATTATTGGTTGTGACGTTACTGATGATAACGATATATCATCGCTTATGACGGCTGTGAAAGAGAAATTTGGTGGCGTTGACTTTATTCTTCACGCTATTGGTATGTCGCCAAATATCCGCAAAAAAAAGGATTATGAAGACATTAACTACAAATGGATGCAGCAGAGTCTTGATATTTCCGCTATTTCGTTGCACCGAATAATAAACCAAGCTGATAAAGCAGGTATTTTAAATGATGGTGGTTCTGTTGTTGCACTGAGCTATATTGGGGCGCAACGTATATTCAGTAAATACTCTGATATGAACGACGCTAAGGCGTTGTTAGAAAGCATTGCAAGGAATTACGGAAGCCGTTTAGCTAAGCGCGGAATTCGAGTAAATACGGTATCTCAGGCGCCAACTAAAACCTCAGCAGGTGGTGGTATCGCGGGCTTTGATGCGATGTATAATTTTGCTGAAAAACTGGCTCCTCTTGGGAATCCGACGGCAGTAGATTGTGCTGATTATTGCGTTACACTTTTTTCTGATTTAACTAGGAAAGTAACTATGCAAAACCTCTTCCATGATGGTGGCTTTGTTACTTCTGGTATTTCTGAAGAACTTATTGAAGATTTGATGGCGCTACACGCTAAAGCTCAAGAGTCAGAATCCTAAACAAGCAAGTATCGCCATTTTTTTGATTTATTCTATAAAGCCTGTTTTACCGACAGGCTTTTTTTTACGGTAAACGAAGCTCTTTAACGCCTTCTCATTCATGCCAATAAACGACCTCATACTAGGGATAGATCCGGGTTCAAGAACCACCGGCTATGCCATACTCGAGAAAAAAAATGGCGTTTATAGTGCATTGCGTTGCGATGTAATTAAACTCGATGATTTACCCGACCACGCAGATAGGTTGCAACGTCTATTTCAGGAGCTTTCGGTTCTAGTTAAGCAATATCAACCTAGGTTGTGTGCAGTAGAAACGCCCGTATTTGGTAAAGATCCGCAGGCTATGCTAAAGCTTGGTAGAGCGCAAGCTGCCTGTATGTTGGCCATAACAACCAATGGGTTTAAAGTGGCAGAGTATCTGCCAAAAGAGGTAAAGAAGTCGGTAACGGGAAACGGAAACGCCTCAAAAGAGCAAGTAGCCATTATGCTAGGTCGCTGTGTTAAACTTCCCGCAGAGAAATTAAAGAAAGACGCAACCGATGCATTGGCCGTAGCATGGTGCCACTATAGCAGAGAGGGCTCGCTTGTGCCAAGTTCACAAAATAATAGGCATAAGAATAACCAAAAAGACCCATGGTTAAACTATCTTGAGAAAAACCCAAATCGCCTAAAAACGAAAACCTAGTAAAACGAAAACCTAGTACATTAGTAACTGATTTAATAAGAACTATCCTTTCCCAATATGATCGCATTTTTAAAAGGCCAATTGTACCATAAAGCTGAAGCTGAGAACCAGATTACCATAGATTGTAATGGCGTTGGTTATGAAGTGAACGTAAGTTTAAATACGCTTCAAGATTTACCAAGTATTGGCGAAGGCGTTTTTATTGAGATTTATCATCATATTTCGGAAGCAGAGCAGCGCTTATTTGGTTTCAAAAGTAAACAGGAAAAAGCCATATTTGAGCTAATCATAACCGTTAAAGGTATAGGACCAAGATTGGGTTTAGCCGTACTTTCTGGCATGAGCGCAGATAGGTTGGCCGTTGCCATTGCTTCTGGTGATCTTATAGCGCTGTCTGGGATTTCTGGTATCGGCAAAAAAACCGCAGAACGCATTGTATTAGAATTGAGAGAGAAAATTGGGAAATTAAAAGGTTTCACCAATCAAGTAACTTTTACCGCAGAAAGTTCATTTAGCAACAACAGTGAAGTAGCAGAAGAGGCCATAGCAGCTTTAGAATCGCTAGGATATCGCAGGCCACAGGCTAGTAAAGCGGTTCAGGATGCGTTAAAAGCTGACGGTAGCGCCGCCTCTGACTCAAAAGTTTTGATTAAGAAAGCGTTAATTCATCTAAACACTTAATGATAGCTTTACATTAGAACGCTACATTTAAGAAAACTTTACTCCTAAAACTCAATATAAATCGTGTCTAAAAAAACCATATTGGTTGTTGATGATGAATCTGATTTGCTAGATTTAATTGAATACAACCTAACAAAAGAGAATTTTGCAGTAATAAAAGCCTCAGATGGGCTAAAAGGCATTAAAAAAGCCAAGGAACACAAACCAGATTTGGTGCTTCTTGATATTATGATGCCAAAGCTCAACGGCTTAGAGGTTTGTGACATGATGCGCAGCGACTCAGATTTGAAGCATATTCCCATTATCTTTTTGACCGCACGCAGCGATGAGCGTACCGAAGTTGAAGGCTTAAATGCGGGCGCAGATGACTACATAACCAAACCCATTAGCACGGTGAAATTGGTGTCTCATATTAAGGCTGTTTTGCGCCGTTCTGATAGTACCATAGATAATAATTATCAGAAAATTGTGATACATGACTTAATTATAGACCGTGAAGGCTACAAGGTTTTTTTTAAGGGGGATGAGCTAAATCTTCCTCGTAAAGAGTTTGATTTGTTGTACTACTTAGCAAGTAGAAAGGGCAAGGTGCTTAGCCGGCAAAACCTACTGAATAATGTTTGGGGCGATAATGTGCATGTGGTAGATCGTACGGTAGATGTGCACATACGTAAAATTCGAGAGAAATTAGGCTCAGAGTATGTTGAAACCGTAAAAGGCGTGGGATATCGTTTTAGAGATGATCGAACGTCGTAGAGGGTACTCAGCTTTAGCAGTTCGCACATCCTTATTTGGCTCATTAGGCTTTTTTAGTGTTTTTAGCCTCTTCTGGATAATAACCCAAAGCTTTCCCTATTGGCACGTGCCTTTGGTAACGGTTATTGCTGGGGCTATATTTTATTTGATAGCTTATAAGTTGGTGTACAAGCGCTTAACACTTATACAAACCGTAATAAGCGACATATCAAGAAAGCAGTTCGATGATTATGAATACATGCCAAATGTGGAGCGAGATGAGCTAGATTTACTCATAAAACATACCACCAAAGCAAGTTCTATTGTAGAGTTGGAGATTCGCCGACTCAATAAAATCGAAAATTATCGCAAAGAGTTTATAGGGGATATTTCTCACGAGCTAAAAACACCAATTTTTGCCGTTCAGGGTTTTATAGAAACCTTACTAAATGGGGCGCTAGAAGACCCGAAAGTGAACCGCTTATTCTTGGAAAAAGCCATGCGCAACGCAAATCGTTTGGTAGATTTAACTCAAGATTTAATGGAGATTTCTAAACTTGAAACCGGCGAGCTTAAATCTAAGCAACAAACGGTAGTGCTTCATGACGTGGTAGAAGAAGTGGTAGAAGGCTTACAGTATCTGGCAAAAAAAGAAAAAACGCCTATACGAATGCAAGAGTTTGAAGATGAAATAATGGTGAGTGCCGACCGAAACCAGTTAAAACAAGTATTGGTTAATTTGGTAGAAAACGCCATTAAGTACAACAAAGAGCATAATGCGGTAGAAATCCGGGTAAATACAAAACCAAAGGGTATGAGTAAACGTGTGGTTGTATCTGTGGTTGACAAAGGCATTGGAATAGAACCTAAAGACTTGCAGCGAGTTACAGAGCGTTTTTACAGGGTAGATAAATCTCGTTCTCGCAAAAAAGGTGGTACCGGTTTAGGCTTAGCAATTGTGAAGCATATTATTGAGTCGCACGGCGAAAAACTTCTGATAGATTCTACCCCTAATGAAGGCTCAAGTTTTGGCTTTACGCTCAAAAAAGTAAACGATGAGCTCCTAGATATGGAGTTTGCATAATTTTTTGTGACCCCATTTACTAGGCAATGGAATTTAGTTGAGCGGATGTAGTTTTTTGGGCTTATTTTCGCTTGCACTACTTTTATAAAAACAAATATTTTTGCTCAATGAGATATGCTGTGATTATGGCTGGTGGCGTTGGCTCTAGGTTTTGGCCTGCTAGCACCCCAGAAATGCCCAAACAATTCCTTTCCTTTTTTAGCAGTCAAAGTTTATTACAGCAGACGGTAGAACGGATAAAGCCCATTATTCCAACAGATCGAATTTTTATTGTTACGAATGCTAATTATGCGGCCATAATTAAAGAGCAACTACCTAGCCTGCCCATAGAAAATATACTGTGCGAGCCACAGGCAAAAAATACAGCGCCATGCGTGTTATTGGCTACCAAAAAAATAGCCTTAATTGACCCTGATGCTAGTGTTGCTGTATTGCCGGCAGATCATTACATCTCTCAGCCAGATGTCTATTTAGACGTGCTGAATGCGGCATTTGAGCATGCAGAGCAAAAAGGTATGCTAACAACAATTGGTATTCAGCCGCATCGTGTAGAAACGGGTTATGGATACATTAAATATCAGAAAAATAACCTAGCCTCCACGGGAAATGAACTAACTACTTCAGTGTACAAGGTTGACGCATTCACAGAAAAACCCAATTACGATAAAGCGAAGCAGTTCATAGCAGAGGGCAATTATTTATGGAATTCAGGCATGTTTATATGGTCTAACAAAGTGATACAAAAAGCCTTTGAAGACTATGCGCCTGCAATGGTTAGTGTAGCAGCATCAACACTAAATAAGTCTGAGGATTTTGTGACCGGTGCAACCGGAATAACCCAGTTTTTTGCACAAGTAGAAAGCATTTCTATTGATTATGCGATCATGGAAAAAGCGGAAAGTGTATCGGTATTGCCCGGGGTTTTTGGCTGGAATGATGTGGGAAGCTGGCAAGCGGTGTATGAACTAGAATTAGAAAAAGACGCGGCGGCAAATGCGACCAATGTGCCACTAGATGCTATTGACGCTAAAGGCAATCTGGTTCGACTACATAACCGAGGAAAAAAAGTAGCTTTACTTGGTGTTGAAGGTCTGGCAATAATTGAGACCGAGGATACACTAATGATTGCCAAGTTAGATCGCTCACAAGATGTGAAGCAGTTTGGGCATAGTTGAGAGTTACGATTAAGCGAGAATACGATTATGGAAACGAAGTTTCGTTAGTAATTATGAGTACTGAACGGTAAGCGATGGGCGATGTACTTCCCGAAATAGTGTTGGGTGTTGAATGATAAGTGGTTAGCTAAAAACGTAAATCTAAATCACTCAATACTCAATACTTCTCTAATGGGGCATCACTTAAAGACAAAACAGGACAAAAAAGTGATAAAAAACTATGGTTTAAAAACTTTAATCGAACATCAATGATTAATAATTTGAACATACTATGAGTTGGTTGTTCGCGGTAATCCCGTTAAATCGAGAAATTCCTTCGAGCAAAGATTTCGAGCAAAGATTTCGAGCAAAGATTTCGAGCAACAAATTGGCATAAAAACCGAAGAAAATCGTTTAATTTCCATAAATCAGCCGGATTTATTTTTAGCAGCCGGTGGAAATAATAGTAGCTGCGTTTACGGCCATAACTCAACAAACAAAGAAAAAGGTTGGGTGGCTTTGGGGGCTGTTGTAGTACCAAATAATGGGGGCTATTCTTTTGCGGAAACCGCTCAATGGGAAAAGTTGATTTCATCAGATATTGGTTCGCAAACTAAGCTGAACGGACATTTTGTCGTTTTTGAATGGTCTCGAGAAAATTGCATTATTAGTACAGATGCTCTTGGGTTAAGAGATATTTATTTTGGGATAAAAGAGGACCTAGTTTATATCTCTACCAGAGTAGATTGGCTATCTCAATACATAAACTGCAGCCTAAATTTTAGTCGTTTTGGTTCAAGATGGAAGTCCTTTAATCAGCTTTCTACAAAATCTGTAATAACGGGCCTAACCAGAATAGTTTGCGGTTCTAAAGTGGTAATAGACAGAGGAAAAGCTACGGTTCAAACAAAAGAAGTAAAACCATTATCTCAATTATTTGGGCAAATAATTAAGTCTGAAATTCCCCCAAAAGAGATTGAGCAAAGCTACCTCCAAGAATTGGGCGCATTAATTGAGGTAGGCAATAATAGTGGTAAGTCTAACTCGCTAGCACTTTCTGGCGGCTTAGACTCTCGGGTATTGTTAGCTGTTTTACTAGGAAAAGAAAACCAGAAAGTTGATTGTCATACTTTCGGGGAAGCATCCCATATAGATTCGGTGATGGTTCAAAAAATTATTCAAAGCAATAAAGCCATACATCACAGACAACTGCAAAGGTCTTTTCCCAAAGTTGAAGACTGTGTGGCTGAGCTTCAAGATTATGTGGCACAAACATTAGTTGGAAACCCCGCAAGCTTGGTTCATAAATTGAATAATGCGTATTTGTTGAAAGAAAATTACCCAGCTAGTGGGGTGTTTATAGATGGTGCATTTGGGGAAATATGGCGACGTTCCTTTTTAAATAGACTAGCTTTTAAGGGGCAGAATTTTTTAGAGAATTTAGATCATGTTGCTCAGCTATTTCCTTTCACCGCTCACAAAAGGGGTTCTTTTTTTAATGCTGACCTAGAAAATGAAATGAAAAAGGGCATAGCTAACGATTTGGAGCAATTGTTGTTTTACCTTCCCAAAATAAACGACATAGGATTTGAGAATTGGTTAGATCTTTTTGCCATAGCTACCAGATTGCCAAATATGTACGGGCATGAACAAGCTCGGTTAGATAATCTTGCACTAACTTTCATGCCTTTTTTACAACCGTCCTTACTTAAAATGTTATGGCAAGTTCCTGTAAAGAATAGGAAAAATTCAAACCTATTTAAGCGAATTATTCTAGAAAATAAATCGGAGTTGTCACGCTTTCAACTTGCAAAAAATGATCATACTCAACCTTTTGGCTTAACTACTTTACAGTCTAGATTGTGGGGGTTGGCAAGGAAGAAATTGAAATCAATTAAGACTGTACAGTCCACTAAAGCGACTTATTTACATCATATTGGGGAATACATAAACGATCAGGTACTCACAAACGAAGTAATAAACTCTGGATTTTATGATGCGAAGAAATTGCGGTTAATTCAGGAAGATTTTCAATCTAAGCATTATAACTTGATTGACGATTTAGACTGGTTAGTGAGTTTTGAGACGTTCAGGCGGAGAGTGACATAGTGGATAGTGACCCAGTAGAAAGTGGATAGTGATCTTGTGCTGAACGATGAGCTGTGAGTGATAAGTTTAGTTAAGCTAACCAATTATCAATTAGTGAGAGTGCCCAATTACTTAGGAAGTATGTTTTGCAACTTGTAATCAGATAGTAAAAAAAGGTATATCCTTTTGTAAATTAATGAAAGCATTGTTAAAGATTATGATTTAAGATTTTAAATAAAACAGCTATTTCTTATTGTAGGGGAATGACTTTGTTTGAGAATCATAGCCAAATTTAGCTGGTATAAAGATGAGATTAGAAAATTTAAGTAAAGACACAACCGTAAGTGCTACTATGCTGCGCCAAATTACCGAAAATATGGGTGAAGTATTCTGGCTTAGAGATGTTAAAGATCAGAGCATGCTGTATATAAACCCTGCTTACGAAAAAATTTGGGGTAGAACGTGTAAGAGTTTGTATGATAACCCAGCTTCTTTTTTAGATGCGGTTCACCCAGACGATTTAGCAATGGTTAAGGAAAGTTATGGCGCTTATTTAGAAAATGGTATGTATGATATTGACTACCGGATTATTAAGCCATCAGGTGAAGTGAGGTGGGTAAAAACTCGAAATTTTGCCATCAAAAATGAAGCAGGCGAAGTAGTAAGAGACACCGGTTTAGCGGTTGATATAACCTATTTGAAAGTTGATGCACTAAAAGTAAAGCAGCAAAGCCATTTGCAAGAAATTTTGATGAATACGGCTAAGCAATACATCAATATACCGCTAGACAAGATTGACGAAAACATACATAAGTCGTTGCATGAAATTGGTAGTTTTGTACAGGCAGACAGGGCTTACGTTTTCACCTATGATTGGGAAGCGCAGAGCTGTTCTAATACCTACGAGTGGTGCAATAAAGGAATAACTCCTCAGATTGGGGAACTTCAAGATGTACCTGTTTCTATGGTTCCAGATTGGGTAGCCAACCACATTTTGGGTAACACTATGTATATTAAAGATGTTTCTGCCCTCGATAAGGATTCAGGTATTAGGCAAATATTAGAGCCACAAGACGTTAAAAGCTTAATTGCTGTACCTATGATACACGGCAACAGTTGTGTGGGCTTCATAGGTTTTGATTCAGTTTTTAGGCTTCACGATTACTCACTAAAAGAGCAGAGTATGCTAGAGGTTTTTGCTCAAATAATGGTGAATATTAGCGTCAGAAAAGAGCTAGAAGACAATCTCATTATTCAAAAAAACCGTGCTGAAACAGCAAATAGAACCAAATCTGAGTTCTTAGCTAATATGAGTCATGAAATCAGAACGCCTTTAAACGGAGTTATTGGTTTTGCTGAACTCTTAAAGCAAACAAAACTAGACGAGCCGCAAACCCAATACATAGATACCATTGCCAATAGTGCAAACTCTTTGCTTGGGATCATTAATGATATTTTAGACTTATCGAAAATTGAAGCAGGAAAGTTGGTCTTAGATTTAGTTGAAACGGATATTTATGACTTAATGAATGAAACCTTGGAATTGGTAAAATATCCAGTAAATCAAAAGAAACTAGACCTTTCCTTACTAATTGACCCAAATACACCCCGATTTATTAGCGTAGACCCAATTCGTTTGAGGCAAGTAATTCTGAACTTGCTATCAAATGCCATAAAATTCACCAGTTCAGGAACAATAGACTTAGCCGTGAGCTTTAAGGAGTTAGACAAAGGCAAAGGTGCATTCTATTGCTCGGTAACAGATAGTGGTATCGGAATAGAGAAGTCGTTGCAGCACAAGTTATTTCAAGCATTTGGCCAGGCTGATTCCTCAACTACACGTATTTATGGAGGAACCGGTTTAGGGCTAACCATTTCAGATAAGTTGATACGAAGTATGGGCGGCAATATTGAGGTAGAAAGCGAACCGGGTGTAGGCTCTACCTTCTCATTCAGCATCGATGTAGACTTTAAGAAGATAGAAAAGTCAAATATTGCTAGAATTGAAGGCATTAAATCGGTTTTATTCATAGATGACGACAAGGTAAAAACGGCTGAGGTTGCTAAGTATTTTGAAGGCTGGAAAATTGCTTTCCACAGTGAAGAAAACGGATTATCAGCGCTCAAAACAATCAAAAAAACCGAGAAATTTGATGTCATTCTAGTCAAGTACAATATGCCGTTCATTGATGGCATAGATACGATAAAAATGATGCGGGAAAAGTTAGCTCTTACGCCTCAAAAACAACCCATACTTTTACTACATGATGAGAGTGAGGCAGATAAAGTAGCTGCAGATTTACAAAACTATTCCATTGATTATACGCTGAATTATCCGGCAAAGGTATCAGATTTATACCACCAGCTAGTGGCAATTTGCGATAATTACCCTGCACTAAGAACGGGAAATCAAGGGGATTTTTCAGTATCTGATATATCCATGGTGCACGATAAAATGGCCGGACCTTTGGCGAAAGTGCATAAAATTATGATTGTAGAAGACTTTGCAACTAATATGCTACTAGCAACAACTATAATAAGTCAGTTATATCCGTCAGCAGAAATTCTAAAAGCAGATAATGGCGCTATTGCGGTAGAGCTATTTAATGAACAAACACCCGATATTATATTTATGGACGTACAAATGCCTGTTTTAGATGGGAATGAGGCTACGGTACAGATTCGTAATATTGAGCGTACACGCGGGGTTTTAGCAGATAATCGCGTTCCTGTAGTAGGACTTACAGCTGGCGCCATGAAAGAAGAGAAGGAGAAATGTATGGAATCGGGAATGGATGACTTTTTGACCAAACCTATTCAGCTACCACTCTTCAAAAAATGCTTGGCGCACTATTTAGATAACGAATAAAAAGACTGCACAGTTAAATGATAAAGGATTTCAGTGTTGCGAACTGAAATCCTTTTTATAGATACTTTTAGAACGGCTTATAAACAGCCAGTAGTGATCCAGCTAAACCAAGTGCACCAAGAACCAGCCAATGCATAGCCGTGGCTTCTTGTTTTCGGTTTATTACGGCTATCCAGCCACCAAATACCAGCCAAATACCCAGTTTTGCAATTGACCAACCAGGTAGATTAAGTTGTAATTTTGCCAATAAACCAAATCCTGCCACTAATATAACGAGCATAGATACGCCGTGCGTAATGCTAATCCACTTTTTAACGGTGGTTTCTGTTGCGGCAAACCGCGCTCTAGCAATAGCGGCTCCTAAAGAAAGGAAAAGCAGCATAATGCCAACTAAATGCAGAACTTTGTAAAATTGATAAGACATAGGAAAGACAGATTCGTTTTATGTGAATGACCTTTAATATAGGCAATCGGGTAAATATCGAAAGCCTGAAAATAGCTAGAATTGTTGGACTAGAAAGCTTGTTTTAAGTCTATTTCGGGGGATTTGGCGAATAATCTATAATATCAGCAGGCTTGCACTTCAATGTGGCGCATAGTTTTTCAAGGGTATCTAAGCGCAAAGCTTTTGCTTTACCTGTGCGTATTTTAGAAAGATTTGCTGGGGTAATTCCAACGGTTTTTGCAAGCTCTACACCGTTTAAACCACGTTTTTGCATGATACTGTTAAGGGTAATTACTATGGGCATTCTATTAGATAATAAAGGGGTAGTTGTTAGTTAGTGTATAAAAGACTAAATTGTCTTAATATAATTTCAGCGTTTTATTCTATTTATCTAAGGTTTCATTCAATGCTAGACTCAAGACTTGTTCAAAAATATAATGTTCCAGGCCCAAGATACACATCGTATCCAACGGCTATGCAATTAAAGCCAATCTTGTCATCTAAGCATAGGCCATTGGCTGAGCTGATGAACAGCGACTCAAAAGGCTTGTCTTTGTATATTCATTTGCCATTTTGCAACAGTTTATGTTGGTATTGTGGGTGTTCAAAAATCATTACCCAGAATGATCGAAAGGCAGACCGGTACTTAGAATACTTAGAAAAAGAACTTAGAAGAGCGAAGGCTGAATTACCAAAAAAATATAAACTTAGTCAAGTACATTTTGGTGGAGGAACACCAACCTTTCTAACGCCAGAACAAGTTATTAAGCTTGGTGAGTTACTAAATAAGCATGTAGACATTAAACCATCTTGTGAGTTTGGAGTAGAAATAGATCCACGTAGATTTACTAAAGAAATGGCAGAAGCTTGGGTTTCTATAGGGATGAATAGAGCTTCATTAGGCGTGCAAGATACCAACGCAGAAGTGCAAGAGGCTATTAATAGAATTCAACCTTTTGCGCTAACACAGCAAACGGTTTCGTGGCTAAGAGAATTTGGCATTAAGTCTATAAACTTCGATTTGATTTATGGACTTCCGAAGCAAACAGAAGAAACCTTCCGACAAAGTATTTTAGATACGGTGAGTTTAAATCCAGATCGGTTTGCGATTTATAGCTATGCGCATTTACCGCATTTGTTTGCGGGTCAGCGTTTAATAGACGAAGCCTTTTTACCACAAGCAGAAGAAAAGCTTGCCATGCTAGCAATGTCTCACGAAATGCTAGATGACGCGGGATATGTATTCATAGGAATGGATCATTTTGCCAAGCCCGAAGACGGCTTATCTGTTGCATTAGCTGAAGGCAGTTTACACCGTAATTTTATGGGATATTCAACTCACGGCGGGATAGATATGATTGGGCTAGGACTGACATCGATTTCAAAAATTGGTGATCATTATTTGCAGAATTCCAAGACCATGAATAACTATGAAGATATTCTTGGTGAAGATAGACTTCCGCACGAACGCAGTTTTTCATTAACCTTAGACGATCGTGTTCGTCAGCAAGTGATAATGGATATCATGTGCAAACGCAAGGTCGATTTACAAGAAGTGATCCAGAAATTTGATGTAGCTGGAGACTATTTCACAGAAGATTTACCAGGCTTAGAACCGCTTATCGAAGACGGTTTAATAACTTTTGAAGGAAATACTGTTACTGTTTTAGAGCAAGGTGTTTATCTACTTAGAAATATAGCTATGGTTTTTGACGCTTATCTAAAAAAGCCGTTAGAAAGTAGGCAGTATTCTAAGACTATTTAGTTATTCAGTGAACCAGTGAGACAGCGAACCAGCGAACCAGTGAGACAGCGGATAACTGGATAACTAGACCACTGGATCACGCTGTAAGAGTCCATCGATAAAAGAGACCACCTATTAAATAAAAAAAGCCCCTTATCGTGAAATAAGAGGCTTTTGTGTAGTCTAATGTACCGCCAGCCGGGGTCGAACCGGCACGAGCATTTAAGTACTCATTGGATTTTAAGTCCAACGCGTCTACCAATTCCGCCATGGCGGCATCAGATCAACGTCAATTCTACTCGAGAATTGAACAGACTTAAAATATAAGGGCTGACACTAACCTAGTCAATAGTGTATTTCGTTTTCTTTGCTACTTATGCTCATTCTAAATAAGTGGTCTCCTAACCTAAAATAAAAAAAAACTATGATTAAATACTTCTATGTCTTAAATTAAAATAGTTAGTTCGGAAATCTTACTCAAATATCCCTGTTGAATCTTTCTAAGACCATATCAAAAGATCAATGTTACCATTGCGGCACAGATTGCGCCTCTAAGGAAGTACATATTGAAGAGAAAATCTTCTGCTGCGATGGCTGTAAAATGGTCTATCAAGTGCTTGACGCTAACGGCATGGATAGCTACTATCGCCTTGCTAGCAACCCTGGCACCAATATGGCTGGTGCATTTGAAGTCAAAAATGAAGCCGACGCAACCAGATTTAGCTACCTAGATGACCCCAATACCGTCACTAGGCTTATAGATTTTACGAACGGAGAAGTTTCCTCTATTACCCTAGATATTCCGGCCATTCACTGCGCTTCGTGCATTTGGCTTTTAGAAAATTTGCGAAAGCTTCAGCGCGGTATTTTGGGCGCTAAAGTCAATTTTATGAAGCGCAAATTAGCTATTACCTGGCAAAACTCAGAAACCACGCTTAAAGATGTCGTTGCCTTACTTGCATCTATCGGTTATGAGCCAGAACTGAACTTAGATACCATTCAAAATAAGCAGTCCTTTTTTAGCGGAAGCCAGAAAGAATGGCTTAAACTGGGCTACGCAGGCTTTGCATTCGGGAATATTATGCTCTTTAGCTTTCCAGAATATTTAGCAACCGCGCCACTCGGACAGGGTTTTAACTGGGTCTTTGGTGGACTAAATCTCATTCTTGCTATTCCCATTTTATTATTTTCAGGCGTCGATTACCTGAAATCAGGTTGGGCTGCCATTCGTCAAGGCAAAGTGAATTTAGATGTTCCCATTTCAATAGGGATGTTGGCGCTATTTTTCCGCTCTGCTGTTGAAATTCTTTTTCAGCTAGGGCCTGGATATATGGATTCCTTCGCCGGCCTGATCTTCCTTCTGTTAATAGGCCGTTGGGTTCAACGCAAAACCACAGATCACCTAGCTTTTGATCGTGATTATCGCTCGTACTTCCCAATTAGCACTACACGAATTAGCCAAGACGGTAAGGAAGAGCACATTAATATTGATCACCTGAAACAAGGCGACATGATTTATGTGCGTAATAAAGAGCTTATTCCTGCCGACGCACTTTTACTAGATAACGAAGCCCTGATTGATTATAGTTTTGTGAGCGGCGAGGCTGATGCCCTGACTATTAAAAAGGGAAGTATGGTTTTTGCTGGTGGCCGGGTTGTGGGTAAATCGACACAGTTTGTAGTAGAAAAAACGGCCGACGCGGGTTATTTAACGCAATTGTGGAACGATGCGGCCTTCGATAAAAAGGATAAAGAACAGCGAGTACAGAATTTTGCCGATCGAATTTCAGCGCCCTTTACTTTAGTGGTCATGGGAATTGCTCTGGTTGCTGGCGGCTACTGGACGGCTGCTGCAGATTGGGGAAAAGGACTTGAAGTAGTTACAGCGGTGTTGATTATAGCCTGCCCATGTGCGTTGGCTTTGTCTGCGCCTTTCACATTTGGCTCTGCTATTAATGTATTGGCACGCAATGGTTTTTATATAAAAAATGCCCGCATATTTGAGAACTTATCACGCATAAATACCGCAGTATTTGATAAAACTGGGACCTTAACTAGTATGCGCGATTCTATCATAAAACAAGATTTACGCGTTGAGCTTAGCCAGAAAGAATGGAGTATGGTTTATCAGTTAGCTATGCAGTCTACGCATCCCTTATCTGCAAAATTAGGAAGTTGGTTAAACGAACAACATCAAAAACTTTTATTGATTGAACTGACAGAGATTGAAGAGCAAACGGGCAAAGGTCTATGCGCAAAATTGGGTGAAAGCTCAGTGAAACTTGGTTCTCTTAGCTATCTAAGAGAAGAGCTGGTAGCAAATGTTCCCGCTAAAGAAAGTAAACATACTGCCGTGCATTTAGCCATAAACGGGCGTTATGCGGGCTGTTTTAAGTTCAGCAGTAAGGTTCGTGAGGGAATGAGAAACTTATTGAATGAGCTGAAAAAGGATATAAGACTCTTTGTTCTTTCAGGCGACTCAAACAGAGATGCGGCCATATTTTCTGATCATTTTGGGAAGGACGACATGCACTTCGGGAAGTCGCCGCAGCAGAAGCTAGCTTTCATTAAAGAGTTGCAATCAGACGGCTCAAAAGTTTTGATGGTAGGCGATGGCTTAAACGATGCTGGTGCGCTAGTTCAAAGTGATTTTGGTTTAGCATTAACCGAAAAAGTAACCGCATTCTCGCCTGCTTCTGATGGAATAATTGATGCTAAACGGCTCTTAGACTTAGGCACATTCATTCGCTTTTCCCAAAAAGCGTTGATAGTTGTTTACCTAAGTTTTGGCATTTCATTGACCTACAATATTATTGGAATTAGTTTTGCTGTGCAGGGACTTTTATCGCCTTTAGTTAGTGCTATTCTAATGCCAGTCAGCTCATTAACCATAATTGCTTTTACTACTACGGTGGTAAGTCAGCTAGCCAAAAGGATGAAAATTTAAGTATGGAAATTCTATTCCTTTTAATTGCTTTCAGCCTTACACTGGCGCTGATTTTTCTAGGGGGCTTTTACTGGGCCGTAAAAAATAAACAGTATGAAGATTCTTATTCGCCTTCGGTGCGAATACTATTTGACGATTTAGATCCAGTGTCTAAAAAAGATGCAACATCTACTACTATTACATCAACTAAAAACAATAAAGAAGAAGCGTAATGGCGACTCCGTTAACCCAACCATCGGGTACTACAACCACTGGCAATGCTGCAACGCGTCTCATGGAAAAGTTTTTCTACGATAATGTTATCGTACGAAATTTTGCCTATGCGACCGTTATTTGGGGTATTGTTGGCTTTCTTGTAGGCCTAATTATAGCTATAAAACTGGTATTTCCAGATTTTCTTGGCTTTATTGCTGAACTGTCTTATGGTCGATTAAGACCGTTACACACCAACGCAGTAATTTTTGCTTTCTCAGGAAACGCAATTTTTACTGGGGTGTATTATTCCTTACCACGGTTATGCAAAACCGAAATGTGGAGTGATGCCCTTTCTAAGATTCATTTCTGGGGCTGGCAATTAATCATTGTACTGGCTGCTGTCTCTTTACCGCTTGGTTTTAATACCAGTAAAGAATATGCTGAGCTAGAATGGCCAATTGACATCTTGATTACCCTAATTTGGGTGGTTTTTGGTGCTAATATGATGGGTACCATTTTCAAAAGAAGAGAGAAGCATTTGTATGTAGCTATTTGGTTCTACATTGCAACCTTTGTTACCGTAGCAGTGCTACACGTGGTAAACTCTTTTGAAATACCTGCTACTATGTTTAAGAGTTACTCCGTCTTTGCGGGTGTTCAAGATGCCCTAGTACAGTGGTGGTATGGCCATAATGCGGTTGCGTTCTTCTTAACCACCCCTTTCTTAGGGTTGATGTACTACTTTATCCCGAAAGCGGCACAACGTCCGATATATTCTTACCGTTTGTCTATTGTTCACTTTTGGTCGTTAATTTTTATCTATATCTGGGCTGGTCCTCACCATTTGTTGTACACAGCACTTCCAAACTGGGCGCAAAGTTTAGGTACAGTATTTAGTTTGATGCTTATTGCGCCATCTTGGGGTGGTATGCTTAACGGTTTACTAACGCTAAGAGGTGCTTGGGATCGCGTTCGTGAGAGTCCGGTGCTAAAGTTTTTAGTGATTGGTGTTACCGCCTACGGTATGTCTACTTTTGAAGGCCCAATGCTTTCGCTTAAATCGATGAATGGCTTATTCCATTACACCGATTATATTATTGCCCACGTGCATACTGCGGCCTTATTATGGAATGGCGGTATTACCTTTGGTATGCTGTATTTCATTATGCCACGTATTTTCAATACCAAGCTATACTCTGTTAGATTGGGTAACACCCACTTTTGGTTAGCTACTATGGGAACCATCTTTTATGTGGTACCATTGTATTGGGCATCTTTCACTCAGGGTTTAATGTGGAAAGCATTTACTACTGAAGGACTTCTACAGTATCCTAACTTCCTTGAGACCGTTACCCAGATTATTCCGATGTACGCCATGCGTATCTTTGGTGGCTTATTATACTTTATTGGGGCAATTGTTGGGGTATTTAACCTATTTAAAACTGCAGCATCGGGTAGCTTAATTCGTGCAGAAGCAGATGAAGCACCAGCATTGGATATGTCTCCTGAAGCCATTTCTGCTGAGAGTAAACATCCTTTCCATAGAAGATTAGAAGGAAAAGCCATACTGTTTACGGTACTTACCCTGATTGCCATTCTAATTGGGGGTATTGTGGAATACATACCTACAGCGACCATTGAGTCGAATATCCCGAAAATCGCTTCAGTGATGCCTTATACACCACTAGAGCTTGAAGGTCGCGATATTTACATCTCTGAAGGTTGTAATGGCTGTCACTCTCAGATGATTCGTCCGTTCCGTTCTGAAACCGAGCGTTATGGCGAGTATTCTAAGGCTGGCGAGTTTGTTTATGATCACCCGTTCTTATGGGGTTCTAAACGTACTGGACCAGATTTACATCGAATTGGTGGTAAGTACCCAGATTCATGGCATTTACGCCACATGGAAGATCCTACTTCTACCTCACCCGGTTCTATTATGCCGGCTTATGATTGGATGCTAAAACGCGATATGAATAAGAAATCAATTCCTGCTAGAATCAGAGCCCTAATGACCTTAGGTGTGCCTTATGATACTGATTTCGATCAAGTAGCGGTACAACATCTAGAAATACAGGCAGACAGAATTGCAAATCAGCTAATAGCAGACGGTTTTGCAAGCGTTGATGGCAAGCAGGTAACAGCAGACCTGCAGATTGTTGCTATGATTGCCTACCTACAGCGTTTAGGTATTGATATAAAAGGGGAAAACAGCCCATGGGCAAACCTTCCCACCACTAAAGAATTATTGAACCGCCAAAATCAAGCTGCAACCACAACCGCAGCTGGGACCAAGTAATCTTATGTATAAATATGTATTACGCTCCATAGAAGGAGTTGATATCTACCCAATAATAGCACTTCTCATTTTCTTCACTTTCTTTGTGTGCCTGCTTTGGTGGGTCTTCAAAAAAGACAGACAATACATAAATACGCTGTCTGAGCTACCCTTTCGCGATGATGAAAGGGTAAAAGACGCTAGCGGGCTTAACTGATTTACTTTTAAAAGACTAAAAAACTTAAAGAATTTATCATGAAAATTTTTGACGATGAAAAGGATAAACTACTCGACCATGAGTACGACGGTATCCGTGAACTTGATAACCACATGCCTAGATGGTGGGTTTGGTTATTCGTATTCACCATATTTTTTGGTGAAGTATATATAATCTATTATGAGCTTACAATTGGCCCAAATCAGCACCAAGAGTACGCTCAAGAAATGGCGGAAGCAGCTATAATGTATGCGCCAAGTGAAGAAGAAGTTGCTGAATCGGCTTCTTTTGAATGGGTGTTAATGCAAGATGAGGCTACTTTGGCCCGTGGAAAAGACATATTTGTTGGAAACGGACAGCTTTGCCACACTTGCCACGGTATGGCTGGTGAAGGTTTGGTAGGTCCGAATTTGACTGACGAATATTGGATGCATGGCTGCGATATTGAATCTATTGCTACTAGCATTGAAGTGGGTTTCCCGGCAAAGGGAATGATGGCTTATGGTAGTAATGTGAAAATTCAGGATGAAGATTTACGTGCATTAGTAAATTACATTGTGTCTATACAGGGCTCTGAACCAGCTAACCCAAAAGTGGTAGATATGAGTAGAGCTGTGCCATGTGAAACGCCTTCAATGGCAGCTAACTAAGTATTTACTCTTTAAATTTTCGATTTAGATCTACTTTATTTAACCAAAGGCGCTCTTATGTGCCTTTGGTTACTTTATTTAAGAGTTTTAATTCTTAAATTGCTGGTGCATTAATTTTATCAAACAATTTCGACTATTCTGTTATGGCAAAAGTCCAAGCAACTGTTGAAGGTAATGCGCAGGCTACCTACAGAGACCATCATGCAACTATTAGCCAAGACGGCAGTAGGCGCTGGATTTTCCCTAAAATGCCGCAAGGCCCTTATTACAACTGGCGTAAATTAGCGTCCTATTTTTTGTTGGTTTTCCTATTTCTAGCACCATGGATCAAGTATAATGGTCACCAACTGCTTTTATTCAATATTCTTGAGCGTAAATTTGTTCTATTTGGTATTGTTTTTTGGCCGCAAGATCTACATATCCTAGTATTTGCTGCCTTAGCTGTTGTGCTAAGCGTTGTTGCATTCACGTCAATTTTAGGTAGAATTTGGTGCGGTTGGACCTGCCCACAAACCATTTTCATGGAGCTACTTTTTCGTAGAATTGAGTATTTTATTGATGGCGACTTCATTCAGCAAATGAAACTCAAAGAAGCAGCTCTTACCTTTCAGAAAATTTGGAAACGGGTGGTAAAACACGTCATTTTTTATGCAATTTCCTTTGCCATTGGAAATACCTTTTTAGCCTATATCATAGGTTCTGAGCAATTAGTGAAAATTATAACCTCGCCACCAAGTGAGCATCTGGGTGGGTTTACTGCTATGGTGATCTTTAGTTTTGTGTTTTATGGCGTATTTGCCCATTTGAGAGAGCAAGTTTGTGTGTTCATTTGCCCTTATGGTCGTATGCAATCGGTATTACTTGATAACAACTCTTTGCAAGTTATTTATGACTTTGTGCGCGGTGAAAAACGCGGAACATTCCGTGACAGAAAACAAGAAGAAAGAGAAAAACTAGCTGAAGCAAAGGCAATTAAAAATATTGTGGAGGGTAACTAAGATGGCTACTCAACATGATTCAGTAAACGCAAATGTTAAAGATGACTTATCCCTTGGAAGGGTAAATCCAGAAGAATGGACACCAGAATACTTGAACAAAAAAGGATTTGGTGACTGTATTGATTGCGGCGAGTGTGTGCTGGTTTGTCCTATGGGTATTGACATCAGAAATGGTACGCAACTAGAATGTATCAACTGTACTGCTTGTATAGATGCTTGCGATATTGTGATGGAAAAAATCGGCAAACCAAAAGGCTTGATTCGTTATTCAACCTACAATGCGGTAAAAGAAGAGAAGCCTACGAAGCTGTTCAGTACTAGATCTATTGCTTATACCATAATTTTAACCATAATAGTGGCAGCTTTCACTACGCTATTGGTAATGAGACCGGAGACAGAAACCTTAGTGCTTCGCCAGTCTGGTACCCTTTATCAAGAGTTACCAAATGGTTGGTTTAGTAATATTTACACGGTAAAAGTGCTAAATAAAACCCTTGTTGATAGACCTGTTGAAATTAGACTGATGGAGCCAATTGGCGGCGAGCTGCAAAACTTGGGAACACCTGTGATACTACCAGGTTTTGATTATATCCAAGGCCGATTACTAGTTAAGTTGCCAAAATCCTCTATGGAAGGCACTAAAACTGATTTAAAATTTGGAATATTTGATGAAAATGGGAAACTCATAGAAACCGCAAT
>Ga0136561_1000045_pt1 | contig 43556 bp, 39 predicted proteins | sample AntRauMeHopE1498_FD_104641 | JGI IMG/M metagenome (GOLD analysis project Ga0136561, IMG submission 104641) | Saline lake microbial communities from Rauer Islands, Antarctica - Metagenome Hop E1 #498 | ecosystem: Environmental > Aquatic > Non-marine Saline and Alkaline > Saline | place... | reverse complement strand
TTATTTATTTATTTATTTATTTATTTATTTATTTATTTATTTATTTATTTATACAAAATTACGATTTTTTTTTTAAATAAACAAGTATATTTATATATTATTTTCATTTATTTTATTAAAAAACATAAGTAATTGATTTTCAATAGATTTATCCTTTATTTTTTCCTCCATTTATATTCCTTTCAAGTTGAGATTGAATAGCAACGGTTATTTCCCTTACAAAATTTGGGTCTTTCATTAGGTCTATTGCTATTCCTGGATTATCTGGTATAGTTATTTTTATTTCTCCACTCACTTTCAAGTCATCAAATTTATGTGTAATTACAGTACTACCTTGATTTTTAGATACTTGGTCAACAATTCCACCTGGTTTCATAGCTAATAAGTCATCTTTGTTATCAATTGGTGTTATTTTACCACCTTGAATTATTCCACGTCCTTTTGAAAAATCAGAACCAAGTTTATTAGTAGGACTACCAATAATCCCATCATTCAAAGCTTGACCTTTATCACCATAACCACTTCCAATGTGGTTCCCAATCAAAGCATCATCACCACCAGCTGAATTCACCGCCCAATCAATCAAAGCACCGATTCCAGCACCAGGAATTGCCCCAACGCCACCAAATAGAGCACCAATAGCCGCACCACTAGCCATAAATTTATTTTGGTCTAGAGTTTTAGCTAAAGCTTCACCAGTATCTAATTTATCGCTTGTTAAGTTTTCATATCCATCCATTCCAGCACCAGCAATTGATAAAACACCAGAAGCTTTTCCTAAACCTTTTAATAATCCTTTTCCACCACCTAATCCTTTCATTGATGAACTAGCTTGTCTACCTAAAGATTTCATACCACCTTTCATACCACCACCCTTAAAAGCATCGGTGGTTCTCTTCATATTAAAACCTTTACCGTTACCTCTACCGTTGCTTAACGCATCAGTAATATCACCCCCAGGAGCACCACCAACACTAGCTACCTTGTTAAATCCAGTACCCAATAGCATTCCACTACTAATCCATTTTAGTTTATCAGCTAAGAATAACGCAATAGCTGACTTAATAGGGTTGTCTATCATAAACCCACCAACAACTGAAATAAACTCTCCAACCACAGTAGCTATTTTCTCTATTTTTTCACCAAACTTTCCTTTTTCAAACCTATCAACAAAACTATCCAATTTTGGTATTAACTTTGTGTTCATTACTTCGATTATTGGAAGTAAAAACTGTTTTATACCATTTATTGTGTTATTTAAAGCATCGTCAAAAGTCCTGGCATTTTTAGCTCTTTCATTAAGACTTTCTTGTTCTTTCATTAAAGCATTTACCGTTCCTTTATTTAATTGATTAATTAAAGTTGGGCTACTATTAATCATAACCGTTGCTTTACCATCATTTATTTCAGACATATTTGAAATAAATTCTCTTTCTTCATCTGAAGCACCCGCAAATATTTGACTACCAATACTTTTTAATTTAAAAGCATTCTTACCAGCTGTGACTAAATCGTCATACGAAGCACCAGTTTGTTCTGCTATTATTCTTAATTTATGCATTTCTTTAGCACCTATTTGTATTTCCCCGTTTTCGTTAAAATGTGCGGATGCAGCGGCAGCGTTACCTAATTCTTTAGTCAAACCTGCCATATCATTACGAGCCATGTACATCAAACGAAATGGGTCACCTAATTTAGCCCATTCACCACCCATAACTTGTAATTGGGCTGACATATCTACCGCTCCTTCAACATTAAATAATTTATCTGCAAAATTTGATGCAAATTCCATCCCGACACCCAGTTTTGCTACAGTTTTAGCCATAGTCGCTAAACCTTTAACACCACCTTGGAAATTATAGCGATTTAGCATTTTAGTATTATTCGCAATGTTTTTAACGACTTTACTTGCATTTAAACCCATTGCACTAGCATCATTCATTGCTTGCTCAATGAACTCACTAGTTTTTTGTGCTGAAAGACCTTGTTGGTCCATTTCAGCACTTAATTTAGAAGCCCCTTCAACACCTAACGCAGTTGCAGCAGCAAGCCTACCCATAGCAATTAAACTATCACTACTTAATTGGACCGACCTTCCAAGTTCTTCACTATAGTCGGACTGCATTTTAGCCATTTTCTCAATGCCTATACCAATTTTATTTGTCTCAAATGATGCCGCTTTAATTGTTGTTCTAAACCCACCACTTTGACCACTTAAAACACCCATGGATAAAGCTGATTGTTTAATCGCTTTATCTAAGTCAAATAGTTTTGATGCTTGTAACGATGAATAAACCTTTTTTATAGTTTGTGGTAAACCAGCAATTGCTTTACCTAAACCACCAAAAATTTTAGCAGAAACTAAACCTTGTTTACTTATTGAGGCTAGTGCGTTTCCATTTATAGCAGCTTGCTTTTCCATCAGACTGGTCTGATTTTTCAAGATGCCAAGCTTTATTTGAGCTTCCTCATTTCCACTAGCACCAGCATCCTCAATAATTTTCGCTAATTCAGCTTCTCTTTTTCTGTTTTTGTTTATTTCTGAAAGAATTTTTTTATATTCTTTCATTTTGTCAAGATAGGCCTCAATACTAGAACCTATTTCTCTCTCTAATTCAGCTTGTTTTTTTAAATCTTCCGTTAAATCTTCACGTTGTTTATCTGTCATAGTTAGTTATTTTTTTGGTTCCGTATAACCTTTTGATTTCAAAAATAATAATGATTCTTCTTTTTCGTTACTAGATTTAGTAAATTGGTCATAAACCAATTTACCTATTGATATCTTACATTTTTTCTTATTTTCTAAATCTGTTTTACCAAAAATAATCACTCTTAACTCATAATCATCATCTATGTTAACATAAAAAGTTAAACCATTAACAGAGTTTTTTGATATCGCACCTTTTATTTCTTTGTCTGTTTTCAATTCAAGTGTTTCGTTACTATTATTCTTTTTATAATCAATGGAAATTGGTCTAGTTGGTGTAAATATAATTTCAGAACCCTTTGATAAATTAAAACCATCACCTATTACTTCTGTTAATTTAGTTTCACTATATCTACTGACCATATTCAAGGCAGTTATGATTCCATTTCCTGGTGCTTTTTTACCCGTTAACTCACCAACAAAAGCTTGCCAAAAAGTAGGTTGTGAATAAAATGCTTTTTTCATAAATGGGTCGGATAAAATTTGTTGATATATTTCTTTTCCATCTTTTGTTAATTTTTCTTCTTCTTCTTCTTTTGATAATGAATCTTCTTCATCTCCAGCATCTTTATCATTTTCTACGTCTTCTTTATCACACGACCCAGTTACACCCACTTCAACTACTCCACTTAAATTAAATGTTTTATTCTCAGTACCTTTAAATGCTTTAACCTTTATTGTAAATGATGAATTATCGTTGGAAGGAATGAAAATGTCTTTATTTTGTTCAAACAAACTAATACCATCATCATCACTATTACCTTTTATAGTTAATGAAAAGTTATCCCATTCACTTAATTTAGGAAACGAATTATTTTTTGAAATTTCTAACCCAAAAATATTTTGAGTTCTTGAAATACAACAAAATAAAACAAAGGTGTTCTTCATGACTATTTTAACTCCTTTACCCTCTGTAAGGTTATCCAATAAATAACCTATTTTAGTACCAATAACTTCTTCACTATTTATTTCACTACTAACACCTAATCCATCAACATTATCTATTACAGAACCATCCCTAGATATTTGAATACTAACTATATCATTTATCGTTGTGGTTTCCCAACTACTTGGATTCTCTAATTTATCTTTATCTTTTACTTTATTAGCTCTCTTTAATGATAAATTGTCTCCATTAAGTGAAGTGGATACCATATAATATCTAAAATTAATATTAACTGAGTTTTTATCAATGTTGTCCATTGTGATATGACCCGAAAGATTATCAATAACTTTAAAATTATTTTTACTATTTTTACGAGAAATAGTAATAATATCATCCACTTTTGCGATATTACCCACAACATTACTAAAAGGTGCTTCTACTAATAAATTTAGAATTCTTTTATATTGTGATTCAGTTATTTTAATTTTTTTATTTCCCATATAATGGTGTTTTATCTATAAATATAGTTAAAATAAAAATAACCTCATTAGAGGTTATTTTTTATATTAATGGTATTTCACCGTTATTCATTTTATTTTTTAATGTGTCGCCACCAACCCTAGTGTTTCTATTACCTTTTCCGCTTTTTGTTTCTGATTGTTCTCTTAATTTTATAGCTTGCTCCTCTCTTGCTGTTACATCTTTAGTCAATAAACCAATAAAATATTTTCGTTCATAAACTGGCATTGATAAAACATCATTATATGTTACACCTTTTAAATATTGAGTACAAATAAAAATCTCTTCTAATAAGGGTATTTTATAACTTGATGTCAGGCCAAAAAAAGTTGAAGTTAAGGGGAAGAAATGTGGCCACTGACCCACCCCCAGGAGTCTGAATATTAATATTCAAATCAATATTTGATTCAACATCGTCAATGTATTTATTTAATGCCTTACCATCAGGTATTCTAATTGAATTAACTAAATCATCTATGTTTTCTCGATTAGTCGAACCATTCACTTCAACAATCATTTTTTTAAGTCTATAAAGTGAAGAATTATCCACGATAACACCAGCTTCTCTATCTTTTTCTGAAATTTTATCTAAGTCATCTATATCCCCACAAGTTAAAAGCTTAAATCTTAAGTTAACTTGCATTAATGGGAGAGTAAAACTATATAAACCATCTTCATCAGCATCTACAATCCCTTCTTTTGTTTTTAATTCGTTTAAGTTTATTATAGTATCAAATGGTATGTTATCCTCATCTAAAATCGTAACTGGATACATTTCACCATAACCAGTTGCTCGCAACCAAATCATAATGGCATTTCTATCACCAACTAATAAATCCTTATATCTTAAATAAGGTTCCATTAACTTTCTATTTATTAAAATTTCTAAAAACTCACCACTTTGTAATAAGTTTGGGCTAGTAAGAATATTTTCATCAGCCGTTGTCATATAAGCCAACTTAATGCTTGGTTTTTTATTTCTATATTGTTTACCCTTAGACGGTAATGGAATTACATCAAAAGGTGCATTATAGTTCGGTTGACTCAATTCAAAAATATAATCATCAGAACTAGACTTAGGTTTAGGTTGCTCATATTTATTTTCATTATTAAAATTATTTTCCATACGTACAGGTTCTTCTTTAAGTTTATTTTTATTTTCTTGTTCTCTAATATGTCTAGTTTGAGCCTCGTTAGTTATCTTTTGGAATTTCTCTGTTCGCTCTATGTTTTTTCTTATTTGCTCATCTCTGGCAATGATTTGTTCTTCGTTCTTATCATAACTGACTTTACTATAAGACATACCCGTTTTTGGTTCACTTTTTGACGCATCTAAAACCTCTTCACCATTCTTTATTTGGTTTAGTTGATTCATGGTCCTTTCTTTCATTTTTTCTACAGCATCCATATGCTTATATGGTGTGTCGATTAAATTTGATGAACCATAAATTTCGTTAGTAACTAACTCTTTTTCAGTTTCATAAGCTCTTTTTCTATCTTGGTCCGACAAGCTCTCATTAATTTGTTCTTTTGTAGGTATAACACTAGGTTTATTTGTTGCCATATTAAAACTTTTTTTATTTTACTTTATTTATTATAAGTATATATAAAGTAAATTTTTTGTAAATAGAACACAATAAAAAACCACCTAGTTAGGTGGCTTTTATTTTTTATTTTTTAGCGATATAAATTATTGCTTCGTGAGGTCTAATTTCAAAACCTCTTTTATTAAACTCAACGGTTAATTCATCATCGCTTACACGTAGAACCCTACCAACATCTCCAGCCTTAGCCCTTACATCTCCGTCCCTATCAAATTGGTCATCACCAACCCAAGTGATAACATCATTTACCTTATATTTAGTTTTGTTGTCTGGGATTTCATCATTTTGAATTTTAATGGTAATACGCTCAAGTCTTCTAAGTAAGTTATCAGGGAAACGTATACCTTGGTCATATAGAATACTAACTTCATCTTTTGTTATACTAAGAGTATATCTTTTATCTCTACTATTTTCTTCGTTTTCATTACTAATAAAACTGATACCAACACTTGGGGTCTTAGCCCATGTCTGTTTACCAACTTCAACTGTAGATAGAACTTGTGTTGCTATACCTTCAAGTTCACGAATAATGCTTTGATTTATCTGCGAACTTATAGTCATATCTTGGTTATGTCTTTTATTAGTAGTTAAATCGTTATCACTTTTTCTAGCCTCAATTCTCGCTTTTTCACTAGCTTTAAATCTAAGATTTGGTGATAACTCCTGAATTTGCTCTTCATCAGATTCATTAATAACACCTTTATTTGTTAAATACCTTTGTTCACATAAAAGATTTGACTTAATTATGTTAATTTGTTTATCTATTTTTCTCATTTTTATAATTTTAAATTATTTAATTTTGGGTTTGATTCAAATAATTCATCTACCCCTATTTTTATTTCTTTGTTATCTAAATTCTCTCTATTTTCTTCAATGTATTTAATAAATGCTGAAATATCATCATCATCACCTAACACCCTAATCATATGTTGAGACATAATAGTGTAAATAATATTACCCGCATAATTACCAATTATACTATCGTAACCACCTTTCCTTAAGTACGAACTAATAAATCTAGTTAAACTATAGTTAGGTTCACTAGCTACGTATTCGGGGTGGTTTCTTAATTCATCAGCTAACTTTCCCCAACCACCATTAGTTGCGTCAAATGGTTTTCTAGTTAGTATTTTAGCAAAAATTGTGGTATCACCAAAACTCCCGTTGTTAGTATTACTATTTTCTTTAAAAAAATAAACCCCAGGCCCAAAAGTACCATCATCTGATACCCTAAAATAACCCCTATCAAACTCCTTAGCTTTAGTTCCATGATAAACAATATCTTTAATTTGAGAACTTGAATAAAATGTATCTAAATAACTTGAGTATAATTGTTTAATTCTTGAATTATCTGAATTATCTAATCTCTCTAAATACCTTTGTTCACATAAAAGATTTGATTTAATTATGTTAATTTGTTTATCTATTTTTCTCATTTTTATTTAATCTTAAATTTTATACCATGCTTTTGACTTCTGTGTAGTCTAACTGAATCCAATGTTTTGAATTCTTTAAAAATACCATAAAATAAAAATTTCTTTAATATATTTGTTATTTTTAACAAAAAACTAAAGAAATATTTACAAGCCTTTAATAAATTAAAACAATAAAATTGCTCTATCGAATCTTAATGTAGCTACAATTTCAGCAATTCCATCATCATCCATCGATAAATCACCAAATGCCACATTTGTAAGCATAGTTCCATCTAATAACCATTTTTCAACAACTACACCAGTAGGGTCAAGCATTTCAAGTTCAACTGGTCTCTTATAACCAGCAGCATAACCTTGACGACCAGTGATTGACTCAGAATGTAAACGAACCCACTCCATAATCGCTTGAGTTGCAGATGGTCCAATTGGGTCACGGAAAGTAACGTCAATTGTTTCCCAACTAAATCTACCAATAACCCATGTAGATGTATTGATGAAAGGTATTTCAACTTCATTTTGTGTGATTGAAGGTCTTGATGCAGAAGCTAACCACCATTGTTGAATTCCTAAGTCTGCTGGGAAGGTAATCATCCAACGATTTTTTCTCTTAGGTTCGTATGGAAGGGGCATTTTCATTAATAAATCAGCCATAATTTTTTTTGTTTTTTTAATATTTATTAGTACATTTGCATAACTAACTATTGTTATTTAATTATAAATATCTACTAATAAAAAAAAGATGGAAAAACAAGAAAAATTTATTAATAAAGCTAAATTAAAATTTTATAATCAATATAATTACTCAAACATTGATTATGTTGATTCTAAGACTAAAATTAAAATATTTTGTAATAAACATCTTTGTTTTTTTGACCAAGCACCAGCCGAGCACCTTAGAGGTAAAAAAAGTTGTAAAGAATGTGTTAATAATTCATTAAAAAAAAATAATCCATCTAAATTAATAAATAAAATATCAAGTTCTGATGTATTTTTAGATAAGGCCAAAAAGAAACACAATGATAAATACGATTACTCATTAGTCGATTATATTTCTTCAGATATTAAAATTAAAATAATCTGTCCAGTTCATGGTATATTTGAACAAATCCCTTCTGGTCATGTAAGGGGTAAAGGTTGTAATAAATGTTCTATCGATAAACGAAAGAAAACATTTAATAAAACAAAAGAAAATTTTATTTCTGATGCTATTGAGGCTCATGGCGACCTATACGATTATTCATTGGTTGATTATGTTAATTCACAAACTAAAGTTAAAATAATTTGCAAAAAACATGGGATTTTTGAGCAACTACCTTATGACCACATAAGTAAACATGGTTGTAATAAATGTAGTAGTTCAATCTCTAAATTAGAAATTGAGCTAAACGAATTTTTAACTGGTATCGGAATTGAAACAATAACCTCTTCTTTCTCGGTAATCAAACCAAGTCAAATAGATATTTATATCCCATCACATAATGTAGCGATTGAATTTAATGGTCTTTATTGGCATTCTGAAAATAAAGTTGACACAAATTATCATTTAAATAAAACTAATTTATGTGAAGAATTAGGGATTCAATTAATACATATTTTCGAAGATGAATGGTTATTTAAAAAAGATATTGTAAAATCAAGACTTAAAAATATATTAGGGTTAACCACAAATAAAATATATGGTAGGAAATGTATAATTAAAGAGGTTTTATCTAATGAAAGTAAAGTTTTTTTGAACACAAACCATATTCAAGGAAACGTAAACTCAAGTATCAATTTAGGGTTATACCATGAAAACGAATTAGTTTCAGTAATGGGTTTTAATAAACCTAGATTAGGCATTGGAAAATTATATGATGGATATGAATTAAGTAGGTTTTGTACTAAAATAGACACAACGGTCATTGGTGGTGCTGATAAATTACTTAAACAGTTTATAAAAATATATTCTCCCAAACAAATAATTAGTTACGCTGATAAAAGATGGAGTAAAGGAAATTTATATGAAAAACTAGGTTTTGATAAAACACATACCAATAAACCTAATTATTCTTATATTATTGGTAAAACTAGGAAACATAGGTTTAATTTTAGAAAAAATATTTTAAAAAAAGAAGGATTTGATATCACTAATAAAAGTGAACATGAAATTATGCTTGATAGAAAAATATATCGTATTTATGATTGTGGGACCATAACCTATAAAAAAACATTTGAATAGATTATTTATCTAAATCAATTAGTTTAGATTTAGTCATAAAATCCATTTTATTTGTTTTTACGTATTTGTTATAATTATCAATAAATAAATCAGCTTTTTTAATGAATTTATCTTCTACGTCTTTAAGGCCTTTTTCTTCCAGTTGTATAATTAATTCTTTTAAATCTTTTTCGGTTTCTATTGTTGATTTAATTTTATTTAAAATAGATTCGTCTTTTAAGGCTTTATTAGCCCTTGATTCATTTTGTCCAGTTAGTTTTACACCAATCAACAATGCAACGCTTAAAACCACCTCATCTGAAGCCTCATTGATTAATAAACGAGTTTTATGTTCACGTAATAATAGCGTATCGTATTGTTTTTGAGTTATTATTAATTTTGACATTTGTGTTTTGATATAAATATCGTTAAAAACAAAAATGCCCTCGTTTGAGGGCATTTTTATTCTAATTATTTTATTTTAGATATTATCAAAAGAAGCACCAGTATTCATAATAACAAATTCTAGTTGAATGAATTCTAATGATTTAGTTGGCTTTAAGAAAATCTGTCCAGTCAATTGATTTCTATCAACATCTTCTGGGTCATTTGATAAAACAACTCGGAAGTCAGTTAAACCTCTTTCACTTCTAATGTTATCCAATATTGGATTAACAAGCGATAAGAATTGATTTCTAACCACACTATCATTTTGTTCGAACAATAATCTAATAGAAACAGCTGAAATAAGTTTTCTTGCTTGAAGTAATAATCTTCTAACATTAATTCTATTTAAAGCAGATTCTTTAACTTGTAATGTTTTATTTCCCCAAATTTTAATACCATCAGATGTAAATGTTGCAATTGGATTAATTCTATTTTCATAAAGTTCATCTCTTTCAGACAACGTTAATGTTTTACGAGCCTTAATAGCTGAAACATTACCACGTTGAACACCCGCAACTGCAAACCAAGGAAACGAAATGTTATCGGTTAATGCAATATTTCTAACCACATCTCTTGTAGGTGGTACATAAATGTTTACATTATTTTCATTATCGTTTATTTGAATCCATGGCCAGTATGTGCAAGAATAATTACTATCGTATTGACCATCCATTTGTGATGTAACATCACCAACACTCATAACTTGCCCACCACCGTCTGTATCTGGTGTTGTCATAATATATAACGAATCCGCTCTATCTGTTTCAACCATATCAATAGTTGCTTCGACTAAGTTTGTGTTATTAAAAGTATCAATCCCAGGAGTAGCAAACACGTTAACATTAACAGCTTCTGGGTTCTTAAACGTCCAAATAGCTTCCAAGTAAGCATAGTAATCAGAATTTATACCTAAATCACCATTAGGTAATGTTCTGTTTTTAAAAGCCTCACTATTTCTACCACTAACCCCATTTATACCATTAATGATATAACTATCGTTATTACTTCTCTCAGTTCTATAAACGTCCCAACCATCATAACCACCATATGGTGCAAATGTAAATTTACGTGAATAAAGTTTATCGTATGAAGTATTAAGTACCCCTGTTTCTGTTCTAAATTCAGCGTCTCCAGTTTCAAAAGCCACTTCAACGTTATTTATCTTCGCATTTGATGCATCTATATCCATGTGAAAACCACTTGTCGTTTCAGTCCATTCATTTTGAGCTGCTCCACTTTGTAATCCTTTGTAATCAAAGAAATCAGCATCTATTCCAGCAGTTTCTGAAAGACCTAAATATACTTTACGCTTGTTTTCAAATTCCCCATAAGCTTCTTTATATCTTAAAGTTGGGTTCTTAACAGTTGAGTTTGTATTTGTTTGGTAATCACGGATTGGATAACCAACAAAACCAGCTGGAAATGAATCTGATGTATCAGCAGTGTCATCCATTTCAACTAATAAATAAGCAGATTTAGAATTAAATTCTCCATCAAGGGTACCAATTCTTCTCGCAATATAATTATTAGAAGATGGCTCCATAGTACAACGACTAAATGTCTCTAAAATAGTTGGACGCACATCTGAATCGTAAAACGCTCTAACAACGACATCAAACTCTCTAGTATCTAATTTAATATTTCTAATAGAAATCTTGAATTGTTCGTTAGCGGCATTACCATCAGATATTGTATGAAATCTAAATAATTTAAGTAATTTATCACCTCTTAATTCAGATACAACATAAGGAGTAACTGCTGGTTGAAATTCTTGTTTATAATTTGAAAACTCTGTATCGTAATTAACTATTGAATAATTAATACCATAAATTTTTTCATCTTGATTAAAAGTGTCAAACATATTTCCATAGTACTCTTCAACGAATATTGGTGTATTGCCATCTTCTACAGTTCTACCTAAAACTCTAGGTAAAAAATTCTTTTTTGTTTTATCAAATGACAACAAATTGTTAAAAGCACCTATTTTTGTTGAAATACCTTCCAACACGAAATCACCTTTTGCATCAGTTTTACCACCAAGAACTGATTGGTTAAATGATACCCCAGTAGAACCAGTAATTTCGAAAGATGGTGACTGTGTATTAACATCAATCCCACCTCTTGAACGTAATAAAGCAACTAATTTATTTTCTACATCAACGAATGCTGAACCAGTAAATACTGTTGTTGTTCCGCTAGTTGTACCAGTAGTTACACCAGATAACTCACCACTTAGTTGCCCTCTAGAAACTACAGTTATTGACATCCCTAAACCACTAAATACAGCACCATTTTTCACGTAAATAGGGGTAACCGTACTTTCTACATCAATAGTTGCAGTGTTGATTAAAGCCAATGTGTTATTAATAGTCCCACTATCAATAAGTGTTTGTACTAAAGGATTTGGTGATTCATAAATAGTACCAGAAGTACTAGCACTATAATTGATAAGTACTGGTAACTCTAATGGAGTACCTCTATTAATAGTCGTAGTATCCAAAGCTCCTTGTAATGTTATTCCCCAAGCTAAACCAGCATCATAGCCAGAAAAACCTAAAACTCTAGTTACAAAAAGTTGATTTGCTTGAGACAAATATGATTTTGCAATATATGGTAATTCATACTTAGGAGCACCAGTAGTTTTTACCTTAGTTGGGTTGGTTCCACCAAAAAATGATTGGAACTCACCATAGTTACCAATAAAAATTGGTTGGAAAGCTGGTCCTATTGTTGTTTCACCAACAAGACCCAATGTTGTAACACCTACTTGACGAACTACAAAGCTTAAATCTTTTTCAGAGGTATAAACCCCAGGACTTACGAATACTTTAGACATAGTTTAATATTTTTTTTTCTTTATTTACTTTAACGTTTTGTTTATTATAAATATTAGCTTTTTTGCAAAAGTGGAACCAAAAATAAAGTTATATGTTAATTAGTATGATTTTTAGCTTACTTTTAGCATACTTATAGTAAAACGATTATGAAAAGAGACAAAAATATTAAAATAACTCCAGCCACACATCTAATACTAAAAACATATTGTGAGGAGAATAGTTTAAAAATGTTTTCTTTTGTTGAAAAAATAATAAGAGAAAAATGTATAACAAAAAAAGACCTATATGGGGAATAGGTCTTTTTTATTATATTAACTAAGTTTAGAATAGTTCTTTATTATTTACTTTTATTTTGTAATGCACTTGACTCTTCAAACCCTAAAAATAAATGTTTCATTTTATTGTTTTTCTTATGTTATTTCAGGTAATGGCATCCAACCTATAACTTCCTCATTAATGTAGTAATCATCATCTGAGTACCACTCTTTAAAATCACTTCCGTCCATAAAACCCATATAACATGTTGCTATCTTAATGTTTCTATTTTTTGTTAGGACTAATAATCTGTCTGTTCGTTTACCATCCCAATTACCCTCTTCCCAAGCGTGTGGTGATTCCTTATTCCATTCCATAATATTATTTTTAATATTTGTCAAAGGTACTAATTAACCCTACAAGATTTTCTCTCATTCTAATAACTTTATCAATATGTTCTTGTTTCATTGGGGTCCCCATAGTATTTAACCTGATAAAATAATCTAAAATCATTTCTTCTGTTACCGCTTCTTCTTGCAATTCAGCAATTGAAATAGAATGGTCTAGTAGGGTGTACTGTTGCATAATTCCTAACTCCGAATAGTAATAACCCTTATAAGTAAACTTATCTGAATAAAAGTCAACTATTGTTTGCAGTTTTTGTTTTCCGTCGAGTATTGTGTAATTAAAGCCTCTTGGTTCGTACTTATTGTAAATAAAAACAAACTTCCCAATGTCGATGTGATTAAAAATTGAGGTTAATAACTCCTCTTTTTGTTTATCTGTCCACACAATACCTCTTTGATATGGGGGTGACATATCTAACCCTCTGTCGTCAAAATATTTATAAATTAACGATTGGATAGTCTGTTGCATAAACTGAATACGCATATGTTTACCTAACTCAATATTACACTCTTTATTTGTGGCTTTAAAAACGTCATACCAACCGTAAACTCTTACATCGGTGTAATCTGCATACTCACTAGAATAAGGTTTTTTTGTTCTGTAATTGATTCTAACCTCATATACTCCTTCTGATAAGATGTTTAATACAATCGCAGAAATAAGTCCGTGATGTGATGTTTTAACACTTTCTCCGACTTGAAACACTTTTCTTTCGTTAGGTGCATCGCCAACTTTTTTTACTGTGTCTATACAGTCTTTAATGTTTCTCAATCTTAAATCTTCAACTCTTTGTAATTCTTCCTCTTGTTTCTTTAAAGCTTTTTGTTCGTCTGTTAATTTAGTTTTTCCCATTACATTAAGTTAAAAAAAAAGTTTATTTATTTTTTTGTTTCTACAAAGGTAATGGTATTTTTAATAACTAGAAATAAAAAACCCTTAACTTTTAAGTTAAGGGTCTAATTTATAATCTTTATAAATAGTTATTGTTTTTTGTAAACCATTCCTACGATTCCTAATATAGTTAACACAACCGTTACAGGTACTCTAATATTGAACCAATCAGATATAATAACCAAAACACCACCAGCGACTCCCACCGCAACGTCTTTAATCATATTTTCTTCTGTTTGTGTTGCTTTTAATATTGCTTGCTGATAAACAATCTCCCATGCAGCACACAATATAAACAATAGGGTCAAAGAAACTAACCATATTTCGAAATTTCGCAAATCACTAAACGAAAATAAGAACATTAAAAATATCATCGCATAATTACCAATTGGTAAATGTAAGTACCACTTACCTACTAAGGCTTCTTCTAAAAATTTTTTCATCTTACTTTAATTTATTATAAATATCTGGTATTATTTTTTTTTTTAATTATTTTATATCGCAAACCTAGTTATTCTTCGTATCCATATTGAGTTTAAATAAGTTTCTCCTGTATTATAAACAGTTATATGGTAAGCTGGAAAATTTATATCATTCTCAGCAGTTACAAAGGCTTCCATTCTATCACCAGGGCCTACTCCAACAGGAAATATGTCATAAGCAAAGTTTAGTTCTGTAATAGCCGTACTTTCTGATGCACCGCCAACTATATAAGCTCTACTTCGCATATCGCCAGGACCTACTGGGTCTACTTTCATTACAAACTCTAAATCGTTACCAGTTTCATCCCAATTTATCGTTACATTCGCATCTGAAAAGACAGGTCTAGTGTCAACTGAATTTGAAATTTGGTAATAGAAATTATCAACTGTTGCATTACCGCCACCCGATGGACCGCCTCCACCAGTTGAACTGATTACATTATTTACGATACTAATATTAGTACCTGCCGTTAACTGGTCTTGTTTAGAACTTAAATCTACTTGACCAGCATTTATTTTTTTACTACTATTCATTTCTTAGTTGTGTTTTACAAAGTTCAACATAATCGAAGTATTCTTGAAATTCAACAGGTTTTGTTTCTTTTTGCCGTTGTATTGCCAGTTCGTCGTCTATGGAGTATCGCTTTCTGATTAGCGGTATTAGCTTGTGAATGGCTTGAACGGTGTACGTATCTCCATCCTCGTTAAGGCTATAACTTTGAATGTCCCAATTCTCTAGTCCCGTTAAATCGGGCTGTCCGTTTAATTTATTTACTATCATAATTCTAAATTTGCTATTTTGTAAGATTGAATTCTACTAGCCGATGAAACGTTAGAAATTAAAGCTATTCGGTTGTAATCAGCTGGCGTTACAAATGTTGAGTTAAACTGCGAAACATTAACATCAATTCTTAATGCTGGATTGTCAAGAGATTGGACGACTAAAGATGAATTACCGCTCCTTCCTCTATTACCATATTTAATCACAAAATTTAGTCTGCTTCCTAAAAAAGAATCTTGCATCCCTCCTCCTGCGTACATTGTTTGCTGTGAAATTGAACCAATTGTAGTTGAAACTCCATTTATCACAACAAACAAGCTATAATCCGCGTTAAAAGGTAGTTCAGTAAAAACGCTCCCTACACCTAGTGATTCAGATTTTGAAAATCTCCCAAAAGCAATATAATTGTTATCATCTTTAACTAGAGCAATTCCTGTCATTTGTCCACCCAGCGTGCTCCGTGACATACTGAATTCTATACCTATGTTTTTTGTATTTGGAATAGTAAATATTGCAGAAGTTTCTATAAAGCCGTTATTCCCTGAAAAATTTTTATTCAAAATTTCTCCTCTATCTGCACCCCTCCATAAAGAATAAGTTTGACCGCTATCATTTACATTGATTGGATTTTCATTTGGTCTATCAAAACTATCCCAAGCTATTAGCTGCTTATTATCAAAAAATTTACTATCGGGTGCTTTTTGATAAATTGCTAAATTACGCATAAACTCCACCTCTGGAATACTCAAAAACTCGGCTCCATTTCCTCTCAAAATATTTCCTGCTGTTGGTATATTCAATTCTGCATTAATAAGTGCATCAACTTCTGCCTTTGTATAACTAGGCGTAACACCACCAATATTTAATGCATAAATTACTACAATGAAGTCATCCTCGGTTAATGGGTCTAAAATCGTAAAGCCGTTAGTTCCATTTAAACTATATTGAGAATTTGATAGAGTAACTCCTTGTACAACTATAGCATATACTTGTGAGTAATTGCTGTTTAAAGTAAACGATTGTGAGTTTGTAAAATTGAATTCTTGTCTTAGTAATGAAACACCACTACCACCTCCACCAGTTGCACTGATTACATCATTTGTGATATCTATCCCTGAACCAGCAGTTAATGTTTGAATATCATTAACCATTGCATAAGTACCAGATTTATTAGGTTTGGTGTGAATGTATGTAGCAGTTTGAGTAGGTGGTTCATTAATAACATTAATTGTGCTTATAAATCCATCATCCACTCTAATACTCTCTATCTTATCTGCAAATAAACTTACTGCATTATCTGTATTTAAGTTAACAATTCCCATAGTATCTTTTGAGATAAAACCAATACTAGTTGAATCTGCTACTACGATTGGATTTGTTGTAGTGTTACCTATATCAGTTACTTGTTGTAAGGTTGGGACACTAATAGTTAGTAATGAACCATCAGCCATTAAACTCTGATTAGACGTACCATTTGGGACCTTAAACATATCTGCGGTAAGTGGTCCGTAAACAGTTGTGTTGCTGTCTGAATTTACATTAAATAATGACCCTTGACTTCCTTGTATATCTAATATTATACCACCAGAACCAGTGATAATTAGACCTTTTTTTATTTTAAATTCGTTTGCCATTTTATAGTCCTTTTTTCATTTTCCAAAAGGTTATTTGGTTATTTATTATAAATAGTTAAATAATTAGAATCAACTAAATTTAGTATAAGTTTATAATAAATTAGAACACATAATTATATCTTTATATTGCTCTAACTAAAGTCTTAATTTCCCAATTATTAGATAGTGTTGTTGCCAATAATCTTATATTACCTGAAATTATATTTACTATCAATTCTACATCAGAAGTATTACCTAAATCGTTTGTTGATGTTTCTACATATTCTACACTTGAACCATCATGCACCGCATAAACAGTTCCAGCTCTTACATTCGTACCTTTCTTAATAACAAAATCAAAAAAAACTGCCGTGTAAAGAGATATTGAAACTAATGCAATAATTTCAGTCCCAATACCAACATCCAAATTTTCTTGATTAGATAGATTTACTGAATTTATTAACACATCTCCTTTTACATCAAGAGTTGCATCTGGTAATAGGGTATTTATTCCTATTTTATTCTCATTTTCTGTAATAATACTATTAGTGATAGTATTGGTATCACTAAATTTTGGTATTTGATTTGTTGTACCAGAAAGACCTCCAATTCCTCCAATATCAGATAACATTTCAGCCCCAGTTCTAGTTTTAACTACACCACCATCAGATACTAATATTTTATCAGTATTTGTAGTAGCGGGGTTTAAAGCCTCTAATTGTATTTCACTCTTAAATTTTTGAGACATATCTGTTTTAAATTATTACCCTATTTTATTAACCAAAACTCTAATAGAGTTAGTTGGCGTATTTCCAAATGAAACAGTTACTGTACCAGTACTGGTTCTAACTACATCCGCATAAACTGTCTCATTAGTTACTATATCAAACAATTGGACAATAACATCTCTAGTTGACAATCCATGCGTTATTGTGGATGTACCAGTTATTGTTGTAGCATAGCTAGATACAACCACAGCAGGTAAAGTTACGGTTTTTGTGTTAACTGCCGTAATGTGACCTTCTGGTGTAGTAGTTATCGAATCAATTGCCGTGAATGTACCTCCAGCGGATGGTGACACATTATTAGTCGGATTCGTTCTTGCTATGGTAGCATGGTTAATAGTTACCGTACTATCTCCAGCTTGGTTTGCTGTAAATGAACCCCCACCAGCTAAAGCTGTACCAGCTGACACGTTTAATGCACCATTACCAATATTACTTGTTAAGGCAACCGTTCCACTAGCATCTGGTAAAATAATTGTTCTGTCAGCAGTAACTGTTGTGGCTAATAACGTGATTTCATTTTCATCAGCCACATCACCCTCAAACACCACACCGTTTGCAGTAGAAACTATTTCCACATTATTTGTTGTGGTTGTTCCAATAACTTGTAAGTTACCAGTAACAACTAAGTTATTAGGTATCCCAATAGTTATCACACCAGCAGCATGAGTTACTTCAATTTCATTTGTAGTACCAACTATACTAACTGAATCAGTAGTCGCATTTGCACCAATTAAATTTAATGCACTACCACCAGAAACTAAAGTGTTAGTTAAATCATAAATTGTGTCAGTATTTAGTGACGTTATAGTTATAGTATCGGTAGTGGCGTTAGTTGTAATAGTTACATTACCACCAGAAACAAAGGTTAAGGTATCGTTGTTATTATCTGCAATAATATTGCTTTGACCAGCAACAGCTATATTTTTAAATATATTTTGAGAAGAACCTAAATCAGAGTTAGTAATAATAGGGTTAGTTGCCGTACCAGTTACTGATATTCCAACACCTTGAGTAATGCTTCTTACATTATCTAACGCTTCTATATAATCAAACAATAAATCAGCTGTTACAAGACCAGTACCACCATTAGCTACTACTGTAGCGATATCTAATGACATCGTTACATCACCTGTGGTACCATTTGTTATAATTAACCTTGATTCTGTCGTACTTATTCTAGTTATATCCCCAACTGGGACCCAACTTGTTCCATTATATAAATAAATTAATTTTAAGTTCTCACCACTATTATAGTAAATTTGACCTTCAACTGGTGTTAATGGTGGTGTACCTAAAGGTTGGATTACCGCATTCTGTAATTGATTCTTACTTAAATCGATATTAGTTAAAAAAATCATTATTTTTTATTTTTATTAGTATTATTATTATTTAATTAAAAAACGCTTTTCCCGAAAAAGTTGCATTAAAACTTAATGTTATTAAATTTAAATCTACATAATTAATTTCACCAATTACAACATTATTCCCTGAATCTACTACAATAACAGAAGGATATTTACCAAGATTATGTGTTATCTCCCAAACAGTTTGTGCTACATTTTGTGTGTGAACATAATTTTTATCGTTCACCAAGTCTTCTGAAGTGATAAAAGGTGTTTGACCATCAGAACCATCATTAATTAACTGTGATGTATTCTTAATTTCTTCATTATCCTCAAATAATAACTTTAATTCTGATATCGTAACTAAAGACAATAAACCACCGACAAAATCTTTTAAAATCCAAACTTGTTTATTATCACCTTCAACTATTTCAAAGTAGTAGTTTTCAAATTCCTCAATTATTAACTCTGGGTTAGTCTGATTTAAAAAGAACAATAAGACTTCAGGTGTAACCTCACTAAGGTTATTCAATCCCAAATCAACCAAATCATATGTTAATACTTTATTATTTGATAAAAAAGTATTTTCACCATCATCTTTTTGGATTATAAAGGTTTGATTTATATCAGAAGTGTTAAAAAAATATCCCATTATTTTGTGCTACCAATTATTTTAAATGCCCCAAGTAAATTATGGTTTATTTTATTTATTTTTATTTTTATAGTGTCATTAACTTTAAATACTAACGGTGTTGTGATAATGGTTCCAAAAAATACTTGAATATCGTTAACTGTTACAGTAAAATCTTTAATGTTTTCTAAATTAGTTACCTTTGTAAACACCGCACCATACTCTGTAATGAATCTAAAATTTAACCTTGTATTTGGTTCAAAAACAAAAGCAAACCTAACCACGTTACCTCTTTTTGACGATTTTAAAACACCTAACCCTTCATTAAATTTTTCTTCGATTAATTCTGTTGTTAAAACACTTCTATTCAATGTTGGAACAACTTCAAAGTCTTCCTCATCTAATATATATCCCAATAATTTCATTTCGAACAACTGAACGTAAAATCTTCTATTCTCAAAGTCTTCAATATTACTTTCATCACCAATTGATTCTAACACTAAAGGCATTGGGTGTCCGTTCACATTAATATACGATTGTTTAGATTGAAATTCTCTTTGTACTTTCCTATTAAACCTATTCAATTCTTTCATTTTTCCAGTAAAAATCCTAACCTCATAGGTTAAATCTACTGATGTTGGTTGTGGAATCTTATATAAATCAATACCATGTCTAACACCATCCCAAGTAGGAACCTTCATAAACGTATAGGTTCTACTAACTGGAATATTCCATAAACCAGCTTGGTTTTGACCTTGCTGAATATCTGGTCTTCTAACAACAGTAATAAATGGCATCTTTATGTTCTTATACTTATCGGTAAAGGACCATGTCTTAGTAAATTCAGACCATCTTTGTATCGTTAAAAAAATCACTGGTACTTTTTCTCCTTCAACTGAGATAGACAAACCATTTGCATCGTCCATATATTCAATGAAGGATTCATCCATATCTTCTTCCAATACACCCTTGGGTAAATAAGCATCTTTATCGACAATATTTTCTAATATTTCTAGTCTTCTATCTGGACCTATTTTTTCATTTTTAATATTGATATTGGTCAAATATCCTTTAGGCATTGCACACATAATATCTTAATTTTTTTTTAAACTCCTTGAAACTCATTAGCATCAACACTAGCACAAAGAACTGTTCTGAACGCTCCTTTATAACCCATTATAGTATGCTTATTATCATAATTTTTAACGCCATCATTAACTACACTGAAATATCTTATTTCAGTTTCAGTAACTGGATAGCCAATGTAATCACCATAGCTTAATGTTGTCTCTAGTTCTAATAATTGAGCTTCATAAATACCAAAAGTTAATCTTCCATCATCTAAATACCTAAGACTACCATTCTTACTATAAGTTTTATTCTCTGCTTCGGCTAACATTGGAACAACTTTAAGTTCTATTGGTGGGAAAAATCTAATACCATCCTTTGAAGCTTCACCATAAAGACTATCAAATTCACTCATTTGTCTATCTACTCGATATAAAATTAAGGTAAAATTTCCATCCCCTTCAGTAGCTTCCCTTCCCATTTCTATCTCAAAATTAAAATCTGTTTCACTGAACCACTTATTTACTCTAGTTATCGGGGTTATAGGTTTACTCATATTTACTTATTAATTTAAGGTTATTTATTATTCACATATAGTACTATTTACGAGAATATATGTTCGTTTAATTATAAATATTTATATTTTCATTAATAATCAAAAACTATTGATTTTAATTAAAATATTTAGTATATTTAACTAAAATTATATAAAGTAAATAATTACACTTTGATAAATATAGATAATTTAAGAGGGCGTTCAGCAACTACTCTATTAGAAAAATATGAAGGGGTTAATCCTTATATTCAAAAATTAAAACTAGAATATAAAAAAAACCTTAAATTAGTTTTAACGGACAACCAATCAAAATATATTGAAGACAATTATGAGTCAGAACCTATATTTATAAATCGAGTTATTGGTATAACACCGTATTTGGGTGAAGAACTAAAAAATAAATATGGTGTTTCTTTTATACCAGAAAAAATATTAGTTGAATTTATTTTAGCTGAAACAGAAAAAACGTTTCATGTCTATGGAAAACTAAAGCGTAATCAATTAGAATCTAGAATGTATTGGATTCCAAAAACACAACTATTAGAAGACCCTTATTTTGAAGAATTACCAGTAAATGTAGACTTCACCAAATACAACAATATATTATCCGAGATGGGTAAAAAATTATATAACCACCAAGAAGATGGAATTAAGTTTTTATTGGCTAGAAAGGGCTGTATTTTAGCTGATGACATGGGTTTAGGTAAAACTATATCATCAATTATTGCAGCACTAGAATCTGGTGCTAAAAAGATATTAATTGTTTGCCCTTCATCAACAAAAATTAATTGGGAAAGAGAAATCAACATTTTTTGTCAAGACACTGCAATAGTTGAGGGTAAAAAATGGAAAGAAGCAAAATTCACTATTATTAATTTTGATGTTTTAAAAAACTTTCACACTTTAGTGGACAATAGAAAAAAAGACGAAGAAGGTGTTGTTTTATCAAGAGAATTGGTTAATGCTGGTTTTGACCTATGTATAATTGATGAGGCTCATTATTTAAAGAACAATGATAGTATTCGAGGTAAAATAATGGTCGAATTAAGTACAAAACATAATCTTGATAGAGTTTGGTTATTAACTGGTACCCCAGTAGCCAATAGACCGATGGATTTCTTTAACTTATTAAAAATAATTAAATCTCCAATTGCAAATAATTGGAAACACTTTGCTGTTAGATATTGTGAAGGTCGTCAATTCTTTAGAGTTCTTAAAAGCGGCATGAGAAAACAAATTTGGTTAACCGATGGAGCTTCTAACTTAGAAGAACTTGCTAATAAGACTAAAAACATCATTATAAGACGTTTAAAAACAGAAGTTTTGGATATGCCAGATAAAATTGTTTCACCGATGCACCATGTGTTAGATAGTAAAGGAGTTAAACTTTATGATGAATTGTGGGATGATTATTTAGTTAAAAGAGCCAGTGAAGGTAAAAAAACAAAGGACTTACAAAAGGAATTAGTTGAACTTATTTTACTTAGAAAATTCATTGCGATTCAAGCAATACCATATACTATTGAAATGGCAGAAAATGCGATTGAAATGGGTCGGAAAGTAATTATATTCACAAATTTTACTGAAGAGTTAGAAATAATTACAAATCATTTCGGAAAATTAGCGGTAAAACATAATGGTTTAATGACTACAAAACAAAAACAAACATCCGTTGATAATTTCCAAACCAAACCAAAGGTCAAAGTTTTTGTTGGGAACATTAAATCTGCTGGTGTTGGTATTACTCTAACAGAAGCGACTGTAGTTATTTTTAACTCATTTGATTGGGTAAGTGGTAACAATGAACAAGCTGAGGATAGATGTGTTTTTGGTGGACAATTAGTTATGACAAATAATGGTTATAAATTAATTGAAGATATTGAAATAAATGATTATGTGTATACACATAATGGTAATTTTAAAAAAGTAGTTGATACACACACACATTTAGAACGTAAAAAAACTAGAGTCGATATTAATGCGTTAGGTTATAATTTTCCTTTAAGCTTAACTAATGACCATAAAGTTTATGTTTACAATAACACAACCGAAAACTTCGAATGGATTGAGTGTGGTTTGTTAGATATCAATAAGCATAGTTTAACCTTAAAATCAAATAAGCAACCTAAAAAAAGAAAAGAAACTTTAGAAGTAATTAATTACTACAATAACACGGTTGATAATAACTTTGAAGTTAAACAAAAAAATTCTAGGTCAAAGTTGTTACCAGAAAATGTAGAATTAACTAATGATTTATTATATGCTTTTGGTTTTTTTATTGCTAATGGTTGGATTAATGATATATCCGAAACAAAATATAATATAGTTAGTGTTTGTCAAAAAATAGATGATAAAAAAAGATATGATGCGGCTAAATACATTATCGATATCTTCAAAAAAAGTTTTAACCTTAATAAACATTCAGAGTATATCGATAAAGATAATACTAAAACATGTACTATACGCTCTAAAAATCTAGTGACAAATTTTATAAATTGGTTCGGTAAAGGTGTTGAAAATAAACAATTACCAAGTTGGGTTGATGAGTTGAGTGATGAACAATTAAGATATTTATTAGAAGGGTATTATCATGGTGATGGGAACAAAATAAAAAACACACATGAAACTACAACAGTATCAAATAAATTAGGTTCACAATTAATTAGATATAACACTGATTTAACACTTAATAGAAATAAAATAATAAAAATAGATGATTATATTATCTATCCTATAAAAAGTTTACATATAAGTAAACCAAAAAGAGGCGAAGAAAGAGTTTATGATTTATCAGTTGAAGGAGACCATTCGTTTGTTGTTGGAAACTATAACGTACATAACTGTTTTAGGATTGGACAAAAAAATGATGTCAGTGTATATTACCAGTTATTCGATAACACCATATCAACTAGAATGTGGTCGGTATTAAAGAATAAAAAAGAAATAATAAATATAATTATAGGTGATACAACATTGAGTGATGAAGAAAAAACAAACCTATTAATTGATGGTTTAATAAAATAAAATAAAATAAAATAATAAATTAATAAAATGGTAACAATATACACATTTCCAGAATGTCCTTACTGCAATACTTTAAAAGGGTATTACACAAAAGAAAATATTGAATACAAAGAAGTAAATGTAGAACTAAAAGAAAATGAAGAGGAATGGAAAAAAATTTCAGAACTTTCAAAATCTGAAATGGTACCTCTAATTAAAGTAAACAAACAATTACTTGTTGCAAATGTTTCTTTTAAAACAATAGAAGAAGCTGTTGAAGTAACTAAGAAATTTTTAGAATAATTGATTAAAGTTTTATATTTACTATAAAACAACATTATGTCAATAAAAACCGAAGAACGTGAAAAACTATATAGACAATTCAAACATTCAATGGGGGCACCCATTCGTAAGGTTGAATTAGAAGATGAACAGCTATGTACATTGTTAGAAATAGCGATAGAAGACTATGCTCAATATGTTCAAGAATGGTTAATTGAACACCAATGGCAATCATTGTTAGGTCAAAATTTAGATACTGTAGACATGGCATTTGCTTTAAGTGTTAGAAACTTTAACTTTATGACACAATACACTTATGCTTACTCTAAACAAGTAGGTTTACAAACAAATGGACCTTGGGAATTAAAAAAAGATTATGTTGAAATTGAATCTGGAAGACAAGTTTATTCAATTCCAGCTGGTCGTGAAATTAATGAAGTACTTTGGATTACCCCACCTCCTATGAATAGAGCTTTGTTATCTAATTTTGGTGGTATTGACGCTGGTTTTGGTGGTGGTTTTGGACAAATGGGTGGTGGTGTAGGCACAATGGGTGCTGGTGGTGGAAATATGGGTTATTATATTGCACCAGCTTTTGATATATTACTAACCGCTGCCGATATGAATTTAAAAAACCGTATCGTTAGAAGTGAATTAGTTCATAAAATAACAGCTGGCCCAAATGGAACTAAACTACTTCATTTGATGAGTACTCCTGGTTCTAAATTATCTTTTGGTGGTTCAGCTGGTGGGTTAGGTGCTGGAGTTGGTGGTGCTATGAACATGGCTGGTTGTCAAGTTTGGTATCACTATTACGACACTACACCAGAGAATTTAGACGAATGCCTTAACGACAACCCAGATATCATTAAAATGCCAAATCAAGTACCATTAGCTAGGTTAGATTATGCTGATTTCAATGAACCCACAAAAACACTTATTCGACAACTATTTATCGCTGAATCAAAAAGAGCATTAGGTAGAACTAGAGGGAAATTTGGTGGTATAGTAGGACCACCAGATGCTGAGAGAACTATGGATTATGAAAGTTTAATCTCTGAAGGTAATGAAGAGAAAAAAAGTGTTTTAGAAAGGTTAGAAGAAAGACTTATTAGACTTTCTTCAACAAAACAACTAGAAAGAGGGGCAACAGAAGCTTCTAGCTTAAACACTTTCTTAAAACACCAACCTTTAGGTTTTTGGGTTTACTAAAACAAAAAAAATGGAGCAATTTGCTCCATTTTCTTTTTAAAAACCCCATTCATCTTCTACCTCTACTATTATAGTTTTAGGTTCTTCTTCTTTAATTTTTTCTATTGTATAATTATCTGGAACATCACCAAAGGTATCATCAAATCCATCATCTAAAATTATATTTTCATCGCTTCTAATAAGATTACCTTTTTCATCCACTTTTAAGTCATCATTACCATCCTCATCTTCGGATAAACTAATTTTTTTGTTAGTTTCAATCGGTTGTTGATTAAGTATAGTCTTTAATGAATGTTCTTTAGCCCTTTCCATGATTGAATCTATTTTCTTATCAGAATATATTTCAGTAAATAAAACAGAAACTGTGGAACCAGTAAATGCGATACACTCGGAAAGATAATTTAACCATTCATCATATTTTGTAAAACTATCTTTATTTCCAGCATTCTCATAATATGCTTTTCTAGATATCGCATCTTTTTCATATTTAAAAATATCGTTAAAATAACACAAAACAACACCCCATTTTCTTGAAACCAATGCAAAACTATCATCTTCAGCAATATCTGCAAGTACAAATATATCAACAGGTAATTTCCCCTCCATAGCTAATTCTAAATCAGAAACTTCTAAGTGTCTAATTATGTCTTCCATACGTTCTTTCTCTTGCTCAATTCCTACCAACCTTTGAGCCACTAATCTTTCATGGTAATCAGTTCTAATAACAGACCACTCATCCTCTTCCATGTTATTGGGTAGTTTATCTACTTTATCCCAGAATTTAATCTCTCTATCTTCCATTATCATCAAATTTTCATATGAATCTTGGTCAATAGTTTTAAATGGTTTTCCAGAGATTAGACCGCATTCTACTTTAGTAAAAATAGTTCTTTCTTTTAATTTTTCGATTACTTCTTTTGTCTCTTTGTCTTTTACCTTAACAACTCCCAATAAAACTTTATCCCTAATTTCTGGTTCAAAACAAACCAATAAGGGTTTTACTTTTTTATTAAAAGCGTCTAAATAACGGGCTACATTATACTCATCTGTAAATAATTCTAAATCAATTTCTTCTACCCTTTCTTCTAAAGCTTCAATGGTTCTATCTTCACTATCATCAATTGTTTTATTTTTAATCTTGGTAATAACTTTTTTAATCACTTCAAGTTCTTTGATTAATTCAAAATCTCTTTCAACAACACTTGTATCGATTAATTTACTATTTAACTGTACTTCTTTTTTGACTGGTGGTAATGGCATTCCTTCATTTTCTAATTTCCATTTTTCAGATTGCTTTTTAGTCATTTTATTCACATCAACAGTTTTTAAATCACCAGTTGATTTAGACTTACCAATATTAATGTAGTACAACGTATCACCTAATGTTACTTCTAATCCGCTCCTAACTGCTAATTCCATGTGAGCTTGTTTCGGTAAAGGATTACCAGCTTTATTCTTTAAAAAAGCTTTTTTCTTATAATCAGCTATTGTTAATTTAACTCTCCCTTTAGATGCAATCTTAACTAATGGAATTTGGTAATTATAAATTTTATCAACATATTCATAATAGTAATTAATAAAGGAATGACCATCAGCGTCTAACAACATTCTAATTGATTTACCTATAAAGTCTTCAATATAGACTGGCATCCTTTTAGACTTGATTGAATTACCAACCAATTTCACTTTACCTCCAATATCGTTTGCGTAGTTCTTCCTAGAAAAATTTATTGTTGAATTACAATAATCATCAATATCTAGCCCCATTCTACCCATCATGAATGTTTCATTAAACTCACCCAATACAGCATCAACACCAATAGCGTCCTTACCAGCATCTTCCTCTGTTTTCCAATGCGTTCCTTTAATACGATACTTTATTTCATCAATGTTTTCTGGTACTGAAAAGTTGAAACCATCAGTATTCTTAAGGTTAACCATACCAACACCACCAATAAAGGTACCATCTTCTGTTGATATGTCATAAACGAAACTATCTTTATCTTTATTGTCGATTATTTCATTTTCCCAAACTTCACCAGATTTCATTAATTTTTTATCGGTAAAATTTGAATTATTACTGTTTGTGTTTTCTAACTTAAAAGAAATAAAATTATCTTTTCTGGTTTTAATGATGTACTCAATACCTAATTCGTTTAAAATAAATGACAACCCAGCCATGGCGACTTGTGAGTTCATACCTATATCTGAGATTGTTTCCAAAGAATCACCATAACCATCAGAAGCACACATACCATCGAAGAAATATTTCTTTATTGACACATCAGAATTTAAAATAAATATAGGTACTTTTTTCTCTCCATATGAAGTGTAAAAATCGTTATGAAATTTTGTTGTTAAACTAACATCATTAACAACCAAAGTATATACACCACTAGATTTTAAATGGTCCTCAATTATTCCAGTTACCTTATAATCATTTAGTAATATTTCATTCAATTTTTCTAAAAAAACTAAATTATTGTTAGAAACCCTCCAATCACCACTAGTTTTTTCTACTTTAACTGAACCATTATTTAAAAAGACCCCTAATAACCAAGCCTTGTTATAATTTAAATAATTTAATGAATTGAATTTATCTATTTCAGTATAAATATCTATAACATCACCTCTTTTTAACGATGATGGTTTAACCTGAATACTATTTTGAAATAATGAATGGTCCTCGGTAACATTAATTAATCTATTTTTTGTTGTTACCGTATGAATTTTTTTATCGGTTCCATGTCTATAGATATAATTAACATTTTTCCAACCATTTACTGTTAATACCTCATAAGGTTTAGCACCATAATCTCTTAGACCATCTAAATCTATATAACCTGAATTATTATCAAATAAATCACAAATAGGTACAATGTTTAATAAATTATCTTTGCCTTTAATATAAACGGGTGTGTCGAAAGTTACTGAGTCACCAACTAAAGGTTTAAAACCATATTTTTCAGTAAAAAACTTAACCATGAAACGTAAATATTGTCTTCCACGACAAGTTGTTTCTTCTGCTGAATCAGTATCACCCCAATTAAAAATATAAGGGGCACCATATGAACCAAACCATGAGTTAGCAAGAATTTTCAATGGTAACTGTTTTTTATCATATACGTTAGCCAACGCCTTAGATTCACGTATGGTTTCAGTTATTTTTTTTATTTGTTCTTCTGATAATGACTTATCTTCTTTTAATTTTTTTTCTAACCCTTTATATTTTTTCTTTTCTTTTCCGTTTAAATTTTTAAATTTATCTCGTGTGTCAACGACATAACTTAACATACCTTCCATTACGCCACTAATATCTAATAATGGAAATATACCATGTGTCAATTGAGTTTTTGGATACAGACCCGCATAATCTAGCTTAATCACACCTTTGGCATAACCAACCTCTAACAATCTTGATAAACCCCCAACAAAATCACGCTTTGATTGAGTTTCTGGAATAGCCAAACCATTTTCATAAGACCAAGCAGCCATAATAAGTTTCCACTGTCCAGCGGTACCCATAGTTGATGAACGCTGAAATGATGTAGGGATAATTTTTGAAATAAGAAAACTTGCTTGATTAAAAATATTATCAATTTGTTCCGTTTCCCAAAGGTCATCACACAAGTATCTTTGAACAATAAAATTACCTTTTACTATCTTGTAATTTGCTTTTAACTTTTTGTTTTCACTTATTTTATACCAATCACCATTTTTATCGTTAAAAGCGTATTCATTTACTTTATCGGCCCATATTGTATTAATTTTATCCCCAGGAACATAAACCCTATTATCTTTAGCTATCTCAGAATATTGGGTGATATACTTTAACCCCCAAGATTTTATCTCAGAATTAATAGCCATTGCCCTACGTACCGAATGAGAAATATCGATTATATTATAACCAAACATATTTGTTTGCTCATAAGGTTCAGTCTCACTCCCCAACTTAAGTGTTGCTGGCCTTCTCTTTATTTTAGTTGCACGGTTTAATGTAATTGCTAATTCAGTAATTGGTATAGATAAACGTTCTGCACGTTCAAATAAGTATGGCCAGTCAAAGTTCTCTGAGTTATAACCAGTAATAACATCTGGTTGCACCATATCAATAATTTTAAAAAATCTTTCAATTGCTTCTCTTTCAGCATTCCTTCTTTCAATACCATTTTTACCATCAACTTCCAATAACCCTTCTAAGCCACGATTATCTCTAACACCAATTTGAAAAATGGCATTTTTTGATGCAAATAACCCTTCTGTTTCTAAATCGAATTGAAAACGATGTAAATCATCATAATCATCCATTCCCTTAAACAATCTTTTTCCCGTTTGGATAAGAAATTGTTCTGTGGGGTTAAACATTACGAAGTCACGAATATTATCTTTATGGAAAATTTCAATTCCACCAAATTTAAAGAAATTAACTAAATGATTATAAGATTTACTTGAAGTTGCTAAATACTTATATCCGTTTTCCATTCTTTCAGGAACATCACCACTATCATTTGAGACACGTAGTTTCTTTATTTTTATCCCATATTTAGCAGATTCCTCGATTATCTTTAATCTCTTACCATCATAAAGTCTTGTAGTAACACCTTCTTTAAACCATAAAAATGGTTTAAAACCGCATTCCTCCATTCTTTTTGAACCACCTACTAATGTATCATTAATAATTAAAGTAACCGAAGGTCTATCGTAATAAGATTCAATAGCCACGATGTGTTTCTGTGGGTCAGTACCTTTAAGAAATTCTTCAATTACCTCATTGCTTACTTTTACTTTATTTTCTTCCATTTAAGTTATTTTATCAAAAATACTCAATAAAATCATTATAACAAGTAGTTTAATGAAAAAAAAATAGTAACTTTGTAAACAAAGTTAATTTAATAACAATAATAAATTATTTTTTTATCGAACCATCCAAAATATTTATGAATAACTCTTCTTTAATTGGAACAATTAATAGACCAATTTCATTTTCGTTTGTAAACCCATATTCAAAATTAATTTCAAATTTTCCAACATATCTACCAGCAATACTAGTATCTTTTTCTGAAAATCTATAGGTTAAATAGAATTCTGGTCCTATGCAGCTTTCTGGTTCTATTTGCATTGGAAATGTTGGTTTTTTAGCTATTCTTTTTACTCCAGTAATAACATCGGTCATAGTAAATGTAATGTTGGCGTTTTGTATTTTATCTTGCAACCTATTAAAATCAGTTCTACCATCATTAATTAATTCTAATTTTAAAATTGGTAAAGTTGAGTTCTTATTTATATAAAATTCCATAATTTAATCGTTATTAAGGTATCTAGGTAAATTTTCTAAATACGAATTTGTTATTTTACAAAAAGTTAAATCACAAATATTAAATTTAAATTGTGATATACTTCCTATGAAACTACCAGCAAAATTTGTTTCTAATGGTAATGTTCTATCATTCTGGTCCAATCCTCCGAATGTTTGACTTTCAATTAATCCTTGTGTACCACCACCTAAACTAAAATTAAATGGTACACCAATTTGTTTAAGTTTATACTCATTTAATCGTCTCCCAATAAATTCAGGAAAATCTCTATCAATATGTTTTAGTTTACCGTTAATATAATATAATAATTTACCAGTTCTCCTTTTAGTATTCTTTAATTCACAGTCTGTTTTCTCTGGTGCAACAAATTTAATTACAATATAAGACCATTTATCAGATGGTACTAAAAATGGTATTGTTTCTTTTTTTACCACAGTTACCTCACATGCTTTATTTACCGTTAATAATTTATATCTTATTCTACCATCATCAGTTATCATGAATCCCAAGGCATTATCGATTATATCTTCCTCATATTCTATTTCAGTTTGAGGGGAAGTAAAACCACTAAAACTACAAACAGTTTCGTTACCAAAATCATCATTGGGACCACTACAGGTACCACAATTGTTTTCCCCTTTATTTTTTGTTGCTCTACCATACACTAAAAAAGGGTTAGTTGTATTTGTTACCACTTCACTTGAACGAATAACGGCAATCCCTTTACCATCATAACTACATTTACTTTGAGCACCTAATCCATCATGGTTTCTTTTACACACACCACAACGTTTTGACGAATCTTCAATATCTGGATTTGAAAGGATAATACTACCCTCTGGTTCTAATAATTTTGGTTCTCTACCATCATGTGACCTACCGTATATTAAAAATTCATTAGTTATTAATTCAATTTCCATTACTGGTGGTGTTAAAGGAATACCAAAACCATATTCACCAACTAAAATTATTTCATTTTCTTTTGGTACGGTACACCAATCGCTTATATCATCAGTACAACTAATATCTAATGGGTCGATTGTACATGTTGATGTACAACCAGTATCCGAACCAACCCATTCTTTCCAAAATTTATTTTCTGAGCGAGCACCCATATAAAAAAACATACCGTTAGCGTTTTTTTCTGGGTCGTTATATATATTATTTAATGTTTTACCACTAACAATAACGCTTTCTGGTCTTAACCAAAACTCAGCAGACCAACTGTGTTTTACCCTAGTTGGTAACACTTCATAATCATACCCATCTAGTTTATAGAAACCTTGATAAAACCCACCTCTAAATCTCATATAATCACCAATTGGTGATACATTTTTAACTAAATTAGTTTCATATATAAATGGGTCTTCTGGGCTTGTTGTACCACTAATAGCATGTAGGTTTAACCTATTTTCATTAGGTGGTATAAATAAAGTGGACCCAGTTAAGGCCATCAATAATTCTGGGTTTGATTTATCTATTGTTGGTTCTGGTCTATCAAATAAAATCCTTCCATTATCTATTCCAGTTAAACCAAAAGTTGAAAGAGAATGACCAGTATTTGTGGCTTCGTCCCAAGACACAAGACTGTATATAGATTTGGTAACATCAACATTTTCGTAAATGTCTTCTCTATTGAAATCGTACCAAACAACATTACAAACTTCTTCTTCTAGTGGTAAACAATTTGGTGAATTACCATCCATAGACAAGAAAAAGTCCCAGTAGTCTGAATTTGAAAGTTTAACTTTTAACCCGTTAAAATTGTAATTTTTTATGTTTCCCATTCTTAAAAAGTATCTAAATTTGTTCTTTTCCAACCATTATTTGTTTTAACATATAAATAATTATTATCTACTGTTACATTACCAACCGAACCATTTTCATCTTCACTAGACAAAGGTGTAAAATTAGGTATTGTTAAATGTTTTGGTTTAAAATCATTATTTGTTTCCCAATTACCATCTGCATCAATAACTAATTCTGAAGATAAATCAACACCCATAGAGTGTAATATTGTTAAACCACCACCAAAAGACGTTTCTTTTGTCCCATTATAATTTAATTCAATATTATTATCTTCAGCTAATATTGTTTGTGTTTCTAAATAAGTCTTTGAAGAACTAGTTAAACCAAGGGCCAATTCTTTTACCGCTTCAACCAACATGGGTATAATACCATCAATATGTATTCCTTTATATAATTCTTCGCTATTATGATTAGTAAAAACCAATAATGGCTCTATTTCCTCAATTTGTTGTGCTATGAAACCTAATTTATATAAATCAGTCCCACCTATTTTATCTTTCCATTGATATTTAACACCTTCAAACAACTTTATTTTTTCCAACGCCCCAACTAATGGTTCAATATTTTCCTTTAGTCTCTCATCCGAAGTATTTACAGTAATATCACCATTTGCGTCTACTCCAATATTATTAACTAATGGTGTAGATTTAATTCGTTTTATGTTAAAATAATCGACATATAATGTATCTTTAGTATCACCAGTAATATTATTACCAAAAATAAAAACTGAATCACTTTTAGCTTCTGAGTTGCTACCAAAAACAAAACTGTTCTCACCTTCAGCCCTAGTGTTAAAACCACCAGCAAACGAACGTAAACCAAGTGCCTCTGCACGTTGACCTTGTGCGTGTGAATAATTACCAAAAGCAATCGTATCAATTCCTTGTGCATGTGAACTCGTACCAGAAGATATTGTATCAATTCCTTGTGCATATGAAGCAAAACCCGATGAATCTGTCCGTACACCAATAGAAATTGAATTAGACCCACTAGCTATTGATTGAACACCCATAGAAACTGAATTAATTCCACTAGCAATATTAATATGACCAACTTGTGTTCTTATAGAGCCATTACTAGTACCGCTACCCCAATATATACCACCACCACTTGATGGTAGCCAAGAACCTTTTCCTTCGGCATTTATTCTAGTCCAAACATCATTAATATTACCGCCTTTATCTATAATTAAGTCTTTTGTTTTGGTTATTCCTTGAACATCAACCCATATTGTTCTACCAGTATAATCTAATGTTCCAGCTGAATAATTAACCAAACTAGTTGTTTCTAACTCACCACTATAATTACCATTACCATTATCAACAAAATTAATTGGCGTAATATCAAATTCGATACCTAAATAAGTAAGAGTCACTAAATTATCATCAATGGTTGTTGTTGTATCTGGATAAAACACTGGTTCAGTAAATTGTGTTTCATCAAAATTTAGCGGGGTTATTGGTGAAAAATTAATTTCAGCATTTGCCATCTCTGGAATCCCCCAAGTAAAAGTTGTTAACCCACCACTAGTAACAAAAGAACTAGTTATTGAAACTTGGGTTGTAGTTTCACCAATGGTAGTTAGGTCTGGACCTTTTGGTAATAAATTAAATGGCACACCAAATACGGTTGAACCAGATAAAGTTGTTGTAGTTTTTATATTTTGTTTAACTTGTCTATTGTTAGAAAAGTCTAATTTCGTTTTAAACATAATAATTATGGTTTTTATTATAAATATTCTACTATTTTAATATATTTATAATAAAAGAATAAATATGGCAACATTTAAAAAGAAACAATTGGAAGAAACAGTTGGTGGTGACATTTTCTCTAATAGTGGGGATAGAAATGCAGTTTGTAATTCAGAAATAGAAACTGGTCCAGTTGATAAACCATATAACGATTATTCTGATTACCAAAGAGGTATTTCAACTACAACCGATAGGGCTTTAAGTCGTTATGGTCAAGATATACCATGGTTTGCTGTTTATAATTTCGGTGGTTCTATGGTTAGAGAAAATTCAAGAATAATTAAAAAAAATATAGTTGAGGATAAAATTGATGATTTAGTTAGAAAAAATAAAAACAATGGTATTCTAACAAAAGGGGGTAATTTAAAGGTTTCTAAAATACTAGATTCAATCTCAACTACCGATTTTACTGATGATGAAATTGAAGAATTAAAAAAAGTATTGACTGATAAAAAACCTGTAACCCAAAAAACATTAAACAATGAATAGCAATATAAAAGATAAGGTAATATCTACTGGTAAAGGTGCTGAGGGAAAAAAACATCAAGCGTTTGCAATGGAATTATCTAGACTAAAAGCAGCTAAAAAAACTTGTTCCGAAACAAAAAACTGTGTTGAATACACAAAACTTGGTGGGGACTTTCGTTTCAATCAAATAGAAAGAGTTGTAGAGGTCCCTAAAAAAACGGACGAGATGAGACGTAAGATACAAAAAGAGACAAACCCAAATAATACTTATCAAAAAGAAGAATCACCAACAGAAGTAAAAATTCCATCTACATCAAGAGCTAGTAATCATGATGGTGGTGAAAAACATAAAATATTAAATAATTCACAAGCATTAAGTGAAGAAATCCATAAGATAAACTATTTAATAGAACAGATAAATAATAACAAAAAAATAAAAATTTAAAACATGCCAACAATTTATAACGGTGGTCAATCACCACTAGAAGAATTCGCAATTAACGGTAATCCATTATATCCTGGTTCTGGTAGGTTAGCAATAATCTCTCAATCAAAAATTGGTCTAACAAAATATGATTTCGGTGGTTCATATAAAAACCCAGCAATTACTGGAAATCCAGACGATGCCTATGGTATAACACACACTAACGCAGTTGCTGATAGTGATTCACCATATTTAGGTAGAGGAACTGGTGATGGTATTTCTCAGGGTGTCTTTGGGGCTATTAATAACTATAGTGGTGGTAACATTGAAGATATTAACGGGACAGTAGGTGTACAAGGTTCTGGTCGGAACCCATTAATTACACTTAACGCTGGTACTTGGGGTTATGGACCAACAGCTATTTCTGGTGAAAAGTATGTTGCTCCAGATACTTCATTAAATGTTGGTCAAGTAATTTTTTAACATGAGACTTTACAAAATATTTCAAGACATTATATTAGAAGAAGTCAATATGAGTAAAACTGTATTGACTGAAGCTGTTTCATCGGATAGTATCGATAGTATAGTTAATGGGGTTGACGGTAAACATTTTCACGTTAAGTTTGATTATAGAAGTCCAAGAGGTGATACCACTAATAGGTGGGTACAAATATATGACTATGTGACAACTACAGCTAATAACGATGCCGTTAGTGCTTTTGAGGTATCAAAAGATGGTGTCGAAACTGGACTTTGGAAAATATTTAGATTAGATAGGATAGATAATTACACACCATCTAAGGTTCCATTTTATAAGGCGATATCTGATAGGGTAAATGTACCAAAATTTAATAAAACTGGAAATAGAACTCCATCAATATCGAAGATTAAAAATAAAGCTACTTTTAATTATAATTACGCACCTTCTACTATTAAACAACAACAAGGTAATTTGAATAAAGATACAACAAATGTTAATTCAATACCTCCAACACAGCAGAGAGGAATTCCGAATCCTGAAACACCGCAAGATTACGAAGAAGAAGAAGATAATGAAGAAGATGAAAATAATAATAACTAAATATAAACAGAACTAATATATGGATACACCAGCACCAGTTAATTTATCTAACTTAACAGATATATTAGCTAAATCTAGAAGTTTAATGAAACAATCTAATAGTACCCCTAAATCTAATAGAATAAACGAGGACATTGAACCAGTATATGAACAAGAATTAGATAATCAAAAAAGTTTTGACCCGCATGCTGAAGTCTCAGATTATACTGAAGAACAAGTTAATAAATCAGGTTTACCAGATTCGATAAAAGAATCTTTTTTAAAAACCAGAATTAAAACAAATCAAAATGGTTCAACAAATCAACTCTCTATTGAACAAATTGAAAAAATAACTGGAACCAAAAGTTTACCAAAAAATAGAATAAGTGAATCAAGTCATACACAAAATTCAGATATGATAACTATTAGTAAAACTGCACTTAAAGAAATGATTAATGAAAGTATGTTTTCTTTTTTTAAAGAAAAATATGATAAAACATTAACCGAAGAAACAATTAAAAAAACTATTAACGTTTTGATAAAAGAAGGTAAAATAAACACAAAAAGAAAATAATATAAAAGGGTCTAATTTAGACCCTTTTTTTATTTACATATGTTTTTTAATATATATATTTATTTCGTATAAAAATTATATAAAAAATTATGAAAAACAATAAAATAACCATCACCCCAGTTGGTCGCAAAATTAAGGTATTAGTAGTACCTAGCGACAGAACTGGGGTGAGCTGATAGCTATTTTCGCTCAACCAATCCACATATTTCTTTAGAAAGAATGTTCCCAGATGAATTTCGAGTTGATATTGATTATGAACCAAAATTAGATGATGACACATGGTTAAAACAATATAATATAGTTCATTATCATAGAAGCTTGGGACCTAATTCTAAAACTGAAGAACTACTTAAACGTTTAGACTCTTTAGGTATCTGTTCAATTATGGATTTAGATGATTATTGGTCACCAGGAATTGACCATCCAGCATACCACATTATTAAAAATAACAAACTAGATAAAATTATAGTAAATAATTTATCTTTAGCGAGAAATATTACAACAACAACTAGTTTGTTTGCTGATGAAATATCTAAAATAAATAAAAATGTTTTCGTTTTACCTAATTCAATTGATACTAACGAAAAACAATATAAACTAAATTTAGAAGCCTCGAACAAAATAAGAATTGGTTGGTTAGGTAGTTCATCACATGAAAAAGATTTAGATTTATTAAAGGGCGTTGCCGCTAAATTAAAATCTGATGGTTTACTAGAAAAAGTTCAATTGGTTTTGTGTGGTTTTGATACTAGAGGTCAGTATACTCATATAAACAAAGAAACTGGAGAACAAACACATCGAAGTATTGAACCAGAAGAATCTGTTTGGGTCAAATACGAAAAAATATTTACTGATGATTATAAAATAGTAAGTCCAGAATATAAAAAATATTTATTAAAATATTCAAACGATACTGAATACCCAAACCTTAGTAATGAACCGTATAGACGTGTTTGGACGAAATCTATCTCAACCTATGCAACGAATTATAATCTATTTGATATTTCCCTTGCACCTATTGAAGTAAATACTTTTAATAAAATGAAATGCATTGTTGGTGATTCACTAATTTCGACAAATAAAGGGTTTAAACATATTGAGGATATTGTAAAATACGAAACTGTTTTAAAAACTGAAATTAACGGCAACGCAAATGATGTTATTAATTATTTTAAATACGATAATGTTAACACTATTAAAATAACAACTAAAGATGGATACAATATAGAAGGTACACCTCATCATAAAATAATGATTGATAATAAATGGGTTAAATTAGAAGACTTATCTATTGGTGGTACAATCGAATTACTAAAACCAGAATTCTTACAGACAGAATATCAAGAGATTACTTACCCTATGCTATTAACTAAAAATGTCACTCAAGCAAAAATTGATGCTTCGGATGAAAATATGTTACCTAGAATAAGGATAAACGAAAATTGGGGTAGGTTATTAGGTTATTTATTGGGTAATGGTAATTATAATGGTAGTTCTGATATCAGTATTACTTGTGATAAAAGACACATTGATGTGGTTGAAGATGTAGTTTCATTATATAAATCTATTGGGTTAAATCCGTTAGTTTATGAAAATAATTTAAGTAAAGATGGCAACGCAGTAGATGTTAAATCAACATGTGTTAATTTTTTATCAATAGCTAAAAAATATGGTTGGTGTGGAACTAAGGGTAAAACATATAGAATACCTAAAGTTATTTTAGAATCCCCAAAATCAGTCATTAAGGAGTTCTTAAAAGGGTTAATTGAAACGGATGGGACCGTAACAACTAACGGTATTGTTAGTTTTTATAGTAAAGATATTAAATTAGTAGAACAAGTTCAAATTCTATTATTAGGGTTTGATATTCAAAGTTCTATTTCCTACAGCTATAATAAAAGCCACAAAAAATATTATTATAATTTAAACCTACGAAGAGAAGGGTCTGAAAATTACTTGAAATATATCGGGTTTGTTTCTAAAGGTAAACAAGAGCGTTTAAATCGCTTAAAATATAGTACAAGGAGTAATAATTTCATTAAACAAGAAATGACAAATGAAATAGTTAATATTGAACATAAAATAAATTCCGTTTATGATGTTGAAGTCGATACAGTCCACCAATATAACGCAAATGGTATTAGAAACCATAATAGTCAATTAAAAGCAATTGAAGCTGGGTTCCACAAAAAAGCTATTATAGCACAAGATTTTGGTCCATATCAATTAGACTTAACAAGTGCAATTAAGTATGGTGGTGAGATTGACTATACAGCAAATTCGATTTTAATCGACCCTAGAAAAAATAATAAAGATTGGTATTCAGCTATTAAAAAATTAATTACTAATCCAGAGTTAACTAAAAAATTACAAGAGAATCTACATGATACGGTAAAAAATACTTACTCTATTAAAACGGTTACTGAAGCTAGAAGGAAATTATACTATGACTTATTAGGTAAATCTGACTAACAAACAAAAAAAAAACTTTAATTTATTAAAGTTTTTTTTTGTTTAAACAAAAATGTTAGTATCTTTGAACAAATAATAATTAATAAAAAATAATATGTCTTTAGAAAAAGAACAAATCGTTTCCAACACAACTAAGTACTTTGAAACAGCAGCTAAACTTGGTTTCATGAATGACGAACTAATGGGATTCTTATGCCTAAATAATGAAATTATTGAAGCTCCAGCATCTACTATGGAAAGTATGTACGGGGCTTTTGAAGGTGGTTTAATTAAACATCTATTAAAAGTTGCTCAGTATGCCGTAAAATTCAATAACAGTTTACCAGATGGAGAAAAAGTAGACCAAACATCTTTACTTAAAGTTTGTTTGTTACATCAAATAGGTAAAAAAAATAACTTTATTCCATGTACTTCTGATTGGCACAGAAAAAATCAAGGAAAAATGTACGAATTTAACCAAAATTTAGTACCTATGCGTGTTAGTGAACGTAGCTTGTACTATGCTTTATCACATGGTATAAAATTTACTGAAGAAGAGTACAGTGCAATACTTATGTATGATAAAACTGATGATAAAATGAGTGAACATTATAATTCGGTTTTAGGTGAATTACTTAAAATGGGTAATGTTTTTGCTATTAAAGAAGTTAAAAAAAAGTAATATGTTTAATATAGAAAGTATGAAAACTATGGCTCTTAGAATTATTGACCCTAAAGACCCATACTCACAAGAAGACTTTAATAACGAATTTGGTGGTGTTCAGACAAGTAACATTACTACACCTGATTTCAGATTAAAACTAAATATAATTAATGAATCATCAAACGAGTTACCTAATTTTGCTACGGTTGGGTCCTCTGGGTTAGATTTAAGAGCTAATTTAGTGGAACCAATGACAATTAAATCAGGTAAAAGAGCGATAGTACCAACTGGTTTATTTTTTGAAATACCTCAAAATTTTGAAATTCAGATTAGACCTAGAAGTGGTCTAGCGGCAAAGAACGGTGTGACAGTTTTAAATTCACCAGGAACAATCGATTCAGATTACCAAGGTGAGGTAAAAATAATTTTGATTAATTTTGGTGACGAAGATTTTGTTGTTAATCATGGTGATAGAATAGCTCAAGCTATTTTTTCTTCAGTGTTAGGTAAAAAATCTGTAAATATTTCACAAATAACTAATATGGTAACCAAAACTGAACGTGGTTTTGGTGGTTTTGGTTCAACTGGAAAATAATAAATATAACCCATTCAACCACTTAACGGTAAAACTCTTTGTGAACTACCCACCTACGCCAGAGGCAATGGGTGGGTTTTACGCTCCGTTTTATAAAAATAAATATTTATCTATTTTACTTGGCTACCAACTGAACCCTTTCACTTGGGTTATCTATATATTCTATCGCATCAACATTTTGTTTAACTGCCACTAACTGAACCGCTTCACTTGGATTCGTTATATGTGTTATCGCATAACCATTTTGTTTAACTGCCACTAACTGAACATCTTCTGGTAATTCACTTGGATTATCTATATGTTGTATCGCATGCCCATTTTGTGTCACTGCCACTAACTGAAGTTGTTCACTTGGATTCTGTATATATACTATCGCATGCCCATCTTGTTTAACTGCCTCCATCTTAACTTGTTCACTTGGGTTATCTATATATGCTATCGCAAGACCATTTTTTGTAACTGCTGCTAACTGAACCGCTTCACTTGGTGTTATATCATTTCCTATAATATGTCTTATTGCACCACCATTTTGTGTAACTGCCGCTAACTGAAGTTGTTCACTTGGATTCTGTATGAATTCTATCGCATAACCATCTTGCTTAACTGCTGCTAACTGAACCGCTTCACTTGGGTTATCTATATATTGTATAACAAAACCATTTTCTGTAACTGCTGCTAACTGAACCGCTTCACTTGGATTCTTTACGTATTCTATCGCACCACCATTTTCTGTAACTGCTGCTAACTGAACCGCTTCACTTGGGTTATCTATATATCGTATCAAATCACCATTTTCTGTAACTGCTGCTAACTGAACATCTTCTGGTAATTCACCATAATAATATTTAATGTACTTTACATCTTGTTTAACACTAAGTTCCATTTTTCTTAAATAAGAGGTTTTATTATTATCATTTAACTGATTAAATTGCTCTCTAGGAATTCCATTTCCAGTATTGATATACTGTTTAATTAAATCTTTATTGTTCATAATTAATTTTTATTTTGATTTGCTAAACTCTTAAGTAATTAAATAATTAAATTGTTCATCAGTTAATCTGTGACCCCTACCAATATATTTAGATTTAAAATCAAATGGTAATTTCATAAACCATTTTAAATCTCCATTACTTCGACCCAATAATTGTTCCTCTTCTTTTTCACTATCTGTTTTAGGTCTATTAACCATCTTATCAACTGGAACACCATTAGATTTTAAATAACTAACATAACCATCAACATCTTTACGGTACTCAGAAATATTTCCAGTGTTATTGTCAGCATCAGTTAATTCAATCCCGTAACGTGTACTATCAAATACAACTATGTGTAATGGGTCATTTAAATCAACACCACCGTTAGAAGTTGTTTTAAATTTATTGGTATCAACAATGAAATAAAATGATGAATCTTTAGTATCTCTATAACTATTATACATAGTATTACCAAATTGACCAATACAAAAACCATAGTTTCTTCCAGTCAAACCACCTTTAGTGTATTGAATACACTTTTGAATAGAGTCACCATCATAAATGTCAATTCCGTTACCAGACCATAATTTTTTAGTCTCACTCTCAAACTTTTCAGTATCCCCAACTTCAGCCTTTTTAGCATACTTACCTTCCTCACCATGAATAAACTCAGCTAACGAAATGTAATCGTTAAACTTATTATCACCTATAACTATTTGATTATTAACAATCTGCATAGGTTTAACTCTATTCTTTAACAACAATTTATCAAAGATATTAAAATCACTTAATATTGTGTCAATATCTGTAAAACCATTAGCATAAACAAAAGCCATAATTGGCACACTTTTTTGATTTTTTGATTCATCACCACCAGCAAATTTTGCGATAATTTCATCAGCATTCTCAACATTTGCTTTTTTTAACACACCTAACCCTTGAAGCTCTGAAGATTTAGACTCCAGTAAAAAACTATATATTTCTAAAAGTCTCATTTTTTTTTATTTAATATTTATTATTTGTTATTATATAAATATACCCTATCACCATTAAAGTTAACTATATAATTGCGAATTTTGGGTTTTTATAAATATAGAGTAACTTGGATGTTAATTCTGTTATTTTCCTAATAATTAGGTTATCTATTCCCCATGACTAACAACTTAACTTGCTCACTTGGATTCTCTATATATGTTATTGCGTGACTATTTTGCGTAACCGCTGCTATCTGAACCGTTTCACTTGGATTCTTTATATAGTATATTAAATTACCATTTTCTTTAACTGCTAACATCTGAACTCGTTCACTTGGATTCTTTATATATTTTAACGCAAAAGCATCTTCTTTAACTGCTGCTAACTGAACCGATTCACTTGGATTCTTTATGTATTGTATCACACGACCATCATGTTTAACTGCTGCTATCTGAACCGCTTCACTTGGATTCTTTATGTATTGTATCACATAACCATTTTTTGTAACTGCCACTAACTGAACCACCTCACTTGGATTCTTTAGATATTG
>Ga0136561_1000037_pt1 | contig 46548 bp, 66 predicted proteins | sample AntRauMeHopE1498_FD_104641 | JGI IMG/M metagenome (GOLD analysis project Ga0136561, IMG submission 104641) | Saline lake microbial communities from Rauer Islands, Antarctica - Metagenome Hop E1 #498 | ecosystem: Environmental > Aquatic > Non-marine Saline and Alkaline > Saline | place... | reverse complement strand
CCCACAAAACATAGTAGTAACACCACACGTAAAATCAAAAGTTGTTTTAATTGGCGTTAGAAAAAGAGATTCATTAAAAGAATTAAATTACGATGAATTAAAGGTTTTAAGTGAAATCTTATCTATTGAGTTGGTCGGTTCAATTCCAATTTCGATTAATTCTTTAGAAGAGTTAAAACTTAACTTTTTAACTATGCCTTTTTCAGAAGAAGGTTACGTGGTAATTGATAGTGAGTTTAGAAGAGTAAAAATGAAAAACCCAGCCTACCTCGCAGTTCATAGTTTAAAAGGTAAAACAGCTGAGTATAATATTTTAGAAATTGTTAAAACAAATGAAATAGAAGAATTTGGTGCTACATTTCCAGAAAGAAAAGAAGAGTTATTCAAGTTAAAAAAGAATTATGATTTGTTGACTAAAACATTAAATGAAACTTGGTTTGAATTAAAATCACTAATACCAAAAGACATGAATAAAGAAGGTAAAAAAGAATATGCGTATAATGTTTTTGAAATCACTAAAAGAAAATCTTTAGAACAGTTTGGTGGATTATTTTTTGGTTTGATGATAGGTCGATATTCCACTGTTGAAGAATACTTAATTAATTATGATAATAAAAAACTATATAATTTATTCAGATGACAAAAAATAAACGATATGTTATTTAAAACCCTTTGAGAAATTCAAAGGGTTTAGTTTTTTAGTGAAAAACGAAAAGTTTATAGGTAAAAATTTTTTAGTTCTAATTAAACATTGTACATTTGTAGAGTAAAAAAAAAAATAATGGAAATTAAAAAAATCTTTGATGAAATTTCTTCTTGCAGTGGTGATATTGCTAAAAAGAAGATATTAGAAAAATACAATGAAAATAAAACATTAAAAGATGTTTTATATCTAGCTTGTTCAAAACGAGTTAAGTTCTATCTTAAACAAATTCTAGAATACACTCCTGATGAAAATGGGGAATCACTTCAATGGGCTTTAGATGGTTTAAAACCAATCATTAGTAGAGAATATACTGGTGGTCAAGCACAGAAATGGTTATCAACAGTTATGAGTAGTATTTCAGCTGACGATGCTTATATTATTGAGCGTATCATAGACAAAGACCCTAAGATTGGTATGGGTACAACTTATATCAATGAGGTTTTCCCTAAATTATTAGAAGACACACCTTATCAAGGGGCCAAACCTTATAAAAAAAAATTAGTGGATAAATTAATTGCTACGGGTAATGCTGTAAGTCAAATGAAATTAGATGGTAGATATCAAAACGCCATTATTCGTGGTGGTGATGTAATATTAGAAACTAGGCAAGGTGAAGTAACTACGCTAACCAATGCTAAATTTTTAAATGAATTAGCTATTTTAGGTGATGAGATAGTATTAAATGGAGAATTAACAATTGAAAGTGTTCCAAATAGAAGAATTGCTAATGGTATGTTAAATTCATTGAATGATATCTTTACTAAAATGAAAAAACGTAGTGAAAAAGAAAATAATGGTAAAATTACTTCTTTTTTAAATGAATATGGTGAAATTTTTGGCGTTGAGAATATTGATATGCAATATATTCTTGATAAAATAACTTATACTGTATGGGATATGATTAGTGTGGAAGAATATTTTAAAATGGAGTCAAATATACCATACGATAAACGTTATAACAATTTATCTGTATTAATCGAAACCGCTAGACCAGATATGGTTAAATTAGTTGAAACTATACATATAAAAACGTTTGAGGAAGCTATGGGTCATTTTACTAATCTATTATCACAAGATTTAGAGGGTACAATAGTTAAAGATTTTAAATCTAAATGGAAACATGGTAAGGGTAACCACCAAATTAAGTTAAAATTAGAAATGAACCTTGACCTTAAAATTATCGGTTTTCAATATGGGAACAAAGGGACCAAAAATGAGAACGTTATTTCTACTTTATTAGTTGAATCGTCTTGTGGGTTATTGAAAACTAATCCATCTGGTATGGATGAAAAAATGATGTTAGATGTAACAAATAGACAAGAAGAATTATTAGGTTCGATTGTTGAAATTAGATGTTGTGGTTTAAGTCAAAATAGTAAAGGTGAATGGTCAACACAACATCCATCAGTTGTAGAATTAAGAAACGATAAAGATGAAAGTGATTCACTTGAATCAGCTTTATCTATTGAGAATTCAATAAAGGGGATAATTTAATTATCCCTTTTTATATCTCTATTTATTCTACTACATAAAGGTTGTATATTAGTATAATGATTTAACTTAATAATATCATTACTAGAAATACCACTAGATAAAGGAATGATATGGTCAATATCCCACCCATAATTAAACTTACCATTATAGAGACCTTTATTATCCCAAGTCATCCAAGATTCAAATTTGCTTTCAAGATATCCTTTAAAAAAATCTACATTACAGCCAAGAATTGCTTCACTAGTATATTTTTTACTGTAACCCTTATTTATTAATGAACGTCTAATTGCTGCTCTAATATTATGTTTTAACTTACCAATAACTGTACTATTTATTTTTTGCTGAGATAATTTGTTTTGTTCTGCTATTTTTTCTTTATTATTTTCTCTATATTGTTTTCTAATTTTATTAATATGTTCTTTATTTAATTCTCGATATATTTTTTTCTTTTTTATTATATCTTTTTTATTTAATTCATAATAAGCTTTTTTATTTTTACTAATAGAATCTTTATTTTCGATATTATATTCTTTTGATTTATTATTAATTTGACTTTTATTTTTCAAATAGTAATTTTCGTTGTAAGTTTTATTTTCCATACTATTTTTCTTTTAATTCGTTTATTATAAAATTTCTAAGTCTCTGACTCATATTATAACCATTTGATTTACATAGTTTTTTATATTCATTATGTAAATCTTCTTTTAGTCTAATAATTATTGTTTTTTCCATTGTTTTCATATTGTATAGTTTTATAAATATAAATATATACAATGTTAATAAAAGTAAAGTTTTATTAAAATTATTTGTATATTAAAAATAAATGCGTAACTTTGTAATAAATAACAATTAAATTAAATTAAACATGAAGAAATTTTTTCTAGTATTAGTGGTAGCTCTAATGAGCGTAACAATGTCAGCACAAGAAACTGAATTTAGTTTTAATAAAGAAGGTTTTACCGATTATATAGTTACTGAATGCGAAGGAAAAACGCAAGCTGAATTATATAAAAAAACATTAGATTGGATTTCTATAACTTACAAAAACCCAAAAGAAGTAATTAAAGCAAAAATTGAGAATGATTATATAAGAATTGAAGGCTCAAGCACTGATTTAGTATGTTTCAATATTTTAGGTAAAAAATCTTGTAATCGTTCTAGATATACAATTGAAATTTTTTTTAAAGACTCAAAATATAAATTTGATATTATTAACAATATTGAATACTTACATGAAGGTGGTTGGGCAGAAGTTAGTTTAGATAAAACTAATTTGTACTATAATAAAAAAAATGAAATAAGAAACAATTATAAATATTTTCCTGAAATTGCAACTTATTTTAATATACTAAATAAAGGATTAAATAATTTTGTAATTGGAAATGAAATTCCAAGTAAAAAGAGTGATTGGTAAAAAGAAAATAAATAAAAATATAATAACTTAACTAATTAAGGAGTTATGAATAATAAATTGTTGGCTAAGAGTAGCGGTATTACTTTACATGACCATAGTATTAGCGTTGGTATCAATGCTTGTAAAGTCTTAGAAAAAATATATTCAGATGACATCGTAAAAGATAAAATGGAAATTGTTAGAATATCTGGCTTAATGCATGATATTGGCAAGAACACAGATGTCTTTCAAAAGAAATTAAAAAAACACTTAACAGAAGAAAAAAATAAGTTTCTACATAACGAAATAGGTTGGGCCTTTTTATTTGAATATCTTAATGTTAGTAATAATGTTTTAGATACTATTATTGATGCGGTTTATTGGCATCATGGTATCATTAATAAAATGGGTAAACATTATAGTGATGATATATTAAAATCAATATCAATTAAAGATATTGATTATATGAAAGAAATGGTTGTCTCACTTTTAGGAGCAGAGTTTCTATTGGAAGAACCAAGAAGTGATGATATGGACTATAAGAAAAAGACACCATCATATTATACTGTGGATAGTTTAGTGAATGCTGATAACCACATCATTAGAACATGTATAATATGCGGTGATAGGTTATCATCAATTATGGAAGATTGTAATACAAGTTTTGACTTTGAATACAATAAAAGGCTATTAAAAGTCACTAAATTTAAAATCGATACTTACAGCGGTGGTTTAAGTGAACGTTTCTTAAAACAATTGAATATAAGTGAAACGTGTGGTGAGACGACAATAGTAAAAGCACCAGCTGGTTTTGGTAAAACATTGTTAGGGTTAATGTGGAATAAGGATAGTGATAAAAAGCTAATTTGGGTTTCACCTAGAAATACGATTACCAGTTCAACGTATAAAGGGATTATCAAAGAATTATCTCAGTTAGGTATGGATAATGTTAAGGTAGAGTGTTTTTTCTCTGGTGAGGTCAAATTTAAAAATTATGATGATGGTATAGCTGATATAATGGTTACTAACATCGATAATTTTATATCACCAACGGTTGACGCTAAAAATTCTGACACAGCATTTTTAATTGATTGTTCAGATGTTGTATTCGATGAATACCATGAATTACTAACTGAATCAGCTTTATATTCATCATTTACTAATATAATGAGGGTTAGGAACCTATACACAAATTCTAAAACGTTATTATTATCAGCAACACCTACAATGATGAATTTTCTTTGGGATAATAAATTTAACCCAAAAACAAAAATAATGCCTTCATTAACTGAGCATTACCCAGCTATTCATACTAATAGATATAAAGTTAAGTTTGTCGATACTTTGAAAGTTAATACTGAAAACTCTTTGGTTATTGTTAACTCTATAAAGCATTCACAAGACCAAATGGATAGGTATAATTGTAGTGATATATTACATAGTAAATTTACCACTGATGACATTAATAGTAAATTAGATAATTTATTTATAACAAATGGTTATAATGTAGAGGTAAAACATACTGGTAATACAATTGGTACATTAATCATACAAGCTAGTTTAGACATCTCGTTTAACCATTTGTATGAAATGGTTTTCTCACCAGAGGCTACAATACAAAGAATTGGTAGGTGTGATAGATGGGGTAATTTACATGATTCAACAATAACATTTTGTAGACCTAGCTCTATGGAAGAGTTAAGTGTTATAAAATTATTATACGATAGAAACTTATGTGATATGTGGTATGATTTTTTACAAGAAAATATTAAATATGATGTAAGTTTAGATGAGATGTATTTTTTATATAATCGTTTTAATGAAATCCATAATAAAAGTATTATTAAATTTATTAAAAGTAAAAACACTAGTTCATTGGATTTACTAAGTAAGATTCACCCAATTAAAAAATTTAATGGTTTTAATAATTCGGATAAGGTGGTGTTGAAAGCTAATTCAAATAAATTCAGGGTGATAAATAATCAGCTGTTTTACACTTGTAAAATACATGGAACAAATGATTTTATGGACCCAATGAGTGAAACCATTCGTGGTGATATTGGCACCATGTTTAAAGAAGATAGTAGAATATTAAATAAAATGCGTGTTTCTATGAGAAACATTAGAGATTCATTAGATGAAAGGTTTGATTATAATGACATGTTAAATCTAAAAGATAAATTAACAATTGATGATGTGCGTAAAGCAGCATTCAATTCCAATACACCATATATTAGATATGATGTTGAATACCACCCTAAATATGGTGTAGTTAAAATAGTTTGGTAGAATAATAATAATAATAATAATAATAATAATAAAAAGATGGGTAAAATTAAGAACATTTTATTAGATGTTGATTTCGATGGTTTTGGGTTGGTTAATATGGATTCTAACTCACAAAGATTTATGTATAACGGTACTAAGAAACATAAACACTTAATGTCTAGACATGAGAACGTTACGTATTCTAAAAAAGTTTTTACTGGTAGTGGTGAGGATTTAGATTTTAAAATAAAGGTATCGTCTGAATGTATTAGGAAAAATATGTTTGAAAGTGAGTTAATTTCACAAACAGCAAACATAGTTGCCAATGACGCTCTTTTATATTCATTTGTTGGGTCCCCAATGGCAGTAATTAGAGGTTATCTTTTTGCTGATAAGGAAGAAACCATTAAAAGAAGTTCACCTTTAAATTTAACTGATGCTGTTCAAACATGTGACGCTATGCCATACCTTGAAACTTGTTCCAGAAGTGGTGAGAAAGCCAAAAAAACTGATGAGGATGACGCAGCTGGGACAACTTATTTCTTTAAAGAAAATGTTGGTGAAATAAAATATAGTTCAAAAGGTGCTATTGATTTACAAGAACTTTCATTTGTTAGTTGTGATAACGTATATGGTCGTTTTGGTTTTAATCCAGACAAATTTAGCTTATTAAAACAATTCATGTCGTTACGTATGGAAAACTTTAATTCTGAATTAGGTTACCACCAATTAAAAACTAGCATTATAGACATTCCAGAATATGGTTTCATATTTTCAAATGAGAATAAAAAGTTTTTAGTTAAAGAAATCCTTATGAAGATTTTAGGTTTAGATATCTCAAAAAAATCATCATTCTTTAAAACAAGTGGTTTTAGAATAAAATTAGTTGAAAACCCATTAGTTGACACATATAACAATAAAGATGGTTGGATTACAATTAAAAGTGAAGAAGACATAGATAATCTATCAATCGATTTTGAAGAATTTTATGAGTTAGTTGATTTAGAAACTGCTAAGTTGAAAAGAGTTAAAATTGAAGAAGAATTGAAGGATAAAATTAGTGAAGCTAAAGCTAAAAAAGTGGCTAGTATTAAAGTTAAAACACCTAAAGAAGTTAAAAAGTAATGGATAAGTATCTAATGTTAAGTTTTTCATCAGCAAAGTTATTTTCAGATAAAAGACAAATGACTGATATTGCACCAGAATTTGGTATTAGGTTAAAAAGAAGTAATGGGTTAAAATTCAAAGAACCCATTACTTCTCACCAAATTGGTAATATGTTAGCAGTTTTATTAGGTGAGAGACCATCTTCAACGTTAAGAAAGGGTCTTCACGGTGATAATGAATATTACCGTAATTTAGCTAATAATGGTTATTTAAGGATTGATAATTATATGTCTTACCATAAAAAGAAAGAGATTTTTGTTCATACAACTGAAAAATTATCCAGCGTAAAATCGGTTTATAATGCTTACGGTAGTAGTGTTATAAGTTGGGAAATAATTAGGAAGTATTGTGTGACTAAAGAAATATTTGATGAGTTAATTATTCACTTTGAGAGAATTTTAGGAATCAATGACATTCAATCGATTCCAATGGTAACAATACGTAAAATGCTAAGTAAGTTCGATATTTCCTCAATGAGTGAGTTTATTCGAGTGAATAAAATATCAGCTATTAAAGGTTATATTATTGACGAAAAAGCAGCTTCGGGCTTACTATGTAAAGCTGACACACTTATTACAATAACAAATGGTATTGAGGATGTACATAATTTTAATGGTAAAATTATTATACCATTAGGGGTTAACGATATTTTAAAATTAAGCAATTCTAAGGGTTGTTCAAAATTATTAGATGGTGGTGTTGTTTGGATTGATAGTTTAAATTCAGAACATGAAATGTCACACATTGATTTAGATGAATTTAAAAAAATTAGTGATATATCACTAGAAACAAATTATTAAATTATGAAATTAAAAATAGAATTTACAAAACCAGCATTAATTGAAGCTGATAACCAATACATAGTTAATCGATTCATACATAACTTATTAGGTAGGGACAATATCTATCATGATGTTAGTTCAAATTACAATGTATCAAATCTATGTGGTGGTAGATTAGATAAAAAAACTAGGTTAATTAGTTTTAAAACATCAAATCCATTTATAATCGTATCCTCTTTAGATAATGAATTTCTAAATAAAATATTGATGGGTTTATTACAAAAACCATTTTTAACTGCGGATTGTTCATTCAAGGATGTAACGTTCATCAATGAAGAGTTAAACGATGGATGGAATAATTTTTTAACGTTATCACCCATTCTTTTAAAAAATAGAGATGATAAGTTTTTAACGGTTAAAGATGCTGATTTCTCTGAGAAGCTAAGGGAACAAACTATTAGGAAATTAACGGCTATTAACCCAAATTTAGATTTATCTGATTTTGATTTAATTATTGAGGATAAACCATTAAATAGAGTTTGTGTTAGGAAAGTTAAATCTGTGTATAACTACGCCTCAATATGTAATGTTAAAATAAAGGGTTCTAAAAAAATTATTGAACTGTTATATAATTTAGGTATTGGAAATTCAACTGGTTGTGGGTTCGGGACAATTTATAAAACATTTGATTATTATAAATTCTAGGATTAAAAAAATGACTACTTATATTGAAAATAAATCGGTTTTTGTGTGTTTTATTATCGTAAAAAACACGATAAAACCAATGGTATCAACACTTAACGTGGGATACCCTATGCCTTACCCCAATATGTAATGTAATCACAACAAAGAGACTTTCAAAAAACTTACAAACAATCCTATACCTTACCCCAATATGTAATGTAATCACAACTCTTATTAGCTATTCAATCGAAAATAATAACCTATACCTTACCCCAATATGTAATGTAATCACAACACAATGAGCATTTATCAGCGAACTACTTGCCCTATACCTTACCCCAATATGTAATGTAATCACAACTTGCAATTGAATTTACTTTGTTTGGTAATTCCTATACCTTACCCCAATATGTAATGTAATCACAACTACACAAAGGTACTATTATTTTTGCAATTGCCTATACCTTACCCCAATATGTAATGTAATCACAACTATTAAGGGCACAAAATAACCCTGTTTATACCTTACCCCAATATGTAATGTAATCACAACAGTAATTCCATTACCTGTTTGCTAGTTAAACCTATACCTTACCCCAATATGTAATGTAATCACAACTAATTGGTTGTTTTGAGGTTTTGAGGAAAACCTATGCCTTACCCCAATATGTAATGTAATCACAACTAATGTTTTCATTCTATTTGTTTTTTTATCCTATGCCTTACCCCAATATGTAATGTAATCACAACATGTGTCTCAGCCATTTGCACCACTAGGCCCTATACCTTACCCCAATATGTAATGTAATCACAACTTATGGTTTGTTTATGGTTCAATTTATGCCCTATGCCTTACCCCAATATGTAATGTAATCACAACAGGCAATATGGACAACTATGTAAATAGTAACCTATGCCTTATACCAATATGTAATGTAATCACAACCACACTCTCCTACCAAATGATTTTCTTAAACCTATGCCTTATCCCAATATGTGATGTAATCACAACATGTATTAAGAACATGCTATTATAGACAACGGTCTATCCCTTATCCCAATATGTAATGTAATCACAATGATAAAGACAGTTTACAGTATAGAATGTGGCCTATACCTTACCCCAATATGTAATGTAATCACAACCAACATAAAACAATTAAAAATTACTTGTTTTTCGCATTATTTTTAGTAGTTTTGTGTAAGGTGATAAAACAAAAAAGCATTAAATAACTGTTAAATAATAAATTAAACTAAAATGAGTAATAATAAGATGATAACTTATCCATCAACTGACCAACTAAACACCTTAATTTACAATGTCAATAAAAGATATAATTTTATTGGGTTAGACGACAATGGAGATGCAATTTACGACCACACTTTACCAAAACCAAAGTTAACATTTAAAGGTACTGTAAAGATTCATGGTACAAACGCTGGAATTTCGTATAACGATAATGGTATGTGGGTTCAATCACGTAAGAATATCATTACGGTAGTATCCGATAATGCTGGGTATGCTTTTTTCGTTGACACCAAAAAAGATTTTTTAATTAGTATCTTTGATGAAATTAAAAAAAAATATAACATAGATACAAAAAACCAAACAATAACAATTTATTCTGAATGGGGTGGTTCTGGTATACAAAAAGGTGTTGGTGTAAATAACATTGAAAAAAGTATGTTTATTTTTGGTATTAAAATTTCACCATTAATTATTAATGAGCTAAGTGATTCATCTTATTGGGTCGATAGTTCTGGTTTTAGTAGTAACGAAAATAGAATTTATAACATATTAGATTTTAAAACATACGAAATAGAAATCGATTTTAATCAACCACAGTTAGCACAAAACAAAATTATTGAATTAACAATTGAAGTTGAAGATGAATGCCCAGTAGCTAAATCGTTCGGTTTTCCAAATACAATCGGGGAAGGTATTGTATTTAGTTATTTAAATGAAAAAGGTCAAAGACAAGTATTTAAATCTAAGGGTGAAAAACATGCTGGTGCTTCTAAAGTAAAGGTACTTAAACCAGTTGATGATGTTAAAATAAATAAAGTTATTCATGTTGTTAATCAAATCACTCCAATATGGAGACTTGACCAAATGATTACTGAAACCTTTAATACACTTAATGGTGGGGTTATTGAAATGAAAGGGATAGGTACTTATATCAAAGCTGTTATGAATGATATAGTGAAAGAAGAGTTGGTTACATTGGCTGAAAATGATTTAGCCCCTAAAGATGTTGGTAAGTACGTATCGGAAGTGGCAAAGAAATACTTTTTTCAAAGGTTTAATGATGAAATTGGTTTAAAATAAAAAGATATTATGATAAAAAATAAAGTTTATAGATTAAAAGCGGCAGCGGTGGTTGCCGAGGGGATAACGCTTAATGCTGGACAAGAAATTGAAGTCGTTAATGATGTTGTTTATGTGGGTGGAAACATGATTCCACCCAACATGCAAACATTATTTATTAAATGGATAACAAACAACTTAGAGTTGTTTATAGATGATACAAGAACATGGAAGTAATTTGGCTGTATGTAAAAATAAAGTTTCAATCTTGGTGGGAAAAATTGTAATTTAAATTTGTTTATTGCAATTATTTGATTTACCTTTGTAATGTTATTAATAAAATAAACTGAAATGATAGTAAAAGAAAATAATTTGAGGTACGCTAAACTGATTCACGTATCTGTTGATAACGGTCAAACTTCTTCTTCAAATAAGGTTTATATTATGGAAGAGTTAGTTGATGGTACCATTAAATGCGAATATGGTCGTTTTGGTAAAAACATGGTTACTATTTATAAACCTTCTAGAGAATGGAATAAAATCATTAGAGATAAAACTTCTTCTAAAAAAGGTTACACTGATGTAACCGATTTAATGGTTGAGGTAGTTGTTAATGAATCTAAATCAGTTGATAATAAAGTTAATGACATCAAAAATGCTATTGTTAAAAAATTAGTTGAAGAATTGATGTCATTTGCTAATAAATCAATTCAACGAAACTATAAAGTTTCTCAAGATGCCGTTTCTGAACAACAAGTAAATGCCGCTCAAGAAGTTATTAACTCTATCAACGGATTATTGGTGATGGGAGTCAATAAGAAGCATGTCAATGATATGTTACTTAAATTGTTCACTATCATCCCTAGAAAAATGGACAACGTTAAAACTCATTTGATTGATGGTGATGATGCTACAACAGTCTTAACAATAGCACAAAACATAATTATTGAAGAGCAAAGTGCATTAGATACTATGGCTGGTCAAGTGGCGTTGATAAAAAAACAAAAAGAGGTAAAACAAGAACCAGAAGAAAATGATTCAGAAATTGTTGAGCAAAAAACAATCTTGGACCAAATGGGTTTAACTATTGAAGTTGAAAATGATACTAAAACATTGTCTATCATTAAAAAGATGATGGGACCTAACGTAAAACAAATGAAATCGGTTTTTAAGGTTACCAACAAAAAAACTCAAAAGTTGTTTGATGATAACCTTTTAAAAACTAAGGTTAAAAATAAAGAATTATACTTTCATGGGTCTAGAAATGCTAACTGGTTTAACATTATTCAAACTGGTTTATTAATTAGACCTTCTGGTGCCGTTCATACAGGCAGCATGTTTGGAGATGGAATTTACGGGGCTTCAAAAAGCCAGAAATCAATAGGTTACACATCGCTAAGAGGAAGCTACTGGTCTAAAGGTAGTGATGATAAAGCATACCTTGCAATATTTGCTTTTAATGTCGGTAACCAGAAACACATTTACAAACATGATTATTCATGTAATAAATTGAATTATAAAGACCTACAAACTGAAGGTTTTGATAGTGTCTACGCACACGGTGGAGCTGATTTACGTAATGATGAATTCATCATCTATAATCCAGCTCAGTGCACGATTACTCATTTGATTGAAATTACTAATTAATCAATAAAATAAAAAGATTAAAATGAAAAACGAAAATTTAGAATATAGAATGTATTCTTTAGTTGCCTACCAGCTTTGTGGTACAATCCATGCTGGGATTCAAGCATTACATGCAGTTGTAGAATATGGTAGAGGAGTACATGGGATAAAAGAAGAAGAGGAAATATATAATAAATGGGCCGATGAGGATAAAACAATGATTATTTTAAACGGTGGTACGACTAATAATAACCCAAATAGATTGGGTACTTTAAACCAATATTTAACCTTAATGGAAGAAAATGGGGTTTTAGTCAAAACTTTTACTGAACCAGATTTAGGTGACCAACTCACAGCAATTGCTTTTTTGGTAGATGAAAGAGTTTGGTCAAAAACTCTTTACCCAGACTATATTTATAAAAATTTACCTATAATTCGTGTAGATGATAAAATACAATATGGGAAATGGGTGGAAAATATTGGTGGAGCTAAAAATGAATTCTTAAGAGATTTTTTAAGTAAACTTAGGTTAGCCTAAAATAATATAATCATAGGTTATTAGAGAAGTTTTAAATATATTATTTATGGGAATACAAAATAGAATAATTGTTAGTGGTGTTATTAAATTTGATTTAGAAAATAAAACAAAAAAACATAAATTGCAATCATCTTGGAAAAAAACCGCTTTCCTATTAATAGATAGTGATATTTGCGAGTATTATTCTTGGTTCATAAATAAAAGATATAACTTAACCTTAAATAAACCACTAAGGAACGCCCACATTTCATTTATTAATGAAAGTAATAAAGAATTAACCAATAACGGAAAAATTAGCTTAAACGAAGCCAATGAGCTTTGGTCGAAGGTAAAAAAGAAGTGGGATAATAAAAAAATTGAAATTGTTTTAGATGTAACACCTATTTCAAACGGTCAACATTGGTGGTTAAATGTACCAAATGAAGAACGTGTACAGTTACAAGAAATAAGAAATGAACTAGGTTTAGGCAGACCATATTATGGGATACATATGTCCCTTGGTTATCCAAACTCAAAACAAATAGACCATTCTAATTATATTGCAGATATGATTAGAAATGGATATGAAAAATAAAAGAGGGAAACCCCTCTTTTATTATTTTGCGTCTGTGTCAAATTTCTTTTTAAAAATCTTCTCACTTGAAGTTAACCCCAAGCAACCAAAAGATAATAAAGCAACAGCGTTAATTAGTGAATCTGATGGTTCAATAGTTAAGTCTGTTGCACTATTTATTATTAAAGAAGCACATAAACTCAAACCGCTAATTATACCAATAAATCTTTTTGAAGAAAATTGTCCGCTTTCGGCCTGAAAAATCTGGGAAAAAAATGTTTTCATTTAAAGTTTTTTTTTATTTAGTTATGTTATTTTTATAAGTTTTTTAACTTACAACAATAAATATAAAAATAAGAAATAAAAATAGTTTTATTTCAAAATAAAATGTACCTTTGTAAAAATAAAAAAAAATGAGCAAATATAGTTATGAGTTTTTAAAAGAAAATGGTCTTATCCTTTTTGAAACAATTGTTGGAAGTCAGGCATACGGGACCAATATAGAAACCAGTGACATTGACAAGAAATTTGTTTATATCTTACCCATAGACCATATTTTAGGTTTTGATTATGTTGAACAAATACAAATCACAAAAGACATTACTGGATGGGAAATAAAAAGGTTTTTAGAGTTATTGGGTTCTAATAACCCAACGGTGTTAGAATTACTAAATTCACCGAAAGATTGTATTTTATTTAAACATCCATTATTTGATTTAATCTTAGAAAAAAGTGATTCTTTTATCACTAAAGGTTGTAAGAACTCCTTTAGTGGATATGCTAGACAACAAATTGTTAAGGCTAAAGGTTTAAATAAGAAACAAAATTGGGAAAAAGATAAAGTAGTTAGAAAAAAAATATTGGACTTTTGTTACGTAATTGATGGAGATAAAAGCGTTGTTTGGAAAGAGTGGAATCGTGGTAGATACGAAGAAAAGTTTATAGGTGTTGTAAAAGTAGAAAACGGAAAAGATTTGTATGGTCTTTATTATGATATAGTAGCTAGATATATCCATTCAAAAAACGTTAATTTAGAGACTAGGAAAGCAAACAAACAGATTTTAAAAGAAGCTGGTAAACCCATGGGTTTTGGATATAAAGGTTTAGTGAAAGTTGGCGAAGATAAGAAATCCGATAAAGTAAATCTAGGGATTTCAAACCAACTTAGACTCTCAAGTATACCTAAAGGTGAAAACTCATTTGCGACAATTTCATTTAACAAAGATGGTTACTCACAACATTGTAAAGACCACAAAGAATACACAGAATGGTTAGAAAAAAGAAATGAATCTAGATATGTTGAAACAAAAATACATGGTCAGACAATTGATTCCAAGAACATGATGCATTGTATGCGTTTAATCAGAATGGCCAAAGAAATTGGTAGTGGAAAGGGTATAATGGTAAGACGCACTGATAGAGAATATTTACTTTCAATTAGAAGAGGTGAAGTTGATTTAAAAACACTGATAGAAACAGCTAATAAAGAAATCAATGAAATGGATTCTATTTTTGATGATTCTGATTTACCAGAAAAAATAGAAGAAGGTTTAGTTAATGAATTACTAATAACAATTAGAAAAAAGTTTTACAACATAAAATAATAACTATGAATATATTTGACGCACCAAAGGACTCAATCAGAACAAATAGTGGTTTATACATTAACATTTTCGAGCCAACACCAGAGATGATTTGTATCGAAGATATTGCTCATGCCTTAGCTTCGATACCAAGATTCGGTGGACATATGAATAGACATTATTCAGTGGCACAACATTCAACTATCGGGACTATGTTTACCAATGATGAAGAAGATGCTAAAACATTTCTTCTACATGACGCAACAGAGGCATATATGATGGATATTCCAACTCCAATTAAAAACAAGTTACCAGATTACAAGTTCTATGAAGATAAGCTAATGGAAGCGATTGCAACAAAATTTGGGGTTTCTTATCCCTTCAATGCTAAAATAAAAGAAATAGATAACAAAATGTTAATATTGGAATGGGATAATTTGGTGATGCAAGATAATTTATCCTTTATTTGTCTTGACCAAAAAGCTGCCAAGAAAAATTTTTTGAGCAAATTTAATGAATTATTTAAATAGTGAATTGTTTTCTAATAAAAATTTAATATTTGATTCAATAAATTTACAATCATCAATAAAAGTATTTATTTCTTCATCACTTAAGTTACGCCATTCATTACATACTAAAGTTTTCTTTGAACCATATTTTCTATGTAATCCTTGTTCTATTTTTAAATAATGTTCTGATTGGTATTCTTTTAATAAAGAAATTTTATTTGGATTTCCAGTTTGTAGCTCAGTTATTCTGATAGAAATTTCTCTTTTAGTTATACCAATTTTATAAGTTCCTTTATCATTTTCATCAACACTTAAAAGGAGATATATTTTACCTTTAACCATACATAAAGATACTATTTTTTATAACAAAAGTAAAGTATTATTAAAAACACTTGATTATATTAAAAAAAGTTGTACCTTTGTATAACTTTTAGAAATAATGGTATATTTATTAAACAACAATGGTTAACGCCACAAAAATAAAAATTATGAAAACAATTAACAACGCAGTAGTCCTTTTAGTCTTATGTTTACTAGTAATAGTAGATGGGGCGGTCTATGTCAGTTAATTAATAATCAATTAACAATACAAACCCCCATCTATTTATTTAGTTGGGGGTTTTTTTATGGTGTTATGCCTGAGTGGTTGAAAGGGGTCGTTTGCAAAGCGATTAGCGTAAAGCTCTCGTCAGTTCGAATCTGACTAACACCTCTAAAATAATGGGGGTATGATGTAACGGAAGCGTGGGTTTTTTACATGAACCATGAGGTAGTTCGATTCTACCTATCCCTACTATAATTAATAATCACTGGCCTAGTGGCGAAACTGGTTCACGCAGCACGTTTAGACCGTGTGTCCGAAAGGACTGAGGGTTCGACTCCCTCCTAGGCTACAATAAGTAGATATTGGAAAATAAAAAAAAAATATAAAAACCCTTGTTTTTATTAAAAAAAGTTGTACCTTTGTATAACTTTTAGAAATAATGGTATATTTATTAAACAACAATGGCTAACGCCACAAAAATTATGAAAAAATTTAACAACATATTTGAATTTGCGGCTGAAGAGGATAACTCTTTAGAAGGTCAACTCGTGTGAAAGTTAATTAATTTTAATAGTATACATAAAAGTCTGACCTTAAAAAGTCAGACTTTTTTTTTGTTAAATAAAGATTAAAAGTTTTTTTTATAAAGTGAAAAACATATACCTTTGTAGAAGAAATAAATAAAATGCCTTGTAACTCAGGGGTAGAGTAACGCACTCATAATGCGGAAGTCGGGATTTCAAAACTCTCCAGGGCAACTAATAATTAAATAATTAAAAATAAGGTTCTGTAACTCAGCTGGTAGAGTGTTAGTTTGAAGAACTAAAGGTCGTGGGTTCGAGTCCCACTGGAACCACAAAATTAATTAATGCAACTATCGTCTAGGGGTTAGGACATTAGGTTTTCAGCCTGAAGACGGGGGTTCGATTCCCCCTAGTTGTACCAATTGTAAATTACTGGTAATCAGCGGTAATGGATTTAAAGCTATCGAGTAGAAATACGTAGGATAGTTACTGATTATTTTCGAGGTAAGGTCCACTGGCGAAGGATGCATGACTGTCACTTATGCGAATGGGTTTCGAATACCCATACCTCGGCAAAAATGGTGAGAAAAAACAAAGTAAGACTGGTATCTGAAAAGTGATAATCAAATCCACTCTAAAGAATTATTGATACCAGTCAATTATTCTTTAGTTATAATGTATCGTCTAACGGTAAGACAGGAACGGTTCAGTTCTTAATTTGGGTTCGAATCCCAATACATTTCTAAGATTAAACTTTGGTCTTATAGTTTATTTGGCTAAAATAGTTGGTTATTATTATGGGGTATGGGTATGCTAGGGGTACACCTCTCTTGCACAGAGGAAAAACAGACCAATTCGAATTTGGTATGCTCCACTTAAACAGTAAGAGAACTAACAAAAAATCTATTCATTAAACTAATTAAAAATATAAAAGATGGTTAAATTAGACAATCTTATTGGAGTACCTTATACGCTAAAAACGTATGCTGTGAATGAACTTTCTGAGATACTTAAATTAACTCTTAAAGATAAATACGATATAGAAAATTTTTCTTCATTTTCTCAAGAAAGTAGTGAAGATAATGTTGATGTTAGGTTTCCAGAGATATATGAATATCAAAACTTTTATATTATGGAAAGGGTTGATGGGAGTATTTTGTTATTAGATGGTTTTAGAAGACTTTTGTTATATAATAACCTTCCAACATTCAATGTAACTGTGAGGGTTTATAAAGAATCAGACCTACCACAAACTAAATTATTAAAGTTAATGTTGATGTTAAACCACCCAAAATTTTTTGGTGGAAATGGTAACTATTATGATAAAGGCTTTAACTTAATATTATTTATTCTATATGGTATAATGCCTAATAGAATGAAAAACATTTTTGAAGGTTATATTACATGTGAAGAGGAAAATATTGAAGGGGAGCATTATTTTAACTATGATAACCCAGATAAGTTGGTTAACAGTCACTATAGATTCCTACAACCTAAGACAATAGAAGATTTACAATTTATTTATGAATTATCACAAGTACATCCAATTACTTCTAAAATAAAGTTCTTAGGTACAGCTATTTATAATACTAGATTAAGAAATCCAGATATAAAGTTTAATCTTAAATTATTTTTGGAATTAATTGACAATGATATTGTCAAAAAACTTGAGAGTAGTAATCCATCAGTGAATAGATTAAGGGAAACTGCAACACTCAAAAAACTAATGGAAATGTATATCAACGCAATAAAAACAATGTGTGGTGAAGAAATACAAGAAACCTTTGAAGAAGCGAATGAAAGATATAAAAACTTTAAAAAAGTTTTAAAAAGTAAAAACAAGAACTTAATTGCCCTTAACGATAAAACTACTAATGTTAACAATAGTAAAATAGTAAAATTTTTAGCAGAACATAAAAAATCACCAAAAGTGTATTGTTTGGTGAAACCAAACCTTTCGGGTAATGGTCTTATGGAAGTTGATATTTATGAAACGGTATATATTGGGGAGGTTACATTATCAACACATCTTATGAGTACCAAAACTAGATTCCATTTAAATTTTATTAACAACGATTACCCTTTTCAAAGTTTTGATAGTTCAATAAGTAATAGGTTTGGTAGTGGGTCAAGAAAATACAATAGAATTGAACTTTTCGTGGATTTAGATGTTGTTACTGAATTTGACATAAAAATAGTTGATAAGAGAAAACAATAATAAAGGACAGATTTATTATTATTATTTTCCTATATTTATATCTAAAATGATGAACATAGAAAAAAAAATACTAATTCTGGATGACATATTTCAAAAAAGTGAATTAATTGTCTTTGTTGAGAAAAAATTAGATGAAGAACAAGCTGAACACATGATTTTAGAACTAAAGAAAAAAATAATTGAATTATTAGAAAAATAAATGTTGGTAATTAATAAAAAGGTTGTACCTTTGTTTATCAATTAAAGAGGGTGCATCTATTGGGATGTAAGGAAAAGAATTAATTATTGTTTTCTTATTGGTTCAATCCATAACCCCCACAAAATTTGGTGAAACCACTGAATAAGTCCTAGGTAACTTATAAGTGAATAACCAGAGCTTGCAATGCTCATTTTGCAGTATGTGGTGACTATACATCGCTGGTTTCTGTTCGATTACCATTATCCAAGTATTAAATAAAGAACATTGTAATCAATCTTGGAAAATTGATTACAGTTTGGGGTCATAGCTTAAATGATAAAGCAATTAATTCTTCCGAGAATTAAATAAGATAGAGGTTCAACCTTCTTGGCCCCACAACAAATTAAAAATATGAATTTATTTAGTAAATTATTTAGTAGGTTATTTGGTAAAAAAACAAATGATGAAAAAAATATGGGAATGATTATATCATCCATATATAATGGTTCATTTAAATCAGATGATATAATTAAAACTTTCGGTGAACCAAAGTCTATAAAATATTCTAAAACAGAAGATGGACTATATTGTAAAGATATGATTTGGTTAGTTAATGGTTCGGAAATAGTGACTAAAATAATTTCAAAAAATAGATTTGAAGAAGAAGAAATTGAATACGACATTAATTACGAGTTAATGTTAGCTATTAAAAATGAAGATTTTGAATTAGCTGCTGAACTAAGAGACGAAATAAAAAATAAAACATAAAAAAAAACTGATTTATAGTTGATTTTTCAAAAAAAAAATGTACCTTTGTAAAAGAAATATGTGAGTTTACAAAAACTCGATATATTTATATTAACTGTAGCAATACAATAAACAAATTATTATGACAACACAAGTAACATACACGAAACAATATCAACCTAAAGGCGGGAAACCTTTTGGGTTAACTGGGTATGTCATAAATAATATGATAAAATAATAAATTAGTTTTAAACTATATGATTATATCCCAGTTCAGAGTAAAATCTAAACTGGGGTTTTTTTTTTATGGGTGGTTAAATAAAGATAAATAAAATGAAAAAGATTAAGAACATAAAGAATAAACAGTAACAACCTTCAATGACTTTGAGGGTTGTACAATAAAACAATCCCTTATAGCTCAGAGGCAGAGCACTCGGCTTTTAACCGAGGAGTCGAGATTTCAAAATTCTCTGGGGGAACAAACAAATAAAGTGAACAACAACTGTTCAATATAATGGAATGTTCATTGCGATTAGTACAGAGCATTATAATGAACAGTCAAAATAAAATAAAAATTGCGGAGTGACTAAGGTTTTAAGCACGGGTACCTTGGACGTATCAGTTAGCGAGTTCGATTCTCGTCTCTGCAACTAGAAATAAGAAGTAGTCGTAGGACATCATATAGGTTCGAATCCTATTATCCCGACAAAAATAATGCGATTATGGTGTTTAACGGTTAACATAGGGGCCTTCCAAGTCTTTGATTTCGGTTCGAATCCGAATAATTGCTCCGAAAAGACTGTTACTAATTCATAGACCTAAAGGTGGATACATAGAATTAGAATTATTGGGATAAGATGTAATGGCCGCATTCAACTCTTTGACAGTTGCTGATAGAGTTCGATTCTCTATATCCTGACTAAATAAGAATTTATTATTGAATTTTCAATAATTTTAATGGGGGGCGAAATCCGTTCGGATACGGAAGTGAGACTGTAAATCTCATCTTTAATTAGGCGTGGTTCGAGTCCACCGCTTCCCACATTTGCCACCATAGCTCAGTTGGCCAGAGTAGCACACTTGTAATGTGAATGTCGTAAGTTCGAATCTTACTGGTGGCTCAAATTAATTATTCTAAAATTACTTATTAAATAGAGTAAATATGTGGTTAAACGTTTCAAAAAACATTGATGTGATTAAGTTGATAAGAAAATCTAAACAAAAAAGATTTTTTGAAACAATTGAACGAATAATAATTTCTGAATATCTTAAAAATTCAGAAGAGGTTTGGTTAGAAATTTGGTCCAAAAATTTAATTGATTCAATTAAAGGTAAAAAAAGATATAATGTATTTTATTTAAAATCTAAATTAAACCCAAACTGGGTTTATGAAATAAATACTAAAAAAACAAATTAAACAATGACAAACGATGAAATGTTGGTTATGATTCAAATAGATAGACCATTACAAACAATAAATAAAGTCTTGGAATTCAAAGAGAATGAATTTGGTTTTTATGATGTAAAAGTAGATAGAGAAGGAATGTTTCTAGCTAGTAAAATAAAACATGTAATACAAACTTTACCCTATCCGATTAAAGAATATAAAAAATTATCAATGACTGAATCAATGATATGGCGGTTAAATAGCAAGTAAAAAAAAATTAAAATATTTCACTAAATCAAATATTTATAAGCATGAAGACATTAATAAAAAAATTACTTAGGAAAAATATATTACAAGAAGCTATATTAAACGAAAACAAAAATAGATATGGTTGTTTGATGGTAAATTTAGAAGTTGATACTTGGTCATCCTTGACTAAAATAATTGATAAAGAAGATTTATATGAACCAGAAGGTGATTCGGACTACGGGATTGAGAAACAACCGCATGTAACAATTTTATTCGGTTTGCATGGTAGCATAAAAGATAAGGATATAGAAATAGAAATTAAAAAAATAAAAGAACCAGAAATAAAAATAAAAGATGTTTCAATATTCAATCAAAAAGAGTACGAAGTATTAAAGTTTGATGTTGAAAGCTCTGATTTAAAAAAACTAAACAAAAAATTTTGTGAATTCCCACACACAACAGATTTCCCTGATTACCATCCTCACATTACAATAGCTTATTTAAAACCAAAAACAAGTGAAAAATACATAAAAAAAATAAAAGATTTGGATTTTAACTTCAAAATAAAAAATATATGTTATTCTAAAGCTAACGGTGATAGTAAAAATTATAAAATATAAAAAAAAGGACTATATAGTCCTTTTTTTTATGGAATAAAGTTTGTACCTTTGTAAAAAAATAAATATGAAAAACTCAATTTACATTGACATCGACACGGAAAATAACCCACCAATACAATTTAGTAAAGGACCTGATTTTGTTATACCTACAAATCAACAAGAAGGTATAGAAATGGTAAGTTTAGACATAGGTTGTTTGGTTGATGCTTTAATTACTTTAATACATATTGGGACACAAAATGGGTATAGTAACAAACCAGATTTAGTTCAGAATGTTAAAGACCAATTAGACATATTTTTAACATTAGATGTTGAAGAAAATAATGATTTACCTTAAATAGTATTTTAATTATATCGGTAACGTGAGAAAAAAAACTGAAGCTTCACCAATCCCTAAAACAGAAGCTAAAAAAAGGGAAAAACCACTTATTATTAAACCAAGCATTTTTGAACCAATACCAGAAATCTTACCTACTCCACCTAAAACTAAAAAGTCAGATGATAAGTATGTTAGATTAGCACTTAACGCAAAAATAGACGATAAAAAACAAATACAAGATAGAGTGTTAAAAGGTGAGTTAAAGTTAGCGTATTTTGCATCAGATGGTGATTTAGGATATCATTATTATCTTGTTTTATAACAATAATAATTGTACCTTTGATTTATAAATAATTAAACAATAAAAAATGGATTTAAAACAAAAGTTAAGGGCTGATTCTATTGAGTGCTTAAGGAATAAAAATGTTAAAAAAAGAGCTATATTATCTGTTGTTTTAGGTGAAATAGACACAGCTGAAAAAATGACTAATGGTAGTTCAGCTACTGATGGTGAAGTTATTCTAATCCTTAGAAAACTAGAAAAAAATTTGATGTTAGCTGGAACACCTGATTCACTTGCTGAATTAACTTTAATTAAAGAATATTTACCAGATTTGATGGGTGAGGAAGAAATAAGAGTTATTTTGGGAGGTTATAAATCAGATGGTATTAAGAATTCTGGTGCTATGATGGGTGCTTTCAACAAAAACCATAAAGGGTTAGCTGATAATATATTAGTATCAATGATTGCAAAAGAAATGTTTTCATAATGTTTGAGTACATCATAATAATATTAACACATTTTGTTTGTTATTTCGTGTTACAAACAAGCCATATGAATAAAAGAAAGAGTAGTAGTTTATATTATTTGACTATGTATATAACAGCATATTCTTTAATAACTACGTTATGTTTGGTCCTAAGGTTTAAATGGTTTTACGATTTTAACTATTTTCACGTTTTTATCGTAACCTTTATTACACATTGGGTAATTGATTATTTCGCTGGTAAACTATCTAAATACGAAGCATCACAAAAAAATAATGGTTTCTTTAATATGATTGGTTTTACTCACTGGATTCATGTTGCGGCATTAATTTTAACGTATAAATATATAATAATATGAAATTACAATTAGAAAAACAAAATATATTCTTTATTAGTGATAGCCATTTTTTCCATGCAAATGTAATTGGTTTTGATAACAGACCATTCAATGATGTTAATGAAATGAATGAAACTATGATTACTAATTGGAATTCCGTAGTTGGTGAAGAAGATACAATATTCTATTTAGGTGATTTATCATTCAATAGAAAAAATGAAGTGAATAAAGAACTGGTCCATAAGTTAAATGGTAAGATACATTTTATTTTAGGTAACCATGATGATGAGAAAGAAATTATTAAATTAAATAGGTTTGAAACTGTAAGTGATTACATAAATTTAAAAGTTCAAGACGAAGATGCAAATAACGGTTTTCAAAATATAGTTATGTTGCATTACCCAATTTTATCTTGGGATAAAAAGCATTATGGTTCTTGGATGTTACATGGTCATTGTCATCAAAAGTTAACTGAAAGCAACCCAAGTTTTTACGACAATAAAGTGTTAGATGTCGGTTGTAATGGAATTAGTTACACGCCAATAAATTATTTTGGGGTTAAGAAAATAATGTTAAATAAAAAATAAACTAAAATAAAAACTGATGAAAGAAAAAAATGAAAGTAAGTCAAAAAGTGTTGGTCTTACTAGTTATGAAGTTATGAAAATGATTACAAGTAGAGGAGAATATATGGTGGAAAGCGATGATATGGTTGAAGACACAAACAATAGTTTTGTTGGAAAAGATGAACATGAAGAAGTTGAAGAACCATTTCTAACTAACGTCTATACTACTGAGGTTAGTTTTATTGAATTAGCTATAATTAACGCTTATTTATATTCTGTTTATGTTGGTAAACAAGATGGAATTATCGTCAAAAATTATGGTACAACTGATGCGTTAGGGTTTATCGATTTTTCTGGGGTATTTAATCCAATAGAATCATATTGGTTTTCTAGTAAGTTCATTGATACTGATACCGAATTTTTTATTCAAACTAAAATATATGTTGATAATAGAGATGTATTACATTGTCAATTACATTTAACGAGTAAAACAAATTTTGAATATAACGAGTTAATCGAGTTTTCTAAAAAAATTAAAAAAATATCTTTTAATAACTCAGAATATAAAGGAAAATGTATTAAAGTTAAGTTGAAAGATGGTATGTTTAAAGGTATTGAGGTAATAAACCTTGTAGAATCAGGTAATACTTTAGTACTAAATGATGTGCAGAAGAAATATATTGACCATTTTGTTTCTCGTGTTGGTAGAGGTGGTAATGCTAGGTATTTATTAAATGGTAACCCAGGAACTGGTAAAGCACAACCACTTGATGCCAAAATATTAACACCAAATGGTTGGATAACTATGGGTGAGGTTAAGGTTGGTGATGAAGTTTTAACCCCATTGGGTGAAACCACTAAGGTAATAGGTGTTTTTCCACAAGGTAAAAAAGAAATCTATGAGATTGAAACTGTGGATGGTAAAAAAGTAGAAGCTTGTAGTGAACATTTATGGAAAGTTTTTGGTATTAAAAAAGGTGTGGGACAAGATTGGTCAATATTAAATACTGATTCAATTAAATATGCTTTAGAAAATACGAACACAAAAATTATATTACCGTTAATTTCGACTAATGTAGCTAAATCAATAGGTAAAGAAAAAGAATTTGTTATTGAACCATATGTAATGGGTTACTTGTTAGGTGGTGGTTCATTTGGTAAAGAGTCATTAAAAGTATATGTTGGTGATGATGATGAAATCATTTATAGGTTATCTACTTTAATTGGTGATGGTTATAAAATAATAGCTGATAAAAAATACGGTAATTATTCAATAACTACAACTGATGATAATTTATTAGTTCGTGAAATAAATGAATTAGGGTTATCCGATACGAGTTCAGATACTAAATTTATACCAGAGAAATATAAAAATGGTTCATTAGACCAAAAATCATCGTTAATACAAGGTATTATGGATTCAGATGGTAATATTGATGAGCGTTCAAGGTTATCGTATTCTACTACTAGTAAAAAATTAGCCACTGATATTCAAGAATTAATCTGGTCAATTGGTGGTATCTGTAAAATAAAAGAAAAATATGGTAAACTTAAGTATAAAGGTGTTAAAAAACTTGTTAAGTTAACTTATAATTTAAGGATTAAGTTTCATTCACCAACAGCATTATTTTGGTTAGCGAGAAAAAAAAATAAAATAAGTTCAACTTACCAAAGTAATTATATAAAAAACAAGGTTAAATCAATTAATTTTGTTGGGTTAAAAGAAGCTCAATGTATAATGGTTGATGATAGTGAACATTTATATATCACAAATGATTATATTGTAACACACAATACAGAATCAATCAGAGATATTGCTCGTAGACTAACCCCAGATGTTACATTTATTATTCCAGATTTTAATAATTCAGACGACTTAACAACAATCATGGAAGCTTGTGAAATATTTGAAAATGGTGTTATCATTATGGATGATATTGATTTGTATTTAGGTTCAAGAGACAATGGCAGTTATACTCGATTATTAGGACAGTTTCTATCCTTTTTTGATGGAGTAAAGAAAAGAAAAATAAGTCTGTTAGCCTCAACAAACGATAAAGGACTAGTTGATAAAGCGGCTGAACGTCCAGGTAGATTCAATCTAACTCTAGACTTTAGTTACTTAGATAAAGAACAAATAATAAAGGTGTGTGATATTCACTTACCAGAAATATGGAGAGTTAAAGAAGTATATTCTGCATTAAGTGGTACCGTTTCTGGTAAGAAAGCAAATATAACTGGTGCATTTATCGCTAATTTGGGTGATAACATTCGTGAAATGTCAGAAGATGAACCAAACTGGACCTTAGAAGATACTATTAGTTTGATTACAGAAAGCTATAAAGGTTTTTATATGTCACAAACTAGTAAAGATAAAGAGTCTGTGGGGTTTAAAAACGGTTAATATTAAAATATTAATAAAAACCAGATAAACTAATTTATCTGGTTTTTATTATATACATTTGTTTAAAATAAAATAAAAATATATGGAAATTAAAAACACTTCATTAGACATAACAAACAAGTTAATTTCTGAGTCACAAATTGGTGTAGTAATTGGTCGCTTCCAAACGAATACTTTACATTCTGGTCACTTAGCTCTGTTAGATAAAGTAATGGAAAACCATAAGAAAGTAATTATCTTAGTTGGTATTTCCAGAATTCAAAACACGAAAAAAAATCCATTAGATTTTGCTTCTAGAAAAGCTATGATTCAAAAAATTTACCCAAATTTAACTATATTACCGTTAATTGACCAAAGGTATAATGAAAAATGGAGTAAAGAGGTGGATAAACTAATTCAGTTACCATATGGAAATCAAAAGACTGTAATTTACGGGAGTAGAGATAGTTTTATCCCTTATTATTCTGGTAAATTACCAGTTGTTGAGTTAGAAGAAGCTGCGGGACATAATGCTTCTAATATTCGTGGAAATATTGCTAGAGAAACTTTAGATTCAGATGACTTTAGAGCTGGAATAATCTATTCAACTCATAATAATAGACCAGTAAATCACCCAACTGTCGATGTATGTGTATTTAATGACAAGGGTGAAATATTATTAGCACGTAAACCTAACGAAAAATACTTGAGGTTTATTGGTGGGTTTGTTGATACATCTGATAAAAGCTTAGAAGAGGCTGCTAGAAGAGAGTTTAAGGAAGAAACTGGTGGTAATTGTGAAATAGCTTTCTTAAAATATATCATGAGCCACAAAGTAGAAGATTGGAGATATAACAAAGAAGAATCTGGGATTATGACAACGTTATTCTTAGCCGAAAAGGTTAGAGGTTTTGCGATTGCTAGTGATGATATCCAAGAGTTAAAGTGGTTACCAATTAAAGATTTTAGTAACTTTGATGGTATTAGGACTAAAATTATGGTGGAACACCGTGAAATGATGACCGAATTAGTAGACCAAGTTTATCTACATAAATTAATCCCAAATATCGGGGAAAGACTTATGGAAAGGGAAGGGAATATAACATATAATAACGAATAACATGAAAATTTTAGAAAAAGGTCTTATATGTCTTCATGGTCTTAGTAACGTGGGTAAAACAACCATATTGATTAATGTTGCAAGTAAAAGTCTGATGGAAGGTAAAAAAGTCCTTTACATTAGTGGTGATAGTAATTATAATTCTATAAGTAATAAAATTATAAAAAATTTAAGCGGACGTGTTTTTTTAAAAAACATTAAAAATTTTGAATTAAAAGAACTTAGAACAAATGAACAACTTATTGATATTTTGACGGAATATCAAAACAAGGGGTTAGATACTGTATTAATTGATTTTTGTTTAATAAACGATGCTATTATTGATAAATTAAGAGAATTAAATGTTCATAGTTTGTACACGATAAACTCTTTACCATCAAAGATATCAAATTATAAAGATGATGTTATGCTAAGTTTAAACAAACCTAAAAAATCTAGATTACAAAATATTAAATATTTTTTATTATTTTGGAAACAAAAGCCAAATTTAATAATAAATATAATCAAAAATAGGTTTGGTGAAGATGGTTTATCTGAAATGGTTTATTTAGATTTTAAAACAGCTAAAATAGTAACTTAAAAAAAAATACAATATGAATTTAAATTTGCAAATAAGTAAAAAGTTTGAGAAAGCATTAGTTAATAATGACTGGGATGGAATGGTGGAAATAGAAAACCATTTAAAAAAAATATTAAAAAAACCAAATAATTTGGTCTTGTGTTCGGATGCGTATAAATATTCACACCCAAAATTCTATAATGGTGGTTCTTTAAAAATGACTAAAATGATTTCTTATTTAGAATCAAGAGGTGGTAAATTTGAAGAAACAGTTTATTTTGGTATGCAAAGAATCCTTAAGACACATTTAGAAGGTGTTGCAATAACAAAAGAAGAGGTTGATGAAGCCTATGAGTATTTAGGTAATGAACTAGGTGTATTCGGTAGAAATGATGTTTTTGATAGAACAAAATTTGATTACATTATTGATACCTATGGTGGTAAACTTCCAATATCAATAAAATCTGTCCCAGAAGGAACAGTTATTGGAACAAACAATGTTTTATTCACTATTGAATCATTAGATGAGAACTGTGCTTGGTTAGTAAATTTTTTAGAATCTTTATTGCTTCAGGTATGGTATCCTATTACTGTTTGTACTTTATCCAGAGAGGTTAAAAAAATTGTTAAAAAAGTATATCTTCATAACACAGCATATAATGAAGAAACTATTGATTTACTTGTTGGTTTAACTTTAAATGATTTTGGATTTAGAGGTGTATCGTCCGTTGAATCAGCTGGTATTGGTGGTATGGCCCACTTAGTCAATTTTGATGGTTCTGATAATATCATGGCATCAAAAAATATTAAAGAGTTTTATAACACAGAAACTGTTTTTGGTTTATCGATTCCAGCAACAGAACATTCAATTATGACCTTGTTAGGTGAGAAAGGTGAGGTTGATATGATGAGACGAGTACTAAGTACGTTTCCAACTGGAGTTGTGGCGTGTGTTTCCGATTCTTATGATGTATTTCGTGCATGTAGTGAATATTGGGGAACGGAATTAATTAATTTGATTTTATCCAGACCATCAGAGCCAGGAAATCAATTAGTTATTCGTCCAGATTCTGGAAACATATTAAAAACTTTGATAGCTATTTTTGACATATTATTTGAAAAATTTGGTTATACTGTAAACGAAAAAGGCTATAAAGTTTTACCACCACAAGTGAGAGTTATTCAAGGTGATGGTGTTAATTTGGAATCAATAAAAGATATTTATAATTTATTAGAAAAACATAAAATATCTCCAGAAAACTTAGCATTGGGTATGGGAGGTAAATTATTGCAAGGCGTTGACCGAGACACTTGTGGGTTTGCAACAAAAGCATCTTATGTTGAATTAAATGGAGTTGGTTACGGGGTTCAAAAAAACCCAACCGAGATGGACTCTAATGGTAATTTAAGTAAAAGTTTTAAGAAATCTAAAAAAGGTAGGTTAAAACTAGTTAAAAATGAAGATGGTAAATTCAGAACTGTTACATCATACGATTCAGACTTTGAAACAGTAAAAGATGAATTAGTAGAAGTATTTAGAGTTGGTTATATCACTAAAGAGTGGACCTTTGAGGAAATTAGAGAAAGAGCTAAAGTTTAATAATTTAATAAAAATAATATGATTAAATACATTGATGGTGATATAATTAAGATGTCTGATAATTTTGAGGTAATAGGTCATTGTTCAAATTGTTTTTGTGCAATGGGGTCTGGAATTGCACCACAAATAAAACATAAGTTTCCAGAAGCTTATAAAGTAGATTGTGAAACAATTTCTGGTGATGAATCTAAGATGGGTACGATTACGTACACAAAGAACACGAAACCTACGACTATCGTTAATTTGTACGGACAGTACGGTTACGGAAGAAAAAATGGGCAAATGGACTTGGATTACGATGCACTTAGAAAAGCCCTTAGAATGGCTAAGAATAAGTTCACTGGTAAATCATTCGGGTTCCCGAAACTAGGAAGCGGATTAGCGGGTGGTTCTTGGGATATTATAGAGCAAATAATAGAAGAAGAATTAAAAGGTGAAGACGTAACAGTAGTTAATTACGTTCCACAAAACTAAAAATTAAAAAAAAATGGTTACAAAAGCAATTAATAGATTTTACGAACAAAAAAAACTACGTAATTGGGAAATTGGTTATTGGGCATTTGATATTCATGGTACAATATTAAAACCAAACTATGAATTAGGTAATATCCCTAGTCAATTTTATCCTATGGCTAAAGAAACGTTACAACTCATTAGTAAATTTAAGGATATTACTATGTTACTGTATACTTGTTCTCATCCTCATGAAATAGAAGAATATCTGAAATTATTTAAAGAGAATGATATTAATTTTACATGGGTAAATGAAAATAAAGATGTTACAACAAACATTTATGGTTATGGTAATTACGATAAAAAACCATATATGAATGTATTGTTTGAAGATAAAGCTGGTTTTGATGCTGATAACGATTGGCAAGAAATTTACTCTTTAATGTTATTAAAATGTTAGAATTTAAAAACCCAATACCAGTTGTTGACCAACAAAATAATGAAGGGTTTGCGATATACGTAACTAATGGTGGTACATTTGAAAACGATATATGGTGTGTTGTATTATGCGATGGTGGTACGATAAGGCACTATACAACTAATCAGCTTAAAGTATATAATAATCAAACTTTTAATATAATAAAAAAAGAAAAAGAAAAATAAAAATAAAAATATGTCAATAAAAAAATTAGAATTAACAGAAAATCACGTTTTGTTATTAAAAAATCTTGGGTGGTCGGTAAATAATGGTGTTATTGGTGGTGTTTCCGAAGAAACAGGTGGTTATGCCCCTCCATTTGGTTTTACGACAATCTATGAAGCTATCGATTTAATTTTAAATGGTAGAAAAGAAAATAAACCAAAATTATTTTCTGAAGAAGAATTAATATTAGACCCATTTACGGATGAACAAAAATCAGAGTGGGATAAATTATATTCAGAGTTACCTGATGCTTTATCAATAATTTTACAAAGGGGTAGTTTTGAATTAGGTAAGTTCAAAACTAAATTTCATTTGATAAAGTGGGAAAAAATAGGATAACTTAAATTTATAAATAAAAAATAACTATGCAATCAGTATTAATTTCATTAGATGGTCGTTTTGAACTAGCGAATAAAATAATCGCTGTTATTGAAAGTTTCAATGTTTTAGAAACAGAGTTGATTAAACTCGAATATGTGAACATAGAAAAATTTTCTGATGGTGAATTATGTGTTAATTTTATAAATTCGATACGTGGAAAACGTGTATTTATATTAACATCACCAAATAATTCTGACGAGATAATTAAGCTAAATTTAGCAATTGATGCTGCTAAAAGGGCAGCAGCAAAAGAAATAATTCCAATTATCCCGTTCTTCCCTTATCAAAGAAGTGATAAGAAAGACCAATCAAGAGGCCCTATTGGAGCAAAAGTAATTGTTGAAATGTTAGAAAATCGTGGTTCTACTGGTGTAATTATTTTTGATTTACACGCAGAACAAATCCAAGGATTTTTTAATATCCCAGTAACTTATTTAGATTCTAAAAATGTGTTTAACGACTACATTGCTAGTATATTTGATGAAAACACTATTCTTTGTGGACCAGACGCTGGCTCTGGAAAAAGAGTTAAAAGAATGAAGAACCAATTACAAGTTTATCATGATATTTCAATAAATTATGTCATGCTAGATAAAACAAGAACCAAAGCAAATGTGGTCGATGAAATGGTTGTTATTGGTGATGTTAACAATAAAAATGTTATTATTCTTGATGACATGATAGATACTTTCGGTACAGCTAATAAAGCGGTAGAAGTTTTATTAGAACATGGGGCCAACTCAGTAAGAATGATTGCTAGTCATGGAGTTTTATCTGGACCAGCTTTAGATATAATTGGTAAATCAAAACTAAATGAATTAATAATCAGTGATTCATTAGAATTAATCATTCCGAAAGACCATCCGTCAAAAGAAATATTAAATAAAATAAAAGTAGTTTCCATCTCCAAGCAAATTGGGTTGGCTATTATGGCAATTAACGCTGATTCAAGTTACGAATATTTGAAAGGTGAAAGATTTTAATGAAACTTAAAAAAAAAATTAAGTTAATTTAAGATAATAAAGTAATGCTATAGTTATTATTATTAAAAAATAATAGTATGTTTGTATAAATAATAAATAATTTAATGAAGAAATTAAAATTTAAAGATTTAACAGAAGATGATATAAATTATCTTAAAGATAGCTATGTAAATAGAGTTAATTTAGGGTTAAGCGTTGAAAAACTAGCAAGTAGACTAGGTGATGAATATAATTTATCTGAACGTACAATTAGAAAATGGTTTAGTGAAAAACTTTTCTTAAAAGAAAAAGAAATAATTGAACCAGAACAATACCTAAAAGCAAAGAATAAAACGCATAACAACGATATAAAACGTTTTATAATCACCTACGCACAGAATAACACACCTGTACATACTGGGTTCATTAAAAATATTGAGACATACGCTAAATATATAAATGCAGAAATATTAGTAATTGCTGGTAGATATAAAAACCCAACTAGTTTATGGACCAAAGAACAAGAACAAGATGAATTCTGGGCGAAAGAAGTTGAACCATATTTAGACGCTAATAGACACGATATACATAAATTCGTATCCATTATGTCTGATATTAAGATACAACCTACTGCGGTTAACCCTATGACTGGATTACAAGCTTTAAGTGGAGTTAATTCATCAGTGTTTGGTCATCCAAAAGTGCAAATGGAAATGATTCCCGTTTTAGAAGGTAATAAACCAAAAATAATGGTAACTACTGGTGCGGTAACGAAAAAAAACTATAGTGATTCTAAATCTGGAAAAACTGGCGAGTTTCACCACACATTTGGTTTTGTTGTTGTTGAGATTAAAAATGATGAAACTTTCTTTATAAGACAAGTGACCGCTGACGATAACTCTGGAAACTTCACAGATTTATATCACAAAGTTAAGAATGGTCAAATAGAAAAAATAAAAAAAGTTGCTGGTATTATTTTAGGTGATTTACACTACGGACATCACGACCAAGAAGTATTAGATAAAACATTTTATTTGATGGATAAATTAGTCCCAGAACACGTTATTTTACATGATGTATTCGATGGTAGCTCTATTAGTCATCACGAGATGAAAGACCCCTTTGTTCAATATGGTAAAGAAATTGCTGGAACAAATGATTTAGGTAAAGAAATCGATTATATGATGGAGTCTTTGAAAAAGTTTGAGAAATTCAAAAATGTTGTTATTGTAAGAAGTAATCACGATGATTTCTTGGACCGATGGTTAAAGAATGAAGATTGGAAAAAACAACCAACATATAAGAATTCGAGACTTTACATGAAGTTATCTGATATTCTTTTGGCACAATATGGTGATGACCCTTACAACGTAAAGGGTGTAATTCCAACATTAATTAATCAAGGTTTTCCTACATTTATTACACTTGGGCGTAATGATTCATACAGAGTAAAAGACTGGGAAACTGGAAGCCATGGTGATTTAGGTGCTTCTGGTTCTAGGGGTTCTTTGTTGCAATTTAGAAAATTGAATACTAAGATTGTTGTTGGTCACTATCATAGTCCTGGTAGAAAGGATGGGGCATTATCTGTGGGAACTTCAACTAAACTTAGAGTTGGTTACAATAAGGGAGCTAGTTCTTGGTTACAAGGACACGTAATTATTCATACAGATGGAAAGGCACAACATGTTAACTTCATTGATAATGAATACACAACATTTAAATAAAATAAAAGAAGCAACTAAATTTAGTTGCTTCTTTTATTTTAAACAAAATTAATAATGGAAAATAATAGGTTATATAATAAAAATAAATTACTTTTGTTAAAAATAAAAACAAAATGATAGAAATTGTCGGTCAAGATTCAATGTTAAGTTTAGGTGATATTTTTTTACATCAAGAAACAGAATTTTCAGAAACTGATGTTTCTAATATGGATGAATTTGAAAAGTATTATCAAGCCAGAGAATTAGTAAAAAATTGGAATACATTGAATTTGAAAAAACTTAAAATAAAAGAATTATCCTTAGAGATTATGGGGATTGATTTCATAATAAAATAATAAAAATGGAAAAAGAAAAGGTTAAAATAGTTAAAATGTTTATTTGGGATTTTGATGGGACTTTAGTTGATTCCCCTTTACCAGAATTTGGTAAAGTTGAATATAAAAATAAAACTGGTAATGATTGGGTATTTGAAGGTTGGTGGGGGAAACCATTAAGTTTATCGCTAAAGATATTCGATATTCCAAAAATAGAGAGTGTTACTAGTGAATACGATAAAGTTAAATCTTGTGAAACAATTTGTAAAGTTATGCTTACTGGTAGAATAAAAAAGTTGTCAGAGCAAGTTAAAGAAATATTAGAAAGCCATGAATTAAAGTTTGATGAATACCATTATAACAACGGTGGTTCCACTGAAATATCAAAAATTAAGACTATGGATAGTCTTTTAGAAAAATACCCAGATGTTAGGGAAATAAATATGTGGGATGACCGTTTAGCTCACATACCAATATTTAAAAATTGGGGTGAAAATCAAATTAAAATTGGTAGAATTGATGTTTTCAATATAACAGTTGTTCCTAGCACTAGAGGTTAAAAAAAAAAATGATGTTTTACATCATTTTTTTGTTTGTTAAGAATTATTTAAGTACTTTTGTATAAAATAGGAATAAATGAAAAAGAAAGAACATATTTTATGTGCGGCAAATTATTACTTAGAAGAAAATAAATATGTTAACCAACCATTTAACATTGATAGTGGTTTTGTTATTGCTGGCATGAGACGTATAAATTGTGTTACTAGTTTTAAGATGATAAACCCTTCAGTAAACGATAAAAAAATTGATGTGATTGAAGGGTTTATAACTAGTAAAAACAATTTTGTTACTAGAGAAAGGGCTGCTGAAATTGCTTTTGATGGTGGTCAGATAAAAACCCTAGTTATCGCTTTATATTCACAAGATTTGTATTAATGATAGATGATACAATAATTATTTTTTTAAGTAAAAGGCATGGGTTCTTAAACTTCTTAGGGTTGATTGAATATATGAAACGGTCTAACTTAAAATACCAAGACAAAAGATTAATTGGGTCTTTAGGTTTGGCAACTTTTGATAGTATAATCATCGATTTAACTATGTTAAATAAATATGATAACAATTTAGTCTTTCATGTATTTCTACATGAGACAGCACATATGAAGAGAATTAAAAAATTAGGTCCTGATAATATCTTAAAACTATTGTCTGATACTAATTTCGAAGCTTATTGTAACCATATTTTTACTGAGGAAATAATTGCCGATAGGTTTAGTAGTTTACTTTTTTTAAAGTTAAATAAATTTATAATAAAGAATAGTTATTCTCAGAATTTACACTTAAAAGATAATCAAACAAAATATCTAGGGGTGATTACCCAAAATTTTAATGTAATAAAAAATGACATAAATAAATATAATAATCTAGTTGAATCTTATATAATAAAATAAATTAACTTAAAGATAATTCACTAATGTTTCCAAAAGAATTTATGTTTGAATTTTTTGATAATGTTTATACATTACAAATACAAGACGAGAAAAATTATTCAATAGTAAAAAATAACACTAAAATAAACACTAGCGTTGTTATGGAAGAGTTAGATACGATTTTAGGGGAAAGTAAAGGTAATATAAAAATATTTGAAGAGTGGTGCGTTGATAAATTTTATTCTGCTAAAAATACTATAGTGAATTATGTAGAAGGTAAAGTAATAAATAATAAGGGTCACTCACCAGTTAAAATATTAGAAATAATTTTAGGTGAATTACCAAAAATAAAGGGAGTTGAATACGGTGGTAAATTTATCGATGATAAATTTACCGATTTTACTTTTAATTTGGTATTTAATGATGATTTAAAAAAACTAATAGAAGAAAAACCAGAACATCGTTGTTCCATTTATCTTATTGATTCAATGAATGCTAAATCAGATGGATACACTAAAAACTTATTAGAAAAATATAAAAAAAACATATTAAGTTGGTACTTTAATAATTTTGTGGAAAATAAGGTTTATGATTTATTTAGTGAACTCATTATAATTTTGGGTAAAGAAAATTGGGAAGTTCGTTGGGTTGGTCATGGTAATTTTAATAAAAAAAAACTAAGAATATTTTTTTTAGATGATGTTGATGAAATATATAATAAAGTAGAATTATTATATGATGAATGGTACTTAGAAAAAGTTATTGGATTAACAGAAAAAAATATGAATTAAAAATATGAAAAACAAAAGAGTTAATTTCCCAACAGTTAATAGAGATTTTACTTTATTATATCCAGAGCCACAAAAAATACACTTAATAATAGAAACTGAAGAGTTTATAGATTTATTTGTAGCAGAGCAGTTAATTGAATTAGTTGAAAAGAGAAAATTAGATAAACTAAAAAATAAATAGTAATTTAATTTGTAATTACATTATATTATTGTACTTTTGTTCCATGGAAAAAATTAAGATAAAAAAAGGTGAACATTTAATCGCAATAGGTGATACTCATGGAAGGAATTTATGGGAGAAAATAGTAGAGAAAGAAATAAAAGCAGATAAAATAATCTTCATGGGAGATTATTTTGATACACATGATGATGTATCAGTTAAAAAGCAAATAGAAAATTTTGAAAAAATATTAGCGTTTAAAAAAGCTAATATGAAAAAGGTGGTTTTATTAATCGGTAATCACGATTTTCATTATTTAACTACAGCCCAAGAAACCTATTCTGGTTTCTCAGGAAATAACTTTAATGATATTAATGAAATTTTACAACCAGCAATTGAAGAAAAACTTCTTCAAATGTGTTTTGTTCATAAAAAATATTTATTTACTCATGCTGGCGTAACAAAAACATGGGTAAATAATTCATTAATTGATTTAGATAACATTCAAGATTCAATTAATGAAAAGTTTTTAACTGAACCAAACATGTTTAGATTCAACATTGGTGTTAACGGTGATAATAGTGGTGATGATGTTACCCAAGGACCAATTTGGGTTCGTATACCATCACTATTATTAAATATGGTTATTGGATATACCTTTGTTGTTGGTCATTCAACTATTAAAGAATTAACGATAAGAGAGAAATTAATCGGTATTGATACAATAGGAACAAGTGGTGAATACTTAGAGATAATTAATTTAATACCTAAAGCAAAAAAAATAACTGATGATTAAAAAAATAACCACCAATAAACGGGCCTTCTTTGACTATTTAATTTTGGATAGCCATATTGCTGGGATACAACTTCAAGGCTCCGAAGTAAAATCAGTTATAAAAGGTAAAGTTTCAATATCGCAAGCTTTTTGTATCATTGAAAATAATTCAATATATATTTGCGGTATGGATATTGAACCTAATAAAGAAAGTGGTAAAATTGATAACCACGAACGTTTAAGGGTTAGACGTTTATTAATGAAGAAAAAAGAAATAATTAAATTGAGTAATAGTATAACACAAAAAGGGTTAACTATTGTACCAACGTTTCTGTTTATCTCTGATTACGGTAAAATAAAGTTAGAACTAGGTTTGGCTAAAGGTAAGAAACTTTACGATAAAAAAATATCAGTTAAATTAAAAGATTTAGATAGAGATTTAAAAAGAAACTTAATATAAATAGCTTACCTTTAAAACAATTAAAATTAATTATGAAAAAATTTACAATTTCTGCGGCTAGTTATACTCATATTTCAAATGAATCTTTTAAACAATACTTAAAAGATGTATCAAAAATAGAATTATTTACTACTGCCGAAGAAGAATTTGAGGTAGCGGAAAAAGCCTCTTTAGGTGATAAAAAAGCTTTAGATGAACTCATAGCTCGTAACCTTAGATTTGTTGTCTCTGTAGCTAAACAATATGTAAGTAGTGATGTTTGTATTGAAGACTTAGTTAATGAAGGTAACTATGGTTTAATAGTTGCCGCAAATAAGTTCGTACCAAGCAAAGGTAATAAATTTATCTCTTTTTCTATTTGGTGGATTAGAAAGTATATTTTAGAATATCTTACTAATTCAGCGAAAACAATTAGAATACCAGCGAATAGAGTAAATGACTTACTCAACTTGAAAAAGAAGATTGCTGATTTGGAACAAAAAAATCAAACAAATGTTAATATCGAAGAAGTAATTTATGATAATTCTTCAATCTACGATAAATTTGAGGTTAAAAATTATCGATTATTAGAATCAATAGAAAAACTTAAAATGTATTCCTTTGATAAAGAGATAGGTACTGATGGTAACTTAACATTAAATGATATTATTTCTAGCGATTTACCACCAACAGACCATTTATTAATTGAAACCGAAACTTCAATTCAAGTTAAAAAGAATCTTGGGGTCTTAAATCAACGTGATAGAAACATTCTATCTGATTTATTTGGGTTAGATGGTACTGAAATACTTACTTTAACAGAAGTAGCTATTAAGTATAATTTATCTAATGAAAGGGTGAGACAAGTGCGGGAGATAAGTCTTAGAAAATTAAAAAAAACTTTTAAAAAATAATCAGATATTTATAATAAACTAAATATAGTATGTATAAATCGATAATAAGAAAAAAGTTAAGGGAAACTCTTTTTGATAAGATTAAAGAAACCAGCAAAAAAGCTAGCAAAAAAAAAGACACCAAAAAAGCTAGCAAAAAAAAAGACACCAAAAAAGATGTTTCAAGTGATAAAAAAGATGAAGAGGAAGATGGAACATCTCAATTCCAAGAATTAAGTCGTGCACAAAAACAAAAAGTAAACTCTTTAACAAAAAAAATAAAGAACGCAACTCAAGGTTCTGGAAAACTTTTAAAACTATCCCAAGTAATGGATGCTGCTGGTACTGGAGACGCAGATGATGCAAGCGATAGGTCAGCAATAGGTAAAGCTGTTTCTGGTAAACCAGATGCAGATGGTAATATAAGGCATTTAACAGTAAAACAAGCTAACGCTATGGGTAAAGTTGTTGATAATCCAACTGCATTTAAATAATAAAAAAAAAACTAGAAGTAATTCTAGTTTTTTTTTTATTTGTTAATGTTTTACTAAATAAAAAAAAATAAGTATAAATAATCATTACCTTTGACAAAGAAATAATTTAATAGTTAAAGTGTAATGGTTAAAACAGTAGAAAAATTAGTTGACTTAGAGTACAATGAATTAGTAACTTTGGGACTTATTGAAAAGAATGAGGATTTATCTTCAATTTTTACCAGTGAAATAAATTTATCTTATAATGTTTTGTATAAACTACAAAAAGAGGGTAAATTAAGTGAAGAAACCAAAACTTTATTACTTGATTTATTTAATAAAGTTATTTTGACTAGAAGTAATTTTATTGAAGCTTATAAAAACATGTTATCTTCTCCTTCTACCTTAAAAGAAGTCTCTACAAAACCAAAGAAAATATCACTTATCCCAAGAAGATATGGGAAAGAAAAAATAATGCAAGATGTTGGGGTTAATAAGGCTTCTTCGATTCAGAGAGCAATGTTAGCTTCAAATGATTTAAAAAACACTTATGTGAATATAAATAATCGTTTGATAAAAGACTATATTACTAAAGAAAATACTTTAACTAACGAAGACTATCGTGATATTTTATCAGCGATAACAACTCTTAAAAGATTAATTTCACCAATTATTAAAAAAACATAAAACATGGAAGAATTTTTAGCATTATGTGGTATGGGTATAGCGTTTTTGGGGTTATCATTTTTATTTAATGGTTTCCCAAAAATAACCATAAATCGTAATTATTATGATTGCGAAAAGAAAAAGAAAATAAATAAATAATTTTATGGGAAACTATTGTAGTTATCCCATCTAGGAAATGGTTTTGGGAATAAGTACAGCGATTATGTCTTGAACATATAATCATTAGTTTGTTATCAATTTATAATTATATAAAAGAATGGGATTAAAGATATTTAAAGAATGTTGTAATAATTGCCTTTTGTCAGAAGATAGAATAGTTAGCCCAAAAGTAGCAAAAGAAATCATAAAAGGTTGTTCAGAAAACCAAACACACTTCATTTGCCATAAAGCAACGATGAATGGTAACGAAGAAATAGTTTGTTGTAAATTCTTTAACACAATTGGTCATAAACATCAAATGGTTAGAATAGCACAAAGACTGGATTCTTTGGAATTTGTAGAGCAGTCAGATAAAGAAAAACTACCAACTTACAAAGAAATGTTATCTAGTAAAAAGTCTAACGTAAAATAAAAAATAATGACTAAGAAAGAAATAGAAGAAAACAAAGTAACCCAATTATGTTACAAAAACTTGGATAAGTTCATTGACATTTACCCAAAAGACAAAAATGCTGATGGATTACGGTGGGAAAATCCCATGCCAGAAAAAGTAAAATTAACAGTCTACTGCAAAGGTGATAATGACGAAGGTTTTTTAATAAATGTAACTTATGATGAAATTGGATTAGAAGAATTAATCGCTCAAAAATGGATTATTCATTCTGAACTTGAAACATTGGTAGGTCATTCTTTAGATGACCAATTAGGAACTAAAATTTAAATATTTGTTTATATGGAAAATGAAATAAGAAAAATGATAGACAAAGTCAAAAACTTTGTAAAAATTAATGAAGGGTTAGAAGATACCTATTGGACAGGTTACAATAATGAAACCGTTACATTGGTTCAAATGTTAGAGTTAACAAAAGATATTAAGGTTCAAGAAATTGATACTTTAAAACTAAAAAACATAGTATTAAATTGGGACGGGAACACAGAAGAAATTGAGAAAATTGAAAAATCTGATATACAATATCCATCATTGATTTTAGTTAACGATGATAATTCAATTAAATATATTCTTGATGGTAACCATAGAATTCAAAAATCAATTAGAAACAACCTACCAACGGTAAAGGTTAAACTAATTCAATTTAGTAAATTACCAGATTATGTTCAGGATATTTTAAGGTAATATCTTTAAATGGTTTAATTCTTTATGAAACAGTAAAAAAAAAAATAATATGGAACATTACGAAGAACTTAGTAGTTTATTACAAGAAAAAACACACCACACGGATATAATGGAGGGGATATTGTCTTCTTGTTATGGGGATAAAAGTATTCATTCATTAGACACAATAAGTAAAAAATTTCGCTTTGAAACAGAAGAGGAGTTCGATGAAATTAAGGGATTAATCGCAGATTTAGCGATTAGAAGAGTTGATTCAATTAATTATAAGTTATGTAATTATTCTATTAATAAAGTAGGTTCAATTGAACTAGAAGAATATTATAGATTAAAACTTAAATTTGAACCAGATGGCTTATAATTACGGTTATAAATCTTTAGGGACATCTTTAAATGGTTTATTAAATTATCTACAAGAAAACCATTTAGTTTTTTATAAAACAGTTAAAACATATGGTGATTTAAATATTCATTTAAAAGAAATTAGATTAAAACAAGAACCAAATAAAGCTGTTTCTAAAAGTTTGGAGACTAACATTCAATATATAAATAAAAACTTTAATTTTAAAATAGTTAGAGAATATTTTAAAATATTGTGTAACCCCTAAAACAAATAGTATTATGAAAGATGGAGGAATTAATATTAAAGAAACTACAAGAGAAATAGCCTTAAGAACGTATAACGAGTTAGTTAAAGACAATAAAATTTTTGACTCACCTACTATTTGGATTGCTTGGAAAAGAGCGTTTGATATAGCCGAAAAAGAATTTAAAAACAGATAATATAATGGAACTAATTAAAGAATTACAGGCTTACGATGAGAACTTAACCGTAAAAGAAATCCTCTTACAAATCAGCAAAAAAGAAGAGCAAGACAATATTATCTGTCAAAAGTATAAAAACAGCTATTTAAAAATGGTGGACGATTGTACTTACTTTGGAAAAACAGTTCAAGTTTTTAAGATAGAGAGTTTAAAAGAGGTTGAGGGTAATTATGCCTTAGTTGGCGAAATAATAAGTATCAGAGAGGAGTCTATTTACAAAAAAGAGGCTGGTGATTTTCATTATTCGGCGGAACAGCTACAAAAAATGGAAGTGATTACAGAAGAACACTATCAAAAGTACGAAAACTACCGCAGAACAATTAAAGAACAATTAAAAATACCGATGTCATGGTAGAAGATTTAAGAAAGGTGATTTACAACCAACACGATATTGTTTGCAACCAAAACTATGGAGACAGTTTACCTTACAGCTTTCATTTAAAAGCCGTTGAATCACAAGGAGAAAAGTTTATCAAATTAATTATAGAAGGGGATGTATTTAATACAGGTAATATTTTTTCCAAAGGTGTCTCATGTAGAGATGTTGTAAGATTGAGTTTAACAGGACATGATTTACAGGAAGATGGTAGAATGTCCTACAAGGATATTAAAGGTTTAGCATCTAAATTAGGGAATAGTTTGGCAGGTGAAATGGTAGCCGACATTATTTACTGCGTGACGGACGAAAAAGGTAAAAACAGGCAAGAAAGAAAATCTGAAAAATACTATGCAGAACTCAAAGAAAACAGGTTAGCAATCTTTGTAAAATTAGCCGACATCAGTGCGAACACTTTATACTCTAAGTTAACAGACAGTAGTATGTATCGCAAATATAAGAGCGAGTTTCCAAAATTTAAAGAGGTATGCTACGTTGAAGAATACTCTGAATTTTTTGAATATGTGCAAAGTTTATAAATATCGTCGAAATCGGCAATAATCAATAATATCGTTAAAATCAACAATAAAATGAAAAAATACAAATTACTACAGTGGTATCCAAGTTTACCAAAAAATTGGGAAGAGGAAATGTTAGTGGGTAAAGGAGACAGGTATAGCAGATATTCACCGTGCAACGGAAAGTATACAGATGCTTATTTAGACGATTTGATAGTAGAAAACAACCCAACATTTTGGGAGTTGCAAGTAGAAAAAAGTTATGAAATTACTCAAACATATTATATACATGGAAAGGGTGTTCAAATATCAGGAGTAAAAAGAGTTTCCGATAACGTTGAGTTTTCCATAGGGGACTATTTTGAAAAGGATAAACAAATAGTAGGCATTATAGAAAAAGGTACATATCGAGCTTGGTTACAGTGTGATTTAGATAGACCCGACTATGGCGTTTGTCTTTCTGTTGCGGAAAAACTAGAGCCACTCTTCATGTCAGAAGAAGGTTTGCCTGTTTTTAAAGGGGGTACAGTGTGGGTTCCTCAAAGAGGTGAAAACAAGTACGCAGGAGTTTTTGAATTTCATGCGGAACATGTTTCTAATAGTATAAAATCTAAATATTTCGCCAAAAAAGAAAATGCAGAAAAATTTATAGAATATATTAATAAAACTTATAAAACTTATACCCTAAGTGAAGTGAAGAGAATTGTAAATAATTGGAGTATGTCCAGAATAGATGAAGAAGATATAATTAAATTTGTTAACAAATGGTAGTAAAAGGGTACATAATAAAAGACAATAATACAAAAATAATTGTATTACGTAGTACAACACTTTTAAAAAATAAAAAGACAGGTGTTAGTTTTGAAGCAAGCGGGGAATTTCAAGTGGATGATTTTACTGACTTAGTTAAGTTAGTAACTAATACAAGGCTTAAATCCATTATTCATAGAGAAACGCAAGAAAGAGTGAGCGAATTGGAATATTTAGATATGGAAAAAGAGCTACTAAGCCTCAGAACTTGGGATGAAGAGGAGTATGAGCACCGTTGGAAAACTCTTGATGACGAATTTAATTATAGAAAGTTTGTAGCATCTTATAGTAGGGAAAATGAAACAGTATATTTAGAAGAGGAAATAGTAGTGGACCAAACAGCTTCCTTGTTAATGGACACAAAACACCCTTATGTAAAGTCAAAATTCTATCAAACGGGTGAAGCAACAGATATTTGCACATACAACAAACCCCAAGCTTATCTAGGCATTGTGCAAGAGAAAATGGTAGAAATAGGAGCTAATTTTTTAGGAGACAGTGGTTTTTCAGACAATACTTCGGGCAAATTATCGTGGAGTAATTCTACACACTCGTGTATTAGATATGTTAAATTTTCAGGTGCTTATGTGTTTAATGACTCTTATGATGTAAAATCAACAAGAACGGGTACGTTTGAAGTTTTGGAAAAGGAATATGAAGATGATAAAAGTAGAATTAGAAAAATAATACAAGATATTTATCTATTAAAATTTGGGAAGTTTGACGAGCAAAAAACACCATCAATTTTAGAAGCGGTTTCCAAGTTGAATTCAAGTTTAAGTTCTCTTAATTCGGTAATTCCGTCAAAGAAAACCCAAAATGATAAGTTAAGGACAGGTGGTTATATTAGAGAAGCTTTAGGATTATTAAATAACAGTTTTACTTTTGAAAAATGAAAGAGCTAACAATATACGAATTCCAAGCAAAACAAATAAAGGATACGCTTAGAATAGTGGCTAACGTTTTAAAAAGCCAATCAAGAGAAACATCTTTAGATAGGGACGTGATGCAAAGTTGGGAAATGATTAAAAACATTTTGGAAGGAGAAAAAGAAAAAACAGTAGAAAGATTTAAGTAAAATAAAATTATTAGATAAACTTACAAAAATAAAAAAAAACATGGAAATAAATTCATTTTTAAAAACTATAATTAACGAGAAAGAAATTAATTTACCAAAAAATAAGGCTTATGAACTAGGTAATAAGTTTTATCAAGGTAGTGTTTTCGACTACGATAAAAAAGGTCATTTAGAAGAACTCGAAAAATCTAAAGTAAGAATAACTATATGTGTGTTAGAAATAATAGAAGTATTAAAAATTTCTGGTTTGGATTTTAGTTTTTGGGAGGATGTATTATTAGAAGTAGAAAATTTATAATCTTAAGTAAAAAAAATTATGACTTACAAAGAACTAGTTGATTTAGGTTTTGAACGTTTTGAAATGGGTGATGGTTTTGCTAGACTAGGTTTCAATGATTTTTATCTTTTTTTAAAAATAAACAAAGAAATTTCTTTTGAATGGAATTGGGATAATAGTTCATTGGTTAAAATGGTTCGTTACAAAGGTTCTACAGTACAAAATTATATTGAAATAGACAACCTTAAATCTTTAAAGACATTACTATATCTCTATCAAAAAAAAGAAGGAAATAGTGGTACAAAACCTATAATTAGTGATTATAATAAAAAAGAAAAATACACAGTTAACCCTTATCATATTGCATAAACTTAAAAAAAATTAAGGGTTAATAATAACTGTAACCCATAGTGGATAACGAAAAAAACGACATTAAATTATTTAATGTCGTTTTTTTCGTTTACCTTTGGTTTTAATCTTTTAAATAATTTAATTATGTCAACTAATTTTTTACCTAAAAACATCCATAAAGGCGTTAATTCGGATGGTTCTTCGTTCAAAACCGAAGAATTTGATTTAAACGCAACCGCTAATATCAATTTATTTAATGGTTTTTGGGCGATACTCGCTTCAGGATTTATTGGATTATTATTAGCACCATATTTTTTTGTCATGGCAGTACTTTCATTCAACGGGAATAAATCCTTGTTCTGGGTCAGTGCAATTATTTCTGGTTATGTCATTTTTGATTTTAACAAAGGTTGGTTAATATTATTAATCGCTAGTTTGGGATTCACCGATTCTGAACTTTCACATATTGGGGGGGGGATGGGTGGTATTCTTTTATGTAGTGCTTTTATGATAATATTTGGAAAACAATTTAGGTTGTGGATAATTAACTCATTTCCAGAACCAAGTATGCGTTGGATAGTATATTTAATAACTTTATTCATAATTTGCTTTATTGGTTTTCAATTTACTTTAACTAAATTCGAAACTAATAATAATGCTTGGGTCAGAAGTAATTTAAACTTAGGACCAATTGAAGAACCAATTAAATATTAACCATATGTAAATAATTAGCAAGGGAATTGGTAATGGTGATGGTACTGGTTATGGTTGGGGTGGTGGTAATGGTGATAGTAATGGTAATGGGTAAAATAAAGTATATATGGAAGTAATTAGCAATGGTAGTGGTAATGGTTCTGGTGATGGTGATGGCAACGGTAATGGTAGAGGTAATGGTAATGGTAATGGTGATGGTTATGGTTCTGGTTGGGGTGGTGGTAGAGGTGATGGTGATGGTTATGGTAATGGCTATGCTAATGGTTATGGTAATGGTGATGGTGATGGTTATGGTAATGGTTGGGGTGGTGGTAGAGGTGATGTTAATGGCAACGGTAATGGATAAAATAAATAGGTATGGAAGTAATTAGCAATGGTAGTGGTAATGGT